>Ga0247610_10000280_pt1 | contig 80148 bp, 63 predicted proteins | sample 174DNAGHGhighgp2_FD_193483 | JGI IMG/M metagenome (GOLD analysis project Ga0247610, IMG submission 193483) | Sheep rumen microbial communities from Palmerston North, Manawatu-Wanganui, New Zealand - 1742 DNA GHGhigh gp2 | ecosystem: Host-associated > Mammals > Digestive system > Stomach > Rumen... | reverse complement strand
ACAAGAGATTTCTTTGATTTTTATTTAAAAATCACAAAATACACGTTAATTATATCATACTATTTTATTTTATCAAATAACTATATTAAAATGTTTGATCATATTCCTTTTCTGCCGAAGTATATGCATCATTTCCTTCAGCAACCGCTACATTCTCTATATAAGACTTAGAGGCAGCAAAATATATCTTACCATTGATTTCGCATGCATCTCCAAATGCATCAACCCCAATACTTGTAATGTTTGCCTTTATATAGACATTATTAAGATAAGCTGAATATAACATTTCCTCAGGAATTGATGTGATACCACTTCCAAGATATAGATTATCTATAACTGCAGCAAAATATAGAACACCAATTCCAGTAATTGTAACATTATCACCAAGAATCAAGTCTTTAACAACCATATTTCTTAAAGCATATTCCGCTAATGTTGCGTTATTGATTGTCAATATAACACTTTCATTATACTGTTCATTATCACAATAAATAGCGTCTCTTCTGATAATATAATTATTTCCACCTAGAGTTTCTGGGAATGTAATATTTGTAGATTTAGAATTATTTACAAACTGAATTAGGACAGTTTGATTATTATATCTATAATAAGTATAATCTCCTTCTGTTACAATAAATGAACCGTCTGATACACTATGTCCAAATGATGCAACATTAAATAATCCAGCATATGTATATGTTGAGCTTAAAGGATCTGTATCACCATCATACATATATTCAGCTAACGCAGGATATCCGTCGAATAAATTAGCTGCAAAAACTGTAGAGCATGAAGATGGAATTGTTACACTATAAAGATGTGGCATATATCCAAAGGCATTATATCCTATATATAGATATGAATCAGGTATTATGATGCTTGTAACAAATTCGGCCTCAAGAGGGTAATCTCCTAGGTCTCCTTCTCCATATAAACCTAAAACCTTATAGACTCTATTGTTTTTAACTGCATATCTAGGTAACACAAGTTCTGTATCAGTTCCATTATAGCCTATAATATAAAAATCATGCTTTGTAGGATCAGTAAACTCATAATCTGAAGCATATGACTCGTCTATAAGTTCACCTGCAACTATTGTTACAACTCTGCTTGTTTCAGTATCTGATACTATTATTTCTACACCATCAGTTGTTATATATTCTTTACCATTGTATAGCCAAGTTGCTACCATCTTATCTCCAACTGATGCTTGTGGTAATTGGATAGTTTCTACATTAATTATTGACATAGAATCTGCTATTGCATTTCCTTTAGAATCTACAAACTGAACTTCATATGTTAATTTCTCCAAAACCATTGTTATTACAGTGTCTTCAGTAATGGCAGTATACTTATAGCTTCCGTTATATACATATTCATAACCATCATCTGGAGTTCTCCAATCAGCAGTGATTGTAGCTATTAAGCTATCTGATAACACTTCATTTGGTGAAGCTACATATCTATATTCATAATTTGTGTCTCCGTATGTATATGTGAATAAGACATCATGATATGAATTCTCATTCTTTATAATTTCAAACTCACATACCTTTACTGTTTCTTCATAAATATCATTTGATATTCTAAGCTTAACATAATATAAACCACTCTTAACATTTGATGAATCTACAACAGTTTCTAAATTAGAATCCTCATAATATCCATCTAGCTCTACATTATATGTTTCCTTTAGAGCAGTTAAATCATATGCTATTGCATTACCTGTATATAAAGCAGTTTGCTTATCAATTACAACATCTGTTGCTTGCACTTTTTCTATCACAAGGCTTGCATTTAATTCTAATGATTTAAAGCTTGGTCCTGTAATTTTTGCAATAACAGAATATGTACCAGGAAGGACACATTCAGTCACGGTATTGTTTGATGAATCCTTATAAGTATATTCTACTGAAGCATCTGTTGGAATATCTCCTGCAACCTCAATAGTTTGATTAGCTCCTGTATATTTTACAGTCTTTGAAGTTAAAGTTAATCCTTCAAATTCTTTAGCATTGATAGTTAATAAAGCATTAAGTGTTAATGTTTCATAACCATCCCCACTAAAAGTATAGCTAAATGTATATACTCCAACCTCTTTTGCTTCTGCGACTACACTCTGCTGTTGGTTTGTAATACTAAATGTGCTACTTACACCATCAGGCAATGTTCCTTCATACATAATTGTATGTGCCTCTCCATCATAAGTGATAATAGAATCACTAAGTGTAATACCTGTAATTTGATTTAAATCTGGAGTTACAGGATCTGGATCTACAGGATCTGGATCTGGCTCAATTATTTCAGGATCATTATTGTTTGAGTTCTTATCCTTACATGATGTAACTCCTACTATTGTAGCTGCACCAAGTATTGTCATCACAAACGCCTTAAATAATTTTCTTTTCATTTTGTTCCCTCCTTTTTTGAACAAAAGGGAGACTCAAAAGAGTCCCCCTAATGTTTTTTATTGACTCTTCTCAGTTACATTAACTTGGCTAGTACTTGATGTACCAATTCCCCAAATTCCTGATTCTGTTGAAGGCACTTCATAAATTGTTATTGTAATATCAATTTCTTGAATAATTAATGATGCTGGTGGTAAATACTTACCTTCCTCATTAGCATTACTATTCGTATTCTTCTTACCATTAGTTACCTCATAATTTGCAGCGTAGCCATCTGGCAAGCTTAATGTGAAGCTATAATATGCACGTGGTAATAGGGTAATACTATATGTTGGAATATATACCTTATAAGATCCACTTACTGAATCATAGTTTGCAAATAAGCTTAATACTCTTGTTTCAAATAAATTATTATTATCATCGTAAACATTATAAGTTAATGTTAAGTAGATTGAGTTTTGCTGATATGTTGTTGGAGCATTTATTGTAAATACAAAGTAATTTGTATTTTCAAGGTCAATCATTGAAACATGATAGAACTTAATCTTATCTGTTCCATTTACTAGTGCATCCTCTGAGAATACTACATATGATACATACCAGAAATGTGAATCATCAATAGAATCTGATGAATCAGAATCTGTTAATGGATTTCCGATATAGTTCATATATAATGATTGGTTCTTAGAGCTTGCAACTCCAGCCATATCGCTAACAGTATATGTAGTTGTACCATCTGTAATTGCATGTGTAGTTGTATTAAATGATAATGTTGTAGCGTCACTACCATTCCATGAATCAGGATATGCAGCTAACCACTTATATCCATTGTTCATATTAATTTCCACTAAGAATATCTTAGTGTTATTTGATGAATCAACATAAGGTACATAGATAAATACTCTATTAGTATTTTCTAATATAGTCTTATCTGTCTTAGTTTGATTATTATCACTACCATACTCTTTTATCTTAGATAATGTGGTATATTGATAAATTTGTGCATATTCATCAATTCCAAATGTTGGAGCGTAGCTTGATAAATTAACATTAGATACAGCTCCAACTATGTAATAATTTTTATAGGTATCTGTGTCATAGCCATTATACACAATTGAATCTGATGTTACATTAATCTTATTATTAGCTGCATCAGCACTTAACTCTGTATATGAGCGCTCGCCATCAGCTGTAACTAGATCATCTCCAGTAGGTCTAATTGGTGAAGATGGATACATTACTGTTGATAGAGTTGAAATCTTTGTTGCAGATGAAATAAATGTTATAGAATCAAGTAGAGCATCTTGAGATGCAAGCTTTTCTACATTTACTGCAGGGAAATCATAATCTCTATAGTAAGTTGTACCATTCCAATCTCCTGATGAAATATACTTATAATAGAATGTATAAGTACCAGCATCTGCAGAATCATTTATTTCAATTGATAATCCTGCTGTTAGTAATGAAACTGAAACAGTTCCTTCTGCATAGTCCTTTGCAAGTTCATATGAGTAAGTAGCATTTCCTAAGATATAGAATCCTCCTAGGTTATACTTAACTCTATATGTATGGTCATCTCCTCTATGGAAGCTGAAATTAACCTCATTGCTAGACATTGTAGTACTATAATTCTTTGTCATAGTTGAATCAACCTCACCATCAATATAAGATGATACATAAGGTGATCCAGAACTATATGGAGCAGATTCTGTTACATAATGATTATATGTCTTTGTGCTTCCGTCCTCTGCCTTGACTACATATGTAATTAAATATGTAATTAGTCCGTCAGTTTCAGTATATGAAGCTGAAACACTAATTGTAGCACCATTAGAATATTCTAATGATGTTAAATATGAATAATTAATTAATTCATCATAATCAAATGCTCTTCCATATAGTACGCTACTTGTTGCACTATATACTCCACTTGATACTTCTGTGAATGAAGATACAATATCGCTTCCTTCATATACAAATGAAATCATATCACACTCAGTTGATGGATTCTTTATAAATGTATATGTTTCAGTATTACCATAAATATCAACAACAATATTGTAAGTTCCTGTTGGAAGTGTAACAAGAATTGTCATATCAATTACAGCCTTACCATTTGCATCAACTACAGGAGACTCATTAAGAGTAAATGCATTACTCATAACTGTTCCATCTAGAGATTGAATTGAAATATATGGTGTTAAATCCATACCAGCTGGAAGCTTATCACTTGTTGTATCTCCACTCTTAGGTGAAGTTACATTAAGAACTATAGTTCCATCCTTATATTCAACCTCATATGATCCTGAAGCTATATTATTATGTTCAGTTAAATCAAATGAGAAGTCAGCCTCAACTATGATTATTGTGTAATCATCGTATACCGCAGTATTTTCTGCATATACTCTAATTAATCCAGCATTCTCTCCAACATTTAGGCTGAATGAAGCTGTTGTTGAACCCTTAGTTACTAATACACCATTTAGGTATAATGTTGCATTATTAGCAAGTACCATAGAGTTTGTATCAATTGTAAGAGATTGTGTGTATGTTGATCCCTTAGGAACATAATATGTAATTGTCTTATTCTCTAAATCAATTGAAGATTCAGATGAATATAGAACTACATCATCACTAGATATTAAATCAAGCTCAAATATAGCTGTTGAAATACTCTTAACAAGTTGCTTCATTTCAACATCAAATGCATATTCAACATCACCATCAGTTGAATTATTTCCTCTCCATGAAGAAGATTCTTCATTGACAAGAACATAGCATTCTCCTTCTGTTGAATAAGCATAGTTAGCATCCATCTTATCAAGTACTAGGTTATCTGGAATGAATTCTCCATTTAACTTTCCGTGATTTGATGATAATGCATAAATACCATATCCTGAAGTAGATAGATTATATCCAATTAGATTACAGAAATCCTCAAACTTTTCGTTATCATATGAACCATCAGAATTAATATATTGATATTGTGATGATACGCCTGATGAAAGATAAGTTCTTAGTGCACTATCATAAACTGATGTTTCATTAGTTAAAACATTACTATAATCAGTTACAAGATATGCAGCTCCAACAACTTCCTTTGACTCAGTAGATAGAGTTGATTTTCCAGATGTAATTGCATCATTTACTGAATAATATCCAATATTTTCAGTTAAGTATTTTAGAATAATCTCGTAATCCTCATCAGCAACATCACTTGAAGCTATTGTATTTTTGATGAAAGTTATAAACGCTTCATTTGACGATGTGATTAATGCCTTAACTAATTCAGGTAAACAATAATCCTTAGTTACAGAATCATTGTGAGTTTCATTTAATCCTAAAATATCCACAAGGTTAACTAAGACATCAGTTGCTTCTTCATATTCACCATTGTATCTGTAATATGTAGTTGAGCTATTATAAACACCTTGCGCATAAACATAATCCTCTCCATCAAGTACATAATAGCTTGTAGATGTTGTAGTTGCATAATAAGCTGCAGATGTTGGTGAAGATGCTGTATATACATAAGGATCTTCATCTGTACCACTACCACTTCTTACATAATATGACTTTGATGAATCATATGAACCATTAGCTAGAGTATATGTATCTCCAGATAGTACATAATATGTACTTGATACTAATGAATTATTATAAGCTGCTTGATAATAATTTACAGGTACTAAATTATATGTTGCATCTAATAATAAATCATTATATTTTGTAGAATAATCCTTTGAATCTTTAAGGTAGCTAGGATACCAAACATTTGGATTAACAAGTGTTTGTATACTACTTGCCATAGTGTCTGAAGTGATTAACGCCTCTGTAGCCAACTTATAACTATATGAAATTGTAGCAGTAATAGTATAGAATCTATATCTATATCCTCCACTACCACTTCTCTTATCAGTATTATAAGAAAAATTAGTATTGTCATAACGTCCTGAAGAAACAACTAATCCTACATATTGTCCTGACATACTAGAATCATATGCAATGGTTGCGGAGAATCGTTGATTAGTTGATACATATGTTGAAGATGTTGCCAGTATTGTTACCGGATCAAAAGTATAAAATGATCCATCACCATCTATTATAAATCTATGATATTTCCATTGTGTATTTTGAGTACTACTATTATTATTATGTGAAACAATAGTTAAAGTGACAGAATAATCATATTCAGCAACAGTAGCATTTGAAGGCAAAGCATTTAATACTGCATTCTTAAAATCTGCATCAGTAGGTAATTGACAAATTAAATAACCTGTACTTGTCTGTGTTTGAGTTGTAGTAAGGATATTATAAGTTATTGTACCTGTTCCTTCTCCTTCTTGATAAGCATAGTATAAGATAATATTTCCTACATATGCTGTATTGATTGCAAAATCTATATATGATGCCCCATTTGTTGGTACATTTAAAACTGTGGCACCATTAATTGTGTAACTTCCTTCCCAGTCTGTACTTGTACTATAAGCATAATATAAAGGTATAGAAGTAGTCGAATTAAGCACTAAATATAGATTAGTATACGCAGTATTAACATTAATTCTAATATAGCTGAATGAGTAACCATAATCGTACTCAATCGCACTAATAGTAGCCGGAGTATTTACTACGCTAAGGCCAGTATAATAACTCATATTAGTTATAGTAATTCCAGATGTACTGCTATCACCTATCGATACAGGGAATTCTATCGAATCCACTTCAGTATTATCAATATTCATTAATTCTAGCAATAATTTTGCATAAGCATTTTGATTTCCTGCACAATATCCTATAAAGTCTTCCTTTGAAGTTACATTCTCAGATAAAGACATTAAATATTGCTTTACAGTTATTAATGAACCACTATCAACATATTGTGGAATATATAGATATTCTAATGGAGACTTTGATGATATTAGTGTGCTAGAATAGATATTTTCAGAAATAAGATTTCTAATATAATCTGCATCATAATCATCTACATCCTTCATAACATAAAGATTAGTGTAATTATAATAATCATTAACTCTTGTAGCAGTAAGAGTATAATATGAAGAATAATTTGTACTATTAACTCCACTTGCAACAATATAATCATTACCGCTCTTCTTATAATAAGTTGTTGACTCATTATATGATGTAGCTACTGCAGCAGTTAGTGTATAGTAAATCTTTGTTGTAGCATTAAATTCTGGTGTTCCAACATAATAATATGAATCATTATCTACTTGTGCATTCTTTTCAAGTAATGCTGCAGCTACCATATTATTAAAATTAGTAGAATCTGTTACAAAATATGTATTAAATAATGTATTAATAATATCTCTTTCATCAGATGAAACAGTTGTACCATCAGCATATGCAGTTAAATATCCATCAAGCTCAAGTAATTGATCAACACTATAATCAATATACTGAGATGTAAGTACCGCATTTCCGTTCCATACGAACCAACGATTTCCTGATCTATATTTAGATAAACCTGTATTTAAAGTCGAATGAATTGATGAAGTAGGATAAGAAATATAGTGTCTTATTTCATGAGCAATGATGAAATCAGCCCACTGTGTTAATGTACCTGAAACTGTATGCTGCTTCTGATTAGCATCAGTTATAACCCATGTACCAGTTCTATTAAGATTGTTTGCGTAACCACCTTCACCTGTTGAACCTGATGTTGAAGAAGTAAATTTAGAAATTCCTCCACCATTTGCATCAAATGTAACACCTGAAGTATCAGTTACCCAAATCTCTCCATCAACCCAAGTTTCACCTTGAACCCAAGAATCATTAACATCTGTATAAGTCCCATGTAAGAATCCACCTGTAAAGTCTGTTGTCTTAGAAGTTTTAAACCAAGTAAATGCATACTTATTCTCAATACCACTACTTAAATTTCTTCTTACAGCACATAATTGGTTATTAGAAGATGAATCTGAATATTCATAATAGAATAATTGGTAAGAATATGTATATCCATTGTTATATAAATAATCGGCTTGTGCCTTTGTAGTTACATCAATTATAGAACGTTGAGTATAATTACTATCACCACAGGTAGGAGCAACATCTGATGTCATTGTAGAAAAATAATATTGATTCTTATATACATCCTTATATGGTCCTAAGAAATAAGTATTTGGTGTAATATCAAACGTATATGTAAAGCTTAGATCTCCAGCTGAACTTGTTGCACTTTCATAAGGGTAAGTTGTTGTTTGATATGTATTATTAACTTCTGTTGCCTTTGCAATATATTCAGATGTAATCTTAGTATTTAAATAATTCTTAAATACTTCTGTTGTTCTTATTTGATTCCATAATGCAATACGCTCATCAACTGTAGTTGTAGCTGTTGATGATGAAGATGTTTGAGCATCAGAATAAATATTATCTAGTGATGTCTTCAAATATCCACGATTAATCATATCAATATAATAATTAATCTCACTACTCATAGAATTAACATAAGTCTTAATATTAGCATAAGAATTATTTAATACTATTGCTTTATATGCCGCAATAAGCTCACTATCAGATAAGCTTGATAGTCCAGTATACATTGATAATTCATTAGATACACTAACACTTGATAAATCAATTCCTAATACCTCAGCTAAATATGTATAGAAGCCCGCATCAGATATATTTTCAAACATTGCTGTTAGAATATCGTATCTAATTTGCTCACTATTTGAATATGTGAAGTATGAATTTGCAGATTGATTCTTTAAATATTCACAATAAGTTGTAAGAATATTTTCTAGGCTATCATCATCAAGTTGCTCTAAATATTCATAAATATATGAACCTGCATCATCATTATTAAGTATACTATCAGCTAAAGATGATGAATAATCACTTGAATATGTAATAATAGATTCTATTATTGATGAATAATCAATAGATGCATCATTTTCAATTAGCTTCTCTAATATAGCACTTCTTGCCTCTGATGTAATTAGTGAATATGATGTAGACTCTGATGAGAATATATATTCAAGCATTGTTAATAGCTCAGAGCTACTCTCATTATCAATTAAAGTTTGTACAATTTGAAGTAATTCATCAGTTCCACACTTACTAATCCATGTGTCAGTAGATAGTGCAGTAGTAATTAATGAATTATATGTAGATGTGCTATTAGAGCTTAAATATGTGATATATTTTGCAACACCTGAAATATCAGTTGCAAATGAATCTGCAGCTGCACTATAGGCAATATCACCCCAACCAATTGTATTTAATAATGATTGGTTAATATATGTAGCTCCTACGAACTCAAAGTAATCAGATACGAATTGATCTGTTGGATAATGTGCAATATCTAGATAATCCTCATTACCATTTACTGCTTGTCTAAATGAGAAATTATTATTAAATACTCCATAATATGTAACACCATTTATCTTTTCGCTTCCTGTTGAGAGAGGCGCATAAACAATTGGTTTTCCAATATATGTATCAAGAGTATATGAACCATCGAAATCGATATAAGCTGAATAGAATGTTGATAGGTCAACTGTAACAGTTGAAGGTGTTTGAGCCTCTGCTCCAACTAGTGTAACATCCTCATTAAAGCTTATTAAGTATCTAATTGTAACATAGTTAGCATTTGATGAACCAGCGAAGTTGATGATTCCAAATACTGAACCATTGAAATAATCCTTTGAATAAACATCAATAGATGTGTAATAGCATGTACTTGATGAATCAAGTGCTCTAAATGAAGAATATGATTGGCAATAATATGAAGAATCTCTATAATTTAATTCTCCCTTATCAATTACTAAAACGTTAGCGTAATTGATAGTATTGGCAAATGTAACCTCATTACCTTCCTTAACCTCGGTATTGAATGAGTTGAAGAACATAACTCCTACTACTCCTCCTGATACCTCAGAACCATAGATATTTCCATAGTTAACTACGTTAACAAGATTTAATAATCCCTCTCCTAAAATACCAGCAGATATAGTTCTAAAATTATCTGCAGCAGATGAAGTTGAGTTTCTTGCTACATTATAGCTATATACAGAACCATAATTAATTGTAAAGGCAATAATTTGCTTAGAATGGTTATTTCCATTAGAATAAATACTTCCATCCTCATTAATATTATTGTGACATACAATTCCTGATGCATTTACAAATGCATATTGAGCAGTTACTGTAGAGTGATTTGTTTGTCCGTTGTTAAATACGAAATAGAATGATAGGTTAATTGCCTTAATAGTACCATCATTTGCAGAGTTCTCAATTACAGCATATCTTCCGATATTATATGTAACAAGACCTGATGCATTAATTTCATTTCTTGTTTTTGATGTTATATAGTTTGCTGCAAACATATCTGCAATATTAAATGTATTAGTTATTACGCTATAGTTATAATTAGTAATACCTGATACACAAATATTTCCGACTAAATTAGCAGATGGAGTGCTTCCTGCATAATAATGTCTTTCAGTTGTAACTGATCCATTTGCTGACTTAACATCTACATAACCAGTCATTGCAATAGATGAGTAATTAGAGTTTGTAACCTCAATTGCTCCATTATTAATACAATAATTGATTGATCCTGTTGCGTCATCATCATATGACTCACTTGATGGATCAAATTTATTAATTTCAGATGAAGAGAATCCATTTCTATTTGCATAGCAAATACCTGAAGCGTAAATGTTTCCTGTTACAGTCGCAGTATAGTCAATTGAAATATTTCCTCCATTATATACACTTTCAATTTTGCATCCCTTAGAAACCTCAGTAACGATACCTGTAACCTTAAGTTCAGATCCGCTATTTAAGGAATTCTTTATAGCAAATGTCATATTTCCTTCGTTACGAAGCTCATCACCTGTAACATATAATCCATTTACACATCCACTATATGAATAAGCTATTGATGTTGATTGAGTAGTAGTGAATGAATAGCTTCTGAAATTATAAATTGTTGAAGCTGTAATTAATCCATTTGAAGATGTCGCATTTGTACTAATTACTGCACCAAAAGTAGGTACATAATACATATTAATGCTTGTTGCAGCCTTATCATAAATCTTTGATGAAGTATCATCGGCATATTTATATGTTAGATTATAGAATCCTGAAATTGTAGATAAGAAATTATTTGCGGCAAAAATATTTGCTACTCCTGAATACATAGTTGAAGTAGATTTGCTACCAATGCTTAACAAACCTCCATTTGAGAATGAAGATGCATAGAATATGTATTTTGAGGCACTATTCTTGTATAAAGATACAGATAAGTCACTTGCTGTTGTTTGAATATCAGCATTAACTACTCCAGCAATATATAGATTTGTATTTGCAGCTGTAGCTGATATATCTCCTTGATTATGGAATCCAGAGATTTGTTGTTTAACTCCTAGTAATCTTCCAATTACTCCAGCAGTATATAAGGCCTTATAATAATTACCATTTATAGTAATATTTCCCTTATTTTGTAAAGATACAGCCTTATTTGTATAACCAGCTCCAATAACTCCACCAATTGCAGCTTCAATATTATTTGAAGATGAATATGTAGGTGCTGTTATTGTTACTGAGGCAAGAATAGTATCAACACTTGGATATGAATCATTCATGTATCCAATTGCTCCTGCTATAGCTATACCATTCATATATCCAGAAATTGATTCTGGAGTAAATATTTGTGAAGATGTTCCTGTAATGCTTCCTGAAGTAGTAAGATTTACGACAGATGCATTTCCTCCAAGAACTCCAATTGCTCCTCCGGCATAAACTCTTCCAATATATGAACCAAGAGTTATAACACCATATGTATTTACATTATTAATGCTTGCTCCTTCTGCATATCCTGATAATAATCCAATTGCATTAACATTTGAAGAAAGTGATGCTGGTGCGATTGAAATTGTGTCATCAAAGAAGAAATTAAGACCATCAATGCTTCCTGTAAACCAAGGGAATACTCCATAGCAATTCATTCCTTCATTAACAATCGTATTGAATACAGTCGCATTAAAAATTGTTGGATATTCTGAATATTCACCATTTGCCTTAAGAATTGATTTTCTATCTGATGATGTACCTACAAAATTACATCCAATATTAGACTCATAAACATAATTTTCTGTAGGAATATATTTTAAATCAATATCATTTACAAACTTATATGTAATTGCACTTGATGCGAAATATGAGCTTATATTGAATAACTCATACATATAAATGTAGTCATACTCATCTGTAATAGTAAATGTCTTTGTTGATGCATCATATTCTAATCCACGAAGAATTGGTGTTAACACATTTTCTAGTGGCTTTGTTAAATCCTGTCCATATGATGTGTTAGAATACCACTCATTTGAGCTTTCTACAACCTTTTCGTTTAATTCCTGTAATGTTTCAACATATGTTGCTCCAAATCCTTCTCTTGTTTGAGTTCTTCCGATAAGAGTGGCATCATATATAATTTTTTCTTTTCCATCTGATGTCTCAGAATATCCTGTCTCAGTAGGAATAGAATTATTAAAGTAATAAAGGTTTGAAATAGTTCCGTCATTTTGAATCAAGATTTCATGCCAGAACACAACAGTCATTGATAATGTATAGTTAACGATTATAGAATTTGCAGTATATGAGTTCTGCATTACACCTTTATTTAAAGAAACTAATCCTGAAACCTGGTATGCACCAGCAGCAGTAATTCCTCCCTCTTCTGTTGAGGCATCTCTTAAATCTTGAGCATATGTATATCTAATAGTACCATTATTAACTCCAACTAATGGAGATATGAACTCAAGATTTGCTAAAGATGGAGCATTGATATTAATATTAGTATTAATTAAACCTAAATTCTCAATTACTCCACTTGTTCCAACCTGTCCAAACATAGCGAAATATGTAATATTTGAATAGCTTGCAAATTGTCCACCGCTTGCTGTATTAGAATCTGTTAGTGGAGCTAATGTAAGCTCTGTAATGTCATAACCATTTCCATTAAATGTACCGCTAAAAGCTGTACCAAGGCATCCAACTGGATAGAAATAGTGGCTTACTCCATAGTTTGTATAATCAATATTATTTAATAATGCATAATCATAAGATAAGAATGCTTGATTTGTATAGCATAGATATGAGAATGCATATAGCTCCTCTGGAGTTGAAATTGAAATCACAGTATTACCATCATAAGATGTTGAATTTCTTGATACTGTAGAACCGCTGATAGTATATAAGGTATTAAGTCTTAAATAGCTATCTGCTTCTTCTCTTCCTTCTCCCTCTGAGATTATTTCACTTTCACTTGAAATATAAGAAGTAGTAGTCTTATCGAATTCTGGTGAGCTACTATTCTTTGTGTTTTTAACTATGATAAAAGAAAGTACTAAAACAACGCTTAATACAGATATTAACGATATCATTAAAGCACCTAGTTTTTTATTTCTCTTCATAGGTATCACCCGCCTTAAAAATTAAGATTGCTAATCAAAATAGCTCTCCATATCAATTCCCCATTTTGACTTTGCACGATTTGCTTGAATTATATCAATATTAAATCCTACATCTACCAAAATGGCTTCACGATATCCTATTGTAGTCTCGTCTAGGATATATGTATAATTCTCATCAATATCAAAGGATAATGTCTTTTCTTCTGTGCTATCACTACCCTCAGATACAGCCTTATAATAAATATATCCAGATGTATTATCATAATACCAATTATCATTTTGAACTGAGAATGGTGAATTAGAATTAAAATAATATGTAGTTTGGCTACTATATGATGTAGCCTTTGAGATATTTAATGTGTAATATGTAGCATCACTAAATGATGTGCTTGTTACACCCTTTGCCTGTACATACATACTACCCTTTAGTGTATAATATGTAGCTTTGTCATTATATGATGTAGCCTTAGTTGCTGTAAGAGTATAATAATTTGAATAATTATCAGCTGTCACACCACTAGCTACACTATATCTATTTGTATTATCCTCAGCTATATAATCATCCTTAGATTCCTGTGATCCTGAATAATACTTTCTAGAAATCCATCCTCTAAGAACCTGAACTCTTATATATACATCAATTGTATTTGTATATGAGAATTCAAATCCTAATTGATTTAGTGACATATATTCATTTTCACCAGTATATCCTGTCTTTTCAGTTGCATAGCAAGTAATTCTTTCAGATGTTGGTATCTTTTCAGGCTCTGCAAGTCTTGTAGTTGTATAACCATCATCATCTTTTCCTGCATAGCTTAAATAGCTACTATCCTTTATAGAAATACTTCCAAGTCCAACCTCTTGGTCCTGAATAGTTCTTTGATAGTAATATTCTGCAAATACGAATGCTGTTATGAATAAAGCAATACTTAAGGTTAATACTGTAATAATAATCTTTCTATTTTTCATTATTCAGATTCCCCCTTTACCGCTCTAATAGTTATAACAAACTTATATGCATCATCAAAGAATGAATTATCAGCAGTATCAATTGGCTGAACTCCAAATATATATAAATACACACTGCTAACCCCTTCAGGTGCAAGTGAAGATACCTCAAATGATTGTGGATCACTATCCTGCTTTAAATCATCTAAGCAATCATTTACTGTGCTATATGATGATGAATCAGTAAGTTTTTCATCAGTTATTAAAGCCATAAGAACTGGCTCTGTATCACTTTCTGAATCCTGATCTCCATTAAAGCTAATTGTAATACTTAAATTATCTTCGCATACATTAGTGATATCAATTTTAATTTCACATGCCATAGATGCAAAATAGTGTCCCTCACCATCATCATCTATATCAAAAAATGCTACATTTTCAATGTTATATGTTCCTACATCTGTCTTTTTTGTAGTTCCATCTGTTATATCATAAGAGAAAACAATTCCCTTAGTATTAGCATTAATAGGGTCTGTTTGTGAAAGATTTAAGAACCAACCATAAACTATTCCAATTGATACAATTGCAATCGCAATCATTCCAATAACTATAGTTATTAAAAATCTTTTATTTTTCATATTGTTTTCTCCTTTCCTTCAATTTTCCTTTATAATTTTATAGATAAATATTTATTGTTTCGATTGAGAATGATTGATATACGAAATAATTATTAGATAAATATTTACCTGTAGAGCTTGAGCTCTCAAAGTTTTCATATTCTATTGCAAAATATGCATATGTAAGAGTTGATGCATAAATTGTAGTACCACCAGATCCAAATATATAATCATCTAGTGTTTGAGCTGTAAGTGTTGAGAACGCTGGAAGCTCATTTGGTAACAAGTCTTCCTCTGTACTTCCTAGATTATAGGAATTCATAGCCTTCTCCATCTTATAATCATCTACTATTATATAATCTCCTGTAGCTGTAATAAGATATACTGTCTCATCTTCTATTTGAACACAATAAGGATATGTAGTCTTAGTAGCTGTATCTGTATTTTCTGTAATATCAAATATTGCAACTCCACTATAATAAACAACCATATCATCAACATCAATATCTATATCATTTGTTTTTGTAGTTGAGTAATTATTATATTTTGCCTGTAAAACTGAATTCTCAGATCTTGATGATGCTACAACGAAACGGAAATACATAGCGTCTCCTGGATCAAATTTATCAAATGAGATTTGACCTGCTTCACCGACATCAATCCAATCATCCTCTGTGGCATCATAATATTGTAATCTATATGAGCAATCAGAACCACCAGTAACATTAATTACAACTGATGATTTAACGACTGAATTAGTTGTATACCAGGCAAAAGCCATAAATACCATAAGCATAGAGGCTAAGCATAATGATACTATTGATAATATTAAATTTTTCTTCATAATATCATGCTCCCCTCTGAGTATGAATTAATGTTTTATCTTAATTCTTCATTATTTATTGATTATATTACATAAATCCACTTAGCATTATAGGCATATAATGAAAGAAAGATTTCAATTCTATCTCATTGTAATTATACTCTCTTTTGCTAAAAAAAGCAAACTTATATAGTGTTTTTGAACAAGCATTATATATTTATATATATAACCCAAAAGAAAGGGTAGTGTAAAAACCACTACCCTACTTATTATTTAACTACTATATTTACAAGCTTCTTAGGTACAACAATTACCTTAACAACATTTAATCCTTCAGTAAACTTCTTTACCTTTTCAGAAGCTAGTGCCATAGCCTTAATATCATCAGCTGATGCATCCTGTGCTACCTCTAGGGTATCACGAAGCTTTCCATTAACCTGAACAACCACATTAATAGTTGAAGCTACAAGCTTTGACTCATCATACTTTGGCCATGCCTCATATGCAATAGTATTTGTGTGTCCAAGCTTCTCCCAAAGCTCTTCGCACATATGGGGTGCTATTGGTGATAGCATCTTTACAAGTCCCTCAACATACTCCTTATTAATCTTAGGAGCCTTTGATATTTCATTTAAGAAAATCATTAATTGTGAAATACCTGTATTGAAGTTTAATGTATCATAATCCTCTGATACCTTCTTTACAGTTTGATTATATAATAATTCAAGTTCCTTAACTGGAGTATCTACCATCTTCTTCTTTGTATCCTCTGATACTGTGAAACGATATACTCTATCAAGGAATCTACGTGCACCATCAAGACCTGTTTCACTCCATGGCTTTTCTGCCATAAGTGGTCCCATAAACATTTCATATAAACGAAGTGTATCTGCACCATATTCATTAACGACATCATCTGGGTTAATTACATTACCACGAGACTTGCTCATCTTTTCTCCATTAGTTCCAAGAATCATACCTTGATGAACTAGCTTCTTGAATGGCTCAGCACAAGGTACAAGTCCCTTGTCATATAAATACTCATTCCAGAAACGAGAATATAATAGATGTCCTACCGCATGCTCTGGTCCACCAACATATAGATCTACTGGCATCCAGTGTTTTAGAAGTTTTGGATCAGCAAATGCCTTATCGTTTTGTGGATCAATATAACGTAAGAAATACCATGAAGATCCTGCTGAACCTGGCATTGTATTAGTCTCACGCTTACCAGCCTCACCAGTCTTAGGATTTGTATATTTCTTCCATTCCTCTGCATTTTCAAGAGGTGCTGTACCATTAACTTTTGGCTTATAATCATCAAGCTCAGGTAAAACAAGAGGAAGCTCATCATCAGGTAAAACCTCATCATGATCCTTATAGTGAACTACAGGGATAGGTTCTCCCCAATATCTTTGACGTGCAAAAATCCACTCACGAAGTCTATATGAAATCTTCTTCTTACCAATTCCCTTTTCCTCAAGGAATTCAATCATCTTATTGATTGCGTCTTCCTTGTTAAGACCATTAAGGAATCCTGAATTAATATGAAGACCATCCTCTTCATATGCCTTCTTGCTGATATCTCCACCCTCTAGTACTTGGATAATATCTAGGTTAAACTTCTTAGCGAAGTCATAATCTCTTTGGTCATGGGCAGGTACTGCCATAATAGCACCTGTACCATATGAAGCTAGAACATAATCTGAAATATAGATAGGAATTCTCTTATCATTAACAGGGTTAACAGCATAAGCTCCTGTCCATACTCCTGTCTTTTCCTTATTAAGCTCTGTACGCTCTAAATCGCTCTTCTTACTGCACTCAGCCTTGTATGCCTTAACAGCATCCTTTTGAGCATCTGTAGTGATTAAATCAACTAGCTCATGTTCAGGGGCAAGTACACAATATGTAGCTCCAAATAATGTATCGCAACGAGTTGTAAATACAGTGAAATTGTAATCAGTATTATCTACCTTAAATGTAACGTGTGCTCCTACACTCTTACCAATCCAGTTACGTTGCATTGCCTTAGTAGATTCAGGCCAATCAAGAGTATCAAGACCTGCAAGAAGCTTCTCAGCATATGCTGGAATATCAAGTACCCATTGCTTCATATTACGACGTACAACAGGGAATCCTCCACGCTCTGATTTTCCATCAATAACCTCATCATTTGCAAGTACTGTACCAAGCTCCTCACACCAGTTAACTGGCATATCTATTTGACGAGCAAGTCCATCCTTCCAAAGCTGCTTAAAAATCCATTGTGTCCACTTGTAGAACTTAGGATCACAAGTAGATACCTGCTTGCTCCAATCAAAAGAGAATCCTAGCATCTTTAATTGCTTTGTGAATGTCGCAATATTTCTTAATGTAAATCCTTCAGGATGGTTTCCTGTATTAATAGCGTATTGCTCTGCAGGAAGTCCAAATGAATCAAATCCCATTGGATGTAATACATTGTATCCTTCCATTCTCTTCTTACGACATACAATATCAGTTGCTGTATATCCTTCAGGATGTCCTACATGTAGTCCTTGTCCTGATGGATATGGGAACATATCTAATGCATAAAACTTAGGCTTTGAAAAATCCCATACATCAGTTTTAAATGTATCATTCTCTTCCCAATATTTTTGCCATTTACTTTCGATTTTCTTATGATCAAATTCCATATATTTTCAACTCCAATTTCCAATCTATTATATGATAACACATTTATAAATAATTTTAAAGAATTAAAAGAACTAAAGGCACTGTAATAACAGATAGTAATGTAGATATTAATACTACATTTGCCGCATATTCCTGTTCACTACCAAGAAGCTCAGCAAGATTCAATAATACTGATGCGCAAGGTGCACAAGCAAGTATTACAATAGATGCCCTCATTGAATATGGTAGTGGTGTAAAATAAACAATTGCAAAGCACATTAGTGGGAACACCACAAGCTTCATAATTGATACAATATAGGCATGATAATTAGTAAATACCTTTACAAGTGATGTGGTACCAAGTCTAATACCTAAAACAATCATAGATATTGGTGTAGTCATCTTAGCTAATAATTCTATAGCATTTGATAGTATTGGTCCAAAATCTCCCATAGTTTTTGCAAAGCGAATATCAAATGCATAAAGTATTAAGGCTACTACAACAGAAATAGTTGTAGGATTTAATATAATACCCTTAATACTCATATATTCCTTCTTTCCAGTTACAGCATATGCTCCTACAGTAAATATTATAAGGTTCATTGATAAAACGAATAATGATGAATAGACTGCAGCCTCTGGATAATCTGGAAGTAATGCAGTTACAATAGGAAGCCCAAAAAAGCCAACATTACCTAAAGCTGTACCTGCAAGTCCTACCTTCTTCAAATGATTTTCCTCTGGCTTATTCTTGTCTAATATATAGGCTACCAAAAACGCAAGTATTATCATAATAAGCTGTAATCCTAGGGTTATAAGAGTAAATATAAGCATGTTTTTTGCCATATGAGAGCTACGTTCTACTCCCTGGAATGCATTTACTATCATACAAGGTGATAAAACATATAATAAAATTGTGGCTATAGATTTTGAATGTGCCACGTCTACTCTTTTTAGCTTTGCTAAAATAAATGCCGGAAGAGCAAATAATAGCACTATAAGCACATTATATAATGTAGTTGTAAAATTCATAATTAATACCTCAATGATTTAATTATATACCTTTGTTATCATAAAAAAAGAATGTAATTGCTTACATTCTTATTTTTTATTATTTTTTAGCTGATGTAGTCTTCTTTACAGTGGCCTTTTTTGTAGGGGCTTTTTCATTATCTTGTGTTTTATTAACGACATATAAATCCATCTTATTATATGGAATTTCAATATCATTAAGATCAAATGCCCTCTTAACCTCTTCAAGAAGATAGAAATGAACATCCCAATAATCAGTTGCCTTAACCCATACACGGCATGTAAGGTCAATTGATGAATCTCCATAGTTAGAGATGCGGCAGAATGGAGCAGGATCTGAGAAGATTAGCTTATTCTTCTTGCATATATCTATAATAACGGCTTCAGCCTTTTTAAAATCAGCATCATATGAAATAGGGAATACCTCATCCACACGACGAGTATCCTTCATACTCTTATTTGTAATTACTCCATTAGCAAGAATTCCATTAGGTATCATATTAACTACATTATCAACAGTTACAACCTCAGTATAGAAAAGGTGAATATCCTCAACTGTACCAGACTTGCCCTGTGCTTCAATATAATCTCCAATTCTAAATGGACGAGTTAATATAATTAATATACCACCAGCAAAATTAGATAACGCTCCTTGAACAGCTAGTCCAAGTCCTACAGAGCATGCCGCAATAACAGCTGAAACAGATGCTGTTTCAATACCAATATAAGCTAAAAACATTAAGAATACTAAAATCTTTAAAGCTTTAGATGTAATACCAACAAAGACCTTAGAAATAGTCGCATCAGCTTGCTTTTTAATAAGGCGCTTATAAAATCTCTTACAAACAAGATCAATTATCTTAAGGCAGATAAGCATTATAAATAATGCAATTAAATATCTTACACCCTTAGTTGTCGCCCATTCCTTTACCTCTTCCCATTTGCTTAGCCACCATTCCTTTGATGATAGGTTCACTTTGATCTTTTCAGTAGTTGTAGATTCTGTGGTTTCTGTTTCTTCCATTAATCTAATTAATGTATTATTAATTGAAAACAAAAGACATTCCTCCTTAATAATTATAAAGGCTTGAGATATTCAAGCCTTTATTTATTAGTAATTTTTATCTTATAATCCGAAATATTCGTGAGCGTTATTATAGCAAATGTCCTCAACGATTTGTCCTAATGTATCTAGCTCAGATGCAGGATATTGTCCTGACTCAACTAGATTACCAAGCATTTGACAAAGAAGACGTCTATAATACTCATGACGTGGATAAGCTAAGAATGAACGAGAATCAGTTAGCATTCCAACTGTTTGAGAAATGATAGCAACCTGCATCATAGTCTCCATATTTTGTCTCATTCCATCCTGTTGATCTAGGAACCACCAAGCAGTACCTACTTGAACACGGTTCTTAACTCCTTCCTTTTGGAAGCATCCAGCTAATACCATTAATGCATAGTTATCACGAGGGTTTAGATCATAAAGGATAGTCTTAGGAAGTGCATCCTCTGCATCTAGAGCTCCTAGTAATGCAGAAAGCTTCTCCATATAAACTTGATCCTCAATTGCATCAAATCCTGTATCTGGACCAATTTTCTTAAGCATAGACTTAGAATTATTTCTTAAAGCACCGATATGGTATTGTTGTACCCAACCATGCTTAGCATATTCCTTACCTAAGAATAGAAGGATATATCCCTTATACTTATCCTCTTCCTCAGCAGTAATAGGCTCATTCTTTAATCCCTTAAGGTAAATTGCGTTAACCTCTTCCTTAGTTGCAGGTGCATAATGAACTACATCTAGAGCATGGTCTGATAAACGAGAACCCATAGAATGGAAGAACTCAATACGCTCTGCTAAAGCCTTAGTTAAAGCATCTACTGAATCAAGCTTATATCCAACAACCTTAGATAATTGCTCAACCCAAGCTCCGAACCAATCAAGTTCTACATTAATAGCCTTGTCAGGACGGAATGCAGGACGAACATCAACCTTTAAAGTCTTGTCCTCCTTCATTAGCTTATGATAGTGAAGATCATCAACTGGGTCGTCAGTAGTACATACAACCTTAACGTTGAACTTGTACATCATTTCACGTGCAGTTAAAGTTTCAAGCTTCTTATTAGCTGCATCCCAAATCTTCTTAGCATTCTTTGTATTAATTACATCATAGATATCGAAATATCTTTGCATCTCTAAATGAGACCAGTGATATAGAGGGTTTCCTACGAAATAAGGCATAGACTCTACAAATTGATAATACTTTTGATAATCAGACTCCTCTAAAGTCTTTCCAGGAACGTTTCCTGAAATAGAATCCTCCTCATATCCTCTAGCACGAAGAGCTCTCCACTTATAGTGGTCTCCGTATCTATCTCCTGCTCCTAGCCAAACCTCAGCAAGGTTACGGAACTTCTTGTCCTCATAAATCTCCTTTGGTTGTAGGTGGCAGTGATAATCAATAATAGGCTTTCCTTCTGCATGCTCATGATATAGCTTCTTAGCTGTCTCAGTAGTAAGTAAGAAATCCTTATCCATAAAATTTTGCATATTATGTTTCTCCTTCTTTTATCCTTTTTATAATTATAGAACTACTCCATCCTTGAAGATTGAAATCTCACGGAAGTTGTTCTTTTCATTGCAAGTTTGCTTCTTTCCAGATGCAATATCGCAAATTAAATCAATGAAGTTCTCAAGTAATTGATCCATATCCATCTTATCTACTAAATCACCTGCATTGAAATCAATCCAATTTTGCTTCTTATTAGCCATAGCACTATTTGTTGCAACCTTAACAGTTGGAACAAATCCTCCAAATGGTGTTCCTCTTCCAGTTGTGAATAGTACCATTTGGCATCCAGCAGCTGCAAGTGTTGTAACAGCAACTAAATCGTTACCTGGAGTAGAAATTAGGTTAAGTCCCTTCTCCTCTACTCTATCACCCATAGCTAGAACACCATTAACCTTAGAAGCTCCACCCTTTTGTGTACATCCTAATGACTTATCCTCAAGAGTAGTGATTCCTCCAGCCTTGTTTCCTGGTGATGGATTATCATAAATAACCTGATGATGATTTTTAAAATAAATCTTGAAATCATTAATAAGCTTTACAATCTTATTAAATGTAGCCTCATCCTTAGCACGAGCCATTAAAAGCTTCTCTGCTCCAAACATTTCAGGAACCTCTCCTAAAACTGTTGTAGCATCATTTAATGATAAGAAATCAGATAAACGTCCTAGAAGTGGGTTAGCTGTAATTCCTGACATACCATCAGAACCACCACACTTAAGACCAATACGAAGTACTGATAGAGGCTTTGTAACTCTCTTGTCACCCTTCATCTTATCATATAGCTTCTTAAGTCTCTTAACTCCCTCTTCAACCTCATCAGCATAGTCTTGAGCTACAAGGAACTCAACTCTATCCTCATCATAAGATCCAAGAGTATCTCTAAATTTATCAATTTGGTTTTCCTCACATCCAAGTCCTACTACAAGAACTCCTCCTGCATTAGGATGCTTTACCATGTCCTGAAGAAGAGTTCTTGTAAGAGCAAGATCTCCTCCCATTTGAGAACATCCAAATGGATGCTGGAATGTATAAATACCATCAATTTCAGATGTATCATATTGAGCCTTAAATTGCTCGATCATATCACGAGCCATACCAGAAACGCATCCTACAGTTTGTACAATCCATAGCTCATTTCTAATACCAAACTCACCACTCTTACGAGCGTATACATCAACTGTTCTGTCAGACTTATATCCAAGAACAGGTGGATAGTTTGGCTCATACTTATACTCAATAACGTCATCAAGGTTAGTTGCGACATTTTGAGTATGAACATGCATACCTGGCTTAATGTCAGCTGTAGCATGTCCAATAGGTGAACCATACTTAATAATATTTTCTCCTACAGCAATAGGCTTTAACGCAACCTTATGTGCTTGAGGAATATCCTCTAATAATGTTACACCTTCAACTACCTCACCCTTCTTAAAAGGTCTTAGTACTACAGCAACATTATCAGTTTGGTGTATTATAATATAATCGTTCATTTCATCACCCTTTTACTCATACATTTTTATTAATGTATTATTTTTTATTACTTAATAATTTCCTTTAATGCTTCACGCATTGGCTTTGTAGCAATTGCGTATACAGCGTTGCAAACGAACTCTGTTACACCTGCGCACTCATTAAGGTCAACTTCCCAGTGATCCTTCATTCCTAAAGTATCCTTAACAATCTTGCATACAGACTCCTTAGATCCGTCGAATGTAGCCCACTCATTCTTGAAGAAATCAATGAACTTAGGATCATCATTTAAAGCGATAGCTGTATTGTTGATAGTTCTTTCTCCCTTATAGAAGGCGATTAATGCAGCAAGTCCGAATAATGCGTGAGTTGGCATCTTACCCTTCTCTAGGTTTTGAAGAACTGTAGGTAAAACTCTTGTCTTATATTTTGTAACAGAGTTTAGAGCGATACTCATAAGCTCATGACGAACATATGGGTTCATATAACGCTCTAATACTGAATTAGAGTATGCTACCATTTGGTCTTGTGGAATATCAATTGTAGGAATAACCTCATCAAAGATAAACTCCTTAACGAACTTTCCTAATTGCTCATCCTCAATTGTCTCTCTTACAGTATCAATACCAGCAAGGTATGAAACTGGAACTAATGTAGTATGTGATCCGTTAAGAATCTTAACCTTTCTTTGCTTATAAGGTACGATTGAATCAACAAATAATACATTTAGGTTAGCCTTCTCAGTTGGAAGCTTAGTTCTTAAAGCCTCAAGGTTAGCCTTAGCCTCTGCCTTATCCTCAACTGTGTTAGCATCAATACACCATAGGTGGAAGATTTCTCCAACTACCATGTTTTGATCTTGATATCCTAGAGCAGTTTGGAACTCCTCTGCCTCATTACGAGGGTATCCTGGAACAATACGGTCAACTAGAGTATTGTAGAACTTGTTCTCTGTAACCATCCAGTTAATGAACTTCTCATCAAGCTTGTTGTTCTTAGCTTGCTCAACAAGAACTCTCTTAAGCTCCTTACCATTGTAATCAATAAGCTCGCAAGTGATAATGAATAATCCCTTCTTACCAAGCTCATATCTCTTCTTTAAGAAAGCAAGAAGCTTTCCTGGATAAGACTTAGGACATACTGTTAAATCAGTATCAGTCTCATCATAAGCAATACCAGCCTCAGTTGTGTTTGAAATTACAAACTCAAGATCGTCTGATGCTGCATACTCAAGATACTTGTCATATTGAGTATATGGATCAATAAAGTCTTGTAAGCACTTGATAATCTCATGCTCTCTTACAGCCTTACCGTTTTGTAATCCTTGTAGATATAATGTATATAAACCATCAGCCTTTGCAAGGTCTGCGCAACGTCCAAATGGCATTGGTTGTACTACTACAACACCTGCATTAAAATCAGTTGCCTTATTAGTTTGGTTTACAATCCAGTCAACGAATGCACGTAAGAAGTTTCCTTCTCCAAATTGCATAATCTTTACTGGCTTAACTTCCTTCTTATTAACTTCGTTAATTAATGGTAAATTTTGTACATTTGACATTTTATTTTCCTCCAAATTTGTTTCAAATCTATGCGATTTATACCATTTATAATTTTATCACATAGCCCATTTTTAGTCAATAAAACCACTTGACTTTTAAAATAATTAAAAAGGCCCCTCTAAGGAAGGGCAAATTTTATTTGTGATATGTCTCATTATTGTTAATTTTAAATGCTCTATAAATAGCTTCAAACAGGATTAGCTTCATAAGTTTATGAGGGTATGTCATTTTTGAAAAGCATAGCTTATAATCAGCCCTTTTAATCACCTCAGGACTTAATCCTAATGAACCACCTATAATAAAATCTATGGTTCCTGTTTTATATGCAAAAATCTCATCAATTTTTTTAGCAAACTGCACTGAATCAAGCATTTCTCCTCTTAAATCAAGAGCTATTACATATGCCTGAGGTGATATAGCCTTAAGGATTCTTTCTCCCTCAATTCTTTTAACTTCAGCGCATAAGGCTTCACTATCCATATCCTTATTAGGCTCATCATTTACTACCTTTTCTTCAATAGTCGCATATTTCCCAAGCCTTTTCTTATATTCAGCAATACCATCCTTAAAATATTGCTCCTTTATTTTTCCCACGCTAATAATCTCTATTTTCATAAACTAATCACCTCTGTTGAAAGCTGGTTAGTATATATAAAGCGTATACCAGATACATCTAGGCTATACCCTTCATATATTCTTTTAGATTCAGATTCGATAATATTCCATAAATTACATTCCTCTGATATATGCGCGTAAAATACAACCTTTGTATTTTCACCCATTATATGAGATAAAAGATCTAATCCATCTTCATTAGATAAATGCCCTGAATCTCCAAGAATTCTTACTCTAGTTTCATAAGGACGAGATGAGTTCATTAAAAGCTCAGGATCATGATTTACCTCCATTACATAGCATGATGCATTAGATAATAGTTCATAGAATGCTGTTGGCACATATCCTGTATCTGTTATATATACAATTGATTTATTTTGAGCTGTAACCTTATAGCAGCATGGCTCATATACATCATGAAATGTTGGAAATGATTCTATAGAAAAGTCCCCGATTTCAAAGGATTCTCTTTGACCAATAATTCTTATATCATTATTATCAATAATACTTATACCATTACTTTTTTCTCTAATACCTCTACGAGTACCTTCAGTCATATAAAGAGGGCATTTATACTTCTTTGTTATTTGTAATAAACCAGATATATGATCTGTATGCTCATGTGTTATAAGAATTCCGCTAAAATTCCCATCAATTTTATTGTCATCTAAAAATTTTGTTAATCTCTTACATGAAATACCAGCATCTATTAATATTTTAGTACCTTCTGATTCTATATAGCACATATTTCCTTTAGAACCAGATGCGACCATTGCAATTTTCATATTATTCACCATAAAAATTATATAATAATTTTTCAAATAATAAAAGGATGTATTTTGCAATACATCCTAATATTTTTAATTATGACCAAATAAAATTATAATCAATTGACCAATCATACTTTGTAGTATCTGTCCAATCAGTATATAGTGTAAAATCATGAGTTGAATAGCTATATAATGATCTTTCAAGACAATCTAAATACATATCCTTCTTATTTGCATCATCAGTAAATGTTAATGCAGATAATTCATATGTTAAATACTTCCAATTTTGGAAATTAGTTGAAGTATAGAATGTGATAGCTCCGCTAAATACTGTTGAAATTGCAGTATTAACTGAAGTCTTTAATAATGTATGAGAACCCATAACAGTTTGCTCATAGAAATATACAAATAGCTGTGATGCAGACGCATATACAGTATCTGAATATCCATTAGCGTAAATCACATATTCAGGATTGTCATCATCATCGTCTCCACCATCTGCGTCATCAGGAATTAATACAACCTCTAAATGCTCATATTGGTTATATTCATCATCATCAGAAGCCTTAGAGTCTGAAGTAGATGCAAATTTAGCAGAATCAACCTCATCAGTATCATAGATGTTTAGAATATGATATCCATAAACAGTCTTACATAATGAAGATAGAGATGTTTGAGGAGTATCGAATTCGAAAATACCAGTCTCCTCCATTAAATCCTCATCATATGTACCATCAATTACCTTATCATATAATTCCTTAGTTCTTTGGCTGAACTCTTCCATGTAATTAGAAGCACTGAATAAATCAATACTTGATAAATCCTCGCTTGTTAATACAATAGGGAATACAGTCTTAAGGTCATTCCAATATACATCAGTACCTTGAGTATAAGATAGTGAACCAATCTTATAATTATTGTTAAATGCTTCTACAATATATGATAGGGCATCAGTTACAGTTAATGTTGGAGTTAAAATCTTAACCTCAGCAATAATTGCATTAACAATATTTAATACAGCAGCATCAAATTCAGCAGCAAGGTTTGGATCAATTTCCTCTAATGATGCTCTATAAACATCAGGATCAGAATATGAACCACTATAATTCTCATCTACTGAAATTAGGATATGAGAAATTGATGCATTGAAATATGAATCATAAATATCCTCATAAATAGATGCAAATTGTGTAAATAAAGTTGATGTTGTATCAAATGTAGAATCAGCATTTGCTGGATTTCCAAAGTATGTAGAAAGCTTATCTAAAATCATAGATGCCTTCTTATTAGCTAAAACCTCAGCCTTTGTTGATACACCATAAGTGATTTGAAGGTAAGTTTGTGTTCCAAGCTTCTTAGAAACATCCTTTTTTCCCTTCTTATATGATTTAATCTCATCAGATAAATCATCCTTATAATCATCATATGTATCATCATCAATTAAATCTGAAATATATGATAAGCTTAATGCCCATTGATTCTTTAAATAAGATAAGGCAAATGATGTTCCATTTGCTGGCTCAAGCTCATTATAAAGCTCCTCTGGAGTATATGTATACTCCTCACCATCATATGTAAACTTATAAATATAATCTGAATTTGAAGTCTTAGTATATGTGAAATCATCATAATCCTTCTTAAAATTGTATCCAATTAAAGGATCATAGATTTCAATATTTCCGTCCTCAACCATTTCCTCTAATGCATCACTTACAATAGTAGATGCTAGTGTTGAAATAGTCTTGTCCTCAAGGATGTAGTCAAGCATTTCATCATATACTGTACTACCATCACCTGGTTTTCTTTCCTCCTCAGGAAGCTCGTCCCATTCAACAACCTCTTCTCCAGAAATACGGTATGCTAGGTAATATGAACCATCAACATTGAATGGAGTTGTAAGATAATCTCCATCCTCCATTTCCTTGAAGAATGTCTCGAATGTTGCAGAATAGTTAGAAGTTAATCTATTCTTTTCCTTAGTTACAGAAAGATTTGTTTGCTCATCAGTCATATAATTATCAATTGAAAGGTCTGACTTTGTAGCATTCTTTAAATTATAAATTGCAAGATATTGCTGTAAATAATTTGAATCATCAATTGTAGAAGATCCTGTTGTAGCAAATGCAGCCTGCATAACACGCTCTGCTTGTGCGTATGACGCAAACTTAATTACAATACCACGATATTCTCTAAAGTTCTTTCCAGTAGAATAGTAATAATCTGAGACGTCATCATCCTCGACATAATACTTATTCTCTCCTACTCCAGAGATATATTTCTTACCATAATAGTATTTGAAATCCTTGTTCTTTAATTGTGCTAATGCATAATTATTCATTGCCATATCAAATACATATGATTCATAAAGCTCATATGGGAATTCTGCTACGAATTGATCATCACCATTTTCATCCTGTGTAAATGAAATAGTAATAGCCTCGATATCAGCCTTTGTAAAATAGCTTCCATCGCTCTTCTTAGTTCCATTATTAAATAATGTATCTACATATTTTTCAATTTGAGTAGCCTTATTCTCATCTGTAAGTGCCTTATACGCATCAACAGTTGTAGCACCATATATTGCACTAACAAGATTTTGATTAATTGTATAATAATCATCTGGGTCATTAGCCTGTGAATATTCAAAATAAGTCTTATCTGTTATTACATCAGAGAACATTTTCTCCTTGATGCTCTTTAATACACTGCTATAACCACTGCTACGCATTAAATCATATAGCTGCTTCTTAGAGATTGAATAATCTCCAAGAGTAGCATATGAATCTATATCGGAAATAGTTCCATATGGAGTTTCTGAATTAACAGTTGTTCCACATGATACTAAAGCCATTGTTGAAAGTCCTAGGACAGCTAATGAAATTAAGCTCTTCTTCATATTATTCACCATCCCCTAATGTTAATACTGTATTCCACCAATTATCAAATAGATATGCCTCATCAGCATCATCAAGATAATTATCATCCTGGCGTCTATTGATACTCATCATTTCAGTTAATCTTTCGTCATTATCACTATTTGCGAATGTAATAGATGATGAAAGAGTCTTAGCAAATAATAGCTCACGTTGTGTAGCTGATGCTGTATATTTTTCATATACTGGCATAATGAAATCTGTAATATAAGATTGAACTGATGATGGGAAGAATGCTGAAGTTTTATAATTTAAATACTCATAAACGAATAGAATGATTTGGTTAATTGAAGCTGTATCCTTTAAATCATTATAAATATTTTCAATATTCTTAATAACGTCATCATACTCAATTACGATATCAGTATATCTACCATTAACGTCATCCTTAGCCTCGAATTCTGCACTACTTCTCTTAGTACATGAAGTTACAAGTAGCATAGAATATCCCATTGTCTCACCAAGTGAGTTAGTCATAAGCCATCCAGTAGCTCCGCTTCCTTCATATGAAGCACTATCTAGATACTCAGATGGGAATGTATCATACATAGCGATAGTATTATATAGCTCATGTAATCTAGCCTTAGCTGAGTTTGTAGCTACTGTTAAATCAGATGAAGATTCATATGTTGAAATCTTAACATCTGTATATTCAATAGTCTTAACATAAATACCAGCTCTCTTATACTTAGCCCATCTTGTTTCAGGATTTGTTGGGTCATATTCTTCATTTGTTCCGTCATATTCATCAATACCATTTGTAAATCTTCCAGATGATGTATATTCCTCAACCATTGATGATAATGTTGTAGCGAATTTATCATCTGCGTTTTCCATACGCGTGATGAATGTTTGCATTAATTCAATTGCATAATCAGCATATGTCTTAGTTGAATCACCAGGGATTGCAGTATTCCAATCGAAATCTAGATCTGGTAATGAATCCTCATCCATATCAACATAGATCTGAACATTTGTTGCAGACATAGTAAATGAATCCTCATATGCTTGCTTAGCATATGATTGAACCATTTGGTAGAATGCTGTGTTATTTGCATAATCTGTTAAAATCTTAGCAGTTGCATCCTCTACTCTATAATAGTCATCAACGATATCATCAACATTTGTTTGATGGAAATATAGTTTTAAGAAATTATACTTACCAAGGCTTGATTCATAATCACTTATTTGACCATTTGCGAAATAAGAAAGTAATAGGTCTAATGTTGTCTTATAATCACTAATATCCTTCTTTGTCTCAGCATATTCTTCAGTATCCTTAATAGCCTTCTTTGAAAGAAGATCGATTGCAGTTGTAACACCACTCTTCTTTTCAAGCTCCTCATATACCTCACCAATAGTAATATTAGTCTTCTTACCATCGTATTTAACAGTTAATAATGTATCCTTTGTAGGTGCATTCTTATGAGTCTTTGAATATGAATCCTTGTTATATGCATATACAATTTCTACATCCTCATCATAGATGTAAATCTTTGTATCCTCCATAGCCTCTTTAATACGCTCAGAAACATATGAATCTGTTAGCTTCTCCCACATCATCTCTTCAATAAGCTCAGCTCTATACTCATATCTTTCCTCAGGAATTACTGTATCATTTTCGATATCATCTACTAATACATATTCATCAGCTAAATCATCCTCGGCAATCTTAAATGCCATATAATAATAATCACCAATGCTATATCCTGAAGTAGAATAACGCTTCTGGCCCTCAGATAAATCTGGATTTATCTTTAATGTAGATGCGATATATGTCTTCATTGAAGTATCGATATCATCTAAGTCCTCTTGAGAATATGTAAAGTTTTCAACTGTTTCATCATCCCAAGATGCAATAATATCCTCTACAGTAATATTTTGATTAATAAAAGCCTTTAAAATATTTTCTGTAATTTCACGTCTATGAATAGTATCATTACCTGCTGCGCTTACTACTGTTGGTACTGCATCACGGTATGAATAAATGTAATTATACATTTGGCAATAAAGCTCAAATACTCCACCATCACCAATTGTTTGAGTAAGATTTATTCTCTTATTTGATGTAGCTAAATCAGTTACATCAAAATCATCATAATAAGAATTGTATTCAGAATTTGTTTTACCATTTTGAGGAATATAATATAGTGTATTATCTGCTACCTTAATACCATAAGACTTTAATGTAGAATTAATTTCATCCTCATCTGTAAAACGGATGAATAGGGCAGTTCTATTTGCCTCATATTGATAATTCTCCTTTTGATATTGAATAACATCAGAATCTGTGAAATAATAATCATCCTCATCATCCTGATCGTCATTATAATCCTCAATATAATCCTCTAAGTAATTATATGAGAAAATCTTTTCAGCAAGCTTTATAGTATATTTATAGTAGTAATCATATAAGTAATAAGTCTCCTCATACTTAGTACCACTAAACATTGTCTTACCTTCGTTTTCAACAACAGTTGGTGCTAAAGTGCTTGGATCAACAACCACCTTATAATCAATATACATTGTATCAGCAAATTTTTGAGCTAAATCCTCTTGCTCCTTCTTAGTAAGCTCCTTAGCTCCTTCTACAGTAGTAGTACCATAAATTTCTGCGAATGTTAATTGCTGTAGGTAATCTAGGTATCTCTTTTGCTTTTGAATGCTTAAATCAGATGAATCCTCACAAATTGCAGAAATTGCGCTTTCTGCCTCTGTTACCTCATCTGCTAATACTGCATATTCAATTTTATTTCCTAGAGTTTCGTATGAGCTCCACTTAAGCTCCTCCCATAGCTCTCCATTAGTAATGGAATAGTTACCTGAAGTCGCATATACATCATCATATGCAATTGACTTAAATGATGTATGCTTACATGATGCTAAAGCTAATGTAGATAGCGCTGCGATTCCTAATGTAGCTACTGTTTTCAATCTGAATTTATTAATCATAGAAAAGTACTCCTTTTTCCTCAAAATCTTAAAATCACGCATAATATATAATAACATTATATAGGGCAAAAATCAAGTTGCTATTTGCGTGTATTTCAAGTACTAGTTATGCCTATTTATGCTTATAGAACTTTACTCTATCCATAACTCCGATTGGTTCTGTAAACTCACCATCCTTCACTTTAGCAAGTTCATCCCCAAGAACTCTAAACTTTGAATCAATAGAATCTATGAACCAAAGCATAGCACTTTCAGCAATACAAGGCTTTTTAATTGCTCCATATTGTGGAATTCCATGATGGGAAGCCACCATATGTAATAGCATTAGGACCTCTTCTTCATCACCAGTATATCCTAATTCCTTAGCAGTTTGTGATATGATATCACATCCGATAAGTAGGTGACCAAGAAGCTGACCTTTCATAGCATATTCAGTGTTTTCAACACCTGTAAACTCAATCACCTTTCCAACATCATGTAATATTGTACCGCTTATAAGTAAGTCATAATCAAGATATGGATAGCATTCTATAATTCTTTTAGCCACCTCAAGCATACCCATTGTATGATATGCAAGACCTCCAACATATGCATGGTGAAGCTTTGCAGCCGCAGGATATAGATAGAAGTTCTTAGAATACTTATCTATTATAGACTTAGTAATATCATGTAAGGATTTTGTCTTTATTGATTCAATATATCCTTCTATTCCATTTTTTAATTCTGTATAATCAAGTACTGCAGAATCCATAAACTTACGATATATTTCATTCTGTTTCTCTGTATTATCAATCTCTGTAATATGCTTATATGATACAACATATGCACTAAGCTTATCACTATTAGTATTACGAGCAATTTCAAATTCATATATACAATTTAAGAATAAATCTATAGCTCTTTCACACTCAAGCTTTAAATTAAATCTTGTCTTATCATCTAGTGTAACAATAAGATTTACCATAGAATCACTATTCATAATTTGGTCAATCTTAGCGTATATTACGCTCTTAATTACCTCATCCATCTTTTTCTTCTCCTCTATAACGTATTTAATAATATCTTCCTTATTATTCTTTATATTACCATTAAGAATACCATTCATAATTTTTTGCTTCATATCTGAAATCATACTAGGCTCTATTACTTCCATCAAATCATATGATGTGACCATAAGCCCCTTTGCACCTTTTATAGGAAGGGCATTAAAATAATCAACTAAATTATCAATATATTCCCTTTTAAGAATCCTATTAACATCATTTGAGAGCCTTATAGCTTCAAATGACTTATCCATAAATGTTATAGGATTCATTGGGTCTATTATAAGCATTTCCTTTAAAAGAGACTTTATTTCATTATCAAATTCAAGTGAATTGTCGATTCCTTTATTAAGCCTTGCTCCAATCGCAAGAACTAATATATTATCATTTAAAACTATTTCATTATTATATAAATAATATAATGCTTTTTTAACAGGCTTATAAAAATCAACAATATGAGTTTTTATCATAATGTCGATATAGCTATTGCTAGTATTATATTTTATCATTTTGAATAGCTCTATTCTTTTTCTCATTGCTGAAAGGTCTTTTACAAGGTCTGCCTTATCATATATCGCATCCATTGTATTTTTTTCTATTGTAAACCCAAGCTTCGAGCATAAGTAGATTGCTCTAAGAATACGTAGGGCATCCTCATCAAACCTTTTTATAGGATCTCCTATACATCTTATAATTTTATTAGATAAATCCTCTAGTCCATTATGCTTATCTATAATATTACCATTTATATCTAAGGCTAATGCGTTAATAGTAAAATCTCTTCTTACTAAATCCTCATCTAATGTTTTAGCAATCACTGTACTAGGGTGTCTATGATCATCATATGATATATCCTTACGGAAGGTTGTTATTTCAAATGAATATGCACCTTCAACTATTGTAAGTGATTGATATTTACTACCATTATCTACTACATTAAATATTTCTTTTATTTCATCTGGTGTGGCAGATGTAGTAATGTCAATATCATAAGCCTCAAGACCTAATAGCTTATCACGTACATATCCTCCAACGATATATGCCTCAAAGCCTTTATTAATAAGCTTTTCTAAAACCTTTTTTGCGCTATTATCAATTATCATGCCCTCACCACCTTATACATAATAATAAAAGGAAATGTTTATTGCACATTTCCCTAAAAAAACCTATATAATGTGCCTTTAAACATAACAAAAAATATTCATAATTTAAAGCCACTTATTTATTAATACACTAAAATTATATCAAACTCCTTTTATTTATTCAATGCTTTTTTAAGTTATGTTATAATAGAGTTGGTGATTTAGATGAAATATATAGATAGCATTTATACAAACGAAATTGTAATTTTAAAATCAAGATTTATTACATCTATATATAAAGTAGAATCTATAGATGAGGTTAATGATATTTTAAACAAAACCAGAAAAAAATATTATGATGCCTCTCACAATTGCTACGGCTATATCCTAGGAGATAGGGCTGAAATACAGAAATGCTCTGATGATGGAGAACCACAAAAAACTGCAGGCTTTCCAATACTTGATGTTTTAAAAAAGAATGATGTAACAAATATATTATGCATTGTTACTCGTTATTTTGGTGGTACACTGCTTGGTGCAGGTGGTCTTGTTAGAGCTTATAGTGAATCATGTAGTGAATGTCTTAAAAAGGCTAAGATATTAATAAAAAAGGAGCTTAACACACTTATTGTTAAGCTCGATTATTCATCATATAATACTCTTATATCATCACTTAGGGATATAATAATCCTTGATACATCATATGCTTCAGATATTACTATAAAGCTTGCTGTAGATAATAATAGGCTTGATAGTACTATTCAGTCTATTAATAACATTACTAAGGGTAATGCCTTAATAGAGGATAGTGGCCTATATGAGACCTTTATTCCTACAGACTAGCACTTGTAAGGCTATATAGCCTATATAAGAGCTCTGAGGCTGCAAAACCCACCAAAATGGATATTAAAAAGTAGGCTAGCCTTATTTCAAATACTCTTCCCTTTTTAAAGGCTTCTTCTAATCTAGAGCCACGAAGAGAATAGAATGTAAGGCCAAAGAATATTATAAATATTATTGAATAAATGATTGCGTCCATTATTACCACCCATGCTAATTATAACAAAAATGCCACTACATTTGTAGTGGCTTTATTTTTATAATCTTCCTGCTCTAGCCTTTTTAAGGTTATCAAGTAGGTCTGATTCCTGCTTAGTAAAGTCTCCTTGATCCTTACGATTAAGTTCAAGGCGTTCCTTTCTAATTGCATTTAAGTGGTCTCTTGCACTATCCTCGCTCTTTCCAGCGTGGGCCTCCTGTGCAATTATTGTGGCCACATTATTTTTAAATTCTAGTACTCCATTAGATAGTGCTAGATATAGCACATCATTACCAAGTACCATCTTTATATATCCATAAGGTATTACACATACAAGAGGTATGTGGTCCTTTAGAATTGCAAACTCATTATCAACCATATGAACTATGATATGATCAAGCTCTTCATCATAAAGCTTTCCTTGATGAGTTGATACTAAAAATCTCATATACTAGCACACCTCCCATTTTTATTGGGCTTGTATTGCATCAACTGGTGCAGCCTTTGCAGCCTCAGCCTCTTTAATGCTTTCACTATTCTTAGCCTGCTCTGCTAAAATCTTCTTACCCTTAGCAACGGCATCATCAATAGTTCCAACTAAACGGAATGCCTCCTCTGGAAGATCATCATGCTCTCCATCAAGGATTTCCTTAAATCCTCTTATAGTTTCCTTAACTGGAACGAATGCTCCTGGAACACCAGTAAATTGTCCTCCAATGAACATATTTTGTGAAAGAAATAGACGTACACGACGAGCACGCTTAACAACAAGCTTATCCTCTTCACCAAGCTCATCCATACCAAGGATTGCGATGATATCTAGAAGCTCATTATAACGTTGAATTAGCTGTTGAACACGACGAGCAACCTTATAATGCTCTTCTCCAACTATATCTGGAGAAAGTGCACGTGATGTTGATGCAAGTGGATCAACGGCAGGATATATACCTTCCTCTGTAAGCTTACGAGATAGGTTAGTTGTTGCATCTAGGTGAGTAAATGTTGTAGCTGGTGCTGGGTCTGTATAGTCATCAGCTGGTACATATACTGCTTGAATAGATGTAATAGATCCATCCTTAGTTGATGTAATTCTTTCTTGAAGCTTTCCCATTTCTGTAGCAAGTGTTGGTTGATATCCAACAGCTGAAGGCATTCTTCCTAAAAGAGCTGATACCTCAGATCCTGCCTGTGTAAAACGGAAGATATTATCAATGAATAATAATACATCCTGATGGGCTGTATCACGGAAATGCTCAGCCATAGTAAGTCCTGTTAAAGCAACTCTCATACGAGCTCCTGGAGACTCATTCATTTGTCCAAATACCATGGCAGTTTTTGAAATAACTCCAGATTCCTTCATTTCAAAATAAAGGTCATTACCCTCACGAGTACGCTCTCCTACTCCTGTAAATACAGAAATACCTCCGTGCTCCTGAGCTACGTTATGAATTAACTCCTGAATAAGTACTGTTTTTCCTACTCCGGCTCCACCGAATAATCCGATTTTTCCTCCCTTAATATAAGGGGCAAGTAGGTCAATAACCTTAATTCCTGTTTCAAGAATCTCTACATTATTAGATAGATTTTCAAGCTTTGGAGCTGGCTTATGGATTGGACTCTTCTCACAATCAGTGATTTTCTCTCCATTATCAATAGTCTCTCCTAATACATTAAAAATTCTTCCAAGTGTCTTCTCACCAACTGGAACAGAAATTGGAGCACCTGTAGATTCAACCTTCATTCCTCTTACAAGTCCATTAGTAGAATCCATTGCGATACATCTAACAACGCCATTACCAATGTGAAGTGCAACCTCAAGAGTTAGATTAATTGCAACACCAGCATTATCACTAGCATCAACATTAATCTTTAATGCATCATTAATATTAGGTAGCTTATCATCGAATTTAACATCAACGACTGGTCCTTGTACTTGTACAATTTTACCGTACATTATTATTTACCTCCTATTGCATTAGATCCACCAACAATGTCATTAAGCTCATTAGTAATAGCTTCCTGACGGGATCTATTATATAACACCTGTAATTTATCAATTACATCAGTTGCGTTATCAGTTGCACTACGCATTGAATTAACACGTGCCGCATGCTCTGCTGTTTTTGCATCTAATATAATTCCATAGATTATATCTTGAATATACATTGGTAATATCTTATTTAAGGTGTTTTCAATACCACTTTCATAAATATAATCAGATTGTGAAATCTCACCATCAATTTGTTTAATTGGTAGTAAGACCCTTTCTTCTATTTCCTGAGATAATGAATTAATAAAATGGTTATAAATAATAACAAGTCTATCAATTTCACGGTTTAAATATTGCTTTATAATTTGATTAGCAAGATTTACAATATCAACAAACATTACATCATCACGAACGTATGTAGGCTCAGTTTGATGATTCTCATATCCCATTTTTTTAACATATGTATAGGCTCTTTTCCCAATAGTTGAAACCATAAAATCACTATTCTTTAATCCTTTTTCCTTGATTTTATTTTCAAAGTATTTAAAAAGCCCATTATTGTATGCACCTGCAAGACCCTTATCAGATGATATTATTAAAAAGCAAGTTTTTTTAATAGGTCTATCAACTAAAAGATCATGCTTAAATTCTTGAGATGCTCTACTAACAATTGAGGCAGTCATATCTGAAATAGATTTCATAAATGACTGATAATCCTTAAATGTCTTCTCAGCTCTTCTTACCTTAGACTGTGAAACCATGTACATAGCCTTAGTGATTTGAGCTGTCTTTTTAGTAGAATCAATTCTACCCTTTACCTCACGTAAGGAATTTGCCATATTTTCACACTCCTTACATGAATAGCTTCTTAGTCTTCTTTATGAAGCTATCTAATACCTCTGAATCTGGTAATACCTTTTGCTCATTAATATAATTAACAATATTCTTACCTTCCTCAGTAATATTTAATTGACGATATAGCTCACGCTCAAACTTTAGAATATTCTCTACATCAATATTATCTAAGAATCCCTTAGTTAAGCAGTATAATACAACTGCTTCATTTGCCATAGGGATTGTTTCATGAAGACCTTGCTTAAGTATTTCTACAGTACGCTCTCCACGGTCTAGACGTGCCTTTGTTGCAGGATCAATGTCTGAACCAAATTGAGAGAATGACTCAAGCTCACGATATGATGCAAGATCTAGACGTAATGTACCTGATACCTTCTTAATAGCCTTAGTTTGTGCAGCACCTCCAACACGAGATACTGATAATCCGGCGTTAATAGCTGGTCTAATTCCCTTATAGAAATAATCTGCTTGAAGATATATTTGTCCGTCTGTAATTGAAATTACATTAGTTGGAATATATGCTGAGATATCTCCAGCCTGTGTTTCAATAATTGGAAGGGCAGTAATAGATCCTCCTCCTAAATCAGCAGATAATCTAGCTGCACGCTCTAATAGACGAGAATGTAGATAGAATACATCTCCTGGATAAGCTTCACGTCCTGGGGCTCTCTTTAATAGTAATGAAAGCTCACGATAAGCTACCGCATGCTTTGTAAGGTCATCGTATACAATTAATACATCCTTACCTTGGTACATAAAATATTCTCCAAGAGTTACTCCTGCATATGGTGCAAGATATAATAATGGTCCTGGATTTGATGCACTAGCATCTACAATTATTGAATAATCCATTGCATCATATTTCTTTAATGTTTCATATATATTTGATACTGAAGATTCCTTTTGTCCAATCGCAACATAAATACAAATAACATCCTTACCCTTTTGGTTTAGGATTGTATCAATAGCAATTGAAGTCTTTCCTGTTTGTCTGTCTCCAATTATTAGCTCACGCTGTCCTCTTCCGATAGGTACTAGGGCATCTAGAACCTTAATTCCTGTTTGAAGTGGTACATTAACTGATTGACGTTGCATAACTCCAGTTGCCTTTTGTTCAATAGGTCTAGTTCCATTAGCCTTTATTGTACCTTTACCATCAAGTGGCTGTCCTAGTGGGTTTACAACACGTCCAATGAATCCTTCTCCTACTGGAATTTCAAGAATTCTTCCAGTACATTTAACTGTATCTCCTTCACTTACTAGTGAAGAATCTCCTAATAAAATTACTCCAACTGAATCAGTATTTAGATTTTGTACCATTCCATATACATCATTAGGGAAGATTAATAGCTCTGCTTGCATAGCCTTATCTAGACCATGAACTAGGGCAATTCCATCTCCTACCTCAACAACTGTACCTACGGTTTCAGTTTTGATTTCATCCTTATAAGATTCAATTTGCTGTTTAATTAAACTAGAGATTTCAGATAGATTTATTTTACTCATAAGTATAGTCCTCTCTTATAGTAGGCTTCTAATATTTTTAATCTTTCCGCGAACAGAGAAATCAATAAGCTTTCCTTCATATTCGCATTTGATTCCACCTATTAGATTATTGTCTACTATATTGTTTATTTTAACCATTCTACCACCAAGCTTTGATGTTAGAAGGTCACTAAGCTTCTTCTTTTGATCATTTGTAAGAGGCCTTTTTGATGTGACATTTACATCAACAGCCTTAATTGTATTATTGACAATAAGCTTATATTCATCTCTAATACCCTTAATACTATTGATTCTCTTATTATCTACAAGAACATATAAGAATCTTGTAATTAGCTCATCAAAGCCTTTAGTAGTATTAGCTATAATTTCTTTTTTATCCTTGTCAGTGATATTTGGAGCATCAAATATTTGCCAAGACATTGGATTCTCATCTAATGCCTCAATAAATATATTAAGCTCATTTAATATTTCTTGAGCGTCCTTAGTGCTAGCAAGCTCAGATAGGGCCTTTGCATACTCAGCCTCTACCATTATTTGCTAGCCCCCTCAATAATCTTATTTACTAAATCGATATATTTATCCTGATCAACCTCATGCTCAACAATCTTCTCTGCTGCTAGCATAGCAATATCAACGATTTGTTGATGTATTTCGGCATTACGCTGTTGAATCTCTTGCTTAATATCCTCTTCAACATTAACAAGTCTTCTATGTGCTTCATCCTTAGCATTTTGAATAATCTCATCACGACGAATGTTAGCATCCTTTTCAGCTTTCTCAAGCATTGCCTTGATTTGAGCTTGAGCTTCCTCAAGCTTATTCTCATTTTCAATTGCAAGAAGTCTTGCCTTACGATTTGATTCCTTAGCCTCAATAAGCTCCTTATCAATAGCAGCACGTCTTGCTTCTAAAATGTTAGTTACTCTCTTCCAAATAAATACACGGATAACAATAAATAAAATTAAAGTTGCGCAAAGCTGAATAATAATATCTCTTAATGTATTCCATGTAAATCCATCAGATCCTAAAGGTCCTAAGCATGTATTTACGAAATCTGATACATTTTCAAGTACTTCACTCATACTTAAAATCATAATGTTACCTCCTTAAAAGTTAATTTCAAATAATAATTTTTTCTTTTTACCTTATAAATTACTTTGATAATAACATGAAGGCAATAATTAATCCATAAAGTCCAGTAGTCTCGGCGATAGCACATCCGATGATCATTGTAACTGTAATCTTTCCTGAAGCCTCTGGTTGTCTTCCTACAGCCTCTACTGCCTTAGCAGCTGCCATACCTTCTCCGATACCTGAACCAAATCCTGTTAATACAGCTATTCCAGCTCCTAAATATGCAAGTCCTGAAGCAATGCTTCCCTCTACTGCAAAAATTGTTGTAAGTAATGATAAAATTGTTTGAATCATAATTTATTTTTCTCCTTTAAGCATATAATTTTTCTTTGTCATCGACTTTTTGCGATATGTTAATAATTGTAAGTATTACGAATACAAAGCATTGAATCAATCCGAACGCTATATCAAATATTGCGTTAAAAACCGGAAGTATTGGTATAGCCCACCATACAAGTAGACCCTTTATCATAATACCAAGAACCGCACCGGAAACGATGTTACCTAGTAAACGTAAGCTTAATGATATTGGTAATGTAAGCTCTGATACAATATTGATAGGTATCATAATGAATGCCATTGGCTTTACTGGTCCAACAAATCCACCTAAATAACCACCTATACCAAGAGATACTATACCTGTGATTTGTACCAAGAAGAACGTTATCAAGGCCAAACCAAAATTTAATACTATGTAAGATGTTGGATTATCCATTGCAAATATTCCACAGGTATTAGCTACAAATAAGTATATTGCTAATGCCAGGAAGTATGGTGCATAAGACTTCCATCTTTTACCTATATTTGATTTAGCAAATGAATTTATTAAATCAACTATAAATATTAATGGTACTAGCCATAAAGGTGTTTTCTTTGTAGGATCAACCTTTTTTATAAAATGCCCTATTATGATACATATAATTGATAAAACAATTGTAATACCAATCAAGGATTTTACTTGGCCAGATAGGTCATTACGCAAATAATCCATTACTGATGATAATATCACGCGCTCACCTTCCCTTGCTGTTTATCTTTTTTAAGATTTATAACTAGGCTTACTATAATAAACACCATTTTAACTATTACATAGCCAATAAGTGCAGGTATTACATTAAACCTTGGAGTTTCTGCCGTTGCCTCTTCATACACAATATACGCAAATATTAATCCAGCAATTAATAATCTTGTTGCATATGAGAGAATAGAACGCCTAACGGGTGCTCCATCCGCTCTATTTACCTCACGTACAAATCCATGTCCCCATGATACCATAAGTCCAAGATTTAGTAGTGCTGTAATCAATCCAAGCACAAAGGATACTGTCCATACCTTATGCATACTATCCTTTAGTGCAAAATAGAATATCAATCCAATTATAAGCCCTATTGCCCAGCAAATTGGAACTGTTATAATGGCAATAATATTTAAGCTATTGTCCTTTTTCATTATTATCACCATCGCTATTCTTTTTATTAGGTAGGTCATCGAAATAATGGTTTTTATAAACCATATAGATAAAATTAACAAGTCCTATAAGACCACCAATTACCGCAAATATTCCTGGTAAGGCGCTCTTCTTATCAATTTTATAGCCTATAAAGAATCCTAGACCACCAAGAATGATTATAGTAAATAATCCTTGTGAAAATATTGTATAAGCCTTTAGCATACCACCGGTATCATTAGGTTTTTTGTTTTCACTAGGATTATCTATGCTATCCTTCTTTTCTAGATCCATAGACTAAAACCTACAAGTAATTGAGATATAGGAAATCTCAATAGTATTAATATTGCGAATCTTAGTTCGTTTCAATAATACCACCTACTCTTCTATCATATTGATTCTTCTTATATGTCTTTCTGCATTTGAGAATTCAGTATTTAACCAAACAGTAACAATACGCTCAGCTAAATCAAATGAAACATTCTTTTGTCCCATTGCCATACAATTAGTATTATTGTGCTCACGTGTAAGCCTAGCACTATTCTCATCTGTAAGTAGTGCACATCTAACACCCTTAACCTTATTTGCAACAATACTCATTCCAATTCCTGTAGAGCAAATTACAATACCTCTATCACACTTTCCGCTTGCTACAGCCTCTGCTGCCTTCTTTCCGTATACTGGGTAATCACAAGAATCAAGTGTATATGTACCGAAATCCTCTACCTCATGTCCCATCTTCTTAACAAACTCAATAATATGGTTCTTAAGTTCAAGACCACCATGGTCACATGCAAATGCAATTTTCATATAAAAAAACACCTCTTTAATTAATATATATTAATTATATTATTTTTGAGTCATTTTTTCAACAATCTTTGAGGTTAAATCTATTGCATAGATACTATAAAGCGTTAACATAAAAAAATAAAAAACGAGCTTAGTAATATATATACCAAGCTCCGTTGCATTTTAATGTATATTTAATATATAAGAGTGATAAAACCACAATGATTAATCACGATTTATATTATACATCATTTTCTTTGTTTTAAACAACAAAATATTTACTAATGCATTTTTTGAAACAATATTTTAAATCAAAGCAAAAGGGGCAAATATTATGCCCCTTTCAACTATCTTTTTATTGATTTAACTTCGTTTAATTCAACGTCCTTATCCTTAAGTCCGATGAATTCAACGTTCTCCATTTTAACCTTATTTACATAATTAAATAAAAGTCCCTTACCCTTCATAGGATCTAATCCTGTCATCATTGCAGGAACTCCCTCCTTAGGGTTATCAGAATAATGGAATTTTACGTTTACTATATCAATTTCTTCGATTGGCATTTCAGGAATACCATAGAATGCTCCTGCAGCTACATTAACATTCTTACAGTTAATATCCTTAAATACAAACTTTCCAAGGTATGGTGTTCTATCATCAACTGGAAGCTTTTCCTTGCTCCATACATACTCTGTCTTTCCATCAGGATCACAGAAATAGAACATATTAATTACAAGTGGTGTTAATACATCATCCATCTCAATATTTTCAAATGTAACACCATCAATAATTGCATCCTTACCTCTTCCACGACGTGTCTTAATTCTAAGACCTCTGTCTGTTTGATTAAATAAGCATTGTGAAACCTTCATATTCTTAATTCCACCACTCATTTCAGATCCAAGAACAACTGAACCATGTCCAAAATTCATTGAGCAATTTCTAACATTAAGATTCTCACAAGGCTTCTTATAAGTCTTACCCATATAGATTTTTCCACTCTTAACTGCAATACAGTCATCTCCTACAGAGAAATGAACTCCAAGAATATCTACATTTTTGCATGACTCAGGATCACATCCATCAGTATTAGGTGAATCCTTAGGATTTTCTATTTCAAGATCTATAAACTTAAGATTGTCTGAAAAATATGGGTGTAGGTTCCATGATGGAGTATTACATACCTTAACACCTTGTAATACCACATTATTACAATGATTTAAAAATACTCCTCTTGGTCTCCATGAACCTCTCTTAGTTCTAACATCAACCCACCAATCTGAGTTCTGTGCATTACCATCAATAGTACCTTCACCTATAATATTGACATTTGAAACATTAATACCTGTAATAATAGATGCATAGCAATCTAGAGGGTTACCTTCCCATGAACCTAGATTATATTCACCTTGCTCATCAGTTGTCATTATCATACCAGGAAGCTTAGGGTAATTATTTCTATTAGTATCTCCAACAAGTCTAGCTCCCTTAGCTAGTTCGATTGTGGTATTACTTCTTAAAAATAATGGGCCAGTTAAATAATCTCCCTTTGGAAAATATACTCTACCATTATCAGGGCATGCATTAATAGCAGCTTGAATAAATTGTGTTGATAAAGTTTTACCATCCTTATATGCACCAAAATCTAAAACATTTAGAGTTACAAACTCATCTAGAGTCTTAATAGTCTTCTTGTACTCTACATCATTAGAAACAAGCTTTAGTTCATACTCAGTGTTAGGATATAGTCCAAAAACAGAAATTATATTCTTTGAACCTTTCTTATATAATTCACCATTAACATATAGTTTATATGGATTTTTAGAATTATAAATATCTTTATTTTCTAGCTCGATTGAAATACTTCTAGCGCCTAAAAATATAATATTAAAATTCATATAATTACTCCTCCTCATTTTGGGTAGTCATATTATTATCAGTTGATTCTACATCATTTGTAAAATTATCATTTGAAGAAACCTCTGGTAAGTTTTCTCCATAAACCTTAACATCATCCTCATCAAGAAGTGATTGCTGAAGCTTAAGATTTTTCTTATATTTAATATGCTTATACCAAGCAATTATTCCGTTTTTAATTGAAATTGCAATTATATCAATAGCAAGATATACAAACGCTACTCCAAATGGCTCAGCACCATTTGTACCTAAATCCCACATATTTTCATATGTAAATACATTTACAACAAAAATCATCATAAGAAGTGTTGCAAGCATTCCATATACAAAATGTAATATGAAAGATAATGTACCATGAAGATTTATTAAATTATATCTATAAGTATCATCTGTACTTGTACGCATCAGTCTTATAAAATGCTTCTCAACGTATTCCTTAAATAAGACATATCCAAAACCAACAACAATATATATCTTTAATGTTGATGTATATATATCATCAGTTGATTTATACCAAATCCAATAAGACCCCATTCCAAAAAAATAAAAGGCGGCACCAGCCACCCAATATTTTAGTAGAAGTATCTTTAACCAAGATGGGATTTTACCTAGCTTGTCTTGCTTATATGCATTGTTTTGACTTTCTACTTTTTTATTCATAATCTTAGAATTTATCCTTCTTATAATTCTTATCTCTCCAGATGAATGCAAGTACGCATCCAACTATAGATAGTACAACTGAAACACCAACAGTGATAAATGACTTTATGTTAACATCAGTTAAATCATATCCATAGTCATTAGTTACATTAATTATATCAGTAATATAAATAATTCCAGAAACAGCAATAACAGCAGTAAGAACTGCAACAATAATACAAGTTCCTAAATTCTTGTTTTTAATCAATTGCGCTGCTTCAAAAATATTAATATATCCAACTAAAACCAGGATAAACATACTAATTGCAGCCTTTTTAACTCCTAATGAATAAATTGAGTCGATTTCATAGTCCAACAAGAAACCAATGAAAATACCTGGTGTAGCAATCAAGTATCCCGCAATCTTCATCTTATTTCTCTTAAATGTATCTATAAAATCTAGGAACCATACAACAAAGAAAGTATAGAAAACAAAGAATCCTTTCTTAAATCCAGGCTTCATTTCAGCACGCTTTGCAGCTACTCTATCAGCATATCTCACATTATTAGTTTCTACTTCATTTAAATTTTCGTTATCTAACATATAATTACCTCCTAGTCCTCATCGTCCTCGTCATGCTTAGCTAATGCAGCAAGACGAATAGCTTCTGCTTCTTCATCAACGATACGATTAGTAGTATCCTTGTCATAGAAATGAGCACGAGACATATCGAATGAAACTTCAACCTTACCTTCATATGCACCATCTCTATCATCAATTTTAGCGATAACTTCAGTATTATCAATTGTACCATATACTAGATTATATGATCCTAATTGCTCAGTATATTCTGCATCCATAGTTAATACATTTCCATAAAGCTTCTTAGACTCATTATCTACATATAAGTATTCAGGTCTAATACCTATTACAACCTCTTTACCTACATATCCAAGCTTCTTTAATAAAGCAAATTTCTCATCAGAAATCTTTAACTTATTCTTAGAATCAACAATGTTAGCATAACCATCAGCTGTAACAACTACATTAATTAGGTTCATTGGAGGTGTACCAATAAATGTAGCTACGAAAAGATTTGATGGGTTATCAAACATTTCCTTTGGTGTAGCAATTTGTTGTACACGTCCTGCACTCATAACTACAATACGAGAAGCAAGAGTTAATGCCTCAATTTGGTCATGTGTTACATAGATAAATGTAGTACCAAGCTTATGGTGAAGTAATGATAACTCCTTACGCATAGAACCACGAAGCTTAGCATCTAGGTTAGATAGTGGCTCATCTAAAAGATAGCAAATAGGACGACGAACAATAGAACGACCTACTGCAACTCTTTGTCTTTGTCCTCCAGATAATTGTTTTGGTAATCTATTAAGATAAGGAACTAATCCTAAAATCTCAGCAGCTTCCATAACTCTTACATGAATTTCGTCAGTATCATAATTACGAATCATTAAGCTAAATGCTAAATTTTGATAAACTGTCATATTACCATATAGAGCATAATTTTGGAAAACCATTGCGATATCTCTATCACGAGGTGCCTCATCATTACATCTCTTACCATTGATAATAAGATCTCCACTTGAAATATCCTCAAGACCGGCAATCATACGTAAAGTAGTAGATTTACCACATCCTGATGGACCACATAATACAATAAATTCACCATGTTCAATTTCGATATTAAAATCAAATACAGCTTGAACTCCATTAGGATAAATCTTATTGACATTATTTAATATAACTTCTGCAGCCATTATAAAAACCTCCTATTTAAAACTCAACATTAATTGACTTTAAATATCTTCTTAATTTTAATGTTTTAACTAATCCAAAATATCCAGATAGTGCGAATAATACAGATGATGTAATTAATAGAATCATCATTAATAATCCTCTGAATACTCCATTTCTTGGTAAATAACCTCTTAATTGATCAGTAGAATTGTACATAAGCTTTGAGAAATTACTAGCTAAGATATTCTCATCTCCAGATTTCTTATAATTATTCCACTTCTTAATCATTTTAATAGGGCACCAAAAAATTCTTAGTACATTAACACCTGCTAAAATAAACATGAAAACAGATGCTTTAAACGAATACTTCTTTGCACTTTCAGAAAATGCAAATCCAAATAATAGAATAACAATATTTAATAATATCTTGACTACTGTAATACCAGAAGCCTTCATTGTATTTAATCCAACAAATCCAGCAAAAATTGAAACTACACAAGCAAATAATCCTAAATAATACGCTAGCTTATTTGTTTGGTATCTAAGTTTTTCATTTCTTACTGCTTCAATGTCGATAATTTCGATTGTTTTTACCTTTGCCATATTACTCAGTAACCTCCTCTACATCACCGATTTTCTCATTATATGATTCATTGTTAACCTTAGATGTGATAAACTTAAGAACAGTATATGCTATATTTAATCCGTAAGCAACTAAAGCAACGATTTGAATAGCTAACGCACCATAACAATAAGATAAGCTTAATGGATAATCATTTTGAATATCAAAATTATCCTTTAAGAATTCTAAAGTATGCTTATTGTCTGAGAATAATGCGAAAACTCTTATATTATAAACTATTGTAACAATTGTTAATACAACCATTAGTGCATTTAAGCCAACACCAACAATTAAATTGCTTAAATAGTATTTCTTTCTATATTTATTTCCAAAAATACATAATACTGCGAAGAATACAACTCCAATTAAACCTGTATATAATAACCAATTATTACAAGAATTAAATGTCTTTGTAAAATCAGAATATCCAGATAAAGTAGCATCCTTAGTAGCACTAGAAAAATATTCTGCTTTCCACTCATCTGATGCAAGTGAATTAATATATTTTGTTAAAAGTGAATCAGAAAGTGTACTGAAAAATCTAAAATTAGTTGCATAAAATAATGCTGCAACAATCATAGCAGCTGAAGCTAATAAAACGCCCCATAATAATGTTTTTTGTAAAATCTTATTTTCCATTAGGTTTTTCATAAGATATTATCCTCCAAAAATAAACAATATATCCACCCAGGGGGATGAGCCCCTGGGCAATATATCATTAAAATATAAGTTTTAATTAATCATCATATTGTGCATAATCTAATCCAAGGAATGAATATGCATCACCAGCAGCGTAAGAAACTCCCATATTTAATGCATAATACTTTCCACGAGATAGATTAGAATCATGGAAGTATGCTCCAACTTGTGCAGCACTTGATGGAGTAGCAGTTGACCATCCTGATAATACAACAACTAGACATGGTCCTGTCCAATCAGTCTTATCCTTGTTAGATGAGATTGTCCAGAAGTTAGTTAAATTCTTAGCTGAAGTATTAACAGCATCAGACTCAGTTGTTGATAATGATGTAGTAGTAGGAACTACCTTTAAGAAGTTAGATCCAGATGTCTTAGCAAGATACATAGCACCTGCAGCCATAGCAGCAGTATACTTGTTAGTAGCTACGATTTGACGAGTTCCAGTTAATTGAGCCTCAAGATAGTTAGAACGAATATTTCCAATTCCTAAGCATCCTCCCCAGTACATAGTCATGAAGTCATGCCAAGTACCACCAGTCATAGCAACTTGCTCATTAATAAATTTCTTAGAAAGGTTTACATAATAATTTCCATCTTTATCCTGTTGGATATACTTTCCGTTATCACCCTTAACCCATCCAGTAGCCTTAACTTCATCAGATGCATTATCATTATATCCGAAGCACTCTTGAACAGATCCTTCTGGTGTATATAGGTAATCCATAATTTCAAGACACTTTAGAAGAACTTCATCGTCTTTAACATTCTTTGCAACGATAGCCCATCCACCATCCTTAAGAGAACGGTCATCATCAGTAAATCTTGTATATGAGTATGTATTGTCTGAAGAAGCTCCTACAATCTTATTCTTTGTAGCTAAAGTTCCATCTTCAGTATTAAATTGCCACTTAGCTAGTGCTGGAAGAACTCCAACCATATTATAGCACTTATTTCCTGCATCAGTTGAATACTTGTCAGCATTAAAAGCAGCAACGTTATTATAATCATAAGTCATAAATCCTTGACCTAATGTCATTGTAGTAGCACGATAGTCGGCAGTTAATTTAGCTCCATCTTGCATCCACTTAACAGATTCAGGGAATAATCCTTCTTCTTGTAATTGACGTAGTAAGTCTAGAGTATATAGAGAATACTCTTGTGCATATCCATCAACAAGCTTTCCTTCTGCATTGAACCAGAATCCACCTTGCTCTCCTGAATTAATACGTTGTCCCCAAATTTGAGTTAACTTTAGGAATGAAGCAATACGGTTTCCTTCAGCAGTACGAGGGAAGAATGGAACCATCTTAGCTGTAGCATCTCCAGTTAAGTATCCTGGGTTAGCCTTTACGCAACGGAATAGTGCAATTAATTCATCTGCATTGTATGCAGCATTTACACCAGTGAAGATTTCAGATCTGTTCTTCCAAATCTTTCCTTCTCCAATTTGTGATCCATAAACGTCATCAATATAAGTTTTTAAGCATTGAACGAATGTAGCACCATTCTTAGTTGTTAAATTGTTCATTCTTGTAATGATATCTTGACCTTCGTCTATCTTTACAGTGAACTTAGTTGCCTTTCCATTTGCATCAGCAACTGCAATCTCTTGATTAATTGAAGGAATATAAGCCTTAGTGTACTTTAACTCCTTAAATGCAGTAGTATCAAAATTACCATTTACATATGCTGCAACATTATTATTAAGTTCTCCATCTTGATATGAATAATCAACTGAAGTTGGATTATCATCAAGAAGTGCTCTTGCGATATCAATATTCATATTGAATCCGCACTCTACTTGGTCTAGTCCATCGAAGTATGGAGTATAATAGTATCCCTCTAAATCAGTATCAGCATTTAAAGTTAATTGCTCTGCTAGAGAAGGGTGATCCTTTAACCATGCCTTAAGGTTAGGCATATCATCAATGTGCTCCTTTAAATTTACAAAGGCACCAGCATTTACTGCATCAGTAAATGTTGAGTTGGCTGTAATTTGTAATAATTGAACATCTAGATTGTTATTTCCAACATAGTCAGAAGTAATTATGTTAGCCATTACAGTCTTTGTATCAGAACCTGTTGGAGCTCCATCCTTGAATGTAATATTGTTGTTTGAAGCAATATCTTGCCATACTGGAGTTAATGTTTCACCAGAAGTAAGTATTCTTCCATCAACTGTAGTATACTTAGTTCCTCCCTTATAAGATTTACTTCCTCTTCCATAAGTCATATAACCTCTGTCGTTATAATCTACAGCAGCAACAATATCTCCTGTATAATTTGACTTCTTAACTTTTTTTCCACCGCAAGATGCTAATCCTACAACTGCAAGACTTGCGACACTTGCAATTGATAAAACTTTTTTGAAATTCATATAAATTTCACCTTTTTCCTTTCTTTTCTTTTTCTATTCCTTAACTCCACCTACATTTACTCCAGCTGCAAAGTATTTTTGCATTTGTGGATATAAAATGCAGATAGGTATGATAGAACATAAAATTAATGCGAACTCCTTAGATTGAGGAGTATATACAGATCCTTCATCAACATCCTGTGACTCTAGAGCATTGATAGTATTACGTAAATATACCTGTAATGGTTTATCTCTATCATTTGTTAATAATAGAACAGCCCAGAACCATCCATTCCATCTAGAAAGTGCATAGAACATTGTTACAGTAACTATTGATGTCTTAGACATTGGCATATAAATCTTTGTTAGTAATTGGAATTCAGTTGCACCATCAATTGTAGCTGCTTCCTCAATTTCACTTGGAATAGTTTCAAAGAAGTTTCTTAAGATTACAATATTGAAAGCATTAAATCCAAGTCCAATTATATAACCATACTTGTTATTAATATTTAAGTTTTGGAAATTCTTATATGTAGGAATCATTCCAGCATTGAACCACATAGTGAATACAAGCATGAAATTAAATCCACGTCTAAACATTAATCTTGACTTACTTAATGCATAAGCACCAGTAATCGCAACAATCATTGATACGATTGTTCCATAGAAAGCATAGAATATTGTATTACAATAAGCTGACCAGAATTTTCTATCCTGTAGTACCTCTTTATATGCAGTAAATTGAAGATCCTTAGGGAAGAATGTTACCTTACCCATTAATACAGCATCTCTTCCAGATACAGAAATAAATACTACATATAATAATGGGTAAACACATGCAAACGCAAATAATATCAATATAACATACGCAACAATTTTAAATATAAATTCACTTTTATCAAGTCTATTCATTATACTCAACCTCGTTTCTATTAGAATAATGAAGTATTAGAAACTCTCTTAGAAATAGCATTTGCTCCAATAACTAGAATCATCGCAATGATTGATTCAAGTAATCCGGCAACAATTCCAAGTGGCTGATCAGATGGTGTATCAACCTTTCTATATACCCAAGTAGAAATTACATCAGCTGTTTCATAAGTATTTTCCTTATATAATAGTAGAACCTTTTCATATCCAACACTTAAAATGTGTCCAATACGAAGAATTAGCATAATAGCTAATGTAGATGTCATACCAGGTAATGTAACATATCTAATTTGTTGCATCTTAGATGCACCGTCAATCTTAGCTGCTTCATAATTTGCAGGAGATACTCCTAATGCAGCTGCAAAGTATACGATAGATCCATATCCAGATCCTTCCCAAATTCCAGTAATCTGGTAAATTGGTCTAAATAATCTCGCTGATTGTAAAGCTCCAATAGACGCATGTCCATTCTCACCATCAAGCTTTAGTAAATGTAGCCCTTCACACCACTTTTGTAGTAATCCTGGTTCATAAATAACAGTTTCTGATTGGTAAGTATATGCTCTACACCAAACAATTATAATTGTTGCAGTAACAATTGTTGACATGAACTTAGGAAGATAAGTACAAACTTGAACAACTGATCTTACTGCACCGTTCTTAATTTCTGTAAAGAATAATGCAAGTATAATTGGAATTGGGAATCCAAAGAACAATCCATACATTGAGTTAACGAATGTATTACGGAAGGCAACCCAGAATTGAGCTGTCTCTTCATTTCCACTTCTAAAGATATTTAGTAGGTAAGCAATTCCACGCCAATCTTGGTCTAATACTGATTCTACTGAATTATAAGTTTTAAATCCTTGTAATAAACCATAAATTGGTAAATATTTGAATACTACTAGGAAAATTAGCATTGGTAATAATAGAGTATAAAGTCTCCAATCCTTTAATAAAGTCTTTCCTACTCTTTTCCATTTTGTTTTTTCTAATTCTTCTAGCTCTTTTTCATCTGCTTTTAATAAACTCATTGCAAATTTCCACCGCTTTCTTTATTATTTGAAGATTCTTCCTCTTCATTTGGCCTGTCTAATATCGCGTTACGATATTTTGAATAATATTGTTGTTCTAGTTCTTGTTCTTTTTTCTTACTAATCAAGTTCTTTTTAACATCTACAACAATTCCTTGTCTTCTTAAAACAAACATCATTAGAACTGTAAAGAACCAACACGGAACATTTACAACCGCAAGGGAACCTATATATTTATATGGTAGTGTTAATGTTAATATACCATAAGATAAAACCTCTAAGATAAAAGCTAGCACAATCACTGCAGCTATTATTGCTATTGTGACTGTTCCGTCTTTGCTTTCACTAAAGTTTTTGCTCTTTTTCTTTAAAGGAATGATCAACGCTGTTGACGCAAGGCTTATTACATCCGTAATATACATTGCCCAGTTATATATACCTGCTCCGTCAGCACCAGTTGCCTTTCTTATAACAAATCCAGACAAAACTGATATAAGACTCATAACAGGTATTACTGCCATTCCTTTCCAATTCCATCTACCTACTGCAATTATAGACACTAGTAGAGAGATAATATAGAAAGGTACAACGTTTTCGCCAAACATTTCAAGGAAGATATACATTACTATTACTTCGAATATTAATCCAGTCAGTACAAGTACTGCCAAATCAATAATCATATACTTCTTAATAGAAATTTCAATCACCCCAAAACAGCTTATAGTTTTTAACCCTACTCTTAATATAAAGGCTATTACCCCATGGGTAGCCAATTTTCACTTTATTTTATCATTTATAACTAACCTAGTCAATATAGTTATGAAAACTTTTACATTTTTTTGCAAGCGTTTTTCAAAGTACCAATTTCACTATCACTTTTAGCATAAAAAATCAAGGTGTAAATTCTACTTTTTTATGTAATAATTGGTATATTTTTATATGCCTGTCGTGATATAATCACATTATGAGGTGATATTTAAATGATTATAACAATAAATCCTAATGAAACTATATATAACGCCATTGAAAAAGCTAACGAAGGTGATACAATCATCATCAAAGAAGGAATATATAATGAAAAATTAAAAATTACTAAATCCAATTTAACTATAAAAGGTGTTGGTAATGTAGTAATTCAAAATAAAGATTGGTATTCTAAGACTCATATAGATAATAAGGAATACAATACCTTTAGAACATACACTGTAATGATTACAGGTAATAACATCACATTAGAGAATGTAACTATTAAGAATCTATCTACTCCTTCTAGACTATATGGGCAAGCTGTAGCTCTTCATGTATTAGGAGATAATTTCAAATGCATAAATACAAAATTATATAGTGCTCAGGATACCTTATTCCTTGCACCATTACCAGTAAATCTTCAAACAAAATATATAGGCTTCCTATATCCAGATGAGCTAAGCCCTAGATATAATAAGATGTATTTTGAAGGATGCTATATTGAAGGTGATGTAGACTTTGTATTTGGTGGAGCAAACGCAGTTTTTAACAACTGTCACTTTCATTGTATTAAAAATGATTCTTCAAATGGATACTATTTTGCTCCATGCCATAATGAAGGTGATCCATACGGATTTACAGTTGTTAATTCAAAATTTACAGCTGATGCTAAAAATTCTGTAATTCTTGCACGTCCTTGGAGAGATTATGGAAAGGTAACAATTATAAATGCAGATATAGAGGATGGTATTATCCAGGCTGATGGTTTCAACAAATGGAACGACACTAACCGTGATAAGACAGCTATATTTGAATATTATAACCTTGGTATAGACACATCTACCTTTGTTAAATGGGCAAAGCCTCTTTCAAAGGATGATGCTTCTAAATATTTATCTTATGCATTAAAAAACAACTAGTTTTGAACTAGTTGTTTTCCTTCTTAAAGCATAAATCATATAGGGTTTGATGTATACCATACTTCTTTATGGTTTCATCAAGCTCTTTTTTTATTTCCTCATTAAAGCCATTTTGAGTCTTTACACCCTTTATTAAAACATTTTTTGGTGATGCATCAAAATCTATAAACTCTCCTACATTAACTCTATATCCATAATATTCTAAGATGTTAGCTCTAATTGAATCTGTTAAAAGAGCACTAAATCTTTCCTTTAGCAATCCATATTTATTCATTATAGCAAACGAATCCTTATCTAATTGCTTATTAATCTCCTTTTGACAGCATGGTACAGATAATATGTATTTACATTTTAATCTAATCGCATGGTATAGTGCATAATCTGTAGCTACATCACATGCGTGAAGTGTCATAATTAAATCAATATGATCAAGCTCATCAAAAAGAGCTATATCCTTATTAATAAAATTAAGATTTTTATATCCATACTTATCTCTTATCCTATTACATGTGTCAATAACATTGCTTTTTAAATCAAGACCTATAATATTAACATCTATATGACGAATATTAACTAAGTAATAATACACAACAAAGGTAAGATATGATTTACCGCATCCAAAATCAACAATATTTAAATGATCCTCATATCCAATAGTTTTATCAAGCATTTCTAAATATTTATTGATTTGTCTATATTTATCATAATGAGACTTGATGATTTTACCATCACTAGTCATTACCCCTAAATCAATTAAGGCAGGTATAATCATACCCTCCTTAATAATATAATTCTTCTCTTTATTAATAGACTGTGCCTCAATTAATGTATTAAGTCTTTTTTTATTGCATAAGACTTTACCCTTTGATGTAATCTTAGTAGCATAATAATAATCTTCTGTCCATATTTCAGCCTGTCTAAAAAACTCCATATCAGCTGTAATTATATCCTTAATAGAGTCAAAGCTATAGTTTTTAACAAAGCTTTGTGTCTTTGTTAAAAGCTCATGCTTTAAAATAGTTTCTCCCTTAACTATAGCCTTTGAAACCATAACCTTTTTATAATCCTTATTTGATGGATTTGATATTATGATTTTTTGTGTTTTATTAAAATCTATATCTTCAAACATAATAGCACCTCCATAAAAAAGAAAATGCCAACTACTGTTGGCATAGAAAAAAGAAAAGATTGTAGGAATGATTCAAAAAATGAATACATTGATATTATATACAATAAAAATGCTTTTTCAACACCTTTTTTCAAGTAAACGTTTTCTATTTTATTTTCTTTAAAAACTCTCCTCTATAGTTACTCATAGCATTATCTGGATATGATTCATATCGTGATACATTTTCAAAGTTTTCTGCCTTATAAATATACATTTTATGCTGATCCCATAAAATAATTTCAGAAATAGAATCATTATCAATATCTATTGCCTCTTGGCATAGATTTGGATGCCCATCATCTGGGAATTGTACAACCCTATCAAGATCGTAATCAATAAGTCCTTCTATAGAATTAGCTATCGCAAGCATATGAGTTCCATCATACGCTACTGGTGTTATAACAATACCATTTGTTGTAAACTCATATTCACAAACCTTGTTTGCATTAGAGTCAAACATATAGCATATATTATTGGCTCCCCAGAATGATGTAACACATATTTCTAAGCTTCCATCAAGATTATAATCAGCCATAGATATACGCTGTGCGTGTCCTATTTCATTATGCTTATAAATGCTTCCATCAAGATTCACAACATTAAATCCTTCATTTCCCGATGCAAGATATAATCTTTTAGGCTCATTATCAATCGTATTGATATATATAATCTCATCAGTATGATCACTTTCTATTGGCATGCTCCATAAAATAGTACCATCATGGTCTACCATAGAATATCCTACAAACATTTCGTCTCTTCTATCATTATCAAAATCATAGATGTATGGGAAATGTCCTGTATTTTTTAAATGATATCTAAATAAAGGCTTCATATTGTGATCTAAGGCAAATACATTTTCATATCTGTCCTTTATAATTAAATCTCCCTTATATCCAAGCCCTTCAAAATCAGCAAATCTAATCGCATCTACATTTAATCTCTTATAAGGTCTATCCTTCATAAGCTCATCTGTAAGTGGTGTTTTAAATGATGCGATTTCTCTTCCTGTTTCAAAATCCGCAACAATTATTTTAAAATCCTTTGAATATACGATTTCATCATATCCATCATTATTCCAATCTCCCACCTGGAATGGAAGGTCACATGAAATAACTGTTGTATCATAGGTATTATTATTTTCACCCTTTTGCCACAGCATATTACCATCAAAGTCATATGCAGTAAGGCATTCTATTTGGGCAAATGAATCCCTCATTATTAGCTTTTGATGCTGTGCTAATACAAATCCCATTTTGCCATTTTTTAAATGTCCAAATCTTATTTGACGAGCACTACCACCATTAGATATATCAAGCTTCTTTAAAAGCTTAAGAGGGCTATATTCCTTTCTTTTATTAGAAACTCTATCTAAATATTTATTTTTAATAGAGACGCTATTAAGATATTCATCATCATTCATATAAACCCTTATATCAGTATATAGGGCTGATACCTTAGATAGCATTCCACAACGAGTTCTTTCATGCATATCAATCTCTGATGTAAGGAATAGATTATCATCAATATAAAGCTTTAATTCTTTATTTACCTCAATGCGTACTCTATAATAATGATATTCATCTAGGCTAAATGGGACCTCCTTTAAAATAATTTGTTGGTCCTGGTCCTTATGAATAAGCTTAATACTATTCTCAAAAAGTAGGATGGCATTATAATGACGCGATGTAATATAATTAAACGCAAATCCAGCACCAAGGGTTGATTGTAATACTCTTATAGTACCCTCTATTGTATATGTGCCATAAATATCATCCTTAAATATCAACATGCTGTAAACATCAGAATAATGCCCTTTAGCATAATCTCCTCTATTTTGCCTTAAATATCTCTTACCATCAATATTTGATATAATCCATGATCCATTTTGTCCTCTCCATTGATGTAGCTGAATAGGATCATAAAATGAACCATAATATCCATCATATACTACTGTATGATACTCACCAGCAGCTGAATGCTCATGATCATAAGGATATTCACCTAAAGGAAAATCATTAAATGTTTCATCATATAATATACGCATAATTTAATCACCCTAATTAAATTATACCATATATAAATTAGTTGCTACCATTATTTAAATGAAGGAAAACTATAAATGTATTTAATACTACAATTATTTCTCCAAATCCAATCAAATCATTAATCAAAATCTTTTTATTGCTTGAAATTGTAATAGCCCCATCACTTATATACTTATTAAACATAATAAGTCCTACTGTAAGAAAGATAGTAGCTAATAGTCCTAGACCTAAAACAATATATTTAAAATACTTATTCATGTGCTACCTCCTCAGAAGAATCAAATGTGATTTCTTCTGTATCATCTCTAAATGATTCATTATTCTTTACAGCTCTATAGACAGGCTCATATACAAGAACAGATAGGAATACTGTAATAAATCCTGTTATTAATGAACCAGGAATCTTAGATGTTGCGACTATAATAGATGTCTTAAATGATGATAAGAATAATCCTTCAAGAACAAATCTCAATATAAACTCACCTACTACATTCACAAATACTGCAATTAACACCGCAACTAACGCTGCCATACTACGCTTAGTAAGCTTATGTCCATATATTATAGCCAAGGTTGTTCCAATCGTAAATATCACACTAAATATAGGAACATATAAAGATATAGAAAGGCTCTTTCCTGAAGCAAATATATCATTATACTTTCCACTAAATCCATTACTTAAGCTAAATGCTTCCTTATCAGATAATGCAAAAAGTACAATTGATGTAATTGAAGTTGCTATAAATAATCCTAATAATACATATAATATCTTCTTAGCATTAATATCACGCTTAATAATAAGTCTAAATATATATCCTACTAAGAATCCTATTATAAACTTTAGAATAAATGTTCTTGCAATAGTTGTAGGTTTTGAAGAATAGAAAATTAAATCATATAATCCCATTCCAAATGATCCTACAATTCCACCTGCAATACCACCAAGCAATAATGCTGATATAATCATTACAAAATTACCTAGATGTACAAAATCTCCTGCAGGCATTCTGATTTGAACAAATGTTGCAGCACAGCATAGTGCTGTAAACATCGCAATTATTATAATCTTGTTTGTTAATAATCTTGTTTTTTCATTCATAAATATTACCTCTTTTCCAATACATATGCTATAATATTACTAAACTGATACCTTTTTTAGTCTCAGTTTAAGTTTATTTTTTGGTACCAGAGGTGTAGTTATGAGATTGCTAAGTATTAATTTTAAAAATGAAGAAGCAAAATATATTGAGCTTTATAATTATATTAAAAACGCCATCACTGATGGAACACTTTCACCAAATGAAAAACTCCCATCAAAAAGAGCAATGGCATCATATCTATCAATATCATTAAACACTGTAATGGAAGCCTACAATCTTCTATTAGATGAGGGTTTTATTGTATCAATTCCTAAAAAGGGCTACTATGTAGTAGGATACAATTTAGTAGTAGATAAAAATAGTGAGTCATCTGATATAAATATAGTAAATGATATCAAGTATGATTTTTCAACTAAAAACATTGATAAGTCATCATTTCCATATTATACATTTAATAAAATATCTAAAAATATTATATATAATGAAAACATTTTGGAGCGCAGCCAATCATTTGGAAATATAAAGCTTAGAAACACTATTAAAAGATATCTATATGAAACAAAAGGGTTAAATATTAACCCTAATAATATTATTATAGGATCTGGTATTGAATACCTTCTTACAAATCTTATAGATATTTTAGACTCTAATTCATACGCAATAGAAAATCCAGGATACGATAAGATTTATAAGCTAATAAGCAACAATCATAGGATGGTTGAGCTATTAGATTTAGATAGTGAAGGTGTAAATATTTCAAATATTAAAAGTGATGTTTTATATATAACACCATCAAATCAATTCCCAACGGGAATAAAGATGAGTATGGCAAGAAAGGCTATGATAGCTAAATGGGCTTGTGATAATAAATACATCATAGAGGATGATTTTGATAGTGAATTCAAATATTTATCTAATAAATCATTATCACTATATGACCTTAATAAGGAGCATACTATATTACTTCAAACATATTCTAGATCACTATCCCCATCATTTAGAATTGCTTATATGATTCTTCCTGATAAATTACTTGAAAAATACAAAGAAAAATATAGCTTTTATTCTTCTACTGTATCAACCCTAGATCAATTAATAGTTATGGAATTCATTAGAAGCGGAGCTTATTCTAGAACCATTAATAAGAATAAATCATTATATAAAAGCAAAAGAGAAATGATAATTAGGTCACTTGAGAAATATGATTTTTTAAATATAGATTTACAAAACTCATATTTATCTCTTATAGTTGAGCTAAAGCCATTTAATAAAAAGCTATTTAAGGAATTATGTAAAAAGGAAGGAATAGATATTTCAATAATGGATGATTATTATATGGATTCTAAAAAGGATAATAGAATCATTATAGGATATTCAGGAATTGATATTTTGATACTAAATGAGGGAATATCAAAGCTTATTAAAGTAATAAAAGAGGCACTTTTGTAAAGAGTGCCTCTTATAATTTATTTAAGCTTTGATTCAAGCATTGCCTTAACACTATCCTTAAGGTCATCACGCTTTAGTGCAAAATCGATTGTAGCCTCAATAAATCCAAGCTTTGAACCAATATCATATCTTCTACCATCAATGTCAAGAGAATAAACTTCCTTCTCCTTCATCATACGAAGAATAGCATCTGTTAGTTGAATCTCATTTCCAGCTCCACGAGATTGTGTTTCAAGATAATCAAATATCTTAGAATCTAGGATATATCTTCCTCCAATAGCAGAATGAGATGGAGCATCCTCTAGTGCTGGCTTCTCAACAACACCCTTAAGCTTAGATAATCCCTTTTCTACAACAGTTTGTGGATCACAGATTCCATATTTTGAAACATTCTCATCTGATACCTCAAGTGTTCCAAGGATTGAAGCACCAGTCTTATTATATGCATCAATAAGCTGTGCTAATGCTGGTTTCTTATTTCCAACATATACATCATCTCCTAAAAGAACTGCAAATGGTTCATCTCCGATAAATGTTTTAGCAGTAAGGACAGCATGTCCTAATCCTAGCTGCTCATGCTGACGAATGAAATGAATATTAATCTTAGATGGTAAATCTAATATTTGCATAAGCTCCTTAGTCTTACCCTTAGCCCTTAGCTGTGACTCAAGTTCAAAGTTATTATCGAAATAATCCATAATAGAATTCTTATTTGATGAAACTATTATAATAATATCCTCAATACCTGACTCCATAGCCTCACGAACAATATATTCTATTGTTGGTGTATCAATAATTGGAAGCATCTCCTTAGCTACAGCCTTTGTAACAGGTAAAAATCTTGTTCCATATCCAGCGGCAGGAATAACTGCCTTTCTAATCTTTTGCATTACTTTTTATCTCCTTTGTTTACATCATTCATTAAATCTGGTGCATCAGTAGCTTTTCTTCCAGAGCCAGTAGGCTGTACGAATGATCCACCATTATTACCTCTATTACCAATACGTTGGAATAAAGCTATAATTCTTCTCTTTCCAACAACAATATCACCAACAATTAATACAAATAATGTATATAGCACTAATGAACCAATTATTTTAAACCAAACAACACCATTATAGATATCTTTACTTCTTAAATATGTGTTGGCACCATCTATTAATAGGTATTCTTCTTCCCAGCTATCATACATATCATTGTATTCAGTAAAATCCTCTTTATCAACACCAGCATTATAATACTCTGTCATTTCAGCTACCTTATTAAGATATGCATCATTGTAATTTAATGCCTCATCAAATGAAATAGATGTGAATGTATTTCCATCTCTATCAATGATATCAATTGACTTAATATCAATTGATGTAAATCCTGAATACATTGTAAGAAGCTTTTTTGGAATATAGAACATATAAATATCAGAATAATAATTATTATTGATATCAATTATTCCATATTCTTCTCCATCTAGATTTGTTTTAGAGCCATTAGAATCCTCTACAAGATAAGCATTTTGCTTAGCAGTAGCATTTCCATCAACATATCCGTTATCATAAACCTTAAACACTTCACCAAGTGAGTTTGTAATAACATATCCTGATTCATTTATAACTGTACCATCCTGTGATGAAGCAGATGGATTAGTCATATTCATACTAAGCCTTTCTAGCGCAACTCCATATTCAATATCCATATAGCTATACTTAGTTGTTGTAGGGGCTGCAATATTTGTATATGCAAGCTCAAATACTCTAACCTCACAATTTGCATCAGTATCAGCAACTGAATCATATAGAGCATTAGTATTTGAATAAGATGTGTAAACCTTTAGAGCATTAGAATAATCTCCAGATGTAACACTCTTTTTAATATATGCCATCTCTGTAGATGTTACAACTGATACTAATATCATCAGCATAAATACAATTCCAAAAATAATCATTAACGCATAATATAGTATTTTCTTCCACATAGACAAAAATCCTTTCAATCAAAACTAACTTAATTATACTATATAATTAGGATTTAGCAAGAAATTATTAACCTTGTAAAAGAAAAAATAATTTTTTACTTTACAAAATTAGTTTCATAAAGTATAATCATAATTGCTTGACAGATGGCGTACGTGGTGAAGTGGTTAACACATTGGTTTGTGGCACCAACATGCGCAGGTTCGATTCCTGTCGTACGCCCCAGGCAAGCTTAATCTGATAGATGAACCTTAAGGTTCTTTTTTTTTACATTTTTTAAAAAATCGGGCTACTCCATAAGGAATAGCCCTTTATTCTTAATATCCGTATGATACTATATCAAATTTTGCAATTACAGCATAATTATTATCAACTGATACAACGCCTGCGTTGCACACATAAATATTATATGTTTCAGTTGGAGTATAAAGTGACTTAAATTGCTCAGATACATATAGCCATAATGTATTAGACTCTAATACAATAGCTCTATCAGATTGTTGTAGGCTAATGACATTCTCTCTTGTAAATGTTAATCCCTCAGTATATGTATCAATTCCAAGCTTTGCAAGACCATTTATTATAGCCATAGTCTCTGTAGAGCTATATGAATATACCTTATCTGAAGAATCATATACATCATACTTTCCTTCAAGAGTATTATTCTCATCTATAATTCCCTTTTCATGAGTATACAAGATTGAATCACAAATAGTTGCTCTTAATGTTAATGTATCACCAACATAATTTGTAAGTCCCTTTTCTACTATTGTAACAGGAGAAATATCAGATGATGTAAGAGATGTAAGTCCTAAGGTCTTACATGTAAATAGCATATTATAAACCTCAGTGTATTTCATATATACTGAATCACCTAATGTGTAATCCATTGCATCATCAAGTATTCTAAAATCTCCATTTTCAATAATTCTTAATGATGCCTCATACCATACTATATGAGATTCAAGCACTTTATCTAAATCAGTAACATTTAATAATAGATTTTCAGTTACATCATATGTTTGGATTGTTGTTTCACCAAATTGATGCATTGCCTTTGCTAAAGCCTTTACCTCATTTGCTTCAATATAATCCTGACTAGAAATACTTAAAACAACATCTGAAGGTATATTTGTAATCTTCTTCTTAAACTCATCAGAAATCTTATACCATGCAATATATGAAGAAAGTATTGTATTAAGCTTTTCATCATCATTGTAAAGGCTTAGGAAAACATCACTATCAGCATTAATATTATCAAGGTCATCATCACCAAGTGCCTTTAATGCAGAAACAGTATTTTTAATTTCATCCTTTGAAACATATTTTTCTTCAGCACTTAAATCAACATATGAAGCATTAGGAACCTCAATTGTTGTCTCAGAGAATCTTTGAGAAATTGAATACCATATAATTGTAGATTGTAAAACAATATCCATATCAACATCATTATTTAAAATTACATTTTGATCTACAGATTCAATTGATTTATTCTCAGCTTCACCTTCAAACTCACAAATAGCACCTACAACAGATACGATTTCTTCCTTTAGAATAATACCTTCCGCATCATATGCACTGCTTGGTATCATATATTCATTATTAGATGCATCCTCTTCTACAATTTTATTTGAAATTGTACAATGAACTATTTCACTTTCTAATGCAGTACTTATCTTTTCTGTGTCTAAAATAGTATTAATATCAATATCTGCTCCGTCTGTTACAGCTGATGCTATATCAAATACTATAACAGCATTTAATAAATGATAAAGCTCTCCATCCTCACCAAGCCATGCATTAATATTATCCTCCTTCACATTCTCATCTAAAACAAGATATGAAGGGATAGTAAGCTCTGTACTTAGGTTTTTATAGATATAATTTGCAGCAATAGCTGATAATACATTTGATTTTGACACAATTGAAGGGAGCTCACTATTAGATGATATTGAGCTAATAAGATCAGGTATAGCATCCTGTGCAATATCAGCTAATAGTACCTCTTCATTTGTAAACTCTGTTGATTCAACAACATCACCAACAGCATCAAAGAATCCTTCAAATTCCTTAGTTGTAAGATATCCATCTGAATCCTTACAAGAGTTTGGTATATATAATGTATCTCCATCTACCTTAGCATTAGATATTAAGCAAGAAGATATTCTTCTTAATGCCTCAGATCCTTTAATATCCTCCATAACTGATGTTTCTCCATCAGTAGAATTAAAAATTGAATTTACATTTTTATAATTGAAATAAATATTAGATTCCTTATATGAAACTAAATCTGATGTTAAGAATTTGTATAATGCATCAACGAAGTTATGAACCTCTCCATCCTTACCTATAAAATCAATTCCATCAAAGCTAATACCATCTAGGCTCTTTGACTTTGAACAAGCAAGTTCTAATAAATCACCTAATATGTAATTAACCTTTTCCTCATCCTGATTAAATACCTTAAGTTCTAGGAAATCATCTACAACATCAAATACAGTATCAACCTCATTTATAATAAGCTGCTTGATATCATTATTTGAATCCTTATACGAATCATATGCACCAAAGCCATCCGCAATAATATTAATCATGACTCTAATATCATCCTTAGATACTAAATCATCAAGATTAATAGCGTGTTCTCCAGTAAATACAACATCTAAATATTTATTGTTATAGCCTGAATTAGTTACAATATCATAGAAATGATTTGTAACAGTTCTACCTAATGCTCTATGAAGCTTTGTAGTACCAATTCCATGAATATAATTATATACATCATCTACAAAGACCTCGTTTGTTTGAACCAATGTCTTTAATGTATTGAATCCATTTTTATTGAATTCATTAACACCATAGCTATCAAGAAGCCTAACACCATCATGTAATATCCCCATAATATGTCCAAGCTCCTCAATTGGGTATACTGTTACATTATCCCCATCACTTACCTCTACCTTACCCTTGCAGAATAAAGATGAAATAGATGCGTAAATAGGAACACCTCTACTATTAGTCATATTATTTAGGGGATAATTAACTCCTGTATTATCATAATCATACATAAATTTATAAGCTTCTGTAAGATCATAACTTTCTTTTCCAATTGTTAAAGTTATATTCTCCCCAGCTTCTACCTTTTCTGTATTCATTCCAGATACTACATAGAAGGCTGTACCAAATATAGATATTAAAAGAATACCTATTAAAGATCCTCTTAATATACCTAATGCTCCACCAAGAAGTCTACGCCTCTTATATGGCTTTGCAGTTTTCTTTGGAGCTTCCTCCTCATTATCTTTAACAGCTCCGATATTTTCCATAGCTGTTTGATATTCATAATCTTTAATTTTCTTTTTCTTATATTTTCCTTCCCTGAAAAATGGAAGATATGCAAATAAGTAGAAGAATCTATAAAGGATTCGCCAAAAAATAATAGTAAAAAACATATAAATAAGACCTAATATAGATGTGGCTAATGCCTCAACGTAAGTCGCAAAATATGCGTAGCTTTGTGCATTATCTCCTTCAATTCTAGATTCTATATATGCTGATATAATAGTCTTAAATCTAGTATTTTCTTCAGAAACATTTAATGTTTCCTGAAGTGATTTACCGCTTATTCCTTTATATAAGCCTAAAACGAATTCCTCAAAAAAAGACCTAGTTAAAACACAAGCGTATAAAACATATGCTATAACTAAAGCTATGATTGATAGACTCATAAGAATACTATTCTTTCTTAATCCTCTTAATAAACCGAATAAAAGCTGGATTAATACACATAATCCAAATATAATGGTAGGTATCCATGTAATAATACTTCCATAGTTCTCTAAAAAATTATTGACTTTATTCATAGTTACCACCCCTTCCCTTCTTCTATTTTACCATATTATAAAATAGTTTTATATATTTTCTTTTTTAAATAACCTTGCAAAAGGGGGTTCTTTATGATATATTATAAGTCGTTGGTATATATTCCAAAGACGAATATTATTTGCTAGGGGCGTAGCATAATGGTATTGTTGCGGTCTCCAAAACCGTCCGTGGGAGTTCGATTCTCTCCGCCCCTGCCACTAAAAAAAATTACAGCTAAGTTTTATTATACTTAGCTGTTTTCTTTTTTTCTTAATTTTGAATAAAAAAATGTTGCAAATTAATATTTTTATATAATTTTATATAATAAAGAAAAATATTTCAGAAAATATAAGCTTAATTCTTTATAAACTTAGCATATAATTTGGTTTCTTTATAATTATATGTTTTCCTGTTCACATAATGAAAATCATCCCAATATTCAATATCTTTTGCAGGAACTATATCAACATCAAAATCCCATTTATTTTGATATTCACTATCCTTATACCATCCATCAAATGTATATCCTTCTTTTGTAGGATTTTCTGGTATAAATGTAATTAAACTATTATCATAATCATCTATCCAATATATTTCATCATCTACATAATATGTCACATTAGCATTATATAGCCCATCATTATAAGATTCTTCTTCAAGTTTGACATTCGAAGGGAAGAATGTAAACCAACGATATTCTACATTATCAAAAAATGAATTTATAGCATCTCCAAGCAAAAAAATGTTATTTCCTTCTAAAGGCCTAATCTTATATGAATATTCATGTGATATATATATTTTATGAATGGGATCACTACTAATGTTCCCCCATTGTCTTGAAGAACCTTTATCATAAAAGCCATATACCTTATAACCATCAAGATATTCAGGAATAATTATCACTTCTTTCTCGTTTCCAGAATCTGATAATCTAGTTATTGCTGCCATTTCTTCCCTGTTTTCTTTAATTAGACAATACATGAAATCGCCACACTCATAAAACTCTCTTTTCTTACAAGAGCAAAGACTTATTAATGGTAATATCAATAATAGTAATAAAATTAAAACTCTTTTTTTCATATCTAACAAACCACCCTTATAGAATATTGTCTTGATGATGTCTTCCAGTCATCATCAAATGATTCAGAAGCTCCAAATCTTATAAATAACATATCTGAATCTAAATCATATAAAATTTCAAATAACAATTCGGTCAGCCTATTAAATATCCAACAACCACTTTATGATATTTAAATGTATTATTCCATTTTCTGATAAATCAAATGTGTCATTTGATATTACATATTTTGGATAATTATCATCGATTGAAGAATATGCACCAAACTCACGTTTCCTAGTATCTTCATTATCTCCAATCAAATAGCATACTTGATAATATTCTTTTTTACCATCTTTTGTAGCTATGAAATCAATCTCACCATTTTCTAATGAACCAATTTTAACTTCATATCCTCTATAGATAAGTTCATTATATACAATGTTTTCAATATATGCACCAAGTTGTTCTTTCTTTGATGTACTCATAACTCTTCCAATGCCTAGATCTGTTAGATAATATTTATACTTACCATTTAAAATTCTTTTTCCTCTTACATCATATCTATCAACTTTATTTATTAGTAATGATTTATTCATATATTCTAAATAATTGTAAAGCGTATTTTTTGAAACGCTTCTACTTTCAGATTCAAAAAACTTAGATAATTTATCTGCAGAAAATATTTGAGCTGGCGTTGTGACAACATATTCAATTATTCTATTAAATAAATCTATGTCTTTTATTTTAAATCTTTCTACAATATCTTTAATAACAATTGAGTTAAAAACATCAGTTAAATATAATCTAACTTGCGATTCGTCCTCAAAAATAAATCGTTGAGGCATTCCTCCCCACTTCATATAATCATCAAATATATACTGTAATTCATATATGTTCTGACTATTAACATTTTTGTAAATACAAACTTCTTCAAAGCTAAATGGCAAAATATTAAAACTTACATAACGACCAGCAATATGAGTAGCAAGTTCACTAGATAATAAATCACTGTTTGAACCTGTTAAAAAAATAGATACATTATCCTTATATTCAGCTTTGAAAGAATTGATAGCAAGCTCCCAGTTTAACACATTTTGTATTTCATCAAAAAAAAGATAATTTTTCTTTTTGTTAGTAATTTTATTCTTAACATATTCATATAACGCATTATCATCTTTTATGAAAGAATACTCTTTTAATTCAAAATTTAGATATATTATATTTGAGTTATTATTGTTCATTTTCACTTCATCAATAATTTGATTCATTATTACGGATTTTCCACATCTTCTTATTCCTGTAATAACTTTGATTAAATCAACATCATAAAATGGTCTTATTTTTGATAAATATTTTTCTCTAATAATCATTTAGTATCACCTTCACATAAATTATACACTGACGAATTCCAATTGTCAATTTTGTATTTTGTAGAATACTTTTTTATGTGATTTATGGATTTTGTATTTTTTAAACACATTATTGTTTTCTTATAATATTATATTGCTTTAGGGTCATTCAATAATTAATATTACTGGTGTTTGAAAACACTCTTTATTTTTCATTATATATAATACTTACCTCAGGTACACTTATTATTCCCTTGCTTATACCTATTCCATAATTTTATGTATTACCTATAGCATATACATTATCTCCATAAGTATATGTATCTTTTGAAAAAGATATTGGACTATATTTTGTATCATCTTTTATTTTTAAAATGACTAAATCAAGTTCATTAACCATTTTAACAAACTCTGCTTCCATATATTCTTCATCTACTAATCTTGCTATCTTTTTTAAATCTTCATCTTTTAATTTCATAATAAAAAAACTCAAGTCTTTCTAGATTTCTCTAGTCCATCTTTAGGGGTTCACTTCATACTTAAACAATCCCTTCTTTTTAATAAAGCAAAACAATTGAATTCTAACAGCATAAAAAAACAATCAACTTTTACATTGATTGTCGAAATTATTATAATGGTAGATTCTTTTTATTAAACCAAATAGAACCAATTGTATAACTAATAGCGCTAATTCCAATAAGTGCCATACTCTCTATAAGCCATGTAGATGTACCATCGAGAACTGATTCCTTATCACATAATGTGATTATTGTAAAATACTTGAAGTTTGATAATGCACTCATAGATGGTGCTAATCCTCCAAACATTGCCATCATTGACATAAGAATAAAGAATACCGCAAGCATTCCTCCTGCTCCAATTGAATATTTACTTCTATTAAATATTCCACTAAACATAAAGCAGATTCCACCAATAGCTGCTACTGTTAAAAATGACTCAATATTTAAATATAATATTTGTGCTACACTTAATGAATTACTACCTACAGCAGTTCGTATAATTAAATGAGTTAAAAATGTCATCACAAATGTTATAAATACACTAAGTATTAAAAACATTATTTGAGTAATTGCCACATCCCTACGTTTAATAGGTGATGATAATACATATGCCATTGAACCATCATCTACTTGACGAGCAAGTAGGTTATTAGCTGTTACTACTACATATATTGTAGGAATGATAATACTCATCATTCCATAAAATATTTCTGTAGTTAAATTCATTACTCCTTCCTCCATAGCACAAAATTGTGCTATAAGAAGTGACATTACAAGTGTCACTACAAGCCATATTTTCCAATTGGCCTTAATTGATTGTATAAACAATGATTTATTCATCTATATTACCTCCAAGGATTGATTCCTCATAATATTTTTCTAATGTAAATGGTATATATTCTATATTAGATACCTTATATGATGATAGCTCATCAAACATTTCATTAACGCTATCATCACTAACAAATACTGAAGCCCTTAATTTTGCTGAATCTATTTTTGACAGCTCTAGTGAAGTAGCTTTTACAAATGCCTCATAGTCATTAATATTATTAAATTCTACAAGATATTCCTTTCTATTGCCATCTTTGATGTCAGCCATATCAATTGTTTCAATAATGTGACCATCATCAATGAATGTAACCTTGTCACATGTATCCTCAATTTCTTTAAAGATGTGAGAGGACATTATTATTGTTTTACCCTTTTTCTTTTCTTGATTGATAAGTTCTATTAAATTATCTCTCATAAGAGGATCTAATCCAGTAGATGGCTCATCAAGAAGGATTATAGGCGAATCCTTCATAAATGCACAAACAAGTGCGCATTTTTGCTTCATTCCCTTACTCATTCTTCTAAGTGGTACTCTTGTATCAAGGCCAAATAAACTAACAAGCCTGTTCATATATGTAGAATCCTTTATGCCATAAAATCCCATTTGAATTTTCAAAAATGATTCTCCACTTCCTACATCTGGAAAGTTAATTTCACCTGGTACATATGAAACTATTTCCTTGATGCTTTTAGCGTCATTCCATACATCCATTCCTTCTATAGTTGCTGAACCAGCTCTAGCCTTCAAAAACCCCATTAAGGTTCTTAGTGTTGTAGTCTTTCCACTTCCGTTTGTACCTACAATCGCATGTACCTCACCCTTTTTAATATCAAAATTAAAATCAAATATTCCTCTACCATTACCATAATCTACGGTAAGATTAGATACATTAATTGTACTATTCACTAAAATCACCTCTTGTCCTATAGAATTTCATGAAATAATCCTCTAATGTCATAGTTATTTCACTAAAGCTTTTAACATTATAGTTCTTAATAGTTTTAATAAATCCATCAATACTATCATTATTTAGCTTTATAGATACCTTAAGCTTTTCTCTATTTCTTTCACTAAAATCATAATTAAGCTTTGAAAAGCTTTCATATGATGCAAGGTTATAGAAGGATATCTCAAATGTCTTTTTAAGACCTTTAGAGATATCATCCTTACTAACTGAGGCTACAATTCTTCCATCCTTTATAATCATGATTCTGTCGCATAATCGCTCAACCTCACGGAATATATGAGATGATAGTAAAATTGTTTTACCTCTTTTTTTCTCCTCTTCAATGAATTCAATAAATATCTCCTGCATCCTTGGATCAAGACCTGATGTTGGTTCATCAAGAAGTAGCACCTCTGGATCTGACATAAATGCAGTTACTACCGCAAGCTTACGTCTTTCACCAATACTCATCTTTTTTATATCCTGATTAAGATCTAGCTCAAATCTATTACATAAGCTTTCAACAAGCTTATCGTTATGACATCCCTTAAGGCCCTCCATCATCTTAACAAAGGCTTTTCCATCAAGCCCTTGTGGAAGTGTAGGCTCTCCTGGAAGATAGCCAATATTCATTTTAGTAATATAATATTCTTTTGCACAATCATGCCCATTAATTTTACATTCTCCAGAATCTGGAATTGAAAATCCCATGAGATGTCTCATTGTAGTACTCTTACCAGCTCCATTAGGACCTAAGAATCCTACAACCTCACCTGAATTAACATTAAATGTTACATCAAATATACCCTTACCAAACGCATATGACTTAGTTAGGTTATTTACTTCTATTACACTCATTTAAATCACCTACTCTAATGATTTTTTTATCATTTCATTAGCTTCTTCTAATACTTTATTAATCCTTTGATTGTATTCATCAATTATAGGGGTGTATTTTGATATGCTATTCTCTAATAGCTTTTTATAGATTGGCTCATTTATAATCATTATTATGATACCAATAATACCTAATACAATTCCAAGTGTCACAAACTTAAAGCTTCCGTCTCCTGTCATATAAGCTGACATTCCTCCACCAAATGTTAGTATTCCAATAATTCCTATGGTAAGCGATACAATTAAAGACTTATTCTTTTTCTTTCCTTCGGCATTACTAATTCCTTCAACTAAAGTAAGAGCCTCATCCATTTTTTCATCCAATTCCTTCTTTATACTGATTGATGAATCTCTCTTTACACTTATAATAACATTTGTTGGAAGCTCCTTTGTTTCAATGACCTCATATCCAAAGGCGCCAACTATATCAAGTACCCTATATTTATTCTCCTTTTTAGTTCTAATTGTTTTATAATCATATGTTACAAAATCCATTTTTTTATCCTCCTGTGCTAGATTTTTATTTATTACAACTGTATAATAGAAGAAAAAAGTGAGTATTTCAATAAGCCTTAGACTAAATGAAACACTCAACTATTTTGTGTAAACATAGTTGTAACAAAAGGAGGGATTTTGTAACATGCAGGATAATATGTCTTCAAGAGATTTTATAATTGAAGCCTTCTTTTTACTTTTAAGAGACAATAAAATTAATGATATATCAATTCAAAGTATTTGCGATAAGGCTGGTGTATCAAGGGTTACATTCTACCGTAATTTTAAGGATAAAAATGATATTATTCTTGGTTATTTTACTAAGATGATAAAAAGATTCCTTCAGGAAATGGGTACAAGGAATAATAATTATTATGACATTGCCTATCAAAGCTTTTGTTTTTTAAGAGAGGAAAAGGAAAATATAAAGGCTCTTAATAAAAGCGAGCTTTCATATCTTTATTTAAATGTTCTAAATGAAAAGTTTAGTAATAATTTTAATAATAATGGATATGGTAATGTAATGACTGCGTATGTGTATGCTGGTGGGCTTTATAATCTATCAATGTGGTGGGTTTTAGAGGATGACTGTAGGACAAGTATAGATGAGATGATTAAATCATTCTTTACTACTTGCAATTTTGAAAAGGCACAGTGATGTGTCTTTTTTCATGAAAAAAGAGGAGATTATTTCTCCTCAATTTTCTGTGTATTATATTCATTATTAAATAATTTCTTATATGTCTTATAAGGAACAATTATTTCAATTGCTTGATGTATTACCTCAATATCTGCGACCTTTGATGTAAATGCATATTCTCCATCAACATTGTAATCAATTTCCTTATCTGATTCTATTCTTACTCTATCTGTTGTGAATGTTCTTACACCATTCTTTTTCTGAAGTCTATCTCCTCTAAATACAAATCTTAGAGCTCTAAACCAAGACCATCTCTTTGTTTTTTCAACAACAGTTATATCTAGCTTTCCATCATTTAATAAAGGCTTTTGCTTACGATATATTTTAAATCCTCCAAATTGCTGCCAATTAAATCCAAACATAACATAGCAATTTGAATATGTTGTACCATCAGGTAATATTAATCTAAGCCTCATACCAGCTTCCTTTGGTAATTCCTTTAATAATCTAAATCCATAAGCAAGCTTTCCCCACTTTTTCTTTGAAGCATATGATATATCATATGATATAGCAGTAAACTTACCACAGGCTATAATATATGCTGAATAGTTTTCATTAATTCTTACAATATCCATTTTAACAGGAATTCCTGTTGTAGCTATTTTAAGACCCTTTTTAACATTTTTCTTAAGCTTTAATATCTTACCTACATCATTAACAGTTCCTGCTGGTATATATGCAAGTCTTGTCTTAACATTACCCTTCATAATACCTGTAACAGTCTCATTTAATGTTCCATCTCCACCAGATGTTAAAATAAGATCATAATTATTACCATTATTCTTTATATATTCTGTTATGCTTTTAGGTGCAGGTGATGGGAACATTTCAACCTCATACCCTGCTTCCTCTAAGCATTTTTTTACAACTTCCTGGTTCTTAGTTATCCTTTGAGTTCCACTCTTAGGATTATATGTAACTAAAGCCTTCATACTATCCTCCTATTACCCTATTACTAACTATACTATTTAAGTATAGCCTATAAAGTATGATAAAACAAGCAACAAAAGTGGCTCTTTTGTCCGATTTTTTTACTTATTATAATTACTTAATCTCTGATTCTTTTAATGGATGCTGATTAAGTAAATTATCTGATGCATGAGTAACAGGTAATGTAAAGAATATACCCATTGCCTCACTTCCAGAACCAAGCTTGTCATATAGCTTTGACAAAATTGTTTCTGCGAACTCTGGCTTAACAATTACAAGAACAATCTCCTTTTCAGGATGAATACCAATGCCATAAAGTTTCATAGCATCAGTTGATATTCCAGAATTTGCTGGAATAACGGTACCTCCACCAGCACCGTTTTCCTTACATATTTCTATTACCTTCTCTGAGAATCCCTCATTTACGATAGCAACTACATTATATAATTCAATTTTCATTGTTTATTACCCCCATTAGTCAATGTTATATAGCTTGATACTCCAATTATCGAATCAAGCGGTATTGTATAAACCATTGAGATATTTGATCTGAAGCTTTTAAATCTATCCTCAAGGGCAAGGATTGCATCCTTAATTTTATCCTCTTTTATAATACAAAACATTAAATCCTTTGTATAACCCTTATCAATAGATCCTTTAGCAATTGTTTGAGCGAATCCCACTACATCAAACCTTGAAAGCATATCTGCAATAATTTCCTTTTTTCCTTTAGGTATAGTAATAACCATTAGTTCAATTTTAGTTAATCCCTTATTCATCATAATCACCAAAGCAGATGATTTGCTTATCATCCTCTCTTAAGACCTGCTTGATAGCTCGTCTTACCTTTCTTCTATTATTGAAAACACTAAATACTCCAAGTATTTCTATTGATAGTAATGGACTTAAAGCAACAAGGGATACGACTCCAAATCCATAGTTTAGGATTTCATTTATATCATTTAATGAAGCACAAAGACCTAGGGCTATTGGTAATATAAAGCTTGATGTTAATGGACCTGATGCAACTCCACCTGCATCAAATGCAATTGCCGTATATATTTTTGGTATAAAAAATGCTAGTACAAAGCATATTATATATCCTGGAATAATTACATAAAGAATTGAAAACTTATAAACAATTCTTATCATAGCAATAGCAATTGCACATCCTACTCCTACGGCAAGACTTATAAGCATACTTCTTCTTTTAATAAGTCCATTTGTCATTTCCTCAACCTGAGTAATAAGAATCTTAATTGCAGGCTCTGCAAGAACTGTAAGAGCACCAATTACAAATGCTAATATAATAATTATAGAGCTGTTTTTCTCACTTAGCTCACAACCTATCTTATATCCAACACCCATATATGTGCAATCAACAGCTGCAAGGAAGAATACAAGACCTATATAGGCTATCATTAATCCCTTTAATAATAAAAGTATTTGCTTCTTTGTAGAGTGAAGGAATATTAAATCAACTACAATAAAGCAAGCAAGTAATAGGCCAATTGATAATCCTACATCCTTAATCTTTTCCCAAAAATATTCTAAATATGATAAGAAAAAATTATCTGATAATGAATAATCTGCTAGCTCATATTCCATTTCACCATTAGTAGATAATGAAAGTATTAATATCATAACGACTGGTCCTATTGAAGAGAAAGCAATAAAACCAAATGAAGCATCCTTCTCACTCTTTTGAGCTAAAACAGCTGCGACTCCAGCACCTAGCGCCATTAAAAATGGTACTGTCATAGGGCCTGTAGTAACTCCACCTGAATCAAAGGCTAGGGCTACAAGATTCTCCTTACCCTGATATGCTAAAAGAGCTACTAAGCCAAATGATATCATATAAAGTAGGCTTAAAATTCTTATAAGATTAATCTTTTTTATTATTTTTAAAATTGCAATTATCAAAAAGAAGCCTACTGCTAAGCCAATTGAAAAAATAAGTAATGGCTTAGAAAAAATAGACTTAGTTTGAATCGCAAGAACTGTTAAATCTGGCTCTGCTATTGTAATAAGGAAGCCAAATAGAAATACTGTAAAAATTAAAACTGATATTCTTCCTTGTTTAGTCAATCCACTACCTACCTTTTTTCCAATAGGTGTCATGGCATGCTCTGCACCATAATTAAATAATGAAATACCAAATATAACTAAAGCTGTCGCAATTGAAAATGATAATATTTCATATCCTGTAAGACTTACAAGCTTAATAATAACTAAAAAAATGACTAATGCATAAATTGGCAAAACTGAAAATGAAGATTTTTTTATCTCTTCTAAAATATCCCTAATCAAAAAAATCACCCACCATGCTAATTATATCATTTTATTGATACAATTTGTAACCAAATATATATTATTTTATTAAATAGCAAAAAGGCTATAAAACATCTATGCTCTATAGCCTTATTCCTTATTAGCAATCTTAAATTCTCTTATCATTTATTAGACTCGAAAACTGCCCATGGATACTGAATCATATATTCACCAGTATATAATCTTATTGCATCAGGATTATTGTTCTTATATTCATAAGCATCACAATTAATTTTGCTCATATCTACATAGCATTCATTAAACCTTTTAACGAATACATCCTGAGCTCCAACCTCCTTTAATGTATCCTGCAAATCTACAACAAGAGTTCTTAAATATGAATTCTTATCCTCATCCCAAAGAATTGCGTTAAGCTCATTCATATTAACAGATGCGCCTGCTCTATCTATAAGATATGCAAAAAGCTCCTTAGTCTTTTGTCTATGGAATTTTAGTGGTACACCATTCTTAAATACCTCAAAGTTTCCAAAGCATTTTACGTCTAAAAGCTTTTCACCATTCTTTATTTCTTCAGGCTCATAGCGTAGTGCCTCAATCTCATGTCTTACCTTACTTTCATTTACAGGCTTTAAAATATAGCCAGATGCATGAATGCTATAAGCATCTAGTGCATAATTATTATATGCTGTAACAAATATAATATTAATCTTTGGATAAAGCTTCTTTAGCTTTTTAGCAAGGCTTATACCATTTATTTGAGGCATTTCAATATCTAAGAAGGCTATATCAATTTCATTTTCTATATTATCATCATAAGCCTTCTTAGGATTGCTATATACCAATAGTTCATCATCTGGCAAAACTTTTTTTACTATATTCTCAAGTCTTAGAAGCTGTAATTCCTCATCATCAACTAATAATATCTTCATATATATTCCCCCCCCCATTATTTTGCTATTGTAACAGTAACCTTAGTCCCCTCATCTACCTTACTATCAATTATCATGTCACCATTTAGCATTTTTTCAATTCTATACTTTATATTATTAATACCAAAATGATCATGCTTAAGTTCTATTTTGCTAGTATCAAATCCAACACCATCATCTATAATCTCAATATAATAATTTAAATCATTCTCGTATGTTCTAATAGTAATTGTTCCACCATCTATTTTCTTTAATATACCATGCTTACATGCATTCTCAACAATAGGCTGTATTGTTAATGGTGGTATTTTAAAATCTGTACTTTTAATATCATATATAACATTTAGCCTATCATTAAACCGTAGCTTTTCTAGCGAAAGATAAGCTTTAATATGCTTTAGCTCATTTTCAAAAGGAAGCATTCTTGTCTCAGTAAGAGATGCTAGATTCCCTCTTAAATATTCAGTGAATGTATCTAGTGAGCTTTGAGCCCTTTCAGGATCAATCGTAATAAGTGTTGATATTGCAGATAATGAATTATAAATAAAATGAGGCTGAATTTGAGACACCATTAGTTTAAGCTCTGCCTCTTTAATTTTTTCTCGTTGCTTAGATATTTGAAGATTTCTTTGCACATTAATGAAAAAGAACAATATTTGAATAGATACTATAATCGAAGCATAAGCAATTGCATATCCCTTATAAATATTTTGTATAATAATCGCAATCAAAGGAATAATACAATATACCCCAAATACTATTTTCTCTCTTAGCATTAGCTTCTCATTGAATGATGTAACTAAGAATATAATTATAAACATTATAAATTGATACCCTTGGGATACAATCATTAGTCTACTTCTTACATATTCTCCACCCTCAGCCTTAAAAAATATTCCAGTAAAGGCATTTATAATATCTAAAGTAATAAAGATTATAAAAAGTAAGGCATTAATTACTGACATCAAATACCTTTTTTCTTTAGAAATAACAACATAATTCATCATATAAGTAAAAAGTAAAAGAATTTGTATGTTATTAAAAATATAAAATGTTGTATATGAAGCAACAACAAACGTGTTGCTAGTATAATTCATTTTAATTATTGTATATACCAAATAAACACTAAAATGAAACATTGTAAAAGAAACGAACGCTAATAATGTGTTCTCATCTCTTCTCTTATTTGGTTTTATTATTAAATTGACAATATGTATTGTAAATATAAGTATTCCAAGAAGGCATACTGTTAAATTGAATGTAACATTATTATTCATATAGCTTCCCTCTCTATACAAATTCCTTATAATTATTTTAGCACGAAACGGGTAAAAAATAAAACTTGATGATAAAAACTATTTCAAAAATACGCAAATATTATATAATATTAATCGGAGATGGTTAAAATGTTTAATGGCTTAAGAAATGAAATACTAGAATTAAACAGGGATGTTAATAATGTGGCCAATTCAGAGAAGGCCAAAAAATTAAAAAAGAAATTACTTAATATAGGGATACCCCTTGCTGTATTAGGTTTCGGTGGAGCAATAACTTGTTTTGCATTATTCACAATATTTGGCTTTACAGGTGTCCAAAATGGTGATGGCTTTGGCATGGGTATTTTAATTCCATTTTTATTATTTGTACCATGTGGTATAGTTGGTGGAATAGGTATGTCAATAACATCAATGGGTCTTTCTATTACAATAACAGGTTATACATCTAATCTAGTTGATGAAGTAACAACAATAAGATGTCCAAATTGTGGTGACCCAATTACAAGAGATGAGCTATTTTGTACAAAATGTGGACAAAAGCTAAAAAAGCAATGCTCTAAATGTGGTCATATAAATGAATCAGATGATAAATATTGTGCTAAATGTGGCAATGAATTATAATTCTTAGCTTAATATTTTAAACAAAAAATTAGATAAGGAAAATCAAGTATTAATTTAATAATTTTCAATATTAATTAACGTATATTATTAAACCAAGACCAAAAAACCTCAAAAAGAGGCATTTTTAAAAATTATATGGTATAATGT
>Ga0247610_10000278_pt1 | contig 80373 bp, 58 predicted proteins | sample 174DNAGHGhighgp2_FD_193483 | JGI IMG/M metagenome (GOLD analysis project Ga0247610, IMG submission 193483) | Sheep rumen microbial communities from Palmerston North, Manawatu-Wanganui, New Zealand - 1742 DNA GHGhigh gp2 | ecosystem: Host-associated > Mammals > Digestive system > Stomach > Rumen... | reverse complement strand
TATCTTCCTACTCCAGCAGAGCGTTTTTTCCCTCTTGGTTTAACCATTGCAGAAGCCGTAGCGATACAGCGTACCCACCATCGCTCATCATCCTCATCCTTCTTCTGTTCCCATCCAGACAAGTTCGACACGCCACCGCCACCACATGATTCTGCGTAAGAGGTGGCCAGCTTGACATAGTTGACAGCCAGCAACATGGCACAGTTGGCTATATTTTGAACGTTTTCGGTAAGGTCATAATAACCCTTTTCTCGTAAGATGTCACGTTGCCTATCGTTTAGAGTCGGAATGATTTCCTGCATAGTCTTAGCCAGCATCATATTGTAAGTACTGGTGATTCCCATACGGATGCGTGCTGCCTCCCTATCAATATAATCACCTTCTCTTTCCAAGGCTCTTTGATGCTCTCGTTTCAAATCAAAGAGTTTTTCTCGAATATTCTTAAGGCTGGCACTCGTTTCTTCTAGCATTTTGGAGCGTTCAGCAATTTTGCTGTCAATGTCTTCCATCTCTTGACGAAGGCTCTTGATACGAGCTGTCAGAACAATGTTGTCCGTGCCTTCCTCACCTAAACTACGGGCGATTTCCTCTATCTCTCTTTGGATGGATGCACGACGCTCCTGAAGATTGGCCATCATTGTTGTCAGGCTTTTCAGTTTACGTTCCTTTTGTTTGATTTCGGCAGCTAAACCTATCTTCCGGCTTTCAAGCCGGTTCACGTCATTCACAAGTTCTCGCTTGTATTCATAGGTAGAGCGGTGACGGGCACCAGTTTCTCTGATACTGTCACCTCGTTCCAATCCCCACTTCATGCCGACCTCTTTTGAGAACTCGTCATGCAGTTTAGAGAATAGCTGCTCCATCTCATGCCTGTTTTGGCCAAATATAGAACGCCATGAAATGCGGTTCCTTTCCTGGTCAAATGGAATAAGCGTACAATGTGCGTGAACATTGGTCTCGTCAAGATGGACGTAGAAGCTGACGATGTTATCCTCACCGAAGCGATGGGCAACAAAAGCATACACATCTTTTGCCCATTCCTCGATGTCATTGTTCCTTGTCAAGTGGGAGTTGTCGGCCCCTTTGCCAAGGTTCAATGTCTGGTTTCCGAAAGCGAGTTCGTTCATACGTTCTCGGCTCCCACCAAAGATAAATTGGGCCTGCGTGTTCTGCCGACGGCGGACATTCTCTCGGGCATTAGGGTCTTTTATTCCACGTGCTGCAAGATTGTCTGCCATCTTCTGCATGATGGACTTCGACTTGTCGATTGGTTGGACGATGCCACCACGAGCCACCTCAAAATTCAAGTGAGTTCGTGTCGGGTCATAGCTCGCCATCGGGTCGTTTGATTTCTTCCGGAGGAAGTCTTCACTCCAGTTTCGTTGCTGTTCGTTACTCTCTGCCTGGCTGATGCCATCAGAGTTTGGACGTATGTCCATTACCTGTTTCTTGTTCATAATGCTTTGTTTTTTGATTGATGTTGTTTGTAATTGATGTTCTTTTTCTGAGCTTGCTCCCCGAGAGGGATAACAATAACAGCCTCACCCACTCGCGTTAATGGAAGTTAACGCATATTAGGCTATGCGATTCGTAGAATCACTCTCTTCCCTCTATTCGATTTTGGCTCCTTTGATGAACAAGTTCATCTGCCACAACCGTTTCTGAATCCTGTGGTGGCGGTGGCTCCACACCATCAAACTGTGGAAAAGACGATGATGAGGATGAGCGTGAGAGGGCACGACGCTGCGCCCAACAGGCCAACTGGCTATGCAAACCAATTAGAAAATATAAAGGTCCACACCGTTAAATACATTAGAGATATGTCCAAGTATAGTAATCTTGTAGAAGAAATCGATAAACAGGAAGAGGTCAAGGAACAAAAGGCTAACCTTGACAATGAACTTCAGCTTCTTAAGCAAGCCATAAGCGACTTGCACGATAGCATTCAAAAAGTTGAGAAGGCTCGCAAAGACGGAACAGATATGGTGATTGCGATGAAAGCTGCCACGGATAGCATGGATATGGCTGTTTTCGCATTCTGTCGTGCCGTTACCCGTGCCGAGGCTACAGTCTTAAAGGTTGAAATGACCGATGAGTGCTTAACCACCATCCAATCTGCAAGAGAGAAACTGATTCAGGCAGAGACCGATCTACTTGCCAGCCATAGAAGGTTGCAGCTACAAGAATTTCGCAATCAGAACGAAGAAATCATGTCTTTCATAAAGTCTTGTCAAGGAGTGTTCCTGTCGCCCAAGGTATTCTGGTGGTGGGCTGGCATCTCGTATGCCACTTCGCTATATTCACTCTGGTGCCTTTTACAAATGACCCTTCAGTGGTTGAAGTACTGATTGAATCTTATAGGGAGTGAAACGGAAAGTCTCTATTCAAAAGCGCAACTATAGGAAAAATGTCACCTATAGTTGCCTTTTATTGTTAATTCTGCAAAAAATTCTATAGTTTTTCACATAACATTGCAGCTTTTACATTATTTATTATTATCTTTGTATCCAAAATTTGACAATTCTAAATAAGAATAGTGATTTTAGTGATAATAGCTAAAACCTGGGATATATTAATGAAACGGATTATTGATACATTTCTATGCAAAATATAGCAAATCGGCAAGAGGCAGAAATTAAACTGAAGCAAATCTTTGGTTTAGACCATTTTTATGATGAACAATGGAATGCAATTGAGCGAATACTCAGAGGAGAACGAATCCTAATGATTGAACGAACAGGATTCGGCAAATCTCTATGTTACCAATTTCCAGCTACTCAGTTCGATGGTGTTACAGTCATCTTTTCTCCATTGATAGCGCTGATGCGTGATCAAGTAAGAAACCTTTGCAATATAGGGATTCCTGCTGCATATATAAATTCAGAACAATCTTACGAAGAGAATCAAAAAGCTATTCAGCGAGCACTTAATAATGAGATTAAGATTTTATACATTGCACCAGAAAGACAAGAGAACGATGAGTGGATAGAGGCCACTCGTCACATAAAACTATCAATGATTGTGATTGATGAAGCCCATACTATATCTACATGGGGACATGATTTCAGACCTTCATTTCGCAGGATTATTACTTTAGTACAGTTGCTTCCTAAACATTTACCAATTCTTGCAACTACAGCGACAGCAACAAAAAGAGTTCAGTATGATATAGAGCAACAGATAGGAGGACAGTTGACAACTATTAGAGGGAATCTTGTAAGACCGAATTTCAAACTACAAGTAATTAAGGTGCAGTCGGAAGATGAGAAAATGATCTGGTTGGCTCAGAATGTGAATACATTAGATGGTACAGGACTAATTTATACAGGAACAAGGGTCGACACGGAGATTTATGCGAAATGGCTTCAATTCGTGGGTGTTAACACCACTGATTATAATGCAGGTTTTGACGCTGAAACTCGCAAGTCTATTGAGATTGGTTTAATGAAGAACAAATGGAAGTGTGTTGTATCAACCAATGCTCTTGGTATGGGTATAGATAAACCAGATATTCGCTTTATCATACATTCTCAAATGCCAGCATCGCCAATTCACTACTACCAAGAGATTGGTCGTGCTGGACGCGATGGGAAACCAACACGTATAATTTTGTTTTACAATGAGAATAATAATAACGAAAGTGGAGTCGCCTCAGACTTAATGCTCCCTCTTTCCTTCATTGAAGGTGCGCGTCCCACGATAAATAAATATCAAAAAGTTATTTCTTTACTTCAAGAAGAACCGCTATCTGAGAGAGAGGTAATGAAAAGAGCTAATCTCAAGCAAACACAAGTAAGAGTTATTAAGGCCGATTTAATAGATCAAGGAATCATAAAGGAAGTACTGTATGGTAAGACGAAAAAATATGAATACCAGTTTGATGCTCCAACATTAAGTACAAAACTTTTTGAAGAACTTAGAGAAGCGAAATTAAAAGACCTTCATTCGATGGAACAGTATATATATACAGATCAGCCAAGAATGAAATATTTGTGTGCTTTTCTTGATAGTGACGAACAGACATCTTACTCTAATTGTGATAACACTAATTTAGAGAAGCTCCACGTTGCCCATTCTCCTGCTTTGATTGCAAAATTGGAAGAGTTTAGAGAAACTTACTTCCCTGTTTTGGAACTTGCGTCTTGGACAGTTAGGAAAGGGGGCTTTAGAGTTTGTTTCTCTTCCCCTAACAAGATATTAGTAGAGAGAACTATTAAAGATGAAAATGAAGTGGTGATAGAACGTCCTGTTATTGAATATCACAACAAAATAAATGCGGCTGATTATACTAGAGAGGAAATAGAGATAATAAAGGACCATTTAGGAAAGGCATCACGTTTGGTGAATGGATATGCAGCATCATATTATGGAGTTTCTAATATAGGTTCGGCGTTACACAGGAGTAAATATGAAAACGGAGGGGATTTTCCTGATTTTCTCTTAAAAAAGACTTTGTCTGTATTTGGCAAGAAGTTCGGAGGAATTCATTTTGACTTGGTCATGTACTTACCTCCGACGAAGTCTGGTGACCTAGTAAAGAACTTTGCCACAAAGTTCGCTCATGTAATAAAAGTTCCAATTAGTCATGATCTAATTAAGGTTCGCGTTACACAAGAACAGAAAATTTTTCAAAATTCATACAGCAAACAAGAAAATGTCGCTGGCGCATTTGATGTAGATGAGGAAATCGTTAAAATGAAAAATATAATATTGCTTGACGATATTTATGATAGTGGCGCAACATTAAAAGAAGTTGGTAAATTATTAACTCAGAAGGGAGCAAAGTGTATTGTTCCAATAGTAATCGCAAAAACGGTAGGAGGTACATTATGATGAAACAAGAATTGACGTATTGGGTAACACTCGCGGCAATGCCAAAGATTTGGACGAAACGCAAGAATGAGATTTATGTGAATTGTTTTCAGCACATTCCACAAATATCCATCATTGACTTGTTTGACAATTCGGCAAACTGGGAGATTGCTGGTTTAAATGATGTTGAAAAGATTCAGTTTGAAGAAGCAAAACAACAATTAGCGAACAACTCCTTTCTTGTTGAGGAGTTAATGGCTCAGGGCTACGATATTCTTCCTATTACTCACAAAGATTATCCAAGATTATTGAAGGATAATCTAAAGTTCAATGCACCCACTGTAATATACACTAAAGGTAATAAATCGTTATTACAGTCTCCCTCTATAGCAATTGTAGGTTCAAGAAATGCGGATACAAAGTCCCTCTATTTTACCGACAATATTGCAAAAAAAGCCGCAGAAGAAGATAAAGTGGTAGTTAGTGGATTTGCGAAAGGCGTAGATCGTCAAGCGTTAGATTCAGCACTTGTAGCAAATGGGAAAAGTATTATAGTGCTTCCACAAGGAATTATGACTTTTGGGTCTGGCTTTAAACACTATTTTAAGCATATTGCTCAAGGAAAAGTCTTGGTAATGAGTACATTCGCTCCTAAAGCCCCTTGGTCAGTAGAGTTTGCCATGTCGCGTAATCCAATTATTTACGGTATGGCATCCGAAATCTTTGTAGCGCAAAGTGATGATAAAGGAGGTACTTGGGCTGGCGTAATAGATGGTTTAAGAAAGAATCGTCCAATTTTTGTCAGATACCCAGAAAAAAATGAAAAGAATGCAAATCTGCTTCTTATTCAAAAAGGTGCCTCTGCTGTAGATGCTATGGGTAAGACTTTGTCGTTAAATCCAGAAGAGCAAAAGACTCCTGAACAATTAAATAAAGAGAAGCTAGATTCTGATATAATCGCAGTATTAAGCAGTGTTGAAATGATAACGGCAAAGGAGATTAACAGTCGGTTGCATCTTGATTGGAAGGATGATAAGATGAAGCGCTATCTTGATAATATGCAACAAACCGAAAAAGTAAAAGTAAGAAATCGTATTTATTATCGACTGAAAGGGAAATTTCAGCAAGGATTATTTGATGATCAAATATAGAATTGACATAATTTTTCGGATAAGCAACCACATGTTTGAATTCGTAATAAACCAATTCTTGTTCAACGAATATCTATAATAGAATACTCAGCATTATTAGTGGGGAATTAATAATACACGTGAAGCAATAATATGATAGGAAATATCGACATACTGGTAAAAGAACTCTGCAAACTTCCCAAGGAAGTTGGCTGGGTTGAGTTCAAGCATAACAATTGCGAGCCGACAATGGTTGGTGAGGACATTAGTGCTCTCGCAAATAGTGCTACTTTGAACGATCGTGATTATGCCTATATGATTTGGGGCGTGGATGATGGTACTCATGAGATTGTTGGTACTAAGGTGCGTCTTCAACTTGAAAAGAAAGGTGAACAGGAGTTGGAGAACTGGCTTCGATACCTTCTTTCCAAAAATGCTGATTTCAAATTCTACGGTGCAGACATAGACGGGAAGCATGTGGAGTTGATCAGAATTCACAAGGCACTCAATGAACCTGTTTCTTTTCAGAAGATAGACTATATTCGTAGTGGCAGCTACACAAAGAAACTGCATGAGTTCCCCGTATTCCGTGCTCAGTTATGGGACAAGCTGCGTCATGCCCAGTTTGAAGACGTTTGTGTAAAGACAGACCAAAGGTATGAGGATATTATCAGACTGCTCCAAGTGGATGCATACTTTACCTTGTTGAAGATACCACAGCCAGTAGAGAAAGAGGCTGTTGTGCATTATTTGAACGAGGACGAAATCATCCAGAAACAGGATAATGGTCTTTATTCAATAACGAACTTAGGAGCTCTACTATTTGCAAAGGACTTGAACGAATTTGCAAGATTAGGGCGTAAGGCTATGCGCGTGGTTCAGTATAAGGGTATCAACCGCTTGCTGATTCAGAAAGAAGAAACATTTGTACAGGGCTATGCTGTTTGCTTCGAGAATATCGTGCGTTATGTGAATGCTCTATTGCCAAGTAACGAGGATGTCAATGCTGTCCAACTGTCAACAACAAGCAAGTTCCCACTGCCATCTGTAAGAGAAGCCATCGCAAATAGTCTTATTCATCAAGACCTGTACATAACAGGGGCTGCTCCTGTAGTTGAGATATTCGACAATCGTATTGAGGTGACGAATCCTGGTACTCCATTGGTAGATGTACTTCGTATCATTGATAACCCTCCGAAGTCACGAAACGAGAAACTTGCTTCTCTCATGCGCCGATTGAAGATGTGTGAGGAACTTGGCCGTGGTTGGGACAGAATGGTGCTGGCATGTGAAGCTCAATATCTTCCAGCTCCTCGTATTGAAGTTTTCCAAGATAGCACCAAGGTTACTCTTTTCTCTGAAATGGAGTTTAGCAATATTCCGATGGAGGACAAACTGTGGTCATGCTATCTTCATGCCTGCCTAATGTATATACAAGGTGATGCTTTGACAAACAAGTCGCTTAGAGACAGGTTTGGCATTCCTGAAACATCATCCAGCAGTTCTTCTAGACTAATCAAGGAAGCGATTGGAAAGAACTTAATAAAAGTACTTGACCCAAATACAGCTCCTCGTTATATGAAGTATATCCCAATTTGGGCATAGATTTAACTTGCCGGTAACTTGCTGGCAACTTGCCGAAACACCAATAATAAAGTTCGTAATATTGCCAAATTGCTGATATTAAGGAAGATAAATAATTAAGTTTAACTTGCCGGTAACTTGCTGGTAACTTGCTGAAGGGCTAAAAATAGATATAAACATGTTATTCGGAGATAAGATTAAAGAGCTCAGAGAAGAGCAAGGTTTGCTACAACGCCAGTTGGCTGCATTCCTAGAGATTGATACCCCAATGTTCAGTAAGATTGAACGCGGGGACAGAAGAGCAAAGCGTGAACAGGTCATCAAGCTTGCGGAGTATCTTCATCAGGATGAAAAGGAAATGCTTACCTTGTGGTTAGCAGACAAGTTCATTGATGCTGTTGAAGATGAGCAGGAACGGGACTTGTGCAACGATGCTATTATCGTTGCACAGGAGAAAATAAAGACCTTGTAATTATGGTGCAAGATTCTTTAGGTGGAATACATTTGTCTGAGGTTAAAAGTTTAAGTTGTTCTAATGTATCACATTTTGATTCTGGCAAGCCATTTATTGCTTGTCTCTGTGTCATACAGGTCTAATAATGACTACAGCAAAGGATTTTAGAATGTCACAAAACCTCCGTGACTATCTGTGATACAAAAGGGGAGACTGAAATAGTTTGTTTACGCATTGTTTACGCAGACATAAAAATAGCACTTACGAGAATTTCGTAAGTGCCTGATTTTCAAAGTGGACCAGCCAGGGCTTGAACCTGGGACCTCCAGATTATGAGTCTGTTGCTCTAACCAACTGAGCTACAAGTCCGGTGCTTTGCATAAAAGCGGTTGCAAAGGTAAGCAGTTTTTTGCAATTATCCAAATATTTTTTGGGAAAATAATAAAAAAGCACTACCTTTGCGTAGCAGAAAAGCCACGCGAAGGTAGGCTGCACCTCGGAAAAGCCAAATAAAATTTGGTTTTTCGCTCGGTTTGCACTACCTTTGCACCCAATGAAGACGATATTTTTCCCTGACCAGACACTCACTGATGGTACTTTCGCTGCTACCATCGGGTTCTTCGACGGTGTGCATCAGGGACATCGCTTCCTGCTTGAAAACTTAAGGAAAGAGGCAGCCGAACGCGGTTTGATGTCGATGGCCATCACCTTTGAACGCCATCCGCGCCAGGTGGTGCAAAAGGAATGGGAGCCGGAACTGCTGACAGAGCTGCACGAGAAGTTGCGCCTGCTGAAGTCTACGGGTATCGATACCGTGGCAGTCCTTCGGTTCAGCAAGCAGATGGCTGCTCTGTCGGCCCACGATTTCATGCAACTGATTTACGACCGCTTGGGTGTGAGGATGCTGCTCACTGGCTACGACAACCGCTTTGGCCACGACCGCACGGAGGGCTTTGAGGACTATCAGCGCTATGGACAAGAGATAGGCATCGAGGTAAAGGACCTCCCCCCTGCTCCCTCCAAAGGAAGGGAGAGAGCAGTCAGTTCCTCGTTCATCCGTCAGTTAATTACCAGCGGTAACTTAGCCGAAGCCAACTACTGTCTGGGGTATCCCTACACCGTCAGCGGCGAGGTGGTGCATGGCGAGCAGATAGGCCGCACCATCGGATTCCCCACCGCCAACGTACAGCCCGACGCACTGAAGTTGGTTCCCAAGGACGGTGTCTATGCGGTATTAGTTGATATCGAAGACCGTACGGGTCTGCACGGGGTGATGAACATCGGCCTCCGTCCTACCTTCAATGGTGAAAAGCGCACATTGGAAGTGAATATCATCGACGGAACAGGCGATCTCTACGGGAAAACGGTCACCGTAAGGTTCTGTGTCCGCCTGCGCGACGAGCAGCAGTTCCCCTCTGCCGACGCCCTGGCCCGCCAGATAGAGAAAGACAAGGAAGAAGCAGAAGAACTCCTGGCGAATTATAAAATGTGAATTATGCATTAAGCATTAAGAATTATGAATTATGAATTAAAAAAGCCCCTCTGGGCCATAGGCTACGTTTTCTTTTTCCTCTGCATCCAGGCAATGGCCTCAACAGCCGTGTTGGGCTTCAATATGCTGATTCTGAAGAAGGAAGCCACAGAGCTCGACCCTATCAGCATGATTGTGGCGACAGGCCTCTTTACCATTGCCACCATCGCAGTGTTTGCGTGGCTGAAATGGTCGCCGTTATCAAAGTCGTTTTTGCTTTTGCGCCGCTGGGACATCCTGCTGTGGAGCATCGTGGCATCATTGGGTGCCATCATCCCCTCTGCCTTCCTGCAAGAACTGATGCCTGAATGGCCGGAGAGCATCCAACAACAGATAGACCAGATGGCCCAGACTATGCTTCTGATGATGAACACCCCTGGGGGCTATGCCGTGATCTGCCTCTTTGCACCTATTGCCGAGGAGATGGTCTTTCGCGGCGCAGCCTTAAGAAAGCTGCTGCAGTGGAAGCCCGAGCACCGCTGGCTGATGATTTTTCTCTCTGCCCTGCTCTTTGCCCTGGCCCACATGAACCCCGCACAGTTCCTCCATCCGCTACTCATCGGTTTGCTGCTGGGCTGGATGTACGAGCGCACGGGCAGTATCATTCCCGGCATCGTGTATCACTGGGCCAACAATTCTGTGGCCTACCTCCTGTCGCGTACCTATCAGGATCCTGACATCACCGTGACTCAAATCTTTGGCGACAACCTCCATGTGCTCATGGCCATAGCCTTCTCCCTGCTCATCTTCATCCCCGCCCTCTACCAGCTGAACCTCAGGATGAAGAAGCACTGAATTCAACAACTGAGAATCATTAAAAAAAGCCATCCTTTACGGGTGGCTTTTTTCGTCTTTCGAAGTTTTCCCAACTTCCAGAAAGCAATGTTTTAATGTTTTAATCCTTAAAAATAAATGAATGTTTTTATAGAGAAAGCATAGAAATGTATCATTCCAGATAGCCCGTGGGCTTATAGAGCGAGTCGGCCTTCAGCGTATCAGCCGACATCTGGTCGTAGGCCATGGCTGGCTCATCGCCCGTAGAGGCGTTACGCAGGGCATAGTCCGACTGGTCTGTCCATACCTTGTCATCCTTGAACGACTGGTTCAGGGCAGTGGTCAGCGTGATGAGGATAGCCACCACGGCAGCGGCACGCATCAGCGGACGGAAGCGCTCTGCCAGCGAGATGGTGCGAGCCTTCACCTGAGGCTTCTCCTCTATCATCTTCAGCATACGCTCGTCGAAGTCATCGCCCAGCACCTCGTCCTGCTCGAAAGAAGCGAAGAGCTCGCGGTAGGGGCGCAGGCTCTCAGGCAACTCCTCCTCGCTCTGCTCGAAGAAAGCCTTCAGAATCTGCTCCTCTTTCAAGGTCGTCTCGGCCTCGAAATAGCGATCCATTAACTGTTCGATGTACTTATAGTCCATATTGCTCTTGTTTCAAATATTCCTGTTTTATCGTCTGTCGAGCCCTGAAGATATTTATTTTCACCTGCTGCTCAGTGATATTCATCACAGCGGCTATCTCCTTGTAGCTCTTCCCTTCCACGTCGCGCAGCTGCATACAGGCACACTGTTTCTCGGGCAGTCGGTTCATCAAGCCTCTCACGCGTTCCACTCTGTCGCGCTGTACGGCCTTCTCTTCAGGAGAGGCGAGAGGTGAGAAGTGAGAGGTGAGGGTCTCTTCATCGTCGAGCGACACGTTCTGGTTCTCCATTCGCTTCTGATGGTCGAGCGCCACGTTTCGGCATATTGTCAGGCAGAAGGCCTCCATCGACTCTATCTGCTGCCACTGCTCTCTGCGGTTCCAGACTTTCATCATTGTTTCCTGCACCACGTCCTCAGCGTCCTCACGGTTAAGAGTGATACGAAGTGCCAGGCGGAAGAGTTCGTTCTTCAGCGGCAACACGTCGGTGCGAAAACTGATTTCTTTCATCCTCTCTAAATAACAAGACGACTGACAAAATAAAAAGTTACAGCAAAATTACTATTTTTTTCGAAATAATGCCGTAACTCTCATTTTTTTCATTTGTTTACACTAATCCACACTATCCCTCAGGGATGAATCCGTCGAATATGGGAAACATCATTTCTTAATCGTACTGCTGGGCAGTCAACAGCATCGTAGGGCTTACAGGGGCAACATCCGAACGGGTAAGATATACCTCATCATACACGAAATGGAATCCCTCTTCGTCTTCGGTAAGTTTACCTTATCCATTCTCAATGTCTGCTTACCTTGTTCAAGCTCTCTTACAAACCTGAGTCCTACCCCGGCCCTCTCTGCCAATTCAACTTGAGAAAGCCCGTTCTTCTTCCGTTTTTGCTTAATATATTCCTTTACTCCTCGTCGTCCCAATCGCAGCTGCGGCTGCGGGCATCGCGTCCAACGTATTTCGCGTATCAGGCCATCACGACCACGCACGGTGAAACGGTACTCACGGCCAATGATGAAAGGCCAAGATACGAACTGGGTAAAGTCACTGACAATGGAATCATCGATTTTCAGAATAACATCCCCCTGACGGAATCCTAACTGATAAGGTTCGCCCTGCTCCCATATCAAGCCCACACTGGGCATTCCCCGCTCAGGCACAAAGGCAATATCCAACTGCTTATTGGCAATGAGGACCTCCGTCTGTTGGTTATACGGATAGAAGCGCACGCGTTTCTTGCGGGGATTGAAAATCATAGCACCATAGTTGAGCACGGCAGCTCCCAACGATGACTCTCCCTGTGTGGTCAACGTATGCACATCACAAAAGGCATAGTCGCAGACACGCAACTGCTGAAGACGCAGAAAGATGACCTCATGGAGCTTCTCAATACCGAAATGTCCGATAGCATGACGACCCATGGAACGCCCCTCGACCAAGGTCTCTACCTGCGAACCATACTTTTCGGCACAGGCATCAAAACTACTGCGGTTCATGGTATAGAGTCCACGACTGCCCGTATCAAAAAGGGTGAGCTCATTAAACGGAGAGGCTGGACTCACCTCCAGATAAGGCACGTGGAACTTCAGCTTATAACGGGACTCAAAGCCTGGCTCACGAGTAAAGAAACCTTTGCGGTCGGTGAGGATAAGGAGGTTGTTCCTGACATCAATCTTAGCACACAGACCACCATTAATAAGGTTAAAACCGATGATTCCATCGATATTGCGCCCCCTGACAGGACGATGCTGGATGGTGGCTTGACAGCCCTCGATGGTCAGACTGCCTATCGTCACTGGAGGCAACATCACCATCTTCACCGTGTCAACAGCACCAACGGCATCATGGGAACGGATAAAGCCCGCCGGTGTGCAACCGTCGATGGGTGTATCGGCATAGACCACGGCCTGAGCGGAACCTGTATCAAAGAGAAAACGATAACGACGGCCATTGATGTCTACCGGCAGGAACACCTGGTTATGCTCCCATTCAATAGTGATGGAATCGACGAAATCCGTACGGTTCAGCGTGAAATCATGACGATAGCGAGCCAGCTGTGCATCGGCTTCGATGCACAGCAGGCTCAGTATAATGGTCAACCATTCCTTCACTTAACACTCATTTCTTTCATCAAGCGATCAGCATGGCCCCACTTATCCATCATAAAGAGAACATAACGGATATCGACACCGATACAACGGGCCAGCTGACTATCGAAGAAGATATCACTGGAGAGGCTGTCCCAGTTGCCGTCGAAGGCCAGACCGATGAGGCGGTTCTGAGCATCGAACATAGGAGAACCGGAATTACCACCCGTGATGTCGTTTGTAGTAAGGAAGCAGAGCGGCATATTGCCAGCACCTTCCAACAGGTCAATCATCTCGGGTTCCACCTTGTAATCCTCGATAGTATCGCCCGTCTTCATCTTCTTTACCATGCTGGGGGCCTTGGTCTGCCAACCGGAAGGCTGTCCACCCAGGTTGTATTCCTTTACCTGACCGTATGAGAGACGCATGGTGAAGTTAGCATCGCTATAGTGGGGCAGGTCTTCTTCCATACGCAGTTTGGCAGCACAGAGATAACGCTCCTGTTCCTCGATGGAATCGTTGATTGACTGCATCTCCAGACGCAAGGCCTGCATCACCTCGGTAATGTCGAGTCCATAGCTGACACCGGGGTCTTTCATAAACGACTTCTTGTTGGGATAGAGGCGGGCCTTCTTCTTCATCAGCTTCGATTTGCTGTAGAGAAAGTTGGCGTATGCCTGACAGTCGCCGCCAAACTTCTGGTCAATAGTCTTGAAGCAATCGGGCAGATACTGCTGGTCCTTCAGCTTTGTGCGGTAGTTCTGCAGCAAGGCACCAAGAATCTCACTGTCGGTAGCCACGTCAAACGTCTCGCTGTTGTCCTCCATCGTGATATACTGACGCTTGCCGTGACCTTGAGGATTGGCACCGTTATGAGCCCGCATGGCACGTGTAGACAGCTCATCGGTGCGACGGAAGGTCTCAGCCCACAGCATAGAGGTCTCCATCACCTTCATGCGTTTCTCATAGTATCGCTGCATCTTGGTGAAGTCGAGCTTGCCCTCTAAGTAGCCACTCTCAAGGAGCCACTGACGGAGCTGGGTCTCAAACTGCTGTTTCTGCTGAATGAGTCCGATGCTGTCAATACATTTGTTCATGCCAAGAGAGTTCTTCCAGTAGTTGGATGACTGCGCATACTTCGAGTCGTACTTGATACGTACGGCCTCGGAGGCATCCATGTGACGCTTCATCACCTCCTGCTTCACGCCACGCACCTGAGCACGGACGGCATTCTGAACGTAACGCTCCTCGATACCATAGCTACTCAGATAACGGTTGGTAGAACCAGGATAGCCCATGGTCATTGAGAAAGAACCTTCCTGATAACCATTCTCGGCGATTCGTGCCCAGTGCTCGGGATGGTAAGGCACGTTGTCCTTGGAATATTTGGCAGGGCCGTTGGTCTTGGGGTCAGCATAGATACGGAACACGGAGAAGTCGCAGGTCTGACGGGGCCACATCCAGTTGTCGGTCTCACCACCGAACTTACCCATCGACTTGGGAATGGCGAAGACCAGACGAAGGTCGGTGAAGTCGCGATAGGTGGTGGCGAAATAGCGGTTGCCCTCGTAGAAAGGCTTGATCTCCAAGCGCAGGGTAGAGTCCTTTTCCTTCACGTCCTTTGACATCTTATTCTCTATGGAATCAAGGAATTCGCTCTTCTTCTCGTTCGTCATCTGCTCAAAACCGTGAGCCATGAGGGTATCGGTGATGTCCTTCTGCTCCACCATGAAGCTGACGAACATATCCTTGTTGGGCAACTCGTCCTCGAAGGTCTTGGCATAGAATCCGTTGAGCATATAGTCGTGCTCTACGGTAGAGTGTGAGCGGATAGCCTCGAAACCGCAATGGTGGTTGGTGAAGACGAGTCCATCGGGACTTACAACCACGCCAGAGCAATAGCCCGAGAAGTTGACCACGGCCTTCATAATAGCATCATCGGCCTGATAAAGCTTTTCGTATGGCAGTTGGTAACCATAGCCCTTCATCTGTTCATAGACAGCATTGGGCAGGTTATAAAGCGTCCACATACCCTCATCAGCATGGAGGCTCATGGAACACAGACACATCAATGATAATAGAATCTTTTTCATATATTATTTGTTTTTCTTGAACTTATTTCCGATGACAGGAAGACTTGACAGGGGCAGGTCTTTCCTGATGATGATAGCCACGAAACAGATGATGCCCAGGGTATTGTAGAGCAGCGAAGCCCATTGCGGCAACTGGCGGGCAAAGTAATCCATGCTGAGCCATGACACCAATGCTATAAACAGGTAATAACCCATGTCGTGAAGGGGATATGGGATGGGGTTCTTGATCTGACCCACCACATAACTCAGCACCATTGCCGTACCATAACCGGCCACACCGCCCCAGGCGCAAGCCCAGTAGCCGTACTTGGGTATGAAGATGATATTGACGGCAAAGAGCACCAGGCATCCTGCCAGCGAGAACCAGGCACCATAGATGGTCTTATCGATGAGCTTATACCAGAACGAGAGGTTGAAATAGACCCCCATCATGATCTCAGCTACCATCACGATAGGCACTACACCGAGACCCTCACGATACTCCTCACCGATGATATTCTGCAGCAAGGGCATCCATCCCACCACGCAGAGGAAGGCCAGCAGCGTGAAGATCAAGAAGTACTTCATCGCGGCGGCATAGTATTCCGTCTTGTCGGCGTCTTTACTCTTGGCAAACACGATAGGCTCGTAGGCATAGCGGAAGGCCTGGGTAATCATGGCCATGATCATCGCTATCTTCACACACGAGCCATAGATGCCCAACTGTACATTGGCCTGCGCCTCGTCGGGATAGACCAAGGGGAAGATAATCTTGTCGGCCACCTGATTCAGGATGCCGGCAATACCCAACACGAGGATAGGCCATGAATAGCTGAACATCTGCTTCAGCAGCCCACCATCGAAATGCCAGCGGATGCGGAACAAATCGGGTACAAAGAAGAACGTGATGGCACCCGTACAAACCAGGTTGATGAAGAACACGTAATAGACGGAGGTCTTGCCCAACAACATGAAATAAACCATGTTCATTCCAATGTTCAGGAAAATAAAGAGCATCTTCAGCGAGGCAAAGCGGATGGGACGTTTCTGGAATCGCAAGTAACTGAACGGCAAGGCCTGGATAGCATCGAGCGCCACCACCACTGCCATCATCTGCAGATAGTCGGGATGGGCGGCATAGCCCAGGGCATTGCTGATGGGGTCGATAAAACCGAAGACCAGCAGCAGGAAGAGGGCCGATAGCGTGCCTACCACCGTCATGCTCGTTGAGAAGACGGTGTCGGGCTTGTATTTCTCGTCGTTGGCAAAGCGGAACAGCGAGGTCTCCATGCCAAAGGTGAGCAGCACCAGGATGAGTGCCGTATAGGCATATACATTGGTACTGATGCCGTAGTCGCCCGAGTCCTTGGGCATATAGCGGGTATAGAGCGGTACCAGTAGATAATTCAAGAACCTGCCTACGATGCTTGAGAGGCCATAGATCGCCGTGTCTTTTGCTAATGATTTAAGGTTTGCCATTTTTCAATATTTCGATATTTCGTTATAACGATATAACGGGATTACGCAAAGAATAAATAGGAAATAAAAATTGCTGCAATGATGCCTGCCAAGTCAGCCAACAGTCCGCAAGCCACCGCATGACGCGTATAGCGGATGCCCACAGAACCGAAATAGACGGCGAGGATATAGAACGTGGTGTCGGTACTTCCCTGGAAGATACACGACAGGCGACCCACGAAGGAGTCGGCACCGTAGGTGGTCATCGCATCAACCATCATGCCACGGGCTCCACTGCCACTTAGAGGTTTCATCATCGCCGTAGGCAGGGCTGCCACAAAGTCGCTGTCTATTCCGCAGGCATTGACCAGATTGCCGATGCCCTGAATCAGATAGTCCATAGCTCCCGAGGCACGGAACACGCCGATGCCCACGAGGATGGCCACTAAATAGGGGATGATGCGGACTGCCGTCGTAAAACCATCCTTCGCACCCTCGATAAAGGCGTCATACACGTTTACCTTCTTGAATACGCCTGCCAGGATAAAGACCATGATGATTGTCATCAGTAGGATGTTTGCCGCTGTGGTGCTCACTATGTTCATCGTCTCACCATCCAACTGACTGAAGCCCCAGATAACACCAGATACCAGCACGCAGGCACTGCCCAACGTCAGGATGATGGTGGCGTTAAAGAGGTTGATACGCTGGAAGACAGAAGTGATGAGCACACCCATGATGGTCGAGAAGAACGTAGCTATCAGGATCGGGATAAAGACATCCGTAGGCTGGGCGGCTCCCATCTGGGCGCGATAGACGAGAATACTGACGGGAATCAGCGTCAGTCCACTGGTGTTGAGTACCAGAAACATGATCATGGGGTTCGAAGCCGTATCCTTCTTCGGGTTAATCTCCTGCAGTTGCTCCATCGCCTTCAGTCCTAAAGGCGTGGCTGCATTGTCGAGTCCCAGCATATTGGCAGCGATATTCATGAAGATGCTGCCCGTCACGGGATGACCCTTGGGTACATCAGGAAACAGACGCACAAACACAGGCGACAACAGGCGCGACAGCACATTGACCACCCCACCCTTCTCGCCAATCTTCATCACACCGAGCCAGAGCGACAACACACCCGTCAGACCCAGCGAAATCTCGAACGCCGTCTTCGACGAAGAGAACGTAGAGTCCATCATCGCAGGGAACACATCGAAATCGCCGTAGAACACCAGACGCACCAGTGCTACGACGAACGCAATGACAAAAAACGCTATCCAGATATAATTCAATACCATAATTTGCGGGCAAAGTTACGAAGAATTCTTAGAAAACTCATCGTTGTGCAAACTTTTAACACATTATTAATTATTAGTAATTTTCCAGAATTTGCTTGAGTCGCTCCTTACGTTGCGCCTTCTTATAGCCTGGACGCCATCTCTTGGGCAGGAAGGAAACGACTGCCTTTCCGAGGTCAAACGATGCTGAACGACTGGGATCAGCACCAAGCAGCTGAGCCTCAATAGGGTCAAGCTTCAGACTTTTGTTCAGTTCACTGAAGTCTGGCTGTTTAGAAGATTTGTTGATGCCAAAGACCACAACCTCTTTCAGATTCAGGAGCTTGGAAATAAGGAATACGGTGTCGCGTAGCTCATCTAAGTTGATGATGCGAGCATCGTAGTTGACGTGGGAGAAGGTAAGGGTTCTACTGCTGTCTGCTACAGATACCAGTCCCAGTGAGTCAGTGATATAGTTACCATACTTACCCACAACATTCGCCCCGGCAACAGGTACCAGCGTCTCCACATCGACTACCACGAGTCGTCGCTGAGCCAACAGCTCTGTGCCACAAAGTAGCAAAAACGCCATCAAAAGAGGTATAGGTTTACACATTTAGGCTGTATTTTGCCTGCAAATGTAGCACTATAAATCTGAAAAACGGGAAAAAGATTATTAAGAATTCTTACAGATAAAAAAAATAAACCAAGATTAAATATTATAAGCAGAAAAGTCACAAAGCATATCACTGGCAATGCAAAATGGACTATTTCACATGGTTATATAGTCTATATTACTGAGTGAAATGGTCTATATTACTGAGTAAAATGGACTATATTACTGAGTGAAATGGACTATATGGCAACGAATTTGCGCATAAATGTCACCGATTTAAGGGCTCAGTTGCAATAGTCCGTGGATGAACTGACACACCGCCTACCCAAACAACACCCGTAAACGATACATGAAGAATGGCAGATCCTTGTCCACTTATCCCTCGACTTCATCAGGGGATAGCGCACATGGGTGAGCAGTTCGACCTTGGTTTCATAGACCTTCTTTCCCTTGACCTCAAGCTCTATCTTTGGCGCTGTGAAGCGGGTGTTCTTGCGCATGGGCTTCGGGCCTCGCACCTTGCCCTTGTAGTTCTTGGGATGCTTCTTGCGGTAGTTCTCACGCCGCTTCTGGTTTTGAGCCAGCCGCTTCTTGAACTCACGTTCCTGACGCTTCAATTCCGCCACGGCGGCCAATGGAATGCGGTTCAGAATGACGTTACCGCCATCCCCAGCCAGCCATCTGCGACGGCGCACATGAAGCACCACCTTCAACTCACGGAGAGGGAAGTCATGGATAGTCCTCGCCTCCGTGAAACCGTTTGGCTTCAGGCCGTGCCACTCCTTGTCCCGCAGGTCACGCTCGTCCATGTAAACGTGAAGAAGGACTATCTCCGTCTTCGTCTCATCATACTTGCCGGTATGTTCCTCCTCGGCGTTGGTTATCTCAAAGTACTTCAGCATATCTTTGGGGAACATATACTGAAGCAGCGTAGTGCTGTCGAATGTGTTGCTTTGCTTTGCCATGGTGCAAAGGTACACATTCTATTTCAAATACGTATCGTTTACGGGTGTTGTTTGGGTAGGATGGTATGTCAGTTCATCCACGGACTATTGCAACTGAGCCGAAAAAACAGGATATAGAATGCAATTATAGAACTGCGACCTGGTTTTAGTACCAGATGATGTCCTTATCCTGTACCCATTCCTTGAACTTCGGATACTTCAGCTGGATGTCCTGATACTCATCGCACCATTCGAAGCCCGGCTTCACGGCAATCTTGGCAGCAGCCACGCCCTTGTTGGCCTTCAACTCAATCCACTTGCCCTCTTTATAAACGTGGATGGCAATGTCCTTACCATTGTTGGCACGGTTGATACCCGTGATGTCGAACGAGACGGGCTCACGCTTCACGCCTCCGTCCTTGGCAGGTGCATTGGTATTGATCATTTCCTTCTCGTCGGCCTTGAAGAGGTCGTGTACATTCTTGCCTGCCACGGTCAGGGGCAACGTACCGCCTGCTGCCTGCAGGGTGATGGTGGCAGTGGTCTCAGAAGTGAAAGTCACGTCGAACACCACATCGTTGAAGTCGAAGTCGGAGTTCTGCTTGGCTGTCAGGTCTTCGGCAATGATACGCACGTTGGGCGTAATGGGGTCGGGATCGGGGTCGGGGTCAACCGTTCCGTTGTTACGGCTGAAACCGGGGTTACATGCCGTAGCGGCAATCGAGATATTAGGATCACCAGTATTGAAGTTGGAAGCGTAGATATAGTCTTCCTTGAAACCGTTGGCATAGTTGATATAGTCGTACTGTCCAGACTTGCCCTGTGGGAAGTGGGTGGTTTCAGAGATGACCGCCAGTTTTCCGCCGTAGGTCACCTTGTTGCCCTGATACTCCTGACCTGGTGCGCACTGAATTTTATTGGCATGGAGCACTGCCCAGCTGTCGCCCAGACAGTATATGCCGTAGTCGGCCTTTGTGGCGTTGATAGTAGCGGTCTGAGTAACCTCGAACACAGAACCGGAGTTCATGTAGATATAGAACGGTCCACCATTGAAGGTGCCGTTATTAAAGGTGAACACACCTCCTGCATTGAGGTTCTTGGTCACCACGCCGGCATTGCTATCCATACGGAACGAGCTGTTACCAGGATTATCGCCCAGATTGATGTCAAAATCCTCGCTGACGTACAACCGACAATTGTTAATGACCTCGCTACTACCAGCGTTATAGATGAAATACTGGGTATTGTAGGTGCCGTTGTTCACCCATGTGTTGTAGTTGCTGTTGACAATGGTGTTGCCGCTAATCGTGGTGACGCCATTGTTTTCGAAGAAGGCACCGCCCTCGGTTCCCAGATAGGTTCCCTCGAGGTCACCGTCGTTGATGAGCACCGAACCGTTGGAGCCATTGCTATTGCTGGTGGTGACTCGGATATCGCCTTTGGAAATCATCTTGGCCTGTGCGCCATTATAAACCACGCAGTTGCCGTTCTCAGAAATCTCGGCAAAGGTAGAGTTGGCATCGGTATAGAATTTCGAACTGTTGTTGAGCAGTTTGCCCGTACACTTGATTTCGCCTCCCTCGTTATAGAACAGGGCGGGGTTGTCGCGTACAATCAGGTTGAGCATACCTCCGATGGTGAGTGGCGTGTTCTTGGCATAGTAGGTGGCATTCTCAATCTGAAATTCACCGCCTACCTTCACCTGTCCGTTCTCGATGAAGAACTCATGGCCGCCATTGACCACCAGCTGGTTCTTGGCCTCGAAGCCGCCGTTCTTGATATAGTAGCTCACGTTGCCCGTGCTGACGTTGTTCTTAATAGTCAGCTTGGCATTCTCGCCGACATAGACCTTACAGTTCTGACTGAAACCGTTGTCGAGCGTCACGTTGGCATCCTTTACAACATAAATAGTGGTGTTGCCAGCAATGTTTACATTCTTACCTGAGAGATCGCAATCGCCATAGAAATAGACCTCGCCACCAGAGTTCTGCCAGCCGTTCTCAGCTGTACCGCCACCGCCCCAGATGTTCACATTGACACTGCCTGTGATATAGCTCACACCAGTGGCATAGCCATTACCACCGTTGATGCTGGTATAGGCAGGTATGTCATCGACATTGGTCTTGAACTTGTCGCCACTCATTTCGGTAGTAGTAGGTCTCTTGGGGATGGCACTGTCGAAATCGTAAGTGGGATTGATGGCACGCGTCATGCGGGAAGCACTCACTCCCACCTGATCGAAGCCCCAATCCTGATTGCCGGCAGGCTCGCCAAAGGTTCTGTTGAATGCGCTGATATAATTGTTCGTCACCTCGTCATAGTCCGATGAACTGTCATCGTGCGAACAACTGCTTACCATACCCATCACGGACACGGCAATCATTCCTGTCATCAAAAAATTCTTCATAAAACACTTTAATATTAAAATCTGGGTGCAAAGTTACTCATTTTTTAACCTGTATATCCGAACTATGCGTTAAAAAGTTTGAAAATACACACTCCTGTCTATAAAAAGCGTGACAGCATGAGGCTGGAAAACATTATTTTTCGTAATTTCGCCAACAAAACGAAAACATCGCGAACTAATGACCAAATTATCAAGGATATGGCTGATTCCGGCGCTCACCCTACTGATGGTGATGGCGATGGAATCGTGCAGGAAATATGACTACGATCAATTCCGCGAGATAGTTCAGAAGAACTACCTGGTTGACACCGTAGACCAGCAACAGGACTGGAACCTGCTCAAGGAGAGGGCCCTTCGCATCAAGGTTCAGGTTGACGATCCCGACATTACCAATGTGCAGGTGCTCGACGGCAACCCTTTCGAGACAGAGGGAGTGGAAATACTGGCCAACCGCTTCTGCAGCGACAGCAGCACGGTGAGTCCTACATTCTCGGTACCTGCCACGAAAACAGAATTCTGGGCAGCTGCCGTGAACAGTCAGGGGAAATACTACGTGATACCCGTTGGGGACAAAAGCGACGTGGTGATAGGTGGCTCACGTATGATTAGCGACCGACTGATGATGAGCAGGCCCGTGGGTCAGGTCTTTACGTATCTGTTTGAGGAAGACTACCCCTACCCTGGCGATTTCGACTTCAACGATGTGGTGCTGCGCATCTCGCAACAACCGCAGTCGAAGAATGTGCTGAAACTCACCGTCACCCTTGCGGCCGTGGGGGCCACTATCCAGATTGGTGCTGCCATCCGCTTCCCTCAGCTGAGTGCCTCTGATGTGGAGAAGGTGACCATTGACGGTGGCCGCCGTTTCGACGAGGGCTATCCCAACGAGCGCTATTTCATTGACAACGACAATGTCTTTGCCGGTGGACGTGACGGTTCGGCGGTGCTCTTCCTCTTCGACGATGCCCATTGGTGCATGAACAGCGACGAAGAATATGGTCAGGTAGTTCGTATGTTCTACAACACGCGCAATTACGAGGTGAAGGGCGAGAGTGTCAATACCCCAACCGTCTCGCGCACGTACTATATTTATTTAAAGGAGGGCATCGATGCCTCGTATCTCCAACTGTCGGATATCGACCCCTTTATCATGGTCAGCAGCAACGGAATGGTGGTTGAGGTGCATACCTTCACCTATAAATACGACGAGGCTCTCTGGCATTACACCAACGGTCCGGGCAGCGAGGACGATATGGTGCCTTGGGCATTGATGGTACCCGACGGCCAATTCCGATACCCCGTGGAGGGTATGTTTCTGGGTCGCTACCGCAACGGCGAGAGCACAGGAGCCTACAGCCGCTACGGTCATTCCTTCGGAGAATGGGGACGCGACCATACTAAGTCGCAGGACTGGTGGCTCTACCCCACTGAGTCGCAAGTCTACGACCCGCAGCAGTAACAGAAAAAGCAGCCCTTGCAAAGGCTGCTTTTCTGATTATTCTACCCTGTAAACCCTATTGGCTACGGGATTGGTGTCTGTCTTCTTATACCATCCTTTCACAGCCTCATCGGTAGTAGAGGCATCCTTGGCAAACTCCACGAAGTTGGGATAGGCCTCCTTGATGCAGATATACTCAATAGGCCACTCCCAGTCCGACGGAATCACGATGCCGTGGGGATCCTGTCCTTTCTTGGAAATATGCACGCCGCCCACTACAACCGGTGAGTCGATCCAGAAGTCGGCATCGGCAAACGAGAAGTTTTCCGGGGTTTGGATATAGCCCGTAGCCACTGCCACGTCAGCGTTCACACCGGTGTTAATCAGCTGACCAGCTCTCTGTCCTAAGAAATCATGCACCTCCTTGCCACCAAAGAGTACCTGACTGCCCAGATAAGCCTTCAGGCTGAGTGAGGCTCCCGTGCAGCACAGCGTCACGTCGAGCATCGTCTTGTCCACCTTCTTGGTCTTCTCATCGTAGTGGTAGCTCACCTTCAGCACCACATCATTCATGTCGTAGTCGCCAAGAGGGGTATCCTCAAAGGCATAGGTCCATACAGCAGGACGGTTCTCGCCTTCTTCCTGCGGGGTGCCGGTATAGCCGGGACAGCAGCCCTTCTCGCCCCTGACAAACTCGTTGCTGCCAGGAATGACGATATTGGCCTTGCCTTGCTTGACCATCACCACGCCGCCATTGCCCACCACCGTGGTATTGCCGTTGGTGCCCAGTCCGTTGGCCACATATTTCTGGAAAGCCTGATAGGCATTCTCTTTGGTCTTTCCCATGCAGTAGTTGTCCTTGGTCTCCACGCTCACGGCGATGTTGTTAGCAAAGTAGCCACTGGCCAACGGGCCGTCGCCATCCCAGTTCAGGTACTTGATCTTATCAAACTCCACGACAGCCAGACCGCTGGCAGGACCAATCCACGTGGTACCGTTGTTGTTGAGCCACCCGGCACAGAGCAGAGAGCCAGAAGCCAGACTGACGTAGGTAGGGTCAGAAGTACCGTCGTTGCTGCTGCTCATCACCAGTTCGCGGCCTACGTACATATACGAGCCTGCCGTCATCTCGATGTTACGTGCCGACATATCGTTCTTACAGTACCACTGACAGGCATTGAAGATACGGGCGTTGGGCGCATTCTTCTCCGTGTACCAGTCGTTATTATAGACGGCCGAATGGTCGATGTTCACGATGCCGTGGTTATAAAAGTTGCTCTCCTGTCCACCGGCACGGTATTCGTTGGCCATGAACTTATTGTAGTTGTAGAACTTTCCGAAATTATTATTGAAGACACCCACGTTGATGGTACCGCCATTATAGTTCTCGTAGCCAGTATCGTTGCCGTTGGTCACGAGGATCTGGCCCTCTCCGCTCACCGTACCGCCGGGCATCACCACCAATCGTGACTGGTTCACCAGTTCCAACTGTCTGTCTTTTGGGATGTTCAGCGTACCGCCATTGGCCACGATAATCAGGCCGCGGCTGCCCACACGCTGGTTGTTGTCGTTCAGGTTCCATGTACCCGTGACCACCACCGTGCGCTCGCAGTGGTTGGGAACGCCATCGGTCAAGCCCTCGGTAGCCACCACATTGATGGCCTTGTCCCAAGTGCCGGTAATCTTGAAATGGTCTACGTAGTTGGCACCATAGACCCAGTGTTCTTCAGTGCCATCCACCCATTTCAGCCAACTGCTTCGGCCACTTTCAATACAACGCTGTTTGACAATTTCCCATGCCTCTTCACGGGAGCTCACGCCGTAAGAGTCGAACTGCCACCAGGTGAACTTCTGGATATTATCTACCCACCACGTCTTATCATCGCCCTGCAGTTCCGATTCGTTGACAGTAAACTCGCCCATGACGTAATGCCCTGCCTCACCGTCAACCCATGCCTTGTAGTTGTCATATATATTGGCATCATTGGGTTCCACGGCACCCTCCAGATAGGTGTTCACATATGCCTGATCGGGGATATTGCTCAGATGGGGTACACTGGGTGCAGCCATCGAGCGGGATGAACGAGCCTCAGCAACTTCACCGATGACGGTTTTCATCACACCGTCGACAATGGGTACGTAACGATAGGTGGTATAGCCGTTATGATCAGCTACGCCAACCATCAGGCGTGAGTCAGCCGAGGGATACTCGAACGTGGCCTCAAAGGTGCCGCCGCTCTCCGTCTCACCCTCTGCCAGCACATAGCCCATACCATCGGCCAAGGGGTCGTTGCTGTAGATGGTCACCGCATAGGTCTCGCCGTAATCACCCATAATGGTAATGGCAGCACTGGCATTGGCAGTCATCTTCCAGTCCTGGTTGGGGTCGATAGAGTCAATCTCCAGTACGGTGGCTGCATTCGACAGCTTCTCCTCTTCGCTATACACTCTGACCTCATCGTCAGAAGAACAGGCACTCAACAGCATGACTGCTACGCTTGCCGTTGCGGCTACAAAAACTTTCTTCAACATCATTGTCCTAATATGATTCACGTGTTTTTACACACCTTCTTTTATAATATATTATAATATGGTGCGGCAAAGTTACGATGTTTTTTTGAAAAACAGAAGTATTTTTCTCTTTTTTTCAGTAAAATGGATTATCTTTGCAGGCTGGGACAACAGACTAATTCATCATCCACAAATAAACATTAACAAACAAAAGACTATGAAATTGCTATTCACCATCATGCTGGCCATCCTCACAATGAATGCCAGCGCACAAGTAGAGACACCCAAAGACACCCCACAACTGGAGTTCGCCCTTCAACTGAAAGTAACACTGGGCGAGGCCTTTGCCATCAACAACACCCAGCACGGCCGTCGCACTGTGATCCCCATTACTGGCGGCACCTTCGAAGGCCCCGGCATCAAGGGAACCATCATCAACGGCGGTGCCGACTATCAGTTGGCCAATGCCGACGGACGCACGGAGCTGGAAGCCATCTACTGCATAAAGACCGACGATGACGTGTATATCCACGTACGCAACCGCGGCATCATTGCCAATGGGAAAGATGCCGACGGCAAACCATCGTTCTACTTCCGCTGTGCACCGCAGTTCGAGGCTCCCGCCGACAGCAAATACGGTTGGCTCAACAACTCGCTCTTCCTCTGCGCTCCTACGTTCTCTTCAGGGTTCAACGGCATAGTGCTTAACGTGTGGCGCGTGAAATGAGCGGTAACCTGAAATGGTATTTTACCATTATCCTGACATACGCCATGCTGTTTGGAATAATACCCGCCAAAGGCCAGCGTCCACAACGCTTCCACCACCAGTTGCCGCCGGGCAACTATAGCGGGATAGCCCCTCTGGGAAACAACCGCTATGCGGTGGTGAGCGACAAGTCAGAGGAAGACGGTTTCTACGTGTTCCGCATTGAAATCGACACTGTGAAGGGACGCATCACGGAGGTGGAGAACGAGGGCTTCCGCTCCAGCGGACTGCCCAACAGGGACATGGAGGGCATTTGCTACCGGCCTTCCACGAACACCGTGTTCATCTCTGGCGAGAAGGACAATGAGGTCTTTGAATACGACCTTGACGGACAGCGCACTGGACAAAGGCTGGAAATGCCAGAGATCTTCAAACAGGCTGGTGCCAACTATGGGCTTGAGTCGCTCACTTACAATGCCAAAGACCACCTGTTCTTTACCACAAGCGAACACCCGCTGAAGGGGGACTCCATGCTCCGTATCCAGTCGTTCGGCGACAACCTGAAGCCACTGCGGCAATATCTCTACCAGCAAGATGCGCCCATCAGCAGCAAGCACACCTATGGTGTCTCAGAACTCTGTGCACTCGATGATGGGCGACTCCTCGTACTGGAACGTCAGATCCGTATCCCCCGACTGAAACTGGGGGCCTCAACCACTATCCGAATCTATGAAGTATGGCCTGCCGAAGAACAGTTTTTAGAGAAACGTCTTGTCAAGGAGTTCCGCACACACATGAACCTCTTCAACCGTCGCTTTGCCAACTATGAAGGGCTCTGTCAACCGTCGCCAGGCCTTCTCATGCTTGTAGCCGACTCACAGAACCGCTACAAAGGCATCCTTCGTGACTGGTTTCTCCTTTTGCCAAAAAGTGAATAATCAGCTACGCGTACTTGAACATCCCTGTCCATTTCTTGATTCGCTTCACCACGGCTTTCGCAATGTTGCGGAAATTACCATAGCGGAGGTTCAGCCATAGTTCCTCAAGGGAATACATTATCTTGATACAGGGATGCCCCCAAGCAAAAACCCGATAGAGTCGCTTCTTGTAATCAATGTGCTCTATGGTATGTCTGGGGTGGTTCAAGGGGAATTCCAACTCCATCCGCTTCATGGTGAAGACCCGTCTCAGCTTGTGGGGTGTCGTTTTCAACGAGGCAGAGAAATGAGTGGAGTCCGACTGTAATCCGACATTGTTGACAAGGTTCTTGGAAGGTAGGATGGTAAGACCGGAGTTGAGCAGCATGGCAGCCCAGGAAATAGTCTCGAAAAATTCCTTTCCCGACATACTGTGGTCCTTGAACATTCTCAAGATGTCCGGGCGATAGCGTCGTTGGCTAACCAATGCCTTCAACTGCCGTATATGGTATTCGTCCTTCATAAAGGAATAGTCGCTGTCCCACAGGTCGGCAACGCGCCGCCATGAAGCCCATCCCCAGATAGAGAATACCGATGTGAAGAAGTAATCCTCACGGACATCAGTGCTGACTTCATCGATGTTGAAGCCGGATATCATCATCACCCGTTCGTCGTTCTCGTAACGGTCGAGCATCTCCTTACAGAAACGGAAGAAGGAGACCGACGGCACTGTATCGTCTTCCAGCACAATCACTTTGTCGGCAAGCGAGAAGGCCCATTTGTGGGAACGGAAGCCAGAGGGGTCGCACCCTTGGTTGTGTTCCAGATATTGCCGGTGTACCTCACACTCCCAGTCTATATGCGAGGCTATTTCGCGACACGCCTCGATGCCTGCCATATCGCGCTCGTCCCGCGGCCCGTCCTGATAGAGGAACAGCCGCGACGGCCTGGCCTTGCGTACCTGTTCGAAAACCTGACGGAAAGTCTCCGGGCGGTTGAAGAACAGGAGCAATACGGCAACATCGACTTCCCAGGGATATTTTCTCGTTTCAGATGGGTTGGTATCTGTCATAATTCAAGTTTCTGAAGTTAACGAAGTTATCGAAGTTAACGACGATACTTTTGCGGTTGTTTACTCATCCTCTTCCGGACGGTCTTCCTCGATCACCAGATTGTCAATGATAAAGTTCTGACGCTCCATGGTGTTCTTACCCATATAGTACTCCAGGAGCTTTTGCACCTGGTCGGTCTTATGCAGGGTGACCTGTTCCAATCGGATGTCAGGACCGATGAACCCGGCAAATTCCTCAGGTGAAATCTCGCCAAGACCCTTGAACCGGGTAATCTCGGGGTCGGGGCCTAAGTCGCGGATGGCATTCACGCGCTCCTCCTCGCTATAGCAGTAGCGTACGATGAAGTCGCTCTTCTTCCCACCCTTTGCGTCCTCGTCGGCCAGAATCTGCTTGTTGCGTATCTTCGTGCGACGGTTACGCACGCGGAAGAGTGGGGTCTGGAGTACATAGACGTGGCCCTCGCGAATCAGTTCGGGGAAGAACTGCAGGAAGAATGTGATGATGAGCAGTCGTATGTGCATACCGTCGACATCGGCATCGGTGGCAACAATCACCTTATTATATCTCAGCGTGTCCATACCTTCCTCGATGTCGAGGGCGGCCTGCAGGAGGTTGAACTCCTCGTTCTCATAGACCACCTTCTTGGTAAGCCCGAACGTGTTTAGGGGTTTACCCCTCAAAGAGAACACGGCCTGCGTGTTCACATCACGGCTCTTGGTGATGGAGCCGCTGGCAGAGTCACCCTCGGTGATGAAGATGCAGGACTCCTCCTTGCGGTCGTTCTTCGTATCGCTATAGTGGATGCGGCAGTCGCGCAGCTTGCGGTTGTGGAGGTTGGCTTTCTTGGCACGCTCACGGGCCAGTTTGGTGACGCCCGCCATCGCCTTGCGCTCCTTCTCGCTCTCCTGAATCTTCTGGAGCATCACCTCGGCCACGTCAGCATTCTTGTGGAGATAGTTGTCCACCTCGGTCTTGATGAAGTCGCCCACATATTTGTTGATAGAAGGCGGCATGGGGTGCTCTGCATCTACCTGGGTGGGTACGGGGGCCATGGTGAGCGAGCCGAGCTTAATCTTCGTCTGACTCTCAAACATCGGTTCTTCCACGTTCAGCGCAATGGCGGCCACGATACCCGTGCGGATGTCACCATACTCGAAGTTCTTCTGGAAAAACTCCTTGATGGTCTTGGCAATATGCTCCTTGAAGGCGCTCTGGTGTGTGCCGCCCTGTGTGGTGTGCTGTCCGTTGACAAAGGAGTAATACTCCTCACCATATTGGTTTGCATGGGTAAAGGCAATCTCGATGTCCTCGCCCTGCAGGTGGATGATGGGGTAGAGGGCTTCTGCACTCATGCGGTCTTTCAATAAATCCTCCAAACCGTGGCGTGACAAGATGCGCCGGCCGTTGTACATGATGGCCAGTCCGGTGTTCAAGTAGGTATAGTTACGCAGCATCGTCTCCACGATGTCGTTGTGGAAACTATAGTGCAGGAACAGGGAGTCGTCTGGCTCGAAATAGATGTAGGTACCGTTTTCGTCCTGTGTGTCTTCCGTGATGTCTGATACAAGCTTTCCTTTCTCGAATGCGGCCTTGCGAACCTTGCCGTCGCGATAGGAGCGCACCTCGAAATGACTGCTTAGCGCATTCACGGCTTTCACACCCACACCGTTCAGACCGATAGACTTCTTGAATGCCTTGGAGTCGTACTTACCACCCGTGTTCAGCACGCTGACGGCTTCTATCATCTTGCCCTGCGGGATACCGCGACCGTAGTCGCGCACAGAGACCCGCAGATTATCGTCCACATTGATTTCAATGCGGTCGCCGGCCTTCATCTTGAACTCGTCGATAGAATTGTCGATGACTTCCTTCAGCAGCACGTAGATACCGTCTTCTGCCAGTGAGCCGTCGCCCAGTCGACCGATATACATACCGGGACGCAAGCGGATATGCTCGGTGCCGCTAAGAGTCCTGATATTATCATCATTATAATCGACGGGGGAACCGTCGATCACGGTAGTGAGGTTGTTGTCTTCTGCCATTATAGTTGTTTCTTATAGCACCTTCTACGTTTATGTTGTTCGTGATCAAAGTACATCCACTGGCTCTGCACTTTGCCGTTTGTCTCCATCTCCACGTGGGTCTCGCCCCATTTGAAGCCGTATTTCTGATAAATGGGAATCAGGTCGTAGAACAGCAGGGCGTTGGCACCCTTGGTACGATACTCTGGCAGCACGCCGATGAGCAGGCAGTCTACCACGTCGGTCTTCTTGAACTTCAGTGCCTTGACGATATGCCACCATCCGAAGGGCCAGAGCCTGCCGTTGCGGCATTTCTGCAGTGCCTTGGTCAGCGAGGGGATGGTGATGCCCACGCCCACGCAGTCGTGGTCGGGGGTGTTCCAGTCCTCAATGACGCAGAGCAGTTCCAGGTCGATGAACTTGAAGTACATATCCACATATTCGTCCATCTGCTTCTCTGACATCTCCGAATAGCCATAGAGGTGGCCGAAGGTCTTGTTGATGACATCAAAGACGCGATGACCGTATTTCAGGGGACCATAGACATCCTCTTTCCTGATCTTGTGGACGTGGAGGTTATAGCGGCTCATGCAAAGCTCTGCTACGCGCTTCATCTTCTCGGGCATTCCCTCCTTGGGTACAAAGACCTTGTATTCTACGTAGTCGTTGTCCTTTTCATAACCTTCCATCTGCTCCATCAACTTTGGATAATAAGGATGGTTGTAAAGGGTGGCCATAGTGCCCAGTTGGTCGAATCCCTTGGTGAGCATTCCCTCGGGATCCATGTCGGTGAATCCCAGCGGCCCTATGATCTCCGTCATGCCCTTCCCTCGCCCGTAGTCCTCTACAGCCTTCAGCAGGGCGCGCATCACCTCCGCGTCATCAACCAGGTCGAGCCATCCGAAGCGCACGCAGGGTCGCTGCCACTGCTTGTTGTAACGATGGTTGATGATAGCAGCCACACGTCCCACTACCTTTCCGTCTCTATAAGCCAGGAAATACTCGGCATCGCAGAATTCGAAGGCCGAGTTCTTGTCGCGGCTCAAAGTCCTGAGTTCATCCCTATACAGGTTGGGTGCATCATACTGGTTGCCACGATACAAGTCATAGTGCAACTGAATAAAAGCGTCCAGACCGCGTTTGTCCGTCACACGTTTAATCTCTATAGCTGACATATTCTCTCATCTTTTAATGTTACAAAGGACAAAGGTAATGTTTTTTTTTTTAAAAAAATGCGCAAACATTCTTTTTTTTTAACTTTTTACCCTATTTTTGCATTTCGAAAATCAAACGTGTCTATGAAACTATTAAGAAAAATATTTGGAATCGTACTCCATATCGATAATTTTTTCGTGTCAGTACTGACTGTCGCTGTGCTATGTGTACTGTTTACGGTCATTAAGCGTCTGGATTTTCTGGATCCCGTGGAAAAAGTGCTGGATTTGTCGATGATGGATGTGTATTATCAGATCAACAACATCGGAGAAAAGAGCCGGAGCCAGCAAATCAGTATTGTGGACATCACCGATTTGACAGCACGCCAGCGTGACTCCATGGCCATCGTCGTCAGTCAGATAGCAGAGATGGAACCTGCCGTGCTGGGTGTTGACATTATCTTTGAGTATCCTTCGGACAATCCCCAGGCCGACTTCGACCTTATTGAAGCTTTTAAAGCTGCCTCGCAGCAAATCCCCATCGTTATGGCCGAGAAACTGAGCAGCCACGACTGGAGCTCCAACGATTATACCTATATCACCCGTTCGTTCTTTTCAGACATGGTGGGGCTGGAGGAAGGGAGTGTGAACATCACAGGAAATCCATCTACCAGTTTGTCTACCTATCCCGTTTATCTGACCATTGGTTCCGACACCGTCTGTTCCCTGCCTGCCAAGATGGTGGAGAAGATGACGGGCGACAAGGTGGTGCCTAACCGGCGCAATGAATACACCATCAATTACGATGCCGTTTCGTTCGATGTCATAAACTATCGCGACCTGCCCAATAGCCGCCATCTCATAGAAGGGCGATACGTGTTGCTGGGGGCATACAGGGAGGAGAGCGACAAACACTTTACGCCCATCGGTGAAATACCCGGCATAGAAATCATTGCACATACCATCAACACCATGACTTACGGCAGCCATGTGTGGTATGGCAACACGTTGTGGGTCGTTATCTTTGCTATCATAGCCGGCTATCTGATGAATGCCTTTGAGTATTTCATGTCGTGGTTTATCAACGTGCGAGTGCCCCGGCTATTCAAATCGAGGAGGCTGCTGTTCCTGGAGTTCTTTACCGAAAGCGAGATTTACGACAAGATCATAGCCTTCATTTTCATGATCATCTTTACCGGTTTCACCTATTGGCTCTACGTCAGGCATGCCATCTATGTCAACACATGGCTGGCTCTTGGTACCATTGCCTTCATAGAAGAAGGGCGTCTGATTTTCAAGGCATGGCTTGTATATCTTCGGAAAAGGGGGCTTACAAAGCCCTGCGAGCATTCGCTATATGCCAAGGAACTGCTTCATTCCGATGAAGAGAAATATGAAGACGAAGAAGAATAAAAAAAGAAATATCATGATGAAAACAAAACTTGCTCTATGCCTGCTCCTGCTTGTCCCACTCCTTCTTTCCGCACAAGATGTGGACTACAAGGTGTTCAAGATCAAAGGAGAGGTATGCAAAACAGTGAGAAAGGGGAGAAGCGTTCAAAAAGAGGTGCTGAAGGAAACGGATGCTATCAAGGAGAAGGATATTATATCATTGACGCAAGGCAGTGAACTCCAAATGGTCAGCATCAAGGACAGCACCATGATTACCCTGCGTAACCAGTGTGCCGGTTCGGTGAAGAGCCTTGTCGGCAACCAAAATGCCAAGAGTGTGCCTATGCCGAAAAAGTACTTTGACTTTGTGATGAAGAACCTTTCTGGAAACGGGTTCAACGAAGGTATCGCTGCAGGCAGAACCACGGCCGTATACCGTGGTGATGAGGATATGCTCTCTGATGAGTCGGGCGACTCCTTGCAGCTTTTCCCCGTCTTGAAGATGTCGTGTATGCCCGTTGCCGTTCCCGCCAAATGCTATGTGAAAAAAGAAAGCCTCAAGATGCGTCGTTCTCCGAAATACATGATCATCAGGAGGTAATATGTTTCATTGAAAAGTCAAGAGTATGAAAAGAAATCCGTTGTTCCTCATTCTGGCTTTCTGTTGTCTGGCATCAATCAACATGTTTGCCCAGACCAAGGAGTTGAACCGCTTGGCTGATGACACAAGGAAAGCCATTAAGAAGGGGCGTATCAACGAGGCCGATAGTCTTGCCCAAAAATATCGTCATGATATGAAAGAGGGGGCTTTCGGGGGCAATTTCGAATATTCCGAAATCATCAGCTGGCTCGCACAACGCAGGGCAGGACAAGGCAGGATTGGTGAAGCCATCGAGTTGCAGAATGAGGTGATTGAAGTACGTAAGAAGGCACCCGACTGTACCTATGCGCAGTGGGCAGCTGCCACCAGTGATCTGGCATCACTCTATGCACGCAAGGGCGATTACAGCCAAGCCATTGAAATAGGCAACCAAGCCTTGGAGATGCTTCTCCAGAAGTTTGGCGAGAAACATAACTACTATTGCATTGCACAGGCCAACCAAGCCGGTTATTATGCTGCCAGGGGTCTGGAGGGCGACTATCAGCAAGCTATCGGCTTAGGCGAACAGGCTGTAAAGAACATGAAAAAAGGAACGATAGAATATGCCAATGCGCTGAATGCTCTCGTTGTCTTCTATTCTCAGGATGGAAACAGGATTTCATCCAACAAACTACTGAAAAAGGCACTGAAAGAAGCCAGGAAGCGTTTTGAGAAAGACAAGATCAGCGGTGCCAACGTACTCAACAACAATGCTATCCGCCTCTCAAAAATTGGAGACTATGAGCAGGCATTGGAATATATAGAGACCGCCAAGGAATATTACGAGGCAGAAGGACGTACCAAGACCTTGGCCTACGGAAAGATTCTGGTCAATATGGCCACTTTCCATACCCATCTGTATAAATACCAGCAGGCAGCGGAATTATTGGAGCAGGCCCTGCCTATCATTGAGTCCACCGCCACCAAGAAGAGTCCTGACTACATACGCTGTACCAGCGAACTGTCGGCTGCCTATCAGGGACTTGGCAATCTGGAAAAGGCCAATGAATATGCACATGAATCCGACAAGTTGAGCCGGTCGGTTGACGGACAGGACAATATAAAATACGCAAAGTCGCTTTCCAAGCAGGCCTATACCTTTGCATCTAACGGCAACTATCCTCGCGCCATAGAGCACGAACGGAAAGCCCTTGACGTGTATGTCCATCGTAAGGACAGCAACAACATAGCCTATTCCTTAGGAGTACTTGCCAGTTACCAGTTCTCAAATGGCGACAAGGAGCAGGCCCTGGCTACTGTGGAACAGTCACTCGACATCTTCCGCAAACGAGGAAGAGCGAGCTTTAACTATGCCCAGGCCTTGAACAGCAGTGCTGTATTGTATTATAATGCCAGCAACTTCGACCTGGCCACCCGCTATGGGCAGCAAGCTCTCAGGATGTATGAGGAACTGGGCGACACCGCCAGTGCCATCTATGCGCGTATCATGGCCAACAATGCCCTGTTTGAATTTGTGAGGGACAGCGTTCAACAGGCCATTGAAACAGCACAAAAGGCAGTTGATCTGCACCAGAGGATTCTGGACATAAACCATCCTGAAAACGTCCCACTTCTTTACAACCTTGCTGTCTATCAGATGAAGGCTGGGCAAAAAGAAGAGGCCTGCCAGAATTTCCAAAAGGCCCTGTCTGTACAGTCGGAACAGGTACGCACCAATTTCCTGCATCTTACCTCCCAAGAGCGCGAGAGTTTTTGGGAGCAGAAGGACTTCGTATTCAGGAGTGCTCCCATGATGGCGTATTTAAACCGTGATGCCTCTGCAGACAACAGTATGATGACAACAGAGGCATATAACTCCATCCTGTTTACAAAAGGACTCCTGCTTAATTCCGATATCGACTTCAAGAACCTGCTAAAAAGAACCGGCGACAAGACACTCCTTGAGAAATACACGCAACTGGAACTGCTGAAGCAAAACAAGAACGACTATTACAAGTTGCCAGTAGGCCAACGTGATGAGACGGAACTTAAGCAGATCAACGAGGACATCTATCAATTGGAACGAGCACTGGTGCGTGGTTGTAAAGAGTTCGGCAGTTTCACGGAGAACCTCTCCATTACGACCAGTCAGGTCAGAGAATCATTGAAAGACAATGAGGCAGCCATAGAGTTTACGGATATCTACATCCAAGGCATGGGAACCACCTATCTGGCTCTACTGCTTCGAAAGGACAGTGATTCACCCCAACTCATACGTCTTTTCTCTGATGCCGATCTCAAGGACATCTCCTATCAGGGGATGACCTTTGAACAAGCCCTGAAAGACGAAGCCGGCATAAACCATATCTATAACGACCCCCGCTTCGGCAGTCTGCTGTGGCAACCCATCATGCGCCATCTGCAAGGTGTCAATACCATTTATTTCTCACCTTCGAATATGTTCTATCAGGTTGGCATAGAATACCTGCCATGTGATGCCCAGCACCGTATCGGCGATCTCTATGACCTCTACCGACTGTCGTCAACCAAATCGCTGGCTCAGAGAAAGCCTGCTGACAAAATCCGTTCAGCCGTCATCTATGGCGGACTGGTCTACGACATGGACGAGGCACAGTTGCAAGAACAGCACGACAAGTTGCTGAGCGAACATCCGCAAGACCCCACACTGCTGGCCTACGAGAATGTTGATGCCCCGGAATATGTGGCCGGTATGCAGCGCACACTCGACTCGCTCTCGGTGCGAGGCTCCGTACATTACCTGCCAGGAACAAGGCGCGAAGCATCCTTTATTGCAGATCAGCTCTTTCAGAATGGCATTGAGCCTCAGGTCTTCATGGAAAACAGCGGTATTGAGGAAACCTTCAAGAGACTGGGTGGTACCAGTCCTTCCATCATCCATATTGCCACTCACGGCTTCTCTTTCTCCAGAAATCAGATCAAGGAACGCAAGGACCAACTCGTATTCCTGAATGAACAGACGGACAACCTGGATAATATGCTGAACTATTCCGGACTCCTGATGTCGGGTGCGAACTACAGGCTAAGGGGTAATAAACTTCCCAAGGACTTGGAGGACGGCATATTGACGGCACGCGAAATAGCACAGGTCGATCTGGGCAATGTGGGCCTTGTGGTGCTCTCTGCCTGTCAGACAGCCTTGGGCGAGGTTCGTAGCGACGGTGTCTTCGGCATCCAGCGAAGCTTCAAGAAAGCCGGTGCCCATAGTCTTCTCATGAGTCTTTGGCAGGTCAGCGACCAGGCTACCGAGCTGATGATGACCTATTTCTACAAATATCTGATGGAAGGAAAAACTCGCCAGCAGGCATTCAAGATGGCACAGAAATCTATTCAGGACGAGCACTTCACAGACCCCGTATTCTGGGCTTCATTCATATTATTGGACGGCATTTAGAAAAAAAACAGCTAAAAATTATTATTATATCAAAAAAAATAGTACCTTTGCACGCAAACAATAGCTCACTAAAAAAACTATAGAACCCATGAATGCCAAAAAGCTATTCTTTACCGCAGTTATTTCAGCACTGACGGTAGGTGCCGCTCAGGCACAGGAAGACACACGTGATCAATTGAAGTCGTTCTCGTACGTTGAAGTACAGGGTGGTCTGCAGTTGACCTCTACCAATGCCCCTATGGACAAGTTGTTCACTCCGACGGCCGCGCTGTCGATAGGCCACTATTTCTCGCCTGTGGTGGGTGCTCGCCTGCACGTCAACGCATGGCAGGCAAAGAGTGGATTCGCTGCTACCGACCAGTACTACAAGTGGAAATACGTGACTCCCGACCTGGACTTGATGCTGAATCTGAGCAATATGTTCGGCAAGAAGCAGAGCCACGCCCTGAACATCATCCTCCTGGGAGGTGTGGGGTTGAACTATGCTTGGGACAACGATGAGCTGAAGGCACTGAACCTGCCTGCCGACGCTACGCCGCTGGCATGGGACAAGAATCGCCTGAGCCACAATCTGCGTGCCGGTCTGCGCTTGGAGACTGATCAGACCAAGATCGTAGGTCTTTCTCTTGAGCTGAATGCCAACTCACTCAACGACCGCTTCAATTCCAAGACCAACAATTCCGACGACTGGATGTTCACCGCCATGCTGGGCGTGAACGTGAAGTTCGGCAAGCGTTATGCCAAGCCCGCTCCTGCTATTGTGCCTATCGTAGAGGAGGCGGTGGAGCAGCAGGTGGCCGAGGTGGTTCCCGCCCCTGTGATTACCAAGGAGAAGGTGAAGAAGGAAGTGACCCGCGAAGAGAACGTGAAGCTGCACAAGGAGGTGTTCTATAACATCCGCGTCAGCGAAAACGAACTGCCCAGTGCCATCATGGAACAGGTGGCACAGTTTGCCAAAGGCAACAAGAATGTGAAGATCAACATCGTGGGCTATGCCGACAAGGGAACGGGTAATGCCCGCATCAACAGCGTCTATGCCGCCAAGCGTGCCGAGCAGTTCAAGAAGGACTTGACGTCGAAATACGGTGTCGACGGTTCCATCATCACCGTTGATTCCAAAGGCGACACTGTACAGCCGTTTGCCGACAACGACAAGAACCGTTGCGTCATCATTGATGCCGAAGGTATCAAGGTGGTGAAGGAAATCATCGAAGTGGAAGAGTAACAAGCAGCACGTGCTTGCCGTCAGCGAGGGTGGTAGCGAAAATATAATCGCTGCCACCCTCGCTTATTTTCAGCTTACTGCGCAGCTGGGCCACCGTCATCGGGAAATTCCTGACAGTGATATTGGCCTCGTGGATGTCGCGGAGTGCTCGCTTCAACTCCTGCCTGTTCATCGTAGACACCGCTGTGATGCGGAACTTACGGCCGGGGAAGCCCGGTATTTGCTCGTCAGAGGTAAACAGATGGCTGTTTGTTGACAGCTGACTGACGTTGAACGCACGCGCCACTTCCGCGAAGCAGCCTGCTTTCATGATCGAGGCATTGGGCTCGTAGAGGTAGGCTGATGGAAGATGGCTGATGGAAGAAGGAAGAGGAGTGAAGGGTGAAGAGAACTGGAAAAGCTCGTAGCTGCCATCCGGCAGGATGTTGGTGCATACCACCTTCACGCGACTGTCACGACTGTCGCGCCTCGCGCTCATCATCAGGATCAGTTCCTTGCACTCGTTGTGAAGGCTGACGATATGCACCTCTTTTATATATGGCTCGCCCAGGTCACGGATGGCTTTGTGCCAGTCGAGCATAGGCGATAGCTTCAGCATCACGATGTCGGCTTTCTGCAACAGCTCGTCTTTTATCTCCAGCACGTTTGGCGTGCAGTCGCCGATGCCGTAAGTACGTGAGCCGTGCGAGTCTCGGCGGGCGGGATCCATGAAGATCATGGTGGCATGATCCAGGGCATGGAGCGTCTCTATAGCGTCGCCGTTGATACATCTGCCCTTGGGGGCAAGCAGCTTCAGGTTTGCTGATGCGATAAGAAAGAGCTCTGTATCGCGCTCTACGTATATCGCCTCATCGAATGCCTGGCTCATCAAGGCGAAGTCCACCCCAAATCCCCCAGTCAGATCCACCAGACGGGTAGGACGTACGTTCTGGATCGAATGAATGTATTCACTCCCCTCTCCCCCGAGAGAGGGGCTGGGGGTGAGGCTTTTCTTATACCTCGCCGTCTGTTCGCTGGAGCACTGCTCCATATTCAGGTGTGGGGGATAAAGGATCCCGTCGAGAGCTGCCCATGAGGGCAACTTCCTGCGGGCTGTCTGATGTCCCGCTATCTGACGGAGTGCCATATCGAGATCCACCTCCGGGTCACGGCATCCTTTCAGTGCCAACTGGCGCACGTCAGCATCGAGGTTCTTCCCAATGAAATCGCGGGTCTTGGTGTTCATCTACCTCAAAATGACTTTACGGCCGTTTTGGATATACACGCCTTTCTTAATTCCCACCCGGCGACCCTGCAGGTCGTAGACCTCATTAAGCATTAAGCATTGAGAATTATGCATTGAGGCGATAGCCGTGGCTTCGCGTTCCACTAAAGTCACCCTAACGGCACTCATCTTGATATGGTTGGCCTCAGAGCCGAATGTCACGCTGTTTGACTTGCCCGTCCACGTATAGCCATCCACGCTGCCGCCGCCTTCTATGAGCAGCAGCTTCTTGGTGCTGTCAATGGTGACGAACTCCAGCCGCGCCATCTCTTCGCTGCCCGACTCTATCTTCAGTTCGTTGCCGCCATACATACGTATCTGAGAATCGTTGCAGTACATATTGGCACTCGACCCGATGGAGTAGGTAATCGTGATGCCGTTGGCAGTACCGCTGAGAACCGTCTCGCTGTTGCTGGCTTTGGCACCGCTCCAGCTGACACCGAACAGGGCATTGCAGAGTGCTATCTCGCCGTCCACGGGCTGAGGCTCAGGCGTTGGATCGGGATCAGGAGTGGGGTCGGGATCAGGAGTGGGGTCGGGATCGGGAGTGGGGATGCCTTCATAGTTGTCGTAGCTGAATGCCACGTCCATATTCTTTCCCCATGTATATTCCTCCAGCCCGGGATAGTCCACGTAAGGGTTGCGGTTGCCCTGTACCTCATAGACAGCGTTGTTGCGTGCTATCTCGCGCTCGTCGACGGGGTCTTGCTTAGACCATCGCATCATCATGTCGAGTGTCCACGACTCCAGTCCGGGATAGGTCTGTGTAAAGACATCGTGCCCCCAACTGCCACAGACATCCTCGTAGCGGGTAATCATATAGAAATAGATGCGTGCCATGTCGCCCTTGATCTCATCGTTGGGCTCGAAGACGGTGCCGTTATATCCCGTTGTCTTGCAGGAACCGAGTTTGGAGTAGCCGTTTTGTGACTGATAGCTGGCGGCATTGACTTCGCCGAAGGGATAGTTTGAACGTCGGTTGTTCACATAGCCGTCGGTGGGCAGCACATGCACAATGTCGCTTTTGATGCCCGAGCCGCTGAACCAGCTCTGCGGCACGGAGTGCTCGCGGTTGTACATATCGCCTTCTTTAGAGTAGTTCCCCTTGTTGTCAACACCATGACGGTAGTTGGTGGCGTTGGAATACCAGTCGCGCACACAGCCGTCGGAGCGGGTGTCGGTCTTCTTGTACGCCTCGTAAAGGCCGTCGTAGCCCACGTTCCTGGGGTTGACGATGATATTTGCCAACTTGGTCTTCAGGGCTTTTCCCTTCAGCCCGTTGGCTTGCTGATAGTAAGTACCTGAGTTATTGGGGCCTTGCGCCCATGATCCAACGCTAATCAGTACAAGAAGTAGCGTAATGGTAAGTCTTGCTGTTTTCATAGTTCCTTATTTATGATAAATTTCTTTCCCGTTGACATAGTTTCAGATTTTGCTTCTCTAACCGTTATTACAGCTGTTTGCATGGGAGCGCGGGTGTCCTCGCCCGCAATGGTGGCGGGCGAGGATGCCCGCGTTCCCATAGTTGGCTGCAAAAATAAGAAATAATTCGTATATAACGAAAGTTTTTGCAGAAAATCTACGATATGATATGGTATTTGAAACAAATATGAAAATGACTTTCCAAAATAAATTCTAATTTTGCAATCAAAATCGAAAACTATTATTTACTATTTACGAAATGCGCATTTTTAATCGAACCATTTTTAGCTTAACAACGGCTGTGTTATGTCTCACTCCAGTATCGGTGAAGGCGCAGCTGTCATCCAATCCCGACAAGTTTCTTGGCAACATCACCACAAGCTACCAGGTGGACTACGGAAAAGAGAAGTACTACACCCTGTGGAACCAGATTACCTGTGAGAATGAATCTAAGTGGGGCTCTGTAGAAGGGACCCGTAATTCCTATAATTGGGGCTGTGACAATGCTTTCAATTATGCAAAAAGCCACAAGTTCACCTATAAGTTCCATGCATTGGTATGGGGAGCACAGTATCCCAACTGGCTTCCAAACCTTGTACCGGCCGAACGCTTTACTGCTATGGTGAAGTGGTATGATGCCGTTAAGAAGAAATACAACACGCTACCATTGATTGACGTGGTGAACGAGGCAGTGGGTACCCACCAGCCCGGCAACCCCATGATCAAGGAGACGTTGGGCGGTGGCGGAAAGACAGGGTACGACTGGCTTATCAAGGCCTTCGAGATGGCATACGAACGCTGGCCGGATGCCATCCTGATCTACAACGACTTCAATACCTTCCAGTGGAACACGGATGAATATATCGACCTTGTTCGCACCCTGCGCGACTCTGGTGCACCTATCGATGCCTACGGTTGCCAGAGCCACGACCTGACCGACTGTAGCTTTAGCAACTTCAAGTCTTCTGAGACAAAGATTCAGACAGCATTGAAAATGCCGTTCTACAGCACGGAATACGACATCGGTACTGAGGATGACAATCTGCAGTTGCAGCGTTATAAGGAGCAGATTCCATATATGTGGGAGAAAGACTACTGCGCCGGTATCACCCTCTGGGGCTATATTTATGGACACACTTGGACTACAAACGGTAACTCCGGTCTTATCAAAGAGGAAACGGTAAACGGGAAAAAGGTATATACAGACCGTCCTGCCATGACTTGGTTGCGCGATTATATGAAGTCTGATGCCGCCAAGAACGCCAAGAGTCCCTTCCCGGGCATGAAGAAAGAGGCTTCTATCTACATCCGTCCGGCTTCACTGAAGGTGGCCAAGGGCGACGTGCTGCCCATCAAGGTACGTGCCAGCCTGGCAACGAAGACCATTGAGAAGGTAGAGCTCTTTGTGAACAACGAACTGGTGAAGACCATGACCGAAGCTCCGTATATTGCAGAGTACACTTCGGGCAGCAAAACGGGTTGGTTAGACACGAAGGCTGTGGTTACTGCTACCGACGGCTCTACCTATGAGCGTTATGGCCGTATCAACGTGCTCAGCTCTACTACCAAGCGTGCGCCATATAACGACACACCTGCGGAACTGCCGGGAACAATCAAGGCTGGAGAGTACGACAAGGGTGCTACGGGCGTCACGTTCAATAAGGCTGTAGGGCGTAATGCCACATCGGCCACCCAGGATGATGGTTGGATGGAATACACTGTCGATGTGAAGGAGAAAGGCATCTATTCTGTCGATGTTGAGGTGGCTGCAACAAAGACCGGTGGCCGTTTCCACCTCTCCGAGTACGGCTTTGACAACCTGACGTTCCTCACAGACTATATTGTTGTGCCAAAAACGGGAGAAAGCACCAGCGACTTCAAACTCCTTCACGCCGTCTTGAAAGACACTTTGACTGAAGGCCGCCATACCATCTGCCTCAACGTAGAAAAAGGTGGATTCTATATCAAGAGCCTCACGTTCAATCGCTATGAAGAGGATAAGAAAATGACGGTCACCCTCGCTGCGCTCAAGCCCGCAACCGTCACTGTTGGTGACACGACGACCATCAGCATGACTACGGTAAAGACAGCAGCAAACTCGGGGAAGACCATTGCCAAAGTGGATTTCTATGCCAACAACCTGCTGATAGGCACGCTGACCGAAGCACCCTACACACTGCAATACGTACCTACAGTGAGCGGCACTTGCTATATCACCGCTATGGCTACCGACAGCGAGGGTAAGGTCAAGACCTCTGCCAAGAAAACCCTGAAGGTCAACGCTAAGCGTACGCCTTACAAGGGTACGCCAATTGCTCTGCCGGGTATCATTCAGGCCGAGAACTTCGACATGGGAGGTGAAGGCTTCACATTCCACGATAGCGATACTAAGTACGAGGGTGATGCCGCCTATCGTACCGACAACGAAGGTCTTGACCTTGTGAAGGGCAATAGCGGTACAGCCATAGGATATACTGCCAAAAACGAATGGACGGAGTACACCGTCAAAGTGAAAGAACCGGGTGAATACTCGTTCGAGGCAACCTGCTCTAACGGTAGCAGTTCAAATGGCGGCTTCACCATCAGCACGGTGAAGGGAACAACCGTCACACAGGTGGGTAAGGTTACCGTAACACCGACAGGTGCATGGGGTACCTACAAGGTGATGACAGGTAATCTGACCAAGAACCTGGCAGAGGGTGAGCAAATCTTGCGATTCACCATCACTGATGCCAATTGCAACATCGACAAGGTGAAGTTCATCTGCACGCTGAATACAGGCATTCAGACGGTCGTGACCGCTCAACCGGAACGTCAGGTCATCTATAACCTCAAGGGGCAGAAGGTGGATGACAACTACAAGGGTATCATAATCCGCAACGGAAGAAAGATACTGAAGCGATAGCTGACACTCCCTCATAATAAATTTTGGCCAGAATTTTTAGAATTTTGGCCATTATTTTTTTAATTCTGGCCAGAATTTGTTTTTTTTGATTACCTTTGTCGCACAATTACAAATCTAAGCAAATCAAGGAAGAAGATGAGACTTTACCATTTGACATTGGCAATGATGTGTGCCATTGGTTTACAGGCACAGCCGCGACAGGAGATTGTCCTACAGGACGACTGGCAGTTTTCACGCGATAAGCAGACGTGGGAGACGGTGAGCGTGCCCCACGACTGGGCAATCAGCGGCCCTTTCGACAAGAAATGGGATTTGCAAAAGGTGGCCATCGAGCAGAACGGCGAGACGGAGGCCACGGAGAAGAGCGGACGCTCGGGTGCCCTGCCTTGGATTGGCGAGGGGCACTACAAGCGCACGTTCACCATTCCTTCGGGATTCAGCGGCCATGCTGAGTTGCTCTTCGACGGCGCGATGGCCGAGCCGACGGTCAGCGTCAATGGTCAAAAGGCAGGTTACTGGGCATACGGCTACAACACGTTTCGTGTAGACATCACGAAGTTCGTGAAGCCCGGCGAGAATCTCTTGGAGGTCGACTTGCAGAACTTGGAGGAGAGCTCGCGCTGGTATCCAGGTGCGGGTATCTACCGCCCCGTGACGCTCATCCTCACCCCGCAACAGGCACGCATCGATGACTGGGGCATCACCGTCACTACGACACTGCACGATAAATATGGTAAAGACAGAGGCAAAGACATTACCAAGCTCGTCGTGGAGGTGCCCGTCTTGGATGCTGGCAAAGGGTTGCCCGTCGTCATGGAACTTATACGTCCTGACCACAAAGACAAACAATGGATTTCTCCTGCCCCAGTGCAAAGGAGTACGGGAAAGGCCATTGGCACATTCTACATCTCTAACGCTATGCTGTGGACACCCGAAACGCCCAATCTCTACGAGTTGCGCATCACGCTATGCGACGGCAAGAGTGCCCCCAATGTCTTCGATGATAATGGCAAGGCCATCGACCAGAAAACCCTGAAAGTGGGGCTGCGAACGGTGAAGGTGTCGAAGGAAGGCGGCTTCCAGCTCAATGGCGTGACACGCAAACTGAAAGGTGTCTGCCTGCACCATGACCTCGGCCCATTGGGTGCTGCTATCAACAAGGCCGCACTCATCCGCCAGATCAAGATGATGAAGGAGATGGGTTGCGATGCCATCCGCACCTCGCACAACATGCCCTCACAGTGGCAGATGGACATCTGCGACTCACTGGGCATGATGGTCATGGCTGAGAGTTTCGATATGTGGATTTATCCGAAGTGTAAGAACGGCTATGCCCGCTTCTTCAAGGAATGGGCCGATAGGGACATTACTAACCTCGTTGTGGCCAACCGCCGTCACCCCTCAATTGTGATGTGGTCGATAGGCAACGAGATTCCCGAACAGGGATCAGCAGATGGCCGACAGATGGCCGCCCACCTGCAGGATCTCTGCCACCAGTTGGACCCCACGCGACCTGTCACGCAAGGTTGCGACCGCCCCGACAATGCCGTCAGCACGGGATTCCTGCAAACGATGGACGTGCCAGGTCTGAACTACCGCCTACACCGCTATCAGGACACCTATAATAAACTGTGGCATGGCTTCCTGCTGGGTAGCGAGACCACCTCGACGGTTTCGTCACGCGGCGTATATAAGTTTCCAGTCAAGACCGATGATAACTCGCGCTACTCTTCCTGGGCCAAGGGCTACGACCCGAAGGCTATCAAGGAGGCCGACGGCCAGTGCTCGGGCTATGACGTGGAGTACTGTGCCTGGTCGAATTTGCCCGACGATGACTGGCGTTGGCAGGAGGACTACGACTGGGTGATAGGTGAGTTCGTATGGACGGGCTACGACTATCTGGGTGAACCTACGCCCTTCGATGAGTACTGGCCCTCGCGCTCAAGCTATTTCGGCATCTGCGACCTGGCAGGCCTGCCCAAGGACCGCTATTATCTCTATCGCTCACACTGGAACAAAAACGAGCACACCATCCACCTGCTGCCTCATTGGACATGGGGTAAGGAGCGTATCGGACAGGTGACACCCGTCTATTGCTATACCGACTACGATGAGGCCGAACTCTTCGTCAACGGCAAGAGTCAGGGGAGAATTAAAAAATTAAAGAATTTAAAAATTAAAGAATTAAATGATCCCCATCGTCTGGACCGCTACCGCCTGCGCTGGAATGACGTGAAGTACGAGCCCGGTGAGGTGAAGGTCGTGGTCTATGATGCAGAGGGAAAGGCAGCCGGTGAAGAAGTCCTGAAGACCGCAGGAAAGCCTGTTGCTTTGAAGACAGAGGTCTGGACACAGCAAGCCTCAAATCTCAAATCCGACGGCAACGACCTGGCATTCGTCACCGTCAGCTTGGTTGACAAGAATGGCACGTTCGTCCCTGATGCCACTGACCAGTTGTCGTTCGAGGTGAGCGGTCAGGGTAAATTCCGTGCTGTCTGCAACGGCGACGCCACCAGTCTGGAACCCTTCACCAAGCCCTCCATGAAGCTCTTTTCCGGGCAGTTGGTTGTAGTAGTGCAGGCAGGCAAAGAAAAAGGCCAGCTGACGCTTGTTGTCAAGGACCAGCAGCGCAAGCTGACCAAGAAGATTGTCATCCCCGTAGAATAAATAAGTATTACCATTCTATAATAGCCCCTCCCTTTGGGAGGGGTTGGGGTGGGCTCTTATAATTTCTCTCCGTAGCACAAATCGCCACAGTCGCCGAAGCCAGGCACGATATACTTATGTTCGTTCATCCCTGGATCGATGGCGGCGCACCAAAGGGTGACATCCTCTGCTACGCTCTTTTTTAGCATTTCAACACCTTCAGGGGTGCCTATGACACTGGCAATATGTACCTGGTGTGGCTTACCCGTTTTCAGCAATGCCTCGTAGGCTGCTACCATAGAGCCACCCGTGGCCAGCATCGGGTCGACGATAATCACCGTCTTACCCTTCACGCTGGGCGATGCCATATATTCCGTGTGGATGCCCACCTCGGTATGCTCACGGTTGGTGTACATACGGAAGGCCGACACAAAGCCGTTCTCAGCATGGTCGAACACCCGCAGAAAACCCTCATGGAAAGGCAGGCCGGCACGAAGAACCGTAGCCAGTAGTACCTCATCCTTGATCAAAGGAATGTCGATGGTGCCAAGTGGGGTAGTCACTGTCTTGGGCTTATAGGTGAGCGACTTGGAAATCTCATAAGCCATCATCTCGCCGATGCGCTCAATGTTGTTACGGAAAAGCAAACGGTTTTTCTGATAGCTCTTGTCGCGAATCTCGGCCATGAAATGGTTGATGACCGAATTCTGTTCTGAAAAATTGATAACTTTCATGTTGCAGGTTTTTAATTCGTAGGCAAAGTTACGAAAATTTGCTAACTGCGGGTTGCAAAACAATTGCTATGATATTTATTTTCAGATACTTTAACCAAAAAACGGCTGTGTGCGCACAAATAATTCTTAATTCTTAATTCCTAATTCTTAATTTCTTCGTACCTTTGCACCCGTTAAAATAGAGAAAGTATAACTTATATAAAATAAATCATCAAAGAAATGGCAAAGTTAGATTTGACACAGTATGGCATCACCGGTTCTACCGTGATTGCTCACAATCCGTCGTATGAGTTCCTCTTTGAGGAAGAGACAAAGGCTGGTCTGACCGGTTTCGACAAGGGTCAGAACACCGAGCTGAACGCTGTTAACGTGATGACTGGTATCTATACCGGCCGTTCTCCTAAGGATAAGTACATCGTGAAGGATGCACAGAGCGAGGATAAAGTATGGTGGACTTCTGAGGAATATAAGAACGACAACCACCCCATGAGCGAGGAGGTTTGGAAGACCGTTAAGGAGATTGCCATCAAGGAGCTCTGCAACAAGGATCTCTATGTCGTTGATGCTTTCTGCGGTGCCAACGAGGCTACCCGTCTGCGTGTTCGTTTCATCGTTGAGGTGGCTTGGCAGGCTCACTTCGTGAAGAATATGTTCATCCAGCCCACCGCTGAGGAGCTGGAGAGCTTCGAGCCTAACTTCGTGATCTATAACGCTTCTAAGGCTAAGGTTGAGAACTACAAGGAGCTGGGTCTGAACTCAGAGACTTGCGTTGCCTTCAACACTACTTCTCGTGAGCAGTGCATCATCAACACCTGGTACGGTGGTGAAATGAAGAAGGGTATGTTCTCTATGATGAACTACTATCTGCCCCTGCAGGGTATCGCTTCTATGCACTGCTCTGCCAACACCGATATGGAGGGTAAGAACACCGCTATCTTCTTCGGTCTGTCTGGTACTGGTAAGACCACACTCTCTACCGATCCTAAGCGTCTGCTGATTGGTGACGACGAGCACGGATGGGATGACGAGGGTGTGTTCAACTTCGAAGGCGGTTGCTACGCTAAGGTTATTAACCTGAGCAAGGAGAACGAGCCCGACATCTATGGTGCCATCAAGCGCAACGCTCTGCTCGAGAACGTCACAGTTGACGAGGCTGGCAAGATCGACTTCGCTGACAAGAGCGTGACAGAGAATACCCGCGTTAGCTATCCTATCAACCACATTGAGAAGATTGCCCAGAAGGTCAACGGCAAGAGTGCTGGTCCAGAGGCTAAGAACGTCATCTTCCTGAGTGCTGATGCATTCGGCGTACTGCCCCCAGTATCTATCCTGACTCCTGAGCAGACCAAGTACTACTTCCTCTCTGGTTTCACAGCTAAGCTGGCTGGTACAGAGCGCGGTATCACTGAGCCTACTCCTACATTCTCTGCTTGCTTCGGTCAGGCATTCCTCGAACTGCACCCCACAAAGTATGCTGAGGAGCTGGTGAAGAAGATGGAGAAGAGCGGTGCTAAGGCTTACCTGGTTAACACTGGTTGGAACGGTACTGGCAAGCGTATCTCTATCCCCGATACACGTGGTATCATCGACGCTATTCTCGATGGCAGCATCCTGAAGGCTGAGACCAAGAAGATTCCTTACTTCGACTTCGAGGTACCCACAGCTCTGCCCAACGTGAATCCCGCTATCCTCGATCCTCGTGACACTTACGCCGACGCTGCTGAGTGGAACAAGAAGGCTGAGGACCTGGCTGCCCGCTTCATCAAGAACTTCAAGAAGTACGAGGGCAATGAAGCTGGTAAGGCTCTGGTAGCTGCTGGTCCTAAGCTCTAAGCTTCCGACTAGACAACATAAGAAAAGACAGGCATCTACACTATTGTTGTGCAGATGCCTGCTTTTGTTTTCAAAAACCGCTAAAACCTATGAACCTGAAACAAAGATACCAACAATTCAAGGAGTGGCAGCAGCAGCCGTATCAGGTGATAGTGGAACTGGTATGGCTGCTGGTACTCTCGCTACCCCTTTTTACGTTGTTCAGAGGTTGTCCTGCCATTCCAGACCTCAATTATCCGGAGTTCTTTGTGGCAATGGTCTATATCACCAATATGATGAACATTGTGTCGGCTGTTGCCAGTTTCTTCTGTGTTGAAATCATCGCCACAGGATTACTGTCACCGCTACTGAGCATCGTAGCCCTGAAACAACTGTCGGGCTATTCATACCTTCGCACCACCCTCAGTGTGCTGGCTTCGTTCCTTATTATTATGTGGACAGTTGTCATAGGATTGATTCTGTTGGGTATCGTCATAGGGTTTTTGAAGGCATATTATGCACAATAAAATATCGTTTTACACCTAATGACTTGATTTAAATCAAGAAATTGTGGTGTTTGCGCAAACGAAAGGGTTTTTAATACACTTGTTTTAAATTTATTTTCTAACTTTGCACTGTAGTCGTGAGATTACACACACGTTATTCATTAGGTTAGTAGTTTTATAGATTTAAGGTAAAGATTATGTTATTAGATTATCAGACAACGTGTGTGTTAGTATTAGTGGTGATTGCCACAATTCTGAGTGTTTACACTCTGATGCATACTAACATCCGTTGAAAGGAGTGCGGGGTGAGCGATTCATACCGCGCTCTTTTTTTGTCTATATTGCAAGAAAAAACCTTAAAACCACTTAAAATAGTGGTAATAATGATATATTTTATTTAATAAAGAGGCAAAAAGCGCACATTTTTGCAGATTTGTGCGTAAATTTGCAGCCGAATTGTTTAAACAAGAATAGATGAAAAAGTATAACAAGGCGCTGTGCGTGATGCTCGGAGCATTGCTGACATTGACTTCGTGTCTGGGCAGCAGTGATGATGAGACAACTGTATATAGTGATATGGCGATTACCGCTATTAAGCTGGGAACGCTCAACAGATATACAGAAAGCACTTCTTCTTCCACAGGAAATGACACCATCATCAAGACAACGATGACGGGGTCTAATTACAATATGACTATCGATCAGTTGGGTAGCCGTATCTATAACCACGACCTGCTGCCTTCCGGTACCGACTTGCAGCACGTTATCATTACCAGTATCTCCACGAAGAACAATGGTATCGTGGCCATCAAGTCGCCAACCAGCGACTCTCTCCGCATCTTCAGCACCAGCGACTCTATTGATTTCTCGGTCCCACGGGTCTTCCGTGTCTTCTCAAGCAGTCTGGATGGACATCGCGACTATACCGTAGAACTGAGTATCGATGAAAATGCCAACCTCTCGTTTGAATGGAAGAAGATGGACACCCGTGCCGAACTGGCAGGATGGACTGACAAACATCTTGTGGCATTCGGTGACAGCGTCTGTCTGGCCGACCGTCAGGTGGTGACAAAAGAAACATCGGCATTCCGTCTGAACGGAACGAACATTGAGCGTTCAGAGGATTTTGAGACTTGGACAACCATAGGTTCCAATAATCTGAAGCAGTTGCTCGGTATGGGCACCAAGGGACTTTACGCACTGAGCAGCGATGGTAAGATGAAACGCTCGGACGACCAGGGTGCTACCTGGCAGGAAGAAACACTCGACGAGGACGCTTCACTGCTGCCAATTAGTGATGTGGCAATGACAGCTTTCAACTACACCCCCCTCGATTCTACCGACTATCTGCTGATGGCTGGTACTGATGCTACCGGCGAGATGCGTATCTGGCGTAAAATCAGTCAGTACGGCGGCCCCACAAAGGGTGGCAAGTGGGTGTATATGCCCACAGACCAGACCAACACTTTTGTCTTGCCCCTGTTGAAGCAATTGTCGATGACCTATTATAACGAAAGGATATTGGCACTCGGAAACGACCACGTGATCTATGAGTCACGCGATCAGGGCATCACTTGGCGTGAGTCCACAACCTATACAATACCTTCTGCAGTGACAGGTGATAACATGACCATCGTCGCTGACAGCAAGAACCGTCTGTGGCTGGTCACTGATACAGGGGAACTCTGGAAAGGGATGAAGTAAGTGAGGAGTGTTAAGTGAGAAGTGATGAGTTTGGGTCAAAAGACATATTGCTCAAAGTGGGTGAAGGTGCTGCTGGTACTTCTCACATCCCACTTATCGCTTATCACTCCTATACAGGCTCAGGAAGAGCCGGAATACAGTATGGAGGTAGGTGCCGGTGCCGGTATGATGAACTATCTGGGCGACTATAATGGCAGCCTCCTGAAAGATATGCAGCCCATGGGAGGGCTGGTGGCAAGATATAAGGTGAACCCCCGTGTGGCTTGGGCGGCGACGCTCAATTACGGACAACTCAAGGGCAAGCGTGAGAACAGCAACACATGGTATCCTCAAGCAGAGACGCTGCCAGTGGATTTCTCTACCAAGTTGACCGACTTCAACGTGAAGTTCGAGTATAACTTCTGGCCCTTTGGCACCGGACGCGAATACTACGGTGCAAAACCGCTGACACCTTTCATCACATTGGGCAGCGGACTGGCCTTTGCCAGTGGCGAGGAGTCGGTAGTGGCTTTTCAGATGCCCATTGGCTTTGGCATCAAGTATAAACTGAAGAATCGTCTTAACCTCACGGCAGAGTGGCTGATGCATTTCTCGGGTAGCGACCGGCTGGACGGCATTCGTGACCCCTACGGCATCAAGAGCAGCGACCTGTTCAAGAACACCGACTGCTATTCCACCATTCAACTCACGTTGACCTATGAGTTCATGGAGAAATGTAAAACCTGTCATAACGACAAAGAGTGAAAATAAGATAGTCAGAATATGGATAATAAACTGGATATGACGCGCATCCCACAGCACATTGCCATCATTATGGACGGTAATGGACGATGGGCCATGGAACGTGGCAAGGAGCGCACCTACGGACATCAGGCCGGCGTGGAGGCCGTACGCCGCATCACGTCGGAATGTACACGACTGGGGGTGAAGTACCTCACGCTCTATACCTTCTCTACGGAGAACTGGAACCGTCCCAGCGATGAGGTGGCTGCCCTGATGGGACTGGTGCTCACTTCGCTGGAAGACGAGATCTTTATGAAGAACAATGTGCGCTTCCGCGTGATTGGCGATATGGAACGACTGCCAGAGGTGGTGCGCCAGAAATTGCGCGACACCGAGGAGCACACAGCCAAGAACGATGCCATGACGATGGTCGTGGCACTGAGCTATTCGTCGAAGCTGGAGATGGTAAGAGCCATACAGAAGATGGCACAAGAGGTGAAAGACGGTTCGCTGGCTATTGACGCTATCAACGAGAAGACCGTAGATGAGCACCTGTGGACTAACTTCATGCCCGACCCCGACCTGCTGATCCGTACGGGCGGCGAGGTGCGCATCTCCAATTACCTGCTTTGGCAGATAGCCTATTCCGAACTCTATTTCTGCGACACCTACTGGCCCGACTTCGACGAACAGGAGCTTCATAAAGCCATACAGAGTTTCCAAAGCCGTCAGCGCCGTTATGGCAAGACAGAGGCACAGGTGGAAGAGGAAGTGAAGAGTGAAGAGTGAAGAGTGAAGAGTGAAGAATTTGCTACTGCATTAATATAAGAATGAAGACTATTATATATAATATGGTGAAGATAAGCTTGAAGGTGAAAAGAATATTGCTTTTTGCAGTATTCTTCACTCTTCACTCTTCATTCTTCACTTCAATGGCACAGAACAAGATCGTCAATCCCGAGATCTCCTATGCCGGCACGCCCCGCCAATGCGAGATAGGTGGCCTGAATGTTGAAGGTGTTGAGGGGTACGACGATTTCGTGCTTATCAATCTCTCCCAGCTCCATGTAGGTCAAGATATCGAGGTGCCTGGCAGCGAGATTACCGAGGCAGTAAAACGCTATTGGAAACACGGTCTCTTCTCTGAGGTGGCTATCACTGCCGACTCCATCATCGATTCCAAGGTCTATCTGACCATCCATCTGGCACTACGTCCACGCATCACTGACATCACCTATCATGGCGTGAAGAAAAGTGAGCGTGAGGATCTGGAAAACAAGTTGGGCATGGCCAAGGGCATGAGTCTGACAAAGAACCTCATTGACCGTGCCAAGATCCTGGCTACCAAGTACTTTGACGACAAGGGCTATAAGAACGCCGAGATAGATATTCGCCAGAGCGACGATGTGACAGGCAAGAACCAGGTGGTGCTTGATGTCTTTATCGACAAGAAGGCGAAGATGAAGGTGCGCAACATCATCTTCGACGGCAACGAGAAAGTGACCGACAAGAAGATCAAGGGTGGACTCTTCTCGAAGGGTGCCTTCGGTAAGATCCATGAGGCGGGCAAGGCCCAGAACTTCCTCAAAGCCAAGAAGTTCACCCCTGAGCGCTATGATGAGGCCAAACAGACCCTTATCGACAAATACAACGAGATGGGTTTCCGCGATGCTGCTATTCTGGAAGATTCCGTCTGGACTGTCGACGAGAAGCATGTCAACGTATACGTCAAGGTGGAGGAAGGCGAGAAATACTACCTGAGAAACATCTCGTGGGTGGGAAATACCGTGGTGAACACCGACTACCTGAATGCCGTGCTGGGCATGAAGACCGGTGATGTGTACAACCAGAAGCTGATGAACAAACGCCTGTTGGAAGACGATGATGCCGTACACAACTATTATTACAACAACGGCTACGTGTTCTCGAGCGTAGAACCTACGGACATCAACGTAGTGGGCGACTCTATCGACGTGGAGGTACGTATCACAGAGGGGCCGCAGGCCCATCTGAACATGGTGCGCGTATTTGGTAACGACCGACTCTACGAGGAGGTGGTGCGCCGTGAGCTGCGTACCAAGCCGGGCGACCTCTTCTCGAAAGAGGCACTGATGCGTTCTGCACGTGAGATTGCCTCTATGGGCTATTTCGACCCGGAGTCGGTGAACCCTGATGTGAAGCCCAACTACGAAGACGGTACCGTAGATATCAACTGGAACCTGGAGCAGAAGTCCAACGACCAGCTGGAACTCTCGCTGGGTTGGGGACAGACGGGTGTCATCGGTCGCGTGGGTATCAAGTTCAACAACTTCTCACTGCGCAACCTTCTGGGAAAGAACAAGCTGCGCCGTGGATTCCTGCCTGCCGGTGATGGTGAGCAGATAGGCCTGAACTTCCAGACCAACGGCCGCTACTACAGCTCCTACAGTGCCAACTACTCCACAGGATGGTTTGGCGGCAAGCGACCCAATGCCTTCAACGTGGGTGTCTACTACTCCAAGCAGAGCGACGTGTCGAGCAACTACTATAACTCGGCCTACATGAACAACATATACAATTATATGTATGGCTATGGCTCGTACAACAGCAGTTACTACAACTACGACAGTTTTCTTGACGATGACAAGTTCGTGAAGCTGCTGGGTATCTCTGTAGGATGGGGTAAGCGTCTGCGCTGGCCCGATGACTACTTCCAGTTCTCGGCCACGCTGGCCTATCAGCGCTATATGCTGAGAGACTGGCAGTACTTCATCATCTCAAACGGTAACTGTAACAACATCAACCTGGGTCTGTCGCTGACACGTAACTCTACCGACAACCCCCTCTTCCCGCGTCACGGTTCGGAGTTCTCGCTCTCCGTCACGCTGACCCCGCCCTGGTCGCTGTTCGACAACAAGGACTATAAGCATCTGGCCACACAGGAGACCTACAACAACGACTACGAGCGTTGGCAGGACGAGCAGGCCTCGAAGTATAAGTGGGTGGAGTATCATAAGTGGAAATTCAAGAGCCGCACCTTCACCGCCCTGTCAAGCGGACAGAAGTGCTTTGTGCTGATGACCCGCGTGGAGTTCGGTCTTCTGGGCTCTTACAACAAGAACAAGAAGTCGCCCTTCGAGACCTTCTATGTGGGTGGCGACGGCATGAGCGGCTATTCTACCAGCTATGCCGAGGAAACCATCGGTCTGCGCGGCTACGACAACGGTTCTATCTCATCCACTGCCTATGTAACAGGTGGTGAGTGGAGCGGCAGTCGCTACAGTTCCTACGATGCATACGCCTACGACCGTTTCACACTGGAACTGCGCTATCCCTTCATGCTGGGCAACACCACCATCTACGGACTGGGATTCCTGGAGGCAGGTAACGCTTGGGCAAAGACACGCGACTTCAACCCCTTCGACATGAAACGCTCGGCAGGCTTCGGCGTGCGCATCTTCCTGCCAATGGTAGGCCTGATGGGTATCGACTGGGCTTACGGCTTCGACAAGGTTTACAGCGGTGGATGGCAGCGCGGTGGCGGTCAGTTCCACTTCGTGCTGGGACAAGAGTTCTAATGCGGGCTTCGCCCTAAATGAGAAATGAGAAATGAGAAATAAATAAGTAATAAGTGATAGATATGAAAGGAATGATCAACAACATGATGAGTCACAGATGGATGATGGTGATAGCTTTATCATTTGTCATTTGTCATTTATCATTTAGCCCTGCAAGGGCGCAGAAGTTTGCCTTGGTGGATATGGACTATATCTTCAAGAACATACCAGCATACGAGCGTGCCAACGAGCAGCTGGCACAGGTGTCAAAGAAATGGCAGGCCGAGGTCGACGCACTGACAACTGAGGCCCAGACCATGTATAAGAACTACCAGAACGAGGTGGTCTTCCTCTCGAAAGAGCAAAAGAAAGCCAAGCAGGATGCCATCATGGAGAAAGAGAAGCAGGCCAGCGACCTGAAGCGTAAATACTTCGGTGCCGAGGGCGAGCTCTTCAAGAAGCGTACTGCCCTGATGTCGCCCATCCAGGAAGAGGTCTATAACGCCATCAAGGACGTGTCCGACCTGCGCGGCTATCAGTTAGTGCTCGACCGTGCCAGCGATACCGGCATCATCTTCGGTTCGCCCAAGATCGACATCTCTGACGAGGTGCTCCGCAAGCTGGGCTACTCCTATTAGGCGGTATAACGATATAACGTAATAACGATATAACGAAAAATAATAATAAAAAAACAAAGAAAAGAAATGAAAAAGTTTATCATCTGCGCTCTTTGCGCAATCTGCGGTTTCACCACCGCTAACGCTCAGGCCAAGTTCGGCCATGTAAACACCCAGGAGATCATTCAGGCAATGCCTGAGTTCGCTGCTGCCCGCGCCGACATCGAGAAGCTCACCCAGCAGTACGAGGCCGACCTGAAGTCTATGCAGGACGAGCTCCAGAAGAAGGCCGATGCCTTCGAAAAGGAACAGGCTACCCTGCCCGAGAACATCAAGACCCGTCGTAACCAGGAACTGCAGGATCTCTATCAGCGCATCCAGCAGACCTATCAGGACAACCAGCAGGCTCTGGGCAAGGCACAGTCTGAAAAGATGCAGGGCATCACCACCAAAGTGCTTGATGCCATCAAGGCCGTGGGTCAGGAAGGCGGCTATGTCTATGTGATGGACATGAGTGCCGGCATCCCCTACATCAGCACTACCCTCTCTACCGACGTTACCGCTCAGGTAAAGACCAAACTGGGATTAAAGTAAGCATCAGCATATAATACAACAATTTACGAAAAAGACCGATGTCCGTACAGGGATATCGGCCTTTTTTTTTCCAACATATAATTTCCATATAATTACCCATATAATTTACCATATAATTAATGGAAATTCGTGGGTAATTAATGCTAATTCGCGACCGTATTTTGGTCATGCAGCGACCATAGAATGGTCACACAGAGACCGTAGCGTGGTCATCCCATGACCAATGCGTGGTCATGCAGAGACCGTGCGCTGGTCAATCGCTGACCAAGGCTTGGTCATTCGATGACCAGATTTCGGTCAGAAAACTGGTCAACACGCTATAAGTTTACAAAAGACCCCCACCGCATCTCTACGGTGAGGGCTTATCCTGCTGTTTTAACATATAATGATCATCTAATCACCCATGTCATTTCTCTTTTTTAAACATATAATTACCATGATAAGTTCCGTATGTTTGGAGTGAAAAGGAATAAAAGGGGAGTGAGCCGACCTTCCCTCCACCTTCCCTCCTTGTATGTGGAGCTTGCGTAAGTTGAATAACCGTTATTACAGCTGTTTGCATGGGAGCGCGGGCGTCCTCGCCCGCAATGGTGGCGGGCGAGGACGACCGCGCTCCCATAGTTGACTTTTACAGAAAATATAAAAAAGTGATGCAAATAGTGTAAGGTTGAAAAAACCTTACACTGTATGTTACGTTCTGACTTTCAATAAATTAGATGCAAAAGTGACAGATTCTATTATTCAAGTATCAAATGCTAAGTAGATATAGGAAGATATATGGAGATACTAAGCAAGCAAAGCTTGCGAAAGTTGAATTATATGAGAAATTATATGGGTAATTAATGGTAATTGGTTGCGCACAAATCCGTGCTCGTAGTTCCATACTGCCGTATCAGGCCGCCCGTCGCGATTGAACTCATCGCTCCAAACCAGCTGCCATTCCTTTTCCTGTGCGGCTACGGAAAGGGCTACAACAAACAGCATCGGCAGTGTCGTCAAAGATTTAGTAAAAAGGACATTATTAAAATTCATATCCGAGATTGATGAAGAAATAAGCTTTCTTGGTGTGGTTGCTATAGCCTAATGTGGCACCAGCCGGGCCAAATATCGTATTGTAATAGTAGGCAATTTGGGTACCTATCCTCGTGCGATAGTCGAAGAGTTCCTTCACTTTTGGAGCGTGCTGGCCAGCTGCCACGCGCAACAGCACATAACTACTTTTGCCTATCCGCTCCTGAGCCTGTAGCTGAGCCGCCGCAAACTGTTGGTGCACGTACTCCATATTTCCGATGCCTGCGAATGGCATCTGCTGCTCCACGTAGTGGTCAAACCACTCGCCACCGATGGTGTTGCCGAATACGGCAGGGGTGACTGTGCCGAAGAGCATACGGCCATAGAGCATTGGCTGGAGGGTGAAACGGCTACCGATAGTAAACGACATACGCCAGTTGGCACTGACATCACTCATACCCATCGTCTTACCCTGTTTGTTGCCCTCGGCATCGCGGACATCGAGCTTGGAAAAGTTGTTGGTCAGATATGCATATTCGGCATTAAAGCGGGTACCATATGTGGGGAAGGTCCAATTGTCCTCAGTGTTAAGAGCCAAACGGGCACGGTAGCTGAAGAAATGTTCATTTTTGAGTGTTACCTGTTTAGCCGACTCAGAGCCGAGTTTGCTGCGATAGTGAAAAAAGTCCCAGCGCAGTCCCATCTGCAAGTTGAAATGGCGCAGATCGAAATTAATGGGCAGGAATTCTGCCTGTGACTGGTTGTAACGGATATTATAATCGAGATCACCGTATGTATATACATCAACATCGTTTCTATGGAATGTATAACTGAAAGTGGGGCGTGTAAAGAATCTGGGGTGAACGGTAATCTCACCACGAGCCATCAGTCGCTTACCCAGACGGAGCGTGATGCCGGTTTCGAGAGGGATGGCTGTTTTCAGCGGGATGTCAAGTCCCAATAGAATGGCAGCATTTTCCTCTGTATCGTAGCGCACTCCGGCTTGGAGCTGCAAAGACTTCCGTTCACCTGCCGAGAGGATAACACGCACACCAGGAGATTTACTATTTTCGGATTTACTATTTACGACTTCGGGTACCAACTGGCACTCGGCTGTCTGATAGAAAAGATCCATACGCATACTTGTCGTGAGTTCCTGCTCCAGTTTGGCATCGATACTGTCAACCTTATTCAGTTGGAATTTCTGTATCAGGAACCGCTTTGCCTGCGGGGTCATGTTTTCGAAAGAGAAACTGGTGACGTGCTGCCGCTCTGTCATAGCATCGGGTCGCAGTGGATAATAGATGGTAGGACGGAATGAATCATCAATACCGATAAGCTTCTTCAAGGCGATGATCTCGTCCCAGTGGCGCATGGCCTCTTCCTCACCATAGCGTAACAGTGAGTCGATAGCCTCAGACGTAAAACTGGCGGTGGAATAGCCATGAGGGGCGACATTCATCCACAGGTCGCAGAGGGCCTTGTTCTCGTCGTACTTGTTCACACAATTCACGTCGATAATCTGGCCTACGATTTTCATCGTACCCGTGATGTCCTCAGCCTTCTTAGGCTTGCCATTCAGCGTGATGCCAATAACAACTTCGGCTCCCATCTCTCGAGCTACGTCAACTGGAAAATTATTCTTCAGACCGCCATCGACCAGTACCATGTCGCCCATTCTCACAGGCGAAAAGGCAGCAGGGATGGACATAGAGGCACGAATGGCCTGCGGCAGCCGTCCACTGTGGAATACCACCTCGCTGTTGTCCATGATGTTTGTAGCCACACAGGCGAAAGGAATCTTCAGGTCGTTTGTAAAATCGAGTGAATCTGTATAGCCCACAAAGAGTTTTTGGAACAGTTCAGCCAAGTTCTTGCCCCTGATAAGGCCTCCGGCACCCTGGTCACGCTTACCAATGGTCAGACCAGTAGTAAATAAATAGGTATTCTGCTTCTTGCGGTCGAGGAGACTCTGGTTGCGCAGATCTTCCTTGTCGGTAATGACGTAGGTCCAGTCCTGAGTCCTTACCATCGAGTCAAGCGAATGGGCGTTATAGCCGATGGCGTAGAGTCCACCAACGATACTGCCTATTGATGTGCCGGTAACGATATCAACGGGGATACCCGCCTTTTCCAGCACTTTCAGCACACCGATATGCGCCATACCCTTTGCGCCGCCGCCACTGAGTACGACACCGACTTTTTTCCTGGTCTGCGGAAAGGTATCCTGACTTGCCAGACTGACGCTGTCGGTCTGAGCGTCTAGTGTACTAACCATAAGTACAGCAATCATCATCAATAAGATCTTTTTCATTTTATTGCGATTTATCTTGCCTTCATCATGCGTGAGGCTAATGCAAGGTGAAGAATTCCTTGATGCGCTCTATGTAGCGTTCACCGACGTTGCGGCCAAGCTGGTAGACGTGCTGCATCTCCTGGGGGTCGTGGGAGATGTGGCCGATGGGTATCCTATCGTCGGGACGGATAACCAGGCAGCGGCCCTCACGCTCGGCCTGGGCTACATATTCCAACTCTTCGTTGTACATCAGATGCCGACGGTCCATCGCCTTGATCATCTCCGGATAGCGACGCAGGGCAATGCGCATCAGGGGCATCAGCGGGTTATGGCTTTTCTGGTAGCCTTGAGGCTGGGTGAGTATCACTACGTTGCGGCGGTAGCCGATGCTCTCGCTGTATTCCAAGGGAATAGAATCGGCTACACCGCCGTCGAGCAGCTTTCTACCTGCTATGCTGACCACCCTTGACACCAACGGCATGGATGCCGAGGCGCGAATCCAGTCGTAGGTCTCATAGTTGGCTTCTGTCAGTGGCTGATAGACGGCCTGTCCAGTCTCCACATCCGTACACACTACGATAAACTCCATGGGGTTGCTGTTGAAGGCATCATCATCGAAGACCTCGTATTTCCGGGGTATGACGTGATAGCCGAACTCCGCGTTGAAGTAATCACCGGTGGTGAGTAGAGAGCGGATGCCGCTGTAGCGAGAGTCGCGGGCAAAGCGCATATTGTAGCGGATGGCACGTCCTATCTGGCGCGACTTATAGTTACAGCCGAAGGCCGCGCCCGCCGAGACACCGATGAGTCCGTCGGGCCACACGTCGTGCTCCATCATCACATCGGTGATGCCCGCCGTCCAGAGTCCGCGCATGGCACCTCCTTCCAGCACCAGTCCCCGCTTTCCTTCCATAGTAAATGCCGATATCATCTGTTTACCGTCTTCTTGTTGCCACGCAGATAGATGCCCTTAGCAGTGGGTTGGCTCGTCAAGCGGCGACCCTGCAGGTCGTAAACAACTGAGAATTGAGAGTTGAGAGTTGAGAATTGAGCGATGCCAGAGGCTTTCTGTCCTGCCAGATAGAGCAGACGGTCGTAGTTGTAGTAGCCGCCGTTGTGGAAGGGCATGATGTCGGTCAGCAGGTCGTGGTTGGTGAAGATCAGTTCCACAGGAGCAGGACTGCTGACAGCGGGACCTGTCCATCGCCAGATATTACGGCCGTTGGCTGTTTTCCCAACTATCTCGCATTGGTCACCCTCTTTGTTGCTATGCAGGTCGGTGGCAGTGTCATCGGCCGTACGCCATTTGCAATAGATGGGTTCGTCCCAGCAGAAGCGGGGCTCCTCGAAATAGGCATAGTAGCAGCCGTCGAGTTCTTCCACACAGATGGGTGCGTCGGCAGGACGGGTGTAGTCGGGCTTCTGGGGCTCGGGCAGCGGCTTGGCATCGGCATCGGGGAATACGGTGAGGCGCAACTCGGTGCATCCGTAAGGTACGAGGTCTATATACTGTGTCTCGCTGCTCTTCATGGTCAGGTGACCCTGCTCGGGCATGGCCGGTGTGTAGCGCTTGTCAACGAGATCCCATTCAATCTGCTTCACGGGGATGCGTACATTGACGGAGGTATAGTTGAGGTCGAATGGTATCGTTCCACCAATTTCCTCAACGACTGGATAGTTCACCTCCAGTGCCTTACCATCATCAGTGTAGGCATAGTTGAAGGCACCTGTCGGTGTGATGTTCCAACACTTGAAATCAGGGTTCTCGGGCTTTTTGCCGTGCATACATTCGTATTCCGTGTTGTCCTCGGTCATCTGCTGCGGAATGGGGTACGAGAAGAGTAGCGGGCCGCGCTGGAAATAGACACCCTGGCCCTCAGCCACCTTCTTCTCGACCGCCATCGGCAGGGTCAGGGTGATGACATCACCGTTCTTTACGCCTGATGATATCTTGGTAAAACTTCCGGCAGGCAGGTGAAGGTCAGCGGCAGAACCGTTGACAGCAATGGATGCATGGGTACACCATGTGGGGATGCGCAGCGTCAGGGGAATGCTGGCACCCTCGGCTCCGCTCACCTTGAAGGTCAGCGTCTCCGCGAAAGGATAGTAGGTCTCGCAGGCGATGGTCACGTCGCCCTTTGCCGTATGGAAGGTGGCATGGCTGGGGCCATAGATGGCAGCCACTGCCCCACCCTCACTGTCGGTCATCCACATACGGGAGAGGAAATTGGGCAACATACGGTTCACGTTGCCCGAGCAGCACTCCGTCTCGTGCGTAGGCCGATAGGCCATCCATGTAGAGCCGTGCTTGTAGATGTTATGGTTGGAGGTGCCGGTGGCAATGAACTGGTTGACCGACGAGAAGTACTGCAGGGAGCGGAAGTCCTTGGTGATGCTTCCCAGTCCGGCGTTGTAGATGGCTTTCTCTATCTTGTCGGCCCACTCTGCCTCACCCGTCACGGAAAGATAATGGGTGAGCGTCCAGGTGAAGTCCACGATGTCGCACGTCTCGTGGCTGATGCATATATCGCTACCCAGCAGGAATTCGGCACTCGACGGCACGCCGTCGGGGAGCATCGACTCGCGCTCCAGCTTGCGTACAGCCGTCATGGCAAGGTCCAGATAATGCTGCTTTCCCGTGTAGGCATAGAGCAGCAGGGGCAGTTTCAACATCTCGCAGAACGTCACGCTGTGCATATAGAACGGTTCGTCGCTGAGGATGGCCGTCTCGTCAACGGCAAATCTGTCCTGTACAGCCCAAGCGTCCTCGGCCAGCTGCAGCAACTGGGGATTGCCAGTCTTGCCATAGGTCCAGAGGATGCCCTCGATAGACATGATATTTCGTCCACCCACGATGCCTCCTGCCAGGTCGTCTGACGTGAAATTCAGGTAGTGTTTCTCCAGGGCAGCGGGGATGCGCTCATCGCCGTCGTGCTCGTACTTGGCTTGCAGCACACGGAAGAACACGGACATAGGCCAGGTGATGCCCACAAGCGTGGAGTTTCCCAGTATGCCCTTCTCGTCGGGATGGGCCAGCGTATATTCTATGCCCTCCATAGCCTTGGCTACCATAGCCTCATCGTTGAGACCGTAGCCTAAGCGCAGCATTCCGTCGGTGTAATAGGCCGTCTGCTCATAGCGCCACCAGTTGTCGCCATAGCTCTCGTCGGGACGTGAGATCTCGCCTGCCCACAAACATGAGTTATAGGGATAGGACAGTGCTTCGGGATGACCCGTCAGACCGTTGTGCTGGCGTTCCATGAGTGTCTGTAGCCAACTGTCGGGATGGATGTCAGACACCTGGCCCATGGAGAATTTACTGTTGGTTTGTGCTGCGGCACTGACGGCAGAGCCACAAAGGAATACGGCGATGATTGCGCTCTTCAGGAAAGTCATTTTTCTTCTCATTTTGTTTTTGTCGTTGATATATTCTGATTAATGGTTTTACGGTTATATGGGAATTACGAATACTTGCGGGGATAGCGGAAGAGGATGGCCAACACAAGGGCGAGGCCGATGAGCATGGGATAATAGAGGTGGGGGATGATGGCGATGGGGTTCAAGCCGGAGAGACCTGCGGCAATGAGCACCTGTGCACCATAGGGCAGCAGTCCCTGGGTGAAACAGGAGGCGGTGTCGAGGATAGAGGCCGACTTGCGGGGGTCGATACCGAAGCGCCGGGCGATGTCTTTGGCAATAGGGCCGGTGGTGATGATGGCTACGGTGTTGTTGGCCGTGCAGACATTCACCAGAGAGGTCAGGGCGGCAATGCTCAGCTCACCACCTCGGGAACCGTGGATATTTCGCGTCAGGGCCTTGATGATAAGGTTGATGCCGCCGTTGTAGCGGATTATTTCCAGCATACCGCCAGCCAGGATGGTGACGATGATGAGTTCCGACATCCCCATCATGCCTTCGTTCATGGCCCCAAACCAGCCAAACACGTCGTAGGCACCCATCCACATCCCGATGATGCCAGTGAGAAAAATGCCGATGGTGAGCGTCAGCAGTACGTTGACACCACAGACAGCCATCACCACGACGGCGAGATAGGGAAGCACCAGCCAGTAGTTCATATTGTCTGTCAGCACAGGACTGCTGAGGTTGCTGCCTAAGAAGAAATAGACAATGAGCATCACAATGGCTACAGGAGCCACGATGCGGATGTTGACCTGGAACTTATCCTTCATGTTACACCCTTGCGTCTGTGTGGCTACGATGGTGGTGTCGCTGATAAACGAGAGGTTGTCGCCGAAATAGGTGCCACCAACTACCAGTCCTACCATCAGTGGAATGCTGATGCCCGACTGTTGGGCAATGCCTACAGCCAGTGGGGTGAGGGCGGCAATGGTGCCACAGCTGGTGCCGATACTCAGGGAGATGAAGCAGGAAGCGAGGAAGATGCCGGGCAGGATGGCCTGTTCGGGCAGGTAGCGCAAGGCAAGGTCTACGGTGGCATCCACGGCACCCATCGTCTTTGCCGACGCGGCAAAGGCACCTGCCAGAATGAAGATGGCGAGCATCAGCACCATCGTGGGGTTGCCTGCTCCCTTGGCAAAGATGCCGATACGCTCGTTCATCGTACCCTTCACCGTGAGTAGGGAGTAAACCGAACTGACGAGGAAGGCTACGGCGATGGGTACCTTGTAGAAGTCCTGTGCCACGATGCTGGTAGCCAGATAGAGCGTCAGAAACACGATGAGCGGGCTTAATGCTTTCATCTTCTTATGATTTTTCTTGTGCAAAGTTAGTGATTATTATTGAAAAAACATCAAATCATTTCGGTATTTGAGAAAATATACCTAATTTTGCGGCTTGAACAGAATGATTATGCAAATGATGAAGAGATTTTTATTAGTGATATTTGCCTGTATCGCACTGACGGCACAGGCACAGGATAGCGTTCAGGTGTTGCGTTTCGGATTCCTGAGCTATGAGTCGGTATTGAAGTCAACACCGGAATATGGCAAGGTACAGATGCACATGGACTCACTGCGCAGTGCCTTCCAGGCAGAAATGCAACGCGTAGAGGAGGAGTTCAACCGTAAGTACGAGGACTTTCTGGAGGGTCAGAAGGACTTTCCGCGTACCATCCTGCTGAAGCGTCAGACGGAGCTTCAGGAGTTGCTACAAAAGAATATACAGTTCAAACAGGAGTCGCTCAACGAGCTGAAACAGACGGAAGAGCTGCTGATAGCTCCGCTGCGCACCCGATTGAGCGAGGCTATCGCCACCGTGGCACGTGAGCAGCGCCTGGCACTGGTCATCAATACCGATGCCAATGCCTGTCCGTTTATTGAACCTACAATGGGGGTGAATGTGACAGAAGCTGTGATGCAAATAATAAAGAGGTGAGAGGTGAGAAGTGAGGCAGGACCGATAGGTGTTTTTGACAGCGGTTATGGGGGATTGACCATCCTGCATGGCATCCGACAGCTGTTGCCCGAATACGATTATCTGTATCTGGGCGACAATGCCCGTGCGCCCTACGGTCCGCGTTCCTTCGACGTGGTCTATGAGTTCACCCGTCAGGCCGTGCAGCGACTCTTTGAGATGGGATGCCACTTGGTGATCTTAGGCTGCAACACGGCATCGGCAAAGGCACTGCGCACCATTCAGCAGGTGGATTTGCCGCAATGGGATGCTGAACGGCGTGTGCTGGGCGTGATCCGTCCTACGGCCGAGGTCATCGGACAGCTCACAGAGAGTCGTCACGTTGGCGTGCTGGCTACCGAGGGTACCATCAAGAGCGAGAGCTATAACATGGAAATCAAGAAGCTGCATCCCGATATCCAGGTGTCGGGTGTGGCGTGTCCGTTCTGGGTGCCGTTGGTGGAGTACAACGAGGCCGACTCGCCTGGTGCCGACTATTTCGTGAAGAAGCGTATCGATCAGATAATGCACCTTGATCCTCAGATCGATGCCATCATATTGGGCTGTACCCACTATCCGCTGCTGATGCCAAAGATTCTGAAGTACCTGCCTGCCGGTGTCAGGGTAGTGCCTCAAGGGGAATATGTGGCTGAGAGCTTGAAGTCATACCTCCAGCGGCATCCACAGATAGAGCAGCGTTGCTCCAAGGGTGGCAACGCCCATTACCTCACTACCGAGAATCCGGAGAAGTTCAAGGATCAAGCCCTGATTTTCCTACACGAACCTGTGGAAGTAGAGAAAATCACGTTAGGATAAGAGTCGTTTGGAGAAATATCTTACCGGATACCAAACGCTGAGGAATCCCACTGCCAATACGGTGAAGAAGACGATGATGACATCCCACGGGTGTACACTGACGGGATAGGCACTGACCACAAACGCCCCTTCGCTGCTGCCCAGGGAGATAAGGCCATAGGTCTGTTGTAGCCAACAGAGCAACAGGCCTGCCATGATGCCTATGACAGCACCGATGGCTGAAATCATTCGACCTTCAAAAAGGAATACCTGAGTAATCTGATGGTCGGTAGCTCCCAGGTTACGCAGCGTCACCACGTCATCTTTCTTGTCGATAATCAGCATCGACAGCGACCCGATGATATTGAAACAGGCCACCATCAGGATAAACGTCAGGAAGATATATGCTATCAGTTTCTCTATCTTCATGATGCGGAACGTCTCGTCCTGCTGCTCGTAGCGGTCCATCACCTGATACGTGTCACCGGCAATGGCCTTGATCTTGTCCTTTGCACCCTCGAAATCGCTGCCTGGCTTCAGACGCAACTCTAACGATGAAATCATGCCCTGCTGGTCGAAGATGCGGCGGGCAAAGCCGATGCTGGTCAGGATATAGTTGCGGTCGTACTTCGACTGTTGCACCTCAAATACTACGTTGGGTGAGTAGAGCTGGTCTTCCTCGAAACCGTCGGTAGGGTCGCTCATGTCCAATTGCCCTCTCCGTCGCGGAGCATAGATCTGAAGAGGTAACTGATAATTCACGCCTAAGCCCAACTGCTGTGCCAGTTGGATGCCCGGGATGCCATAGTGCAGGTCGGCTGCATGGAGTTCAAACGTGCCGTCACCATAAAGTATCTCGCGGATATGTGTCAGCTGCTCAAAGTTGTCTTCCACACCTTTCAGACGTACCATCGTCTGACGGCCGTTATAGACAGCTAAGGCCTGATCCTCCACACACTCCGTAGCTACCGCCACTTCATCCAAGTTCTTTATCTCTAACAGTTTGGGGTCGTCGGCAGGTGCCGTCTTTCCCTCTACCGGCACAATCTTGATCTGGGGGTCGAAGGCAGTGAAGAACGAAGCCACCAGGTCGCTGAAGCCGTTGAACACGCTCAACGTCACCACCATAGCCATCGTGGCTACGGCAACGCCAACCACCGAGATGCCACTAATGATATTAATGACATTGGTGGACTTCTTTGAGAAGAGGTAACGGCGAGCTATATAAAAAGGAAAATTCATGCGGTAGCAAATTCTTCACTCTTATTCTTCACTCTTCACTCTTCACTCTTCACTTTTTAAGTAGTTCGTCAATACGTTCGATATAGTCCAGCGAATCGTCAATGAAGAAGCGCAGCTCAGGTACGATGCGCAGCTGATGGCGCACGCGCTGACCCAGGTTATAGCGAATCTGCTGACTGCTCTTCTCGATGTTATTCAGCAGTTCCTCGCCTCGTTCCGATGGGAAGATGCTCAGATAGGCCGTACAGATGCTGAGGTCGGGCGAAATCTTTACACGGGTCACACTGACCATCACGCCATGCATGGCGCGGGTCTGCTCCTGGAATATCACGCTCAGCTCCTTCTGCAGCAGGCGTGCAATCTTGTTTTGTCTTGTCTCTTGCATATTAAAGATTAAACATTTAAAATAAACATTAAATTCGCTTCGTTCAGTTTTTGCGGATGAGCGTCAGTCCGTCGCGCAGGGGCAGGATGACCTGCTCTACCCTTGGATCCTGCGCTATGTGGTCGTTGAAGCGGCGGATGCCCAGCGTCTGATGGTCGCGGTCGTAGGCAGGGTCAGTGATATGTCCGTCCCACAACGTGTTGTCGGCCAGAATAAAACCACCTGGCTTCAATCTGTTGAGCACCATCTCGTAGGTCTCCACGTAGGTGCGCTTGTCACCATCGATGAATGCCATATCGAACTCGATGCCCAGTTTGGGTGCCTCAGTGATGGCATCGCCGATAATGAACTCTATCTTGTCGGCTACGGGCGAGCCCTCTATCCAAGGCCGCGTAAAGTCCTCCTGCTCGTCGTTGATCTCGAAGGTATAGACCTTACCGCCCTCCTCCAGCCCTTCTGCCATGCAGATGGCACTGTAGCCACTGAAGGTCCCCACCTCAAGGATGCGCCGGGGGCGTATCATCTGCACCAGCATCTTCAGCAACCTGCCCTGCAAGTGTCCGCTGGCCATGCGCCCATGCAGCATATAGATATTGGTGGCACGCCACAGACGGTACAGGTAGTCGGGCTCCGGCTCTATATGAGAGAGGATATAAGGACCCACCCCTGTCCCCTCCCTGTATGGAGGGGAATAGTCAGACTTGTTGCTGTTAGATGACTCCATTCCCGTTGTATAGGTATTTACTCCCCTCCATTCAGGGAGGGGCTGGGGGTGGGTCTCAGTGCTTCAATCGCCAAACGATAGCTATCCAGTCCGAAGCCGCAGATCACGCCCTTGCAGGCACTAGATATCATCGACTTGTGACGGAACTCCTCGCGCTGGTGAACATTCGAGATATGCACCTCGATGACAGGGCAGTGCAGCGAACGAATGCAGTCATGCAGGGCAATGCTGGTATGGGTATAGGCTCCCGCATTCAGCACGATACCGTCATACGAAAAGCCTACCTCCTGCATCTTGTTAATCATCTCGCCCTCAATATTGCTCTGATAGTAGTCTATCTGCACATTGGGGTATTTCTCCTTTAACTTAGGCAGGAAAGCCTCGAACGATTCAGAGCCATAGATACCCGGCTCCCGCTGTCCCAGCAGGTTCAGGTTAGGCCCGTTGATAATCTGTATTTTCATACTTCATTCTTGTTTCAATGTGCAAAGTTACGAATAAACGAAGGAAAAGCCAAATTAATTTGAGCTTTTCTGAGTGTCAAGAACTTCAGCGTAGCTAATGTTACGAAAAAAAGTTGTTGCAGTCAACGGTTTTTATCAAAAATATTGTACCTTTGCAACTGATACAGCCAAAGATGCCACGGGTACAACCCTCACCCCGACCATCTACCATAATGCGCTGAAAAATACCATGACTCAGACGGTATCGCTCAGCGGCAATAAGGGATCAAGAATGGACGGAAGGTTCTAAAACGATAAGTCGGTTAAATCCCCAAAACATCAATCATATCTGCCGAGATGCCGAAAGGTGTTTCGGCAGATATCGTTTTGTTTTTTTTGCTTATTCTTTTTGGTATTACGAACAAAAGCATTATCTTTGCAAACTATAAAATCATTATAAAAATGAAGAAGATAGCACTTTTATTTGTTTGCCTGCTTACGGCAGGAGTAGCCTTGGCCGGTGGACACTGGGTAGGTACATGGGGTACGGCTCCACAATTAGTAGAACGTCATAACAATCCACCTGCACCGGGGTTGACCAACAACTCGCTGCGCCAGATTGTTCAGGTGTCGATAGGCGGCAAGAAAGTGCGCCTGAAGCTGACCAATGAGTTCAGCAAAGAGGCTACGGAGATCAAAGCCATAGAGCTCTCCATTGCCAAGACGGCAGGCAGCAGTAGCGAGATTGATGAGTCATCGACCGTCTGTCTGACCTTCAACGGTGAGCCGTCAGTGACTATCCCCGCAGGAGGCCATATCGTTTCCGATGCCGTGAAGTTCCCCATCGGCAATCGTGAGAACGTAGCCATCACCATTCACTACGGAAAGACTTCCCCATCGGTCAGCGGACATCCTGGCTCACGAACCACCTCATACCTGAAAGAAGGTAATACCACCGACTTTAACGGAGCTGAGAGGACCGACCATTGGTATAACATCCAGACACTGGAGGTGGAAGCCCCAAAGAAAGCAGGAGCAGTGGCCATACTGGGAAACTCCATCACCGACGGACGCGGTTCTACCACCAATGAGCAAAACCGCTGGGCCGATGTGCTCTCGCGCCGTCTGCTGGCCAACAAGGCCACGAGCCGGGTGGGCGTGCTGAATATGGGTATCGGTGGCAACTGCGTGCTGCGTGGAGGCTTAGGACCTACCGGCAAGGACCGTTATCATCGCGACCTGTTTGGACAGGAGGGCGTGAAGTGGATTATCCTCTTCGAGGCCGTCAACGACCTGGGCTCTTCATGGAATGGTGCAGAGACGGCTCAGCACATCATAGAGGTCTATAAGCAGATTATCGACGAGGCCCACCAGAAGGGCATCCTAGTCTTTGGTGCCACCATCACACCGTTCAAGGGCAACAATTACTATTCCGAGGACCACGAGAAGGGTCGAAGCATCATCAACGAATGGGTTCGCACCACCGACCTGCTTGATGGTGTGATAGACTTCGACCAGGCCGTACGCAATCCGCAAGACCCCGAAGCCATGCAGAAAGAGTTCCTTTTCGAGAACGACTGGCTGCATTTCAATGCCAAGGGTTATGAGGTGATGGGCAGCAGTATAGACTTGGATCTGTTTACCAAGAAATAGTCTCGTTTTACGCTATGGACCAACAGACCGCCAAGATACGGAAGGACTACCTGCGCTACCTGCGACTGCAGCGCAGCGTATCGCCCAATACCCTTGAGGCGTATGCCCTCGACCTGGACAAGCTATTGGTCTTCCTGAAACATGAAGGGAAAGGCGTGACGGAGGTGGAGTTGACGGACTTGCAGACCTTTGCTGCCGGACTTCACGATATCGGCATCGGCCCACGCTCGCAATGCCGCATCCTGAGTGGCGTACGCTCGTTCTACCGCTTCCTGGTGATGGATGGCTATATGGACAGCGACCCCACGGAGTTGCTGGAGTCGCCGGTATTAGGAGAACATCTGCCAGAGTTTCTCACCCCGCAGGAGGTAGACCGGCTGAAAGAATCCATTGACCTTTCCAAACCCGAGGGTCACCGCAACCGTGCCATCATCGAGGTGCTCTTCTCCTGTGGTCTGCGCGTATCGGAACTGGTCAACCTGAAGTGGTCGCAAGTATACACCAAAGAACGCTTCCTGCGTATCATGGGAAAGGGATCCAAGGAGCGTCTGGTTCCCATCTCTAACCTCGCCCTGAAGGAGATAGAGAACTATCTGCCTTGGCGCAACTCGCTGAAGATCAAGCCTGGCGAGGAAGACTATGTCTTTTTAAATCGTCGTGGGGCTCACCTCACCCGTGTGATGATTCTCATCATGCTGAAGGAACAGGCCAAAGCAGCAGGCATCCAAAAGACCATTTCTCCACACACACTGCGCCACTCCTTTGCCACAGCCCTCTTGGAGGGCGGTGCTGACCTGCGTGCCATTCAGGCCATGCTGGGACATGAGAGCATCGGCACTACTGAGATCTACACCCATCTGTCTATGCAGACCTTACGTGAAGAAGTGCTCAACCATCATCCACGTAATATGAAGAATCCATAAATAAATACCACTATGAAGAGAACAATATTATTTCTTGCAGTCATCGTAGCAGCCACCGTAGCCGCTATGGCTCAGACCAGTTTCAGTGAACCCACGACGTTGTATCTGATGCACAGCAGTGGAAACCATTTGGAGATGGGAACCGACAATGGAGGCTGGATAGAGGCATCCACCAAGTCCAGTCCGCAGAAAATGGTTATCGTTCCCGATGGAAAGGGCTATTATAACATTCAGGTGAGCGGCAAGGAGATGTTCCTGTCGAAGACTGGCGAGTGGAACTCGAAGTTCATTGCCGACCCGTCAGTGGATGAGGCGAAGTTTACCATCGAGCAGGGTATGAGCCAGTTCATGAAGCTGCGCTGCAAGGCGAATAACGGATACCTGGGTACCGACAGCAACGACAGTCACCAGAAGGTCTATTCCAATAAGGACGGCTCGGACATGAAGCACCTGTGGTATTTCAGTACGAAGGTCAACGCCACACCGCCCACTGATACGCTCACCTATATGATTAATCCGCAGTTGGTGCGCCAGCATTTCGATGGCTGGGGCGTGTCGCTGTGCTGGTGGGCAGGACAGTGCGGAAAGTGGTCGGACTCGAAAATCACCGAGATCATCAAGTGGCTCACCAGTCCCACGGGTCTTAACTATTCGCACTTCCGTTATAACATCGGTGGTGGTGATGACCCCGAGAACCGCCACTGCGACCTTCACCACATGGGTAGAGGCAAGGGCTTGCGTGCCGAGATGGAGGGCTTCAAGGACTTCAGTGGCGATGAGTACCACTGGGACCGTGATGCCGCCCAGCGTAAGATTATGCTGAAAATCAAGGAATTGCGTCCAGACGCGGTCTTCGAGGCCTTCAGCAACTCGTGTCCTTATTATATGACCTACAGTGGATGTGTCAGCGGCAATGCCGATGGCGGCAAGGACAACCTGAAGCCGGAGTACTACGAGGAGTTTGCCCATTATTTGGTGGATGTCTGCAAACACTATAAGGACGAGTACGGCATCGAGTTCAAGACGCTGGAGCCTTTCAATGAGTCGGTCACGGGCTTTTGGTATGCCAATGGCCCGCAGGAGGGTTGCCATTTCGACTATCAGTCACAGATTAACTTCATCCGTGTCTTGGAGCCTATCCTCAAGGCTTCAGGTCTTAATACTGTCATCTCTGCTTCCGACGAGACCAACGTGGGACTGTCGGTCGAGGGATTCAAACAATACAAGAACGCAGGGGTGCTGTCGAAGGTGGGACAGTGGAACACGCATACCTATTCTGGCAGCAATGCCGACCGTGCCCGCTTGGCTTTCCTGGCTCATCAAGCAAAAAAACCCCTCTGGATGAGCGAGACGGGCTCGGGTGGTAATGGCATTGGCGGTAACCTCAGTCTGGCACAACGTCTGATTGATGATATGCGCTACATACAGCCGGAAGCGTGGATTGACTGGCAGTATATGGAGGAGGCTAACGACCAGTGGTGCACTATCCGAGGCAGCTTTGCCGACCAGACCTACGCGAAGGTGAAGAACTACTATGTGCGTCAGCAATGCACGCGTTTCATCAAGCATGGTTACGACATCATCACGTCGCCCTGCTCCAAGTCCCTGGCAGCTGTCAATGCCAGTCGCGATACGCTGGTGCTGGTGGTACTCAACGAGGGTGCCAAGGCCGTACATAATATCGACTTGTCGCTTTTTTCTGATCTGCCTGCCCTCAGCAGTATCAAGGCCTATCGCACCTCTGCTAATGAGAACCTGGTCAGCACCAAGAATGGGATCACCCTCAATGGCAGCGACCTCAAGGTGGTGATGCCAGCCCAGTCTATTATGACCTTTATCATTCCTGCGCATAGTACGGAGGTGACAGCCACGGATCTGCTGCGCGACGGCTGCGAGTACCTGATCATTCCTCGTCATGAGACCACACGTGCCGTTACGGCCACTGCCAGTAAGGTCACCATTCAGGATATCGATTACGGGGATGCCCAGCGCTGGACGCTCTCCGACCTTGGCAACGGCACTTACGGCTTCAAGAACGCCCTTGGGCTGAGGCTCACGGCTCATCGTAGCAGTAGAAGCTCTTCGCTCACGGCACAGAAGAGTGAGGCCAGCGAACAGGACTTTTATATTGACACCGTGGACTATCCTTACTATAAGATTCTGGCCAGCAAGGGACACAGCCACGGGTTCGACCTGACCAATGAGTCGACAGCAGCCGGAACGACGGTCAACATCTGGCAGTATCAGGACAGCAACACCACGCCCATCCATCGCCAATGGATGCTATTCCCCCTTGCAGCACCCCAGCAGCAGAACAGCATCGAAGAGACACTAATGCCGTCCGATGTCACGGCTACCGCGACAAGCAAAAAGATCTATGACCTCTCTGGTCGCAGGATTGACAATCGTCAGTCACTCTCCAAGGGCATCTATATCGTCCGAGGAAAGAAAGTAGTGGTGAGATAGCAACAGGCAGTGACCAGTCCCTATGTGTCTTGCGTCGATTCTTGAACATTTCATTTACTCAGTTGCTTAACTGGAAAGGTGAAATAGGTATCGGGGAAAGGTTCGTCCTTCAGTGTGAAGTGCCACCACTCGGTGTCGAAAGGCTTTTCAGTCGATACCCCTGTGCTTTCACGTCATCACTCACGGCCTTCAGACTATTCACTTGAGTTGCTTTGAATTACATTCGACTCGTCTCTCACTCGGTCAGTACACGTGTATCTACGGGAAAGGTGAAGTCAGTCTTCACCACACCATCGCCGTAGATGGTCTTGAAGTCATTCTTCATGGAGATGACGTGGTATCCTGCCTCTCGCCATTTCGCCTCACGCTTGGCACCCTCTGCCAGGTCGGCATGGTCACGGGCATCATCGTCGGCCACGAGCATGAATGTGGCGGTCTTGTATGTCTTATTGCCCATGCAGTAGTTGTGCATAGCGCAGTCGCCACTGCTGTTGCCGAACGACAGCACGGGCACCTTGCCTATCTCCTGCGAGATCTGCAGCACCTTGTTCGTCTTCAGGTTCTTGATGATAAGTTCGTCAGTACGCACGAGGTCTTCCTTCTGGCCCATGGTATAATCGACACCAGCCTCCGTGCCCTGACTGCTGGACATGAGTTTCACATCCATGCCGATGACGCGGTTAGGCTCGATACCGATGCTTTCCACCAGTGCACGGCAGATGAAGCGGTCGGAGCCGCTGACGACGTAGTACGTAAAGCCGTTGTCCTTCAGATAGTCGAACACTTCGAGCATCGGCTTATAGAAGCTCTGGCCGTAGGTCATGCCGCTGAAGCCGTTGGCGGGCTGGGCGGCGTATGCCTTGACGTAGGCATCAAACTCGGCCAGCGTCATACCACTGTAAGCCTTTGCTGCAGCGTAGGCGTGCTTCATGTCGAAATGGTCGGGCAGTTTCTTGCCGTTGCGCACGAAGTCGCGTATCTCCTGCGCCGTTTCCATCACGTCCTTCGGAGCCTCGTACGATGCATCGTCCAATGCACGATACTCCAACAAGTTATACTCGAAATACGTCGGGTAGAGTTCGCCCACGAACGTGCCGTCCATGTCGAACGTGGCGATGCGGTCTTCCTCCTTGATGTAGTTCGGACTGCTCGGATTCGTCACATCTTTCACGTAGTCCTGCAAGGCCGTCAGTGCCTCGCACTGGTTCCACAGCGTGAAATACTCTTTGTTAGTAGGCTGAACAACGTGCGTATTGTTATCATCCTTGCTGCACGATGTCAGCACTGTTGAGCCGCAGATTAAGAGGATGGCGGCGAGCATCCATAGTTTCTTCTGTTTCATCTTCTATCTCTGTTTATATCTCTTTGACGGGGGCAAAGGTACAAAAAATCTCCCGAACCGCTGCGATTCGGGAGATTGATTTACGGATTATTAGTGGATTCCTTACTCCGAAACTATCATTATCCCTCCGGCTCGCCGCCGCCGCTGCCCTTGCGGGCGAGTATCTGGCGGTAGTGCTCATGAAGTTATCGCTTCGCTCGAATTTAAGCAAATTTTGTCTAAAGTAAGCCCTACTTATAACAAAAAGAAACGTTTTCTTGGTAAAATTCACTACCTTTGTACCCACAAATTGTAAGACGTGGCATTATGACACACCAATCAAACAAGCACTTCAATACCTACAAGGAGGGACTGGATCTGGAGGTCCTGCGGCAGTACTGCATGGAGCATGGGGAGAAGAGGACATTCCTGCGTGGCGAGACGCTGGAGGAGGCGGGCGAGCCGGCGCAGTGGGTGGCGTTCGTGGAGCGGGGATGCTTCAAGTACATGGTTCACAACGACGAGGAGGGCAAGGACTACTGCACGGGCTTCGCCTTTGAGGGCGAGTTCGTGGCCGACTTCCCCTATTGCCTCGACGGCGACGTGTCGGAGGTGAGCATCGAGGCGGACATGCCGTGCGAGGTGCGCGTCATCAGCGGGCAGGAGCTGCAGGCCCTCATTGATAACGACCCGAAGATGGCGAAGATGGACGTGAAGATACTCAAGAACCTGTTCAAGATGGTCTATGGGCGCGACCTCGACCACTACCGCTACACCGCCCGCAGCCGCTACCGCCGGCTCATCGACCGCTGTCCGCAGGTGGTGCAGATGCTCTCGCTGAAGGACATCGCCTCGTTCCTCAACATCACGCCCATCTACCTGAGCAAACTGCGTAGGGAAGTCACCTTCGGCAAAGAAGGATGATAATATTTCGGCTCAAAAATCATTATACTGAGCCAAAAATTCCTTGAATTTCTAAAACTAGTTTTAGAGTTGCACCCTCGGCACCCTATTCCCGGGCCTTGCCGAGGGCTTTTTCGTGCCTTTTTCAGTAACTTCGCAAGATAAATAGTTAGCGTTTTGTCTTTCTGAAGGGTATTATCATAAAAAGACGCGATGAAACGAGAGACGATTGAGCGGCTGTTCAAGCAGCACTATGCCAAGATGCAGCGGGTGGCACGCACCCTGCTGTACGACGAGCAGGATAGCGAGGATGTGGTAAGCGACATCTTCGAGAGTCTGCTCAATGGGCAGACGGTATTGCTGCCTGATACGGAGGAGCGCTACCTGCTGACCGCTGTCCGCAACCGGTGCTTGAAACGGCTACGGCACGAAGCTATCAAAAGAGATGTGGAATATGAGATGTCCGCGGAGGGGCTGGAGGACGAACGGCTGACGGACATTGTGGAGTTCGTGGTCAGTCATATGACGGCGCAGGAGCAACGCATCTTCCACTTGCGCTTCACCGATGGTTACCGCTACGAAGAGATAGCCGTTGCCGAGGGCATCAGCCGTGTGGCCGTCTGGAAACATCTCTCGCACGTCATTACCGAAATCAAACGACAATTTAACCCCAGGAAGTTATGATGCACAAAGACGACATGCAACAGCTGTTCCTCGACATGCAGGAACACCCCGAGAACTATTCCGACGGACTGTTGGAGGACGTGATGGACAACATTGACCGCGAGCCTGATGCTGAGATCGCATGGTTGCGGTTCGTGAAGAGGCAGGAAAGCAAGACGCGCCCTCAGCGTCAGTGGATGAAATTCGCAGCGATGTTTGCCGGAGTCATCGTGTTGGCCGGCATCACTTTTGCCGCCATCCATATCATCCGGAATCGTTCTAAACAGCTGATGGAGACGACAATGACAGAAGGCTCTCAAGCCTTGAATCTCAAATCTCAATCCACAGTCCCCGTCCAATTCTCTAACGCTCCACTCGACAGCATCCTCGCCGTCGTCGCTACCCACTACGACAAGGCCGTCAGTTTCCGTGACGAAGCCCCGCGCCGTATGAAGCTCATTATGACGTGGCAGCCCGACGCACCGCTCACCGACTTCATCGAGCGACTCAACGCTTTCGACGGACTGAGCCTTAGCCTGCAGAACGACACCATTGTAGTGCAAACGAATGAGGAGGAGGGCAAGCAATGAGACGTATGCGTCTGGTATTATTTTCGATGCTCTGTGTACTCTCTATGAGCAGCGTAGCTGCGCAGTCCTTCCGCAACGTCCCGCTGCTCGAAGCCCTGCAGACCATCAGCCGCGAACATACGGATTACGCCATCGACATCCTGTCCGACGGGCTTGGTGACCTGCGTACCTCGGCCAATGCCGCGGGACTCCCTGCACCCGACGCCGTGAAGCGCGTCTGCAAGGGCCTGCCCGTGAAAGTGAAGGTACGGGGCCCGCATATTACTGTGGAATACGACAAGAAGAAGGAGGTGAGGAAGCTGAAGCTGAACGGCAATGTGCAGGACATCCGCGCCCACAAGCCGCTCATCGGTGCCACCGTCGAACTGCTTGATGCCGACAGCACAGTGCTGCAACAGGTGGTGGCCAAGCACCACTACACAGCCTACGGCGAGGGGGGCGACGTCCACGAGTGGGACACCAGCGACTTCAGCTTCACCGTACCCGCCCTGCCCGCTAAGTATATCTTCCGTGTGAGTCTGCTGGGCCACCGCACGGCCTACATCGACTACAGCATTGACCGCATAGGCCGCCGCGAGCATGAGCGCAGCCTGCCCCCATTCTATTTGTACGAACAGTCAAAGATGTTGCAGGAGGTCGTCGTGACGGCCTCGAAGGTGAAGTTCTACTACAAGGGCGACACCTTGATATATAATGCCGACGCCTTTATCCTGGCCGAAGGCTCGATGCTCGATGCCCTCATCGGCCAGTTGCCGGGTGTGGAGTTGCGGCGCGACGGCCGCATCTACCACAACGGCAAGTTCGTCGACGACCTGCTGCTCAACGGCAAGCAGTTCTTCAGCCACGACCGCAAGCTGCTCTTGGAGAACCTGCCCGCCTACACCGTGAAGGACATCGCCATCTACGACAAGCAGACCGCCGAGAATGAGTTCCTTGGTATCAAGGACGAGCGTTCGCAGCACCATGTCATCGACGTGCGGCTGAAAAAGGAGTATATGATTGGTTGGATAGCCAATGTGGAGGTGGGGGCTGGCACAGGCGAAAGGCTACGGGTAGGCGACGGAACGTCGGGAATGCGCTATCTGGCCCGCCTCTTCGCCATGCGCCACACCGATTTCTCGCGCTTCGCCGTCGTTGCCAATGCCAACAACCTCGACGACGACGGGCGCCCCGGCGAGAGCGACAACTGGCAGCGCGGCAAGACCAACGACCTGCGGCGCACCGAGCGCGCCGACGTGGACTTCAGCGTCAGCGACCGCCAGAAACGGTGGGAGTTATACAGCAACGCCTCCGTCATCCACTCCACCACCGACGGCGAGACCACTACCACGCGCCAGAACTTCCTGCCCACGGGCGATACCTACGACTACAGTTTCGACAGCCGCCGCAACAAAGACTTGCGCCTCAGTACGTGGATGACATTCGTACGCAACACGAAGCAGGTACGCTGGACCATCGACCCCAACGTCACCTACCACCGCTTCGACCACACTGCCGACTTCGCCTCGGCCACGTTCCGCGCTCCCATCGCCAGCGTCAGCCGCCAGTTGCTCGATGAGCTCTACAGCCCCACGGCGCAGCGCCTCAGCCTGCGCGATACGCTGGTGAACCGCATCCTGCGCGAGGGCAGTGGCAACGGCCACGACTGGAGCAGTCGGCTGAACTTAGGAGCCGTTGTCAAGATTCCTCACAGCAACGAGTCCCTGCGCCTCGGTGCCACCGTCAGCTACGACGACCGCACAGAGCAGCTCTTCAATCGGCAGACGGTAACCACTCCCCTCCTTCACAGGGAGGGGCAGGGGGTGGGTCTTCACCAATACTACGACAACCACCCCGACCGCAACCTGGCGGCCAATGTCCGCGTAGGCTACAACATCCCCATTGGCCCGGGCTGGCGCCAACTGTACACCACCTACTATTTCCATCACAACCACCGTCACCGCCGCTCGTCGCTCTATCTGCTCGACCGCCTGCCAGGAGATGCTGACCAGCCCATCGACCAACTGCCCTCCGTCAGTGAGTACCAGCAGGTAATGGATGCCAGCAACAGCTTCGACAGCCGCGAGACGGAGAACCGCCACCGTCTCGACATCAACTTCGGCTATAAGTTCAACAAAGCCTCCTACGGCCAGATATGGACGCTGCTCGACGGTGACATCAACTTCTGCCAGCAGAGTCTGGACTATCAGCGCGGACGCATCGACACTACGCTCCACCGCAACGCCTTCGAGATGTATATGCAGGACATGACCGTCTACGACATCAAGGGTGGCCACCAGTTCTCGGTGGGCGTAAGCTTTAGGGTGAAGCAGCCCAACCTGGAGCACCGCATCGACCTGCGCGACGACACCGACCCGATGAACGTCCGACTGGGCAACACCGGCCTGCGCTGTACCGTCACGCCTAACATCCAGCTCATGTGCAGCTACAACAGGAGGAAGCGCATCAGCCACGCTTTTGAGTGGGATCATGACCGCACCTACAACGCCATCGCCATGGGCTACGTCTACGACCCGCAGACCGGCGTGCGTACCTACCGCCCCGAGAACGTCGACGGCAACTGGAACATGAATGGCTCCTACACCATGTACTGCGCCCTCGACACGGCCAAAAAGCTGAACCTCGACCTGCCCTTCAAAGTCAACTACAGCCGAAGTGTCGATCTTGTCGGCGTCACCGCCCCGTATTCTGCGACAGTGTCGCAGCCTGAACGCTCCATCGTCCACCGCCTCGCCCTCAGCGTCAGCCCCACCTTCCGCGCCGACATCGGGAAGCACCACTTCGACCTCACCTGCCAACCCGTTTGGGACCGCCTGACCAGCCCGCGCGAAGACTTCGAGGACATCAACGCCTTCACCTGCCGCACCGCTCT
>Ga0247610_10000277_pt1 | contig 80561 bp, 72 predicted proteins | sample 174DNAGHGhighgp2_FD_193483 | JGI IMG/M metagenome (GOLD analysis project Ga0247610, IMG submission 193483) | Sheep rumen microbial communities from Palmerston North, Manawatu-Wanganui, New Zealand - 1742 DNA GHGhigh gp2 | ecosystem: Host-associated > Mammals > Digestive system > Stomach > Rumen... | reverse complement strand
AAATTCTCATATCGTATAGTTAACTGAACGGGTTCAGTAACGCAATTTCGGGATTATTTATTGCCTAAAGTAAATGTTAGAGGGGAATGGAAAAATTCCATCACATAGTCATTTGCTAAAAAAGCGTATCTTTGCCGCGTTAATAAAAAAGTAGAAAACACTATGGAATACAGCATCATCATAGAGAAAAACCCAACAACAGGCGTCTATGTCGGACAATGTTCACAACTCCCCGAAGCGATGAGCCAAGGAAACACTTTGGATGAACTCATGTCCAACATGAAAGAAGCCATTGAACTGGCCATTGAGTGCCGTCGGGACGAACTCAAAGAACTATATAAAAACCGTAAAGTATTTCACAGAAGACTGACCGTGAACGCATGAAAAAAGAAAAACTCCTGAAACACTTGAGAACAAATCATTGTTACCCAACCGGAAGACAAAAAGGCAGTCACGCCCAATTTATCAACGAAGATTCTGGTAAACGGACAATCATACCGCTACACAATGATATTGATGATATACTCGCGAAGAAAATTTGTAAGCAGTTGGGGATTCCGCTTGTAGGAAACAATTAGCAAAACACTATTCCGCCCCCAACTCCACCGAGAACTGATAATCAGCCTAGTCCACCGTGTATTCCACCACATATTCGTCACGGTGCTTCTTGCTGGTGTTCTCCAAAATGATCCAAAACTGCTTCAGGGCTGGTATTGTGCCGTCCCTGCCGGGACGAGGGAATACGCGGGGACATCCGTTTCTACCGAGCGGTCGCCCCTGCCGGGGCTATTCGGGAATCATGCCGATGTCCCGACCCGTAACATGCATCGCAATGTCCCGACAGGGACAAAAGCTCGGTAGAAAGGGGGCATTTCGGTTGCCACAGACCCCGGTAGGGGTCAAAGCTCGGTAGAAATTTTGTCAGACATCCCGCCATCTTGTCACCAAAAAGCGGACAATTTGTCAGAAAAGATAAAAAAATTTGGAAATAATTTGTTGGCACGCGGTTTGCATTATAGGTAGCGTCGCCGATGCGAGAGCGGAGGCGGCAGGAAAAGAAAAAACAATAAAAAGTCTAACAATAAAAAGAAAGGAGTTCATTATGCTACCAGTAATGTTTAAAAACAGTTGGTTTCCGACCATGTTTGAAGATTTCTTGAACAGCGACATCATGCCGCGCACCAACACCACAGCTCCGGCCGTGAATGTTAGAGAAGACGAAAAGGCCTACACGATGGAAGTGGCCGCCCCCGGCATCAAGAAGGACTTCTGCCGCGTGAGCATCAACGATGAGGGCAACCTGAATGTCGCCATCGAGAACAAGATGGAACACAAGGAAGCCGAGAAAAAGCACCACTATCTGCGCCGCGAGTTCTCCTACACGAACTACGAGCAAGTCTATACGCTGCCCGAGGACGTTGACAAGGAGCACATCGAAGCCAAGGTGGAGCACGGAATCCTGACCATCACCCTGCCGAGAATACAAAAAGAGGAGCCCAAGCTCGCCCGCACCATCGCCATCGGGTAATCTTTAATCAAAAGCCAATAATCTTACGCCGCATTCGCAAGAGTGCGGCGTTTTTTTTGTCCGTAAGTCAAAAACTATTCACCGATATACCGACCCTCGACCACTTTCCAGTCAACAATCTGCCACAACGCACTGAGGTGGTCGGGACGGCGGTTCTGGTAATCGAGGTAATAAGCATGCTCCCAAACATCGAAAGTCAGCAGTGGACGAAGCTCTTTCTGCACCGGGTTGGCCGCGTTAGTCTCCTGAGTGACAACCAGCTTGCCGTCTGCGTCAACGGAAAGCCATACCCAGCCTGAGCCGAAAAGCGTGGCTCCTGCCTGCACGAACACCTTCTGGAACTCCTCGAACGAGCCAAACTGCGCATCTAAGGCTTCCGCAAGAACACCCGAAGGCTTGTTGTCGGAAAGAGGGCGGCGGAACTGTTGAAAATAAAGATTATGGTTCAGGATTTGCCCGGCATTATTGAGTATCCCGCCAGAGGCATGCTTCACAATCTCCACCAGCTCCATGCCGGCAAACGATGTGCCTTCGACAGCAGCATTCAGGTTATTGACATATCCCTGCAGATGCTTGCCATGATGAAACCCGATAGTCTGCGCGGAAATAACTGGTTCCAACGCATTTGCCGCATACGGCAACGTAATTAATTCAAATTTTCCCATATTTCAAAAGTTTTGTCAGATGAAAAATAAATTGGCAAAGATAATTTTTTTTAGGACAATCGGAAATAAACGCATCGAAAAATAGTATCTTTGCAGCCTAAAAAATAACAGTTATGAACGAAAAAAAAATCGAGACTGCGGCCGCCCTTGGCAATTTATTAGTAGAAAAAGTGGATCATTTCCTGCACCATTTCACCAGTTACGCTACGGATTTGGAAGTGGGCATTCATCCCGAAACCTTCGACATCATCCTCGACAGTCCGAACAATATTCCTGAAGACTATCGCCGACACAGCATCGCAGACTTCATCCTCACCAATGCCAAAGGTCTGTACGAACCCGATGAAAAGATGATTTTCCAAGTGGCGGAACACTATTTTTAACAACTCCTCCCTAAAGAGCCGCAAACCCGACATGTGTCAACACAGGGCTCACTGTTTCGCCCTATGCTATCGGGGCGAAAGAAAACAACAATAGATTATGGCGAAAGAAAAAAGTTCAGCAAAAACGGTGAAATTCGAAGACGTTGCGTCGCAAATTCACAACAAACAATTTGCTCCCGTCTACCTTTTACACGGAGAGGAGCCCTTCTTCATCGACCGCTTGTGCAAAATGTTCGAAGAAAGCATCCTTGAACCCGAAGAGCGCGACTTCAACCAAGTGGTACTTTACGGGAAAGACACATCCGTGGACATGGTGATAGCCAATGCCAAACAATTTCCCTTTGGAAGTCCTTATCGGGTTGTCATCCTTAAAGAAGCCAAAGAATTGAAAAACATAGAGTTGCTTAACTCTTATGTGGAGAGTCCGAGTCCGCAAACCGTTCTCGTGGTCTGTCACAAATACGGTACTCTGAAAGCCGCACAGACAAAGTCATATTCAAAACACGGGGTGATTTTCGTGTCAGAAGGCATCAAAGACTGGAATCTTGCCGCATGGATACAAAATCTCGCGACACAAACGTTCAACTACCAGATAGGACCGCAAACTGCCGCCATGTTGAGCGAGCATATAGGCAACGACCTTTCCCGAATCTTCACTGAATTTCAAAAATTGCAAGTAGTAATGCCCTCTGGGGGAGAAATCACTCCGGAGGTGGTCGAAAAGTACATCGGCATCAGCAAGGAATACAATATTTTCGAGTTACAGGATGCCTTAGGCAGCCGCAACCTGTCGAAAGTCTATAACATCATGCTCAACTTCACCATGCACCTGAAGGAGAATCCCAATATCCGCACGATTTCTATGCTGTATTCCTATTACCACAAAATGATCCGCTACCATCTTTTGCCTGACAAAAGCCACGATGCACTCAAAACTGTCTTCGGCAACCTCCCGCCCAACATTATAGCCCGGAACGTTGGAATCGCCAACAACCACACTCTACCACAATTAATCCAAATTATCTCCATTTTACGGGAATACGATGTGAAATCCAAAGGCGTGGATGCCAATAACGATGAGGGAGAGCTGTTGAAGGAGATGATTTACAAGATTACACATGTATAGATCGACAAACACTCATTTCTGTCCTTTAGAGGCAATGCTCACATCGTCTCTGCAAATGGCGTTTCTGGCACTATGCCTGTTCACCGCCAACTTCCTCTATGCCCAAGCGCCGGACGGATATTACACTGCTGCCGAAAATAAAAGCGGCCAAGAATTGCGTGTGGCCATGCATAACATCATCAAAAACCACATTTCTTTGACATACGATGGTTTATGGCAGGCATTCCACACTACTGACATACGACCTGACAATGGAAAAGTTTGGGACATCTATTCCGACCGCCCCGGCGAAAATCCCGCCTACTACTTCACTTTCGGAAGTGACCAGTGTGGCAATTATTCCGGCGAAGGCGACTGCTACAACCGCGAACACGTTGTACCGAAAAGTTGGTTCGGAGGTAGTGTCGCACCCATGTACACCGACCTCGTCCACCTCCTCCCCACAGACGGCTACGTCAATTCCAAACGCGGAAACCTGCCGATTGGCAAGGTGACTAACACAACATGGATGAGTACCAACGGATCAAAAGTGGGGACCTCCAACATTCCCGGTTATTCAGGGTCGGTGTTCGAACCCATCGACAGTTTCAAAGGCGACTTCGCCCGAATCTATTTCTACATGGCCACTTGCTACATGGACAAAAACTTCGGAGTGGAAACCCAATCCAACTTCTCCGGTGGCGACCTCAAACCATGGACGCGACAATTGCTGCTCCAATGGGCGGCCCTGGATCCTGTGAGCCAGAAGGAAATCGACCGTAACAATGCCGTTTATCAGATCCAACACAACCGAAACCCATTCATTGACTTCCAGGATCTGGCGGAAATGATTTTCGGAAACGACACCAATGCCACTTTTCACACGACTACCCCTCTCTATTTCGACCAAAACGGCTGGTGCTTGTATCCAAACCCTGTCTCATCAATTATTAACATAAAACATTCTGATTATCAAACTGAAAATCTAAGCATTGAGCTTCAGGGCATCACTGGCAAAACATTGCTTAACCAACAGTATGAAAATTTCGACATCATTCAAATTGACCTGTCCAATTTTCCCAGCGGACTCTATTTTGTAAAACTCTCCTCTAAACGCAATATTCACACTTACAAAATCATAAAGCAATGAGTATCATTAAGATAACTAAACAATTTTCCTTTGAAATGGCACACGCGCTGCGCAACTACGATGGTTTGTGCCGCAATATCCATGGTCACTCCTATAAAATGGACATCACTCTTTCCGGACAACCTCTGCATGATGAATCTTCCCCGAAAAACGGTATGGTGATGGATTTTGGAGATCTGAAAAAACTTGTCAATGAAGAAATTATATCCTTACTGGACCACGCCTTGGTGCTAAACTCCAAAACTGATGCACAACTTGTCGAAGTGCTGAAGCATAATTACGAGAAAATTGTCATCGTGGATTTCCAACCGACCACCGAAAACCTCTTGAATTTCGTCGCTGACAAAATAAAAGCGAAACTACCTGAAAAAGTGGAACTTACCTGCGTGCGCTTACGGGAAACCGACACCTCTTATGCAGAATGGATTCCTTAGTCAAGTATCACATACGTGTACCATATTAGAGAATATTGACGGGGGTGACCATTCCTTGTAACAGCCCGTCGGAGTGTCCGTTATCCGTGATGAACAGCATATCCAAACGTACTTTGCGTGTTTTCGAACGTTGGAATTTGAGGCTGACATCTTCCACAGTCATATTCGGATTTATGAAGCCGTAATGCGATACAGACTCTTCCTGCAATCTTGTGTAGTTTGTTATATCCCTGAATTTCAGAGTCTCAGAAAGAATGGCGGAACCGTTTTCCGCCACTAACTTCATGAGAGTTTTCGTGCTGAACACCCCGACAATCCGATGGTTCTCCACGATGGGGATGTACGAATAGTCATTACGCTGCATCACTTTCACGGCGGCAAGGACGAAATCCTCCGGCGAAGGGGCAAAAATCTGTCCCGCACGGATGGCCACGCGCATCAACGTCATCGGATTGAGCGCATAGTAGAGATTGTTGACTTGCCGCACCGCCTGGTCGGTGACGATAATCATGTCGTTACCCGCCTTTGACCAGTCATAGTGGGAGAGCAAATTTCTCAACATTCTACAGAAAGCAAGATTGCTGCGAAGATTTTTGTATTGAGGCACCTGCTCCAAGTCTTTCATTTCCGAGACATTGAGGTTGTTGAGTACCCATTCCTCAATTTCACGGTAACGTTCCAAAAATTGTCCGGCCTTGTTTTCCATAATCAATACACAAACTTTCGTGTTTCCACATCAAATCGCGCGGTGTGATCATACCCGCAGCGCTGCAATTCAGCGAGGGCTTCAGGCACGAACAACGTTAGCTCTTCCGCCTTGTGGGCATCGGTACTCACAATCACGGGAATGTCGGCTTTACGCGCTTTCATCAACAATTCTGTGGAGGGATAAAAATGGTCGCACCGTTTCTTATATAATCCGCGGGTGTTTATTTCAATGATGACATTATGTTGCTTGATTAACTGTATCGCCTTGTCTGCCAGCACTTTGTACCATTTTTCATCTTCCTTGAAGAAACGGTTTCGATTGTGCATCTTGATTTTGTCGAAATGGGCAATAATGTCCAACTGCTGCGTTTCGAGCATTTCAAACGTCTGCTCCCAAAAAGCAGTGACCGCCGCTTTGATGTCGTTGCCGAACAAGTCACGCAAACCGTTGTCGTAAAGTTCCTGTTTCGACCCGTCGATAAACCAAAGGCTTTCTCCGTGGGGTGGCCGAACAAGATGCACGCCGCCAATGACATAGTCAAGGTTATAGGTTGTACGCCATACTTCAAAATCCTTTGAAATCCCCGGAACAAATTCACATTCCAATGATTTCAGCAACGTGATGTTTGTTATCTGCTGTAATCTGTCGATTTCTCCCACATATTCCGGAATCCTTTCTTCCGAAATGGCGAAATTATTCTCAAACGGCACCGAAGAGTGCGATGAAAAACCCAACTGTAGGAGCTCGCTTTTTTCAGCTTCGCGTACATGTTCTTCCAATGTACTCTTGCCGTCACAATAGAGGCTGTGGGTATGGTAGTTTGCTTTGTAATAGTTCATTATAATGATTATGGGTTATGGGTTATTGAAGCACTTCTCCGTCTTCTGTTACTTCTTCCTGCACCCCGTCAAGGATGTTAAGTATCTGCTTGCTGCGACCGACATGGGCTTTGTTGTAGAAATTGCTGAGAAATACGATGACCACGTTGTCGGAAGGGCGAAAGAGGAAAAGATTCTGAAATCCGTTCCAAAGGCCGCCATGATAAACGAGTTTTCCGTGCTCGGGACTCTCCTCTATTCGGTAGCCATAGCCATAAATGCTTTGGGGCAGCGAACCGTCCGCAAGTTGGTTTTCCCGCTGCGAGGCAAGGTCAACCCACTCTTTCGGAAGAACCTTATATTCTATAAACATGGCATTGGCCCAACGGAGCATATCCTCTACGTTAGAGTAAACCCCTTTGTCGCCAAGTACACCGTTCAGTCGATCGTACCTGGCGGTGACGGCCAATTTCCGATGTCCTCGTGCAACTGGCACATCCATGGGCAACGGTTTTACATTCACATCCTCCGCTTTCGGATCCACATCGGCATATTTTTTCCCATGTTTGGCATCAACGCCCACCAATTCCGTGAAAAAACAGGTGTTTTTCATTCCAGCAGGTTTAAAAATATGCTCGTGCACATAATCCTCGAACGATTTTCCGGACATTTTGGCCACCAACGAAGCCAAAATCGCATAATTCGTGTTCACATATTCGAACTTCGAACCCGTCGGAAACGTTTTGGCATATTTCTGCTTTTCCAAAACACGCAAAAGTTGTTGGTTATCAACAAACGCTGAAGACCCAAACACAGTGTACTTGAATTTGAAGTATTCTGGAATACCTGTGGTATGCGTCAGCAAATGCTTGATGGTCACACCTTTATATGGCAGATTTGGAAAATACTCCGTAATAGTGTCATCAAGACTGATTTTTCCTTGGACACAGAGCTGTAAAACCGCCACTGCGGTGAATTGTTTGGAGATGGAGGCCAAGTCGAACAGGGTGGTTTCCGTAATCTGATTGTCTTCCGCCGGATTGCACCGGGGCGGCTCACCGGTCAGGCAAAGCTCCCCGTAGGCATGTTCTACCAGCACTGTATCACCCACCGCCACCAATATAGCCCCGTTCAGTTTCTCGAACATTTCGTTAGCCACAAACTCCAGACCCTCAACGTCATAACGGTCACCTATCGTATCCAACAGATATTGTCGATACTGTTCTTCTGTGAATAAGAGCGCATAGATGTCCGCTTTCAAGGAAAAGGCGAGACACAAAAATACGGCTATAGAAAAAAAGGCCTTTTTCATCACGATATATGCACAGTCACGTGTAATTCGCTGAGAAATTACCCGTTCATGGAATTCAGGAACTCCTCATTGTTCTTAGTGTCTTGCATATTATTGAGAACCAAATTCATAGCTTCTATAGTGGTCATGTCGGCAATATGGTTTCGCAGGATCCATACTTTCTGCAGCGTTGCGGCGTCCTGCAGCAAGTCATCGCGGCGCGTGCTGGAGGCTACGATATCAACAGCCGGATAGATGCGTTTGTTGGAGAGTTTGCGGTCGAGTTGGAGTTCCATATTGCCAGTACCCTTGAACTCTTCGAAAATCACCTCGTCCATACGGGAGCCGGTGTCAATCAACGCAGTAGATATGATGGTCAGGGAGCCGCCATTTTCCACATTACGGGCCGCACCGAAGAACCGTTTGGGTTTCTGCAGAGCATTGGCCTCGACACCGCCGGAGAGTACCTTTCCGGACGCGGGCGCCATCGTGTTGAAGGCACGCGCCAGACGGGTGATGGAGTCGAGCAGTATGCAGACATCATGACCGCACTCCACCATGCGTTTCGCCTTGTCAAGCACCATGTTGGCGATTTTGACATGGCGTTCTGCCGGTTCGTCGAACGTGGAGGAAATTACCTCGGCGTTCACGCTGCGCTGCATGTCGGTGACCTCCTCTGGGCGTTCATCTATCAATAATATGATAAGGTATATTTCAGGGTGGTTATACGCTATGGCGTTGGCTATATCTTTAAGTAATACCGTTTTACCTGTTTTCGGCTGGGCCACAATCAATCCACGCTGACCTTTGCCTATAGGAGCGAAGAGATCTATGATGCGGGTAGAGAGCTTGCAGCCCGGGTGCCCTGTGATATTGATTTTCTCGTCCGGAAACATCGGGGTAAGGTAGTCAAACGGGATACGGTCGCGGATATCTTCGGGCAGACAGCCGTTAATCTTCTCGATTTTGGTCAGCGGGAAATACTTCTCGCCAGGTTTCGGCGGACGGATGGCGCCGTAAACGGTGTCGCCGTTCTTGAGCCCGAAGAGTTTGATCTGCGACATGGAGACGTATATGTCGTCGGGGGAAGAAAGATAGTTATAGTCGGAAGAACGCAGAAAGCCACAGTTCTCGCTGGTGATTTCGAGCACGCCTTCCGCCATGACGGAGCCATCGTACTGTGCGTTGGCCAAATAGGGGACGTGAGCATCCTCAACCTTGCCCTCTTCGGGTTCTCGGTTATGTTCAGCTTGATAGATAACATGTTCTGAAGGACGTTCCTGCTGAGTGCCCTCTTTTTTCTGGTTCGGGCTTTCCTCCTCTTTCACCTTTTTCTTAGGACGGCCGCGACGGGGTTTGCTTTCCTCCTTCTCCTCGGACATGCCATCTGTTTCGTCCGATTCGGGGTTGGTTTTGCGGACTTTTTCGACATCGAGAATCATATCTTCCGGGGACGGGATTTCCGGCAAGGCAAATTCCTCGTCATCAAAGAGTTTATAATCTGCATTAGGTATATTCTTCTTTTCCGGCATCAACTCCTCGACCACATTTTCGACAGGGGCTTCCTCTTCGACGACGGCCTGCTTTTTGGGGCGGCCACGGCGTTTTTTCGGTGCAGCCTCGGCCACATCAGGCATTCCGGCGACAGTTGTGTCGGGATTATTTTTTTTAGACTGCCGGCTCCTTTTCGCTTTCGTTTTTTCCTCCATGGGAAGCGGGTTTGCGAATTGGACGACCTCCTCTTTCTCCTGTTTGAGGGTTACGTCTGATGTTTCTTGGGGAGTTTCCGTCTTCGGGTTGCTGAAAAGCGGCACGACCGGTTTTTCCACCACACGCGTTTTCGATTTCATTTTGTGTTCGTTTGAGGTGGCCATCAATCCTTCTCCTCCTCTTACAACTCTTCTTCTTCTGGGCTTTGCTTCGTTAAGGTCTGACATTTAATCTATTGTCTCATTGTGATTTATGAATATTCTTGGATTTATCGCAACATGAGGTTCGCCTTTCCGGCTAACGGATGACTGAACACGTATCCGCCCCTTTTCCAGCTACGAAACTATCGTTTTGAAAAGTGCCGCAAAAATACAATATTTATTTTAATATACAACCCTTCTGCATTTTTTTATTTTTGCCTCATTTTCATCCTCGTTGAAACGATGTCAGCACTATCCACGCTTACCTTCTTCATCACCTTTCCTCGACTCAAAACCACGATAATTTATGAACACAACAATATTAAGATTTTTTAGCAAAAAAAATAACCGAGGAATTGATAAAAACAGTATCTTTGCGGCCTTGTTTGAGTAAACCAAAATTAGTTATAATCAAAACAGTTTAACAATGAAAAAACTCTACATGTTAATCGCTGCATTGCTGGTTGTTTCTGTCAGCTTTGCGCAGTTCCCAACCACGAAAAAGGTTGTGAAAACAGATGGAACCCCACTGGTTATCAAGGGTACTCCTGCCAAAAATCATTCCCAAAAGGCCGCCAACTCATTCTGGTTCAACCTGATTGAGGATGCCGTCGCTTATTACGGCGTGGAACCCGAAGGTTTTGCACCTCCAATCCAATGCGACACTCTTGGCTTGTTCGCTTTCACCAGTGGCAACGCCCACGTACAATACTGCTCTATCGGCCAAGTGTATGACTGGTCCTACTCCAGCTGGGATGAAATGTACAACTACACGGGTGCCCCCGAGAACGTTCCCCACATGCCTTCCGGCAACTCCTACTCCGTTGACTCCATTCAATTGATTTTCAACTACAGCCGCGGAACTAATGTCCCTGTAACGGTCGTGGATACGCTTGCCTTTTCCTACATCGTCGGTTTTGACGATGATGACATCCGCGTTCTCTCTACCGAGGCAGACGGCAATGTTTTCATAATGCCCGCCCTTCCTTACAACAACACCACCTTCCTTGCCAGCACAACCTGCACCCTCACTGGCGGAAGTTACTTCACCAACACACTGGACAATGCCACCATCATCTACGACAAGGTCCCGTTGACTGTTGATGATACCACCTCCGGATTCTATTACCTCACCCTCCCTGCACCTGCAGGCCTTAACAACATCACGGAAAAGCAAATGGCTGTCACCGTCACTTTCATCCCTGGCTGCGAGAGAACTGCCAATTCAATGATCGGCACTGACCTTAACACTTTCAGAACCGCCTTGTACGACGATCCTCGCGATGGTTACAACGATTGGGGTTCTCCTCAACTCCTTGAGGACTTCCAAGTCGGCCTCTTCACCGATGCAGACAACTATGCCACCGGCAATTATTTCTACAATCTCTACCAACCGAACCTTTTCTGGCAAGGCAACCCGAAACCTTCCATCAGTCTGCGCGTGACTTGCAACGACTGCGGCGTGGTGAACGTTCCTGAAATCGAGAAAAACAACCCCACTGTTTACCCGAACCCCGCTTCCAACAACTTCACCGTAAACCTTGGCAATGACGAGAAGGCCACCATCCAACTCTTCAACATCGTCGGTCAACAGGTCTATAGCGAAACCATCAACGGTACCGCCCAAGTGAATGTTGCCAACCTCAACAGCGGTGTCTATATGCTCAAAATCACGCAAAACGGCAAAGCTTACACCACCAAAGTGGTTGTGAAGTAATTTTTGTCTAATACAATATATATATAAAGGGATGGCTGCAAGGCTGTCCCTTTTTCTGTTTCAAATTCACGGCTTCGCAAACGCACACCATTATGTACAATTTCAACGGAAGACTATCTGAAAACAAAACCTTAATCATGGGTATTTTGAATGTCACGGAAGACTCCTTCTATGACGGTGGAAAATACACCTCTAAAGAAAAGGTGCTGAAACGCGCGGAACAAATCGTGCTTGAAGGAGGCGACATCATCGACATTGGAGCCATGTCCACCCGACCGGATGCAAAAGAAATCCCCGAAAACGAAGAAACCGACAGAATCGCCTCCGCTGTGGAAATCGTACGGAAAGCCTTCCCGAACACATCCATTTCCGTGGACACCTACCGCGCCTGCGTAGCCAAGGCGGCCGTCCAAGCAGGCGCCAGCATGGTCAATGACATCTCCGGCGGCACTTTCGACCCTGAAATGATCCCTACTATCGGACAAATTCGGATTCCTTATTGCGTGATGCATACGACCGCAAAACCAGCTGTCATGCAACAACATACACAATATAACGACATTCTCGCCGACCTTCTGAGATTCTTTGGCCAACAAGTGGAAAAACTACATCAACACCATGTACACGATATCATACTTGACCTTGGCTTCGGCTTCGGCAAGACCTTGGAACAAAACTACTTTCTGATGAAAAATCTGCAAGTCTTCAAAGAGTTAGGGTATCCTATTCTTGTCGGCATCTCTCGTAAATCCATGATATACAAGCTATTCAACACCACTCCAGAACATGCACTCAACGGCACCACCGCCCTGAATACCATCGCCCTCGCAAAAGGGGCCGACATCCTCCGCGTTCACGACGTCAAACAAGCTGTAGAGGCACGCACCATCATATCCCTTCTCAACCCCTGAACCAGCAAAACCTCATACCATATAGCCATTTTTTTTATCTTTGCCGAAAAAATCAGAATGGATAGAAACCGATTAGCAATTTGTTTGTGCCTCCTGCTTTCTTTGCTTTTAACCAATTGTAAGCCAAAGAAAAACAACTCAGACACCGTTTCGGAAGAGAATATCATCTACCCTATAGACGTAATCCGCGACACTTTGACCGCGGATGTCCATAACAAGAAAACACTGTATCCCCTGCAAACAGAAGTATTGGAATCGTTTTTGGGGAAAACCGGCGAATTTCAAGGGAGAAGATGGACTGCGCAGGTGGATTTACCGCATGAGTGGGGTGTCGAATGCGTGGAACGCCTGCCCGAAGGCCGAGAACTTTGGCTGCTCCAGTCGGAAAACCACGAATGGACCTATTTGGTGACCACTTCAGGGTTCGGCACACAACGAATCCTGGATGTACTCCCGGTAGCCATCAGTATCGCCAACCAACACGGTGATGACCTGGAAACTGAAAATTGGCACACCCTACGCCTCCCTGACGGACAGTTCCGCACCACAAAGGAATACGAATGGATCCACTCCATGTCAAAAGCCACCAAACAGGATTTCATACGCGACCCCGAAAAATATCACCGCAAGACAAAATTCGTGGAACAATTCTTCATAAACGACCAAGGCCGTTTTGAAATGGCGGAAATTGTCGACACCCTACCCGACTACAACGCCGTTGTTTTCTACTTTAACGCGAACGACAAACCGGAAATGTGGGACGAAACCGCGCCCGCGCTTCAATCTTTCTGCGAAGAAAACGGCATCTTGTTCGAAGAGGTCAGCGGGAACTATGACCGCGTGACCATCCGCGACTATGAACTGACTTTCGCTTTGGAAACAGACATCACCCCGTACATTGACGCTGCCGGGTCTGGGATGGTGATGATACGCAAGAACGAACATCCGAGAACGGTCAATTTCGGGTCTTTCGAGTACATGCAAATGGAAATCCGCCGATATTTCAAAATTCGCACGAACTTTGAATCATGAACGGAACTGAAAACTCGTTGTTGAACCGGTTCTTGCACGAACTTGAAACACTGGTTGGCACGGACTTCCGGCGCAAGAGGTATCTCGTGGCTGTGAGTGGCGGGGCGGACTCAATGGTTGCCGCCTACCTCTTTCACGATGCAAACCTGAATTTTGACATCGCACACTGCAACTTCCACCTTCGCGGGGCGGATTCAAACCATGACATGCTTCTTGTCAAGAATGCTGCCTTGACATGGAGAGTACAGTGTCACATTCGGGAATTTGACACACTTTTCATACAGAAAAATTCAGGAAAGTCCATAGAAATGGTCGCCAGAGATCTCAGATACAGCTGGTTTTCAGAACTTTCTGCAAACTATGACCATTTAGTGACCGCTCACCAGTCCAATGATTCGGCCGAAACGCAACTACTTAACCTCTGCCGGGGCACCGGACTGAAAGGGCTTTGCGGAATTCCGCCAGTAAACGGGAAAATCATCCGCCCCATGCTGGCTTTTACCGCCAAAGAAATTCGTCAATATGCTGATAAACAACACCTGGAATATGCCATAGACGCGACAAACAGTGACGAGAAAATCGTGCGAAACCGCATCCGAAACTCTATAATCCCGCAACTTGAATACATCAACCCTAAGTTTTCAGACACAACGAAACGCAATCGACTGCTTCTACAACGTCAATACACTTATTATCAAAAACATATAAATACCGAAAAAAATAGAATTGTTTCGGAGAAAGGTGAAAAACTCTATATCAACCGACAATTGCTGGAGGTCTGTGAAGAGAAAGAACTTGTTTTGTATGAAATACTCAACGAATACGGGTTTTCTCCATACATAAGCGAAAAACTGGCTGACTCTTGTCAATTCCAATCAGGGAAATGTTTTTTTTCAGACTCACATATCTTACTAATCGACAGGGACTTTTTTATCATTCAGCCTGCCTCGGAACCCGATTATAGAACAATCACGATAAGTTCCTTGGATGAACTTGAACAATATTTTCACATTGAGACATTTGAATATCAAGACAATACGACTTTTGACAAAAACCCGTACATACTCTACATTCCTAAAGAAAAGCTTATTTTCCCATTGCAAATACGTCCATGGAAACATGGCGACTATTTTTATCCGCTCGGCGGAAAAGGCCGTCAAAAACTAAGCGACTTTTTCACCGACCATAAGATAGACCGTTTCTCCAAAAAACAAATCCAACTTCTATGTTCAGGAGATAACATCCTATGGATCATTGGCTTGCGCTCAGATGAGCGGTGGAAAGTGCAGAAAAAGGATGCCTCCTGCTATAAAATAACATACTCCCTATATCCCCCTCAAGAGAGAGACCCGTCCGACATAAACACAGCTGATTTTATTCCTACACCAAACAATAAGTAACAATGGAAAACACACCGAAGCGCACACTAATATTATGGATTCTTGGCATTCTCACCATGATCGACACCTTTTTCTCGGTCATCGCGTACCTGAGTTGGATCATCGCTCCTGACTACATGCGACAATCCTCCGAAATGCTCAAGAACACAAATCTGCTGACTCCCGACCAAGTGGAACAGATGCTTAACCTCTACTCCTCCATCCAGAATTGGCAATATCTATTACTCATCCTGGTCTGCGTCGCATTGTTTGCCGGCGCGTTCTTGATGCTTGTTAAACTTAAAGGCCTTGGTTTTCATGTATACACGATTGGAAAAATCACGGAATTCTGCGTTATGAACTTTGTGATTGGCGGAATGGTCGCGATGGACCTCAACGGTGTCATCATGTCCGTTCTTTGGGTGTTGATGTATGCCACCCAGCTTCGCTATCTGGAACCTTTTGACCCCAAAGACAATGCGTCGCCCAATCAAAATTATTCACAAAACCCATTTGAAAACCCACAATCCAATGAATAGAGAAGATTTTCCCATTCTGAACGAAAAAGTCTATGGCAAACCGCTGGTCTATTTGGACAATGCGGCAACGACCCAAAAGCCCGTTTCTGTCATTAACGCATTGAGTGATTACTACTTGCGTATCAACAGCAATATCCATCGCGGGGTTCATTGTCTGAGCCAGCTGGCCACCAATGAGTTTGAACAGACTCGAGAGACAGTACGGCAGTACATCCATGCAGGCAGCACCCAGGAGGTGATCTTCACCCGGGGGGCCACTGAATCCATCAATCTGGTAGCCTCCTCTTTCGGCAACACCTACCTCCACGAAGGCGATGAAGTGATTGTTTCAGAAATGGAACATCACTCCAATATAGTACCCTGGCAACTGGCGTGCGAACATCACGGCGCAAAGCTCAGAGTACTGCCTTTTAACGATAAAGGAGAGTTGATTGTCAGCGACTTGGAACAGCTTATTACAGACAGGACCAAAATCGTTGCCGTGGCGCATGTTTCCAACTCCCTCGGCACCGTCAACCCCATTGAAGATATAATCCGCATCGCACACAGCCACAATGTCCCGGTGCTTATTGACGGGGCGCAGGCTGTGGCGCACTGCCCTGTCAATGTGCAAGCCCTTGACTGCGACTTCTACTGCTTTTCCGGACACAAGATGTATGCCCCCATGGGCATCGGAGTAATGTATGGCAAAGAACATTGGCTCAATGAGATGCAACCATATCAGGGAGGTGGCGAAATGATTAAGGATGTGACTTTTGACAAAACCACCTACAACGAGCTACCGTTCAAATTCGAAGCAGGGACTCCCTCTGTCGGGGATGTCATCGGACTTCGCAAAGCGATCGAATACATCCAAAATATCGGATTAGAGAAGATTGCCGCCCACGAACAAGCACTTCTGAACTACACAACTGAAAAGTTAGCCGCCATAGAAGGGATACGCTTCATTGGCGAAGCAGCACACAAAACAGGGGTCATATCCTTTTTAGTTGGGGACATACATCCCTATGACCTGGGAGTTCTCCTTGACAACCAAGGTGTTGCTGTTCGCACTGGACACCATTGCACCCAACCTGTTATGACTCACTTCAACATTCCCGGAACCGTACGCGCCTCTTTCGCCCTGTACAACACCTTTGAAGAGGCCGACATGCTAACATCTGCCGTTATCAAAGCCAAACAGATGCTGTCATGAAGAAAGAGACTTACGCATTAATCACCGGAGGTTGTTCTGGCATTGGGTATGCATATGCCGAAGAATGGGCGAAAAGAGGCTACAATATCTTGATTGTCAGCAATCGGGAAGACCTTAACGCAGAAGCACAAAACAAATTGCAAGCGGCTTTTCCACAGCTGAGCATCCTTGCCCGCTATCAAGACCTGACCTTATCCGACGCTGCCCTGGAACTTTTCAATTTCTGCCAAAACGAACGACTGACAGTTGAAGTGCTGGTCAACAATGCCGGCATGTTCTATTTCGGGGCAGCTGTGGAAAAATCGATGTCGCAAACCCACAACATGACGATGCTGCACTGCACCACCCCTGCAGACCTGTGCGTACTGTTCGGCAAGACAATGAAAGAGCGCGGATGCGGCTACATCCTCAACGCCGCCTCCATCACAGCTTTCATGAGCTTCCCCACCATCGCCGTCTACCAGGCATCAAAAGCCTACTTGCTCAGGTTCTCAAAGGGAATCCACTATGAACTAAGCCACTACGGGGTTAAGGTATGCTGCGTCTGCCCTGGCGCCGTAGATACGGACCTCTACAATCTGCCTGTGAACATACGCAAACGGTTACGTGCCATAGGCATCATGCTATCCCCTGAACAGATTGCAAGACGTGGGGTTCGGGCGACAATGCACGGGCGGAAAGTCAAAATCCCTGGCATTATCAACTACTTTTTCGTGTTTCTCTGCTTCCTTTTGCCTGGTTTCCTTATCAATTTGGTGAAAAGGAAATTCGTCTGACCGACAACTGCCGCTTAACGCTTTTTAGTGAAGCGGACTTTTCTTGTGACAATCAGGATCACGCCCATCAAGGTGATGAGCAGCAACGGAACCCCAATATTGATTACGGCAAGCAGCACTTTGTGATTGCGTGTTTTCTCATTACTCAGCGATCCTATCTTGAAGTTCTTGGCCCGGAGCTGCAGCAAGTCATCATCCGCACACAAATAGTTGACACAATTAATGATAAAGTCCGTGTTGTCGAAAGTCTGGCGAGTATAAATGTCATAACCGGCCGGATAGGGTTGATTCCGCCGGCTGTCGAACGGATTTCGAATAATATCTCCGTCGGAAACGAAAATCTGGCGCGTATAATCGCTATGATCCCGAAAATCCAACTCCTTGATTGTGTCGAACTCGACTGGCAAGATGCCTTTGAAAGCCGACTGGAAGTTACCTTCAACCAAAACTGCAATGGGAACATTACGGTAGGAATACTCTTGGAGATTCGGTTTCACCATTCCCACGCGCAAAGTGACAATAGAGGGTGTCGGCACCACTTTCGTGCGCTCGGATGTGGTCATCAGCACAGTTTTTGTCAAATCGGCGTTGTTGCCCACCAAGTCGATGCTACCTGCAAAGTCGGACTTGACATTTTTGAGGTTCCGTACAATAGGATGATTGCCAAAATTCACAACATCAAGGCAATAGGGGAAAGCCATGAACTTGTACTGAGGCTGGTCACCGATAACGCTCACCTGCTGCGGAACAGGCAGACAACTCAGATCCTGAATAAGGTCAGTATTCAAGCGCACACCATAAGTGAAGAACAAGTCATTGATATACAAAGCTCTCGGAGTTGCAAAGAATTCTCCGGCTCTCTGTAGGCTATCCAAAGAGGCCGTAGTGTTATCGACCAGCCATAACACTTTGCCGCCGCGCATGATGAACTGGTCGATGATGTATTTGTCGTATTCGCGGAATGGTTCGGTCGGCTGGGCGACAATCAGCACATCGTATTTGTTTCCGCCAGGCACAAGATTCGCCGACACAGTGTCATCTATGGAAATGTTGCGCAATGCGTTTATCTTTCCGTCTAAAGTAATCCTGCTGACATTGTAGAACCGCTGAAGCTGCATGGCCGTCCAGCAAGTGTTCCAAAAATCCAGTTCGCCATGGCCATCCAGATAGGCCACCTTGGGTTTTTCTGTCTTCATCAGACGACGCACGGGCGACACCAGATTGTACTCGAGTTCCTCATTGGAATACTTCATCCAATCGGCTCCGGAAGGGTCGGCAACCACCACTTTGGCAGGATATTCATGATTGCGGTAGGAGACAATGGCGCCGGGAATCACCACATGGGTGGAAAAACCGCTCGCATCCTCCCGGCTGACGGGAATCGGTTCGAGCCCTTTTTTCACGAACTCGCCCAATATGCTGTTCACTTCCTCATTTGTCTTTCCGTCCAACGGATCGATGAACTCATAATAGACGTTCTTGGAATAGCTCCGGAAATTCTGCAGCATCTGTTCCACTTGCTTGGCAAAAAGCTGGTAATCGGCAGGTTGGTCCTTCCCTTTCAAATATACCCGGAAATAGACACGGTCTTCCAGGTTTTTGAGCATCTCGATGGTGCTTTTGGAAAGCGAATGCCGTTTGTCTTTCGTCAAATCGATTCGGGTGAAGAAAAAAGACGACAAAATGTTCAGCATGGTCACCGCGACAACGACCGCGGCCAACCCAAGAATAGTGCGTCTTTTGAATTGCTTGCTCTGGTTACTGATATTGTTGCTCATAATGCTCCATTGTTATTCATACTGTAAAGACAGGCGAACCATCTATACCAAAATTACCATTTTCGACTTAACAAGACCAAACGAGTGGCATAAAGGAAAACAAATACCACACTACAGAAGTAAACCACGTCTCTGGTATCAATAACACCCTGGCTTATAGACGAATAATGATGTTCTACACCAAGAGTCTTGAGATAGTATCCAAAAGAGCCGAGGGTGTCAAACGAGTAGATGAAGGCAAAACCGAAGGAGAGGATAAAGCAGAGGAGGGCGGCGATGATGAATGCCACGATTTGGTTGTTGGTGAGGCTTGAGGAGAACAGGCCGATTGCAATGAACGAGGCGCCGAGGAAGAGCAGGCCGAGGTAGGAGCCCCACGTGCTGCCCATATCAATATTGCCCACGGGGTTGCCTATCCAATAGACCGTCACCACATAAACCAACGTCGGAAGGAGGGCTATCGCCAATAGGGTGAGGCATGCGAGGAATTTCGCCCACACAATCTGCATGTCCGTTATCGGAAGCGTAAGCAGAAAATCCATCGTGCCGGTTCGTTTCTCCTCCGCAAACGACCGCATCGTGATGGCTGGGACCAAAAAGAGGAACAGGAACTGCGAAAGGTTGAAAAGCCCTTGCAAATCAGCCAATCCTGATTCCACCACATTATTGACATTCGGGAAAACCCAGATGAAGAGTCCCGAGACTATCAGGAAAACCCCGATAAAAATGTACCCGATAATAGAGCTTAAAAACGCCTTAAGTTCCTTAAGATAAAGACTAAACATACTTTCTCAAAAAATTTCGCAAAGATACAAAATTTGGGTGATATAATTTTGTATCTTTGCCCGATTTTTGAACTCATTAATTTTATTAAAATAGACCTTATGGAAAAAATCAAAATTGGTATCAACGGTTTCGGCCGTATCGGCAGACTGGTTTTCAGAGCCACTACAGAAAGAGACAACGTTCAAGTGGTCGCCATCAACGACTTGCTGGATGTGGATTACATGGCTTACATGCTCCGCTATGATTCTGTGCATGGCAAGTTTAAGGGTGAAGTGTCCGTGGAAGACGGCATGCTTGTGGTGAACGGCAACAAGATTCGCGTCACCGCTGAGAAGGATCCCGCCAACCTTAAGTGGAACGAAGTGGGTGCCGAGTATATTGTGGAATCAACGGGTCTGTTCCTTACCAAGGAGCTGGCCGAGGCTCATCTCAAGGCCGGTGCGAAACGCGTCGTGATGTCCGCCCCCTCTAAGGACGACACCCCAATGTTCGTCATGGGCGTGAACGACAAAGGATACGCAGGGCAACCCATCGTCTCCAACGCCTCCTGCACCACCAACTGCCTGGCCCCGCTGGCCAAGGTCATCCACGACAACTTCGGCATCGTTGAGGGCCTCATGACCACAGTTCATGCCGCCACTGCCACCCAGAAGACCGTTGACGGCCCGTCGAAGAAAGACTGGCGCGGCGGCCGCTCCATCCTCGGCAACATCATCCCCTCCTCCACCGGCGCCGCCAAGGCCGTGGGCAAGGTGATCCCCTCCCTGCAAGGCAAACTCACCGGCATGTCCCTGCGCGTCCCCACCGCCGACGTCTCTGTCGTTGACCTGACCTGCCGAATCGAAAAAGCCGCCACCTACGACGAAATCAAGGCCGCCGTGAAGAAAGCCTCCGAAACCGAACTCAAAGGCATCCTCGGCTATACCGAAGACGCAGTGGTCTCCACCGACTTCATCGACGAAAAGAGAACCTCTGTGTTCGACGCCAACGCTGGCATTATGCTCAACGAGCACTTTGTCAAACTGGTCTCCTGGTATGACAACGAAATCGGCTACTCGAACAAAGTCGTCGACCTCATCTGCAGCATGAACACCACCGTTCCCTTGAAATAATGCAAATCCCTATGGGGGCGGCACTCCAACCGTCCCCATATTTGTCTAACCAATAATTTATTACAACATGGAAAAATATGTTTGCGACATGTGCGGGTATGTATATGACCCTGCAGTAGGCGACCCCGACAACGGCATCGCCCCCGGCACCGCCTTCGAAGACCTCCCCTCCAATTGGACCTGCCCGCTATGCGGCGTGGACAAATCCAATTTCTCCAAACAATAATCGCCCATGCGATTTCCGGAACGGCCTTCTTTCAGGAAGGCCGTTTTTTTGTATTCCGCCATTCATAAATTTATTATCTTTGCAGGTTTTAATTTTGGATAAGAATGTTTACTGGAATTATCGAAAAAACCGGCAGAATCGTAAAGATTGAAAAGGACCGAACCAACTTCAACTTCACGTTGGAAGTGGACTTCGCGGAAGAACTCAGCATCGACCAGAGCATGGCGCATGATGGTTGCTGCCTCACCGTGGTCCAAATAGACAGAGAGAAGAAACAATATGTGGTGACTGCCATGGAGGAAACCATGCTGAAAACTAACCTCGGAACATGGAAAGTGGGCGACGAGGTGAATCTGGAACGCAGCATGCGTATGGACGGCCGATTCGACGGCCATATCGTGCAAGGTCACGTCGACCAGACGGCTGTGTGCGAGAAAGTGGTCGATGAGAACGGCAGTTGGAGATACTACTTCACTTACAACCCCGACAAAAACAACTTCACCGTCCCGAAAGGCTCCATCTCCGTCAACGGTGTCAGCCTCACAGTTGTCGATTCTGAAAAAGGCCACTTCTCCGTAGCCATCATCCCCTACACGCACAAGGTCACCAACTTCCACAACCTGAAACCCGGCTCCGTAGTCAATATCGAATTCGACGTGTTCGGAAAATATGTGCAACGACTTTTGGATGAATACTTTAAAAATCAGACAAAATAAAATCCCCTTTTCTGCGTTATACACGCTTCACTAAAATCACGGATCATTGAGAAAGAAAACAAAAATATTCTCCGAAATAGGTTTAAGTCTGCTGACGATAGCAGTACTGATGGGGTGCTCTACATCCAAAAACACTTTCCCGAACCGCGCCTACCACAATGTAACATGCAAGTACAACGTATATTGGAACGGAAATCAGGCTATGAAAGATGCCGAGCGGGAATTGGCCAAACTCTCCAAAGACAATTTCACGGCCACACTGCCCGTCTACAACTACCCCGACAAGACCGAACTGGGACCGTGCCTCTCGCACCTCGACCGCACCATAGAAAAGTCGTCGAAAGCCATACACAAGCATTCGATGATGATCAAAGGGAAGGAGTATGTGAAAACAATCGACGACGCATACTTCTTGATGGCCAAGTCCTACTTCTACAAACAAGACTACGTGCAAGCACAACGTGTCCTTAACTACATCGTGCACACCTACCCCAAGTCAAACGTGCGGAATGAGGCGGAAATGCTGCTGGCTCGCACCCAGATGCGGCAAGGCTATTTCACCAGTGCCGACGAGCTGCTGGAGACCATCCGCTACATGAACGACAAGAAAAAGAACAAGAACTTTGCCATCCTCTTCAATGCGGCCAAGGCCGAATATCACCTTACCGCACCGGACGGAGACATTCAAGAGGCCATCGACTACATCGGAAACGCTCTCGCCAACCATCCGAAACGGGAATTCCGCACCCGGCTACAGCTCATCCTCGGCGAACTCTATGAAAAACTCGGACAACAGGCCGAAGCCCAAAAAAACTTCCGGACAGTCATTCAGAAATCCAACAACTATGAGATGACCTTCTGCGCCCAGATGCACCTCGCCGCTAACTACGATGGCACGGAATCCAACCGCAACGCCATCACCAAACAGCTGAACAAAATGCTGAACGACAAGAAGAACGAGAACTATCACGACCAAATCTACTATGCCTTCTCAGAAATCGCCCGCATTGACGAGGACGAGGTCCTTCGCATGGACTATCTCGCCAAATCCGTGGCCTCCTCGACGGAAAACAACTACCAGAAAACTTTCTCCAGCCTCACCTTAGCCGACCTCAATTTTGAAAACGACGAATACCGTGAAGCCCAGCACTACTACGACACGGCCATGATGGCCATGCCCAAAAACTACCCGAATTACGAACAACTTCAGAAAAAGGCGAACGTACTTAAGGACTTGGTGGACAAATTGGATGAAATCGACCTGCAAGACAGTCTCTTGCGCATCGCGAATCTGCCTGAAGGGCAGCGTAACGCGTGGGTCAGGAAGATGATTGCCGATTATACGGAAGCTGAACGCAGGGCGGCGGCCGAAGAGGCCGAACGAATGCTCGCCATGCAGAACGCAGCCTCCTACGCCAACATCAACACCACATCATCCAACGGAAAATGGTACTTCTACAACCAATCACTGGTCACCGCCGGCCAGCAGGACTTTTACCGCCGTTTCGGAAACCGTAAACTGGAGGATAACTGGTTCATCAGCAACAAAGCTCAGATTTCGTTCGACGACATGGCAGCGCTGAACGACCCGTCGCTGGTTAATGATACGGTGGAGTATGACGAAGACGGCAACCCCATCCCGAAACGCGAAACCGACCCCAAGAAGGAGGCCTACTATCTGCAAGACCTACCCTTGACACAAGGGGCTAAAGACACGGCCAACGCCATCATCGCCAAAAACCTGTATGAGACAGGCTTCATGTACCAGGACCTGTTAAGCGACACCAAACGCGCCATCGCTTCTTTTGAATCCCTGTTACAACGCTATCCGAAGAGCGAATACGCACTTCCCGCCATCTATATGCTATACACACTCTATCGCAACAGCGGAAACTCAAAAGCGGAAACCTACAAGAACACGTTGCTGACCCAATACCCGGAAACCGACTATGCCAAGCTAATTCAAGACCCAGATTACTACAACAAACTGGCTGCCAGAGAGAAAGCTTTGGAAAACCAATATGCACAGGTTTATGAAGACTTCACTCAGAAACGGTGGAGAAACGTGGTACAAGCCGCAGATGCCGTCATCCCGAACTGCAGTGACCTGACCCTCGAATCACAGTATGCCTACCTCCGTGCCATTGCAACAGGACAACTCTACAACCAAGACACACTCATTGTCGAACTAACACGCATAGTTTCCAATTATGGCACTGAACCCGTTGCGGACCTCGCACGCTACTATCTCTCGAATTTCACGCGTGAACAAATCCAAAAAAGCCTCGGCCAAAACGTCTCCAAAGAGGAAAACGAGACACTCCAGCAATCCATCCCAAGCAACGAGCCGAAAAAAGAGACTACATTCATCTTCAACCCGAACGACCAACACTATGTCGTGCTGCTGGTGAAAACTTCCGAACTGCCTATGCAAACCGTCAAACAAAACCTTAACACATTCAACAAGACGCATTTCAGCCTCAAAAAATTGACCATCAGCAGTTTCTTTATCGACAACCAGCGACAGATGGTGACTATCTCCAAGTTCGCCAACGGTGCAGATGCAATGGATTATTACAACATCTTGGTAAAGAACGAGATGTTCAGTTCAGACATTAACGACAAATCCATTGAACCGTATGTCATGAGTGCCAATAACTACACCAACTACTACAACAAACGGGATGAAAGGCCCAACTATCCGGCATTTTTCAAAGATAATTACTTAAAGAATCAATAAACAATATAGACATGAAAGAAACAGATACTCGAGATTACAGCGGCGCAGCCGTTAACGTCATTGCACAAGGTACCCAGCTACAAGGAAACATGCTCACCAGCTCCGACTGCCGGATTGACGGTGCGCTGCGAGGCAACATTGAATCCAAAGCGAAAATCATCGTAGGGCGCAGCGGTGTTGTGGAAGGCAACATCAAATGTGCCAACATAGAGATCGAAGGCACAGTAAAGGCGGAGTCCCTGATGGTCACGGAACTGATTTCTCTGAAAGCCACAGCCAATCTGATCGGTAACATCGAGACCGGCAAGATTGCCATCGAACCCGGAGCTGAATTTTCAGGGAACTGCAAGATGCGCAACACCCGTATCGCGCAGCAGCAACCCACACCCCAACCCGAGCGCAAGTAGCGTATGCCCAATCCGGCACCCCCCAAAAAAACATCCCCCTTTCATCAATACGCCGTCTATTCCAATCTGGCATTTGAAATGGGGGCACTTATTGCATTGGGTGTTTTTGGAGGCATAAAGCTTGATAAAACACTGAATATAAGTCCTTTGTTTACTATATTGGGGGCTTTGGCCAGTATCGCCGTTTCGCTTTACCTCATCATTCGATCATCCATAAAATCATCAAAAAAAACAAAAAATGAGCAAAAAGTTGCCAATTAGGAAGTTCTCTTTTCTCATCATCGTCTTCTCCGTCATCGTAGCCGGACTGTCGTTGCTCTTTCAATGGCTGTTCCCACACCTCGCCTCGCCCGCACTGCCTTTCATTGTGCTCTTTTTCTTTGTGATGACCCTCTTCACCATGTTCGTGGTGCTTCGCAACGATAACGGCAACGACGGCAAACGTTTCGTCTCCTCTTATATGATCTCACGAACAGTCAAAATTCTATCCTGCCTATTGTTCCTGTTTCTCTACATGTATTTGAATCAAGCGGATGCTATACGTTTTGCCATCGCTTTTCTCGTAATCTATTTCCTGTACGCTATTTTTGAGGTATTTGTGCTTAAGAAAGAAAACCAACCTGCAAAATGATGGACAAAAAAGCATTACGACAGACCATACGTGCGACCAAAAAAAAACATACGGCCGAAGAGCTGAAACTGCAGTCTGAGGCGGTGCTCCGGAAGCTTGCCGCCCATCCACGATTCGCGGAGGCCAACAGGGTGATGCTATACGCCTCCCTTCCGGACGAAGTGCAAACCTTGGACTTTATCGAAACATGGCGGCACAGGAAGACCATCATTCTTCCCAAAGTGGCCGGAGACGACATTATTCCTACAGAATTGTCAGACAACGTGCCCTTTGTGGAAGGCGATTTCCACATCCCTGAACCCCAAAACCATCCTTACACTGGAGAGTTCGACCTCATCGTGGTTCCTGGGATGGCCTTCGACAAGGCTGGTCACCGCCTGGGGCGCGGAAAAGGCTATTACGACCGCTTTCTGGCACAACACCCCGATGTCTACACCATTGGAATCTGCTTCGACTTCCAGCTCCTTCCTGAAATCCCCTGTGAACCTCACGACCGCAAGATTTCCGAAATCATCTCGTGTTAAACCCTATAAACCGACTCTCTCAAGACTCACACCACAGCACTAAATCAAAACAGGCAAAGTCCCCCGCCCTGCGCATCGAATAAAATTATAATTTAACGTACTGTATATCAAAATTTTTTATAATTTTGCAGCTTACTACTATTTTAATATAAAATATTATAAATCAATTAATTATACACCAATGAAAGTTTATCAGACTAAAGAAATCAGGAATATCGCCCTTATTGGCGGTAACCGAACGGGTAAAACCACCCTGGCAGAAGCCATGGCTTTCCACGGAGGCGTCATCAGCAGAAGAGGAACTGTGGAAGACAAGAACACTCTCTCCGACTACCGCGAAGTGGAATTGGAAAGACAACAATCCATCCAAAGCTCCGTGTTATATGCAGAATTCAACGGCACGAAGATCAACATGGTTGACTGCCCCGGTTTCGACGACTTCATTGGTGAGACTGTGTCTGCTTTGCGTGTGATGGACACCGCACTGATGGTCATCAATTCCCAAAACGGAGTTGATGTGGGTGCAGAGATCCAATGGCGTCACACCAAAGCCTCCCACATTCCTGTGATTTTCGCCGTAAACCAACTGGACCACGAAAAGGCCAATTTCGACGAAACACTGCACCAGCTGAAGGAGTACTTCGGTGGCAGTGTCATGGCTTTTCAATATCCGGTGAACGCAGGCGTCGGCTTTGACTCTGTCATCGACCTGCTCCAAATGAAAATGCTCAAATTCCCTGTAAACGGCGGCAAGATGGTGGTGGAAGAGATTCCAGCAGACCAAAAGGGCAAGGCAGAAGAGATGCACAGCGCCCTGATTGAGGCTGCGGCCGAAAATGACGAGGCACTGATGGACAAGTTCTTCGAAGAGGGTACCCTTACCGAGGATGAGATGATTCGCGGTCTGAAACTGGGTATCGCAAACCGCGGCACCTTCCCGGTGATTTGCGTCGCCGCCAAGACTGACCAAGGCGTTGACCGCCTCATGGACCTCATCGTCAAAAATTGCCCGACTCCCGACGAAGGCCGCACGATGAAAGCCACAAACGGCAATGAGCACAAATACAACGCCGCAGAACCGTTCGCAGGCTTCATCTTCAAGATTGGCATCGAACAGCATCTCGGCGAAGTGGCTTTCATCAAAATCGCTGACGGCGAAATCAAGAAAGCCGATGACGTCCTGAACACCAACACGAATACCAAAGAGCGTATCTCCCAACTGCTCGCTTTCGCAGGCAAAAACCGCGTGGAGGTTGAAAAGGCTGTGGCTGGCGATATCGTGGCCACCATCAAACTGAAAAACTCCCCCACAGGCACTACGCTGATGGCCAAGGGTGACGATGTGATTGAACCCACCGTCTATCCGGACCCGAAGTTCCGCACCGCCGTCCGCGCCGTCAACAGCGCCGATGACGAGAAGCTGGGCGCCGCTCTCAACGAAATCCGCAAGACCGACCCGACCTTCCAAATGGAACAGTCCAAGGAACTGAAACAGCTCATCATCTCCGGACAGGGCGAACAACACCTCAACATCGTGAAATGGATGATTGAGAAGCTCAACAAAATCGACATCGAATACTACGCCCCGAAAATTCCGTATCGCGAGACCATCACGAAGTCCGCAGAAGCCATGTATCGCCACAAAAAGCAATCCGGTGGTTCCGGTCAATTCGGTGAGGTTCACATGCTTATCGAATCTTACTACGAAGGCATGCCCACCCAGACCAAATACCCGATCCGTGCCACGGAAACCTACGACCTGCCTTGGGGCGGCAAGCTGATTTTCAACAACTGTATTGTCGGTGGTGCCATCGACGCCCGCTTCATGCCTGCCATCCTCAAGGGTATCATGGAGAAGATGGAAGAGGGCCCGCTCACCGGCTCCTATGCCCGTGACATTGTGGTGAACATCTACGACGGTAAAATGCACCCGGTTGACTCCAACGAATTGGCATTCAAACTGGCCGGCCGTAACGCTTTCAAGGAAGCCTTCAAGAACGCCGGTCCGAAGATTCTGGAGCCCATTTATGACGTTGACATTTTCGTCCCCGCCGACCGCATGGGCGATGTAATGACAGACTTGCAGGGCCGCCGCGGTATCATGATGGGAATGGACAGCGAAGGCGCATTCCAGATGATTCACGCCAAGATTCCGTTGGCCGAGATGAACAAATACTCCACCACGCTGAGTTCCATCACCTCCGGCCGCGCCTCCTATAGTATGAAATTCGCCGAATACCAGCAGGTTTCTGCCGATGTTCAGAGCGAGATCATCAAGAAATACGAAGAGGAGCACAAGGACGAGGAGTAAAATCCATCGTAGGGACGCAAAATATTGCATCTCCATAAATTATAAAATCCCGGCAGGTACCTGCCGGGATTTTTATATTGTTATTAACAAAAAGAATGGACACAAAAGCTCAAATAGCGAAGAAAGGTATACAATACATTTGATATTATGAGGATTGCATGTCAGACTTTTTTTTGCAAAGGAGTTTTCACCAACGCAATGTATATACCAATCTGCCATAGGCACATAACAAAATGACAGAGAGCAAAGTTTAACGCAACCAATCTTGCCTAACCAATAAACATCGGATAGTAATGAACTGTCGTTAGCGATATGGTTGTTAGGAGTCATAATGAGCGACAAATGAATATGCTGAAAAATACATTTTTTCAAATTACAACCGTACAATAATTTTTTGTTCAAAAAATCGCATATTGCGCGACTTTATCCCGCCTTTCTTCTTTCCTGTCTTGGGATTCCGTCCCGCGCCTTTGAAGATGATGTTGGAGCACAGTGTTATGGAGATGAAAACGATAATTTGGAGCTTTTCCATCCATTTTGGAACCCCGCGCTTCGGCTGCTCGAAAAAATGTGTATTTTTACTTTTAGTGTTTGCAAGTGCAAAAGTAAACAATAAGGGCTGACCTCAAGCGAGTATCAGCCCTGTTTTTTTCATGCCCTCGTGCACGTACGCACGCTTGAGACTTTTAGCGGACACCAATAATCACATTACAACTATGGCATTTGGGTAGAGGCCACCATACACCCATACAACCCCGCTGTTTCAGTACGCAGTCGGCGGTTGCCAAGCTTTACCTCTATATAGCCGGCCTCGCGCGCCCTTTCAACCTCCGCTGCGCTGAAATCACCCTCTGGACCTATTAACAGAATCATCTCAGAATAATGGCGGGGCATTTTCACTAACTGCCGCTGATTGTTGTCATCGCACCATGCGATAAACTTATCCGCCTGCCTCAAAGCATTTTGCTGGATGAAGTCTGGAAATTTGTTCATCGTCAGAGACGGCAGCCAAACAGTCTGCGACTGCTTAAGGGCCGCTATGGCTAAACGCTGCATTCGCTCCATGTTGATACGCATGCGCTCGGAATGCTCACACTGGAGAAAAGTCAAAGAGTAAATGCCAATTTCTATGGCTTTTTCCAAGAGCCACTCCATACGGTCGGGATTTTTGGTAGGGGCTACGGCCAAATGTAAACCGTTATGCGCCAAAGTGTTTTCATCGACTTCTCTTCGTACTTCCAAAAGGCATTTTTTCGGATGCGCATTGGCCACGACAGCCTCAACCAAATGGCCACAACCATCGGTAACACGCACACAATCACCTTCTCGATGCCGCATGACCCGAATGCAATGTTCTGACTCGTAGTCACTTAGGGTAATAAAAGGATTTGAGATATCGGAAGCGTAGAAGTAATGCATGGCAAGTCTGCTTTATTCTTAAACTTAGCTGAAAAACTGCTTTACACGACTGAAGACACTTTTGTCATTTTTCCCCGGCTTCGGCACGAAATTATCATGTGTGCTGAGCTGCTCCAACATACTTTTCTCTTCTTTGGTAAGGGATTTCGGAGTCCAGACGTTCACATTAACAATGAGATCGCCAACAATACGGGAGTTGACTTGCGGAAGTCCCTTGCCTTGCAGGCGAAGAATTTGACCGCTTTGCGTACCCGGAGCAATCTTGATTTTCACTTTGCCCGTCAAGGTCGGGATCTCCACGGAGGCGCCCAATGCCGCTTGGGGTATGCTGATATAGTAATTCAAATAGAGGTTATTGCCATCACGTTCGAAAATATTATGGTCAGCGACCTCGAAGACGACAAGCAAATCACCGTTTATGCCCCCGCGTTGTGCGGCATGTCCCTTTTGGGGAACGGTCATCTGCATACCATTATCGACACCGGCAGGAATATTGATGGTGATGATTTCCTCTCCGGACACGGTTCCGTTGCCATGACAATGCGGACAAGGATCTTTAATAATCTCGCCGGTACCGCCACACTGGGTACACACACTGGCTTGCTGAATTATGCCGAACATGCTGCGTTGTTGGCGCACCACTTGACCACTGCCATGGCACGTGGGACAAGTAGTCACGCCATTGGACTCTTTAGCACCGGTGCCGTGGCAGTGCGGGCATTCCACCTGTTTGCTGATTTTGACCTTTTTCTCGACAGGTGCAGCCACCTCCTCCAAAGTGAGTTTCACCTTGATACGTATGTCACCGCCTTTACGCACGCGACGCTGAGCCCCTCCTTGGCCGCCAAAGCCACCGAAGCCGCCAAAGCCGCTGAATCCACCGCCAAAGCCACCTCCGAACACATCTGCAAAATGACTGAAAATATCATTAAAGTTCATGCCGGAGAAATCACTGGCATCGTTACCCATACCCGCATGTCCATATTGATCGTAACGGGCTTTCTTTTCTGGATTACTCAGCACATCATACGCTTCGGCAGCCTCTTTGAATTTCTCTTCCGCCTCTTTATCGCCCGGATTCCGGTCGGGATGATATTTCATGGCCATTTTCCGGTAGGCCTTCTTTATCTCGTCAGCCGAAGCATCCTTCGAGACGCCAAGCACTTCGTAGTAATCTCTTTTTTCCATTGTTTAGTCTCCTTTCTTACTGACCGACGACCACTTTTGCGAATCGGATCACTTTATCCTTGAGTTTGTAGCCTTTTTCGGTGACATCAATCACTTTGCCTTTCTCCTCTTCGTTCTGGACCGGGAAATGGGTCACGGCTTCGTGAAAGTCGGTGTTGAAATCCTCGCCCTTGGCCTGGATCTCTTCCACGTCAAAACGTTTCATCATCTGCATTAACTTGTTGTATATCAAATTAAAGCCTTCTTTGATAGATTCCACATTGTCCGCTTTTTCATTGGCGGCGATTGCACGTTCAAAATCATCAATCACAGGAAGCAGGCTCACAATAACCTTTTCCGAAGCCGTCGAAATAAGATCCAGTTTCTCCTTATTGACACGCTTTTTGTAATTGTCAAATTCGGAGAACATCCGCAAAAAACGGTCATTCAGCTCGGCTTTCTCCGCCTTCAACTTTTCAATCTCCGCTTCGAGATCTTGAACTTTTTCTTTATCTTTCTTTTTTGAGAAAAAACCTTTTTTGTTTTTGTCAGTCTGAACCTCTTTTCCCGACAAATTGTCAGTACTTTCCTGAAATTCCTCATTCACTTCAGGATTCTGGACTTGTTTCTCCTGCACATTTTCTTCTTGATTCTCTTCCATATCGTTCTTATTTTCAATTACTTTCAAACACAATTAAAGAGCGGAACTGAATATTGCTTCAATCCGCACTAACATAAAGCAAAAAATTTGCCAAAAAATCAATTACTTGAAATAATGTCTCTCCGCGCTGTGACATCCGGCCTCCATAAAAGAGATGAATTCTAAAAAAGCTTCATCCTTGTCGGATGGAAACTGAATGCCAAACGCTTTCGCCAGTCCGAAAAGTTGACCTATATTATTATATTCCAACGGATTGTCAATTTCGGACTCATAATTATGCGGTACTTTGGCAGTATCGGTATAGGAACCGGACACCTCCTCAGGCAGATTGGCTGGCAAAATCACATCGTACAGCTCTGCATTGCCGGGGAGATATGATGTATGTAACAGCGAAAACTCGGCTTTCCGAACATTATGGAGAATGTCCTCGGCAATGTCGGAGCCAAGGGCATTCCACAAAATCACGTTACGGAAACCCGGACCATCTATCACCGAGGCAACATCCACGGATTCCGTACAGACTGCTGCCTGGAACACTGCTTCCATCTTGTGCCTCGCCTCTTCGTCCATGTGGTGGCCGCCTGGCGCGATGTGCGGGAACAATCCCATGTCGTAAAGACCTTGACTGTTCAACTCTCCCTTGATGGTCAAAAATCCGGCCGCCGGCTTCGACTGGATGTCAAGCAGCATGCACATGTTCTCCAACTCATGGTAGGCACTGGCCGTTAACCAACGCTCCCAAACGAGAAATGCGGGTGCATGAACCGTAATCAAATCATCAACAAACGATTGAATATCAGCATGTTGCAGATTGTTTTTCTTCAAAAGGGCGTCATAGTCATCCTCCATCAACGCATTTTTGTAGATTCCATAGTTTTTCCCTAAAACTTCAACGTAAATACCCTTTTCCAGATGGTGCCGTATCATGTAATAGTTGACACAACGAAAGAAAGCATAATAGTCCGTAATACACAGGGTATCCGTTGAGTTGAACCAATAACGCGGAGTGTCTGGGCAACGTTTGAGAATTTCGAAAACGGCCTTCAGTGTTTCCGGCATTTTTGAAGACCAAACAGCGGGTGCCTCGCCGGATACGCCCTGGCACCCCTTTTCGGCATTCGGGAAAATACAGTAGAACTTGTTTGACTGGAAAAGTTCCGCAAACGGCAAGATGTCATTTTTGTCTGGAAAGAAATCTGTGCCGCGACGATAATAGTCGAAGGTGTTCAAGGCATTGGTGTTCAGGGCAATGCGAGCCAATCGTTGCAGCAGATAGAGTGTTTCGTTGGAATAGCTACCGCTGCTCATCACTAACGTTTCATTGACTCCCGCTGCCGTCAGCCTTTGGGCAACATGCTGGAAGGCTTGCTCAAAAGGAACGGGCTCAAGCTGCCCGTTCAACTTCATCAAGGGTTGTAAGATTCTTTCTTTCATAATTTTGGAACGCTGCCTACCGGCCCTGAGTAAGTTTGTGGAAAAGTTGCTCCATACCGAGGGCGTCCAGATCGTCAGCTGTTTTGAGTCCAACCTTTTCGGCCAGGAGATGGAGGTCTTTGGTCAAGGTGTCGGCCACGAGTTCGCCTTTGTTGATGATGACGACATGGTCGCACATGGCCTGGACCTCTTGCATAATATGGGTGGAGAGCAGCACAGTGCGGTTTTTGCCATAGGAGCGTATAAGTTCCCGTATTTCAATAAGTTGATTCGGGTCAAGGCCTGTGGTAGGTTCATCCAGAATCAAGACTTCGGGGTTGTGGATGAGTGCCTGGGCGATGCCTACGCGCTGTTTATAGCCGCGTGACAGCGCCCCGATTTTCTTGTGCTGTTCGGGCGTAAGGCCTGTGCGGGCAATTACCTCGTCCACGCTCTTCTGCTTCTCTTTCAGTTTATAGACCCCGGCCACAAACTCCAAAAACTCCCGCACATACATGTCGTAGTAGAGCGGGTTGGCTTCAGAAAGGTATCCGATGGCTTGCCGCAGTTTCAGGGAATCTTTCCAAATGTCCATCCCGCAGACGGTGATACTGCCTTCCGTGGGCGGAATCAGTCCGGTGATAATCTTCATCATAGTGGTTTTACCGGCACCGTTTGGCCCCAAAAAACCGACAATTTCACCTTTTTTAGCCTCAAAACTGACTTTGTTGAGGGCATATTGCTCCCCGAAAACTTTCGTGACGTTGTTAACTATAATCGACATGTTTTACTTTTTGCAACAAAGCGCAAAAATACGCTTTTTTTAAAGATAAAAAAAGCCGCCCACAATAATGGCGGCTCTATGTATGCCGTATATACGACTAATATTCGAACAGCAGGGACTCGTAATCGTTTTCGCCATCTTCTGAAATGGTCATTTTCACAGGAAATTTCCCATCATATTCGTATGAGAAAATCAAGTTAAAATATTCATATTCAACGCCTTCTTCTTTGTAAATATATGATGATGTCAGCATATTCCCATAATTGAAAGTGTTGAGATAGGAGTCGTCCCATACACCTATCACTTCATCGTACAACATAGGAGACCAACCTTTGAACGGATTAATGTTGTTGTCGTATGTGAAATAAGCATCCATTGTTTCGCCACTTTCATCGCCTACATAATGTCCGTGGATATGACTGATATTCTTGCCTTCCCATGTGAGTTCAAGAATCATTCTGTCTTCGCCTTTTTGCTTAGTGTTAAGTTTTTCTACCGCTTTCGTCAGACCTTCCCCGCCTTGTGGCATCAAGACAGCCAACGGGTTGAGGCGTTTTTGATTTTTATTACTACCATAAGAATCGTAAGAGACATATTCAATCTTAGATAATTTGTTGTTCTCATAAACAAAATCGTAAGATTCTTCCAACGTATTGGCCCAAAAGTATTTAACAGACTTGATTTTCCCGTTCTCATAGCTAAAATCAAGATTTTCGCTTCCTTCTTGAATGCGCACTATACGATTGTTTTTATCGTAGGAATAGTTCTCTGTGAATAATGTATCTCCATTGGAATTGTAATAATCTACGCTGGTCAGCAAATTTCCTTTCCAATTCCAATCTTGCATCAGAAATTTCTGTCCACCGTATTCGCGATAGATTTTCTTAATTTTCTTTCCTGGATTGTATTTCCCGTCATTCTCCTTTTCGCAGGAGGTCAAAGCAGCGCAAAACAGCGCACATATACATAATACCAATACTCTTTTCATAACATGTTTTTTCACGTTGATTTACATATGACGCAAAAAAAACGAAAAGTCACCAAAAATATTGCAGAAAAAACAAACAAGGAAAGAAAATGCGCTACACGGCGATTGTAGAGTCTCCCCACAGCGAGCCTTTACCGTGATTTCAGCCACTTCTTCGCCTTGCCGCCCTTGGCGCTCGTCAGGCGCACGGAAAAGAGCGACTTGTCGTCAATGACATTGCGGTGAATGAGAAAGAGGTATTTGCCGTCGGGGGCGTCCGCCAGCATGTTGCGGAACTCTTCCATGTACTGCTTTTTCACTTTGGCATCCTTCACCTTATAGCCTTTTTTGGACTTCTCCACCCAGACGGAGGTCTTGGTGGAAGAGATATGGTAACGAATTTCCTCCTTCACCGGCATGGAGAATCCGTAGCGGTAGGGCTGGGTCATTTGCACTTGCGCTGTTTTCAGCAATTGCTCATTGAAGGGGCAATTGTCCTGATTAGCATCAATGTGCATTTCAACGATACCGTTGGTGTCAAGCGAAAGCACGAACGTGACGTCCGACTCGACAGGATGTGGGTTGTCGCAGGCCGCCTTATCCAGCAACTCGAACAGGTAGTTGTCCATGACCACGTAGTCGTCAGGGAAAACGGTCCGGTACGGAAGGATTACGTTCCGTTCGTCTTCCAGAAATCCGGTGACAGAGTCCACTTTTTGGACAAAATCTTTCGGAAATTGGTATCTGTTCCACTTATATCCATAATTTTCCGCCTGTCGCACCCATTTCATGTACTGGTTGCGAGCTTGTTCGTAATCTCCCTCTAAATTCAGCATTTCTATCAGGCAAAGCGATTTGCAGAGGTCGGCAGTTTGTTCCACTATTTGCAGGCGCATTCTCAAAGAGTCTTCAGAGGGAATAGTAAGGTTTTCATAATCAGCGTAATCCAAGGCATCACCATAATATTTGAAAGCGCTTTCGAAATCATGCATTTGTTCCAGTTGCTGTGCCTGATCCCAAAGATGATAAAAATGCTGGTAACATTCCATCAGCTGGATTTTCGCTTTGATCTGATTCTTGACATCGCGGGCGTTTCTCCCCTCGGGGACTGCGCGAAGTGCGTCAAAGTAGTACTGTTTTGCGACATCATATATGGCGTTTTGCGCCAGAATCCCCGCTTCGGAGTAAAGGTCCCTATAATCTTGACTTGTTTTCTGCGCGGCAAGGGACAGGCATAAACCTATCATTGCCAATAAGATGTAATATCTTGAAAATCTTTGCATGCTTTAATCTTAACAGAAAACAGTAAATTTTTTTGAGGGCGCAAAGATACGCAAAAAAATGATACCTTTGCACGCTCATTCGGGTACACAATACCCGCGTGGCATCTCAACTTGTTCGCCCACAGACACTTGTGTCAAACCAAAAAAGTGTTTATATGGGAATAAAATCTTTGCGAAAGAGGGTCGTAACCCTCAACGAACTCCTCCGGGAGAAAGCTGCCACAATGTCAGCCGAGGGCCGTCACGGCTCCGCAACCAACTACCGTTCATTGTGCCACTACATCACCGACCGATACGGCGAGGTGGACGTGAAACTGTTCAACGCCGACTTCACCAAGCGGATGAAAGCCGATATGGAGAGGGAGGGGAAGAGCCCGGCCACCGTCAGGAGCTACTTCTCGTTCCTGGCCGTGGTGTGGAACTACGCATGTTACAAACGATACGTCAAACCCGAGGACTACCCGTTCAGGCGGCACGCCTACGAGATCGACCGGACACCTGTCCCGAAGGCCGTCAAGAGGGACGACAAATACCTATCCAAGAAGGAAATGAACCTGCTGTGGGATGCCTGGGAGAAAGCGGACCCGAAGACATGCAACGGGAAGTCGATCAAGAAGTGGGTCGGTCTGTTCCTGGCCTCGTACCTCTGCAACGGGGCCAATTTCGCGGACATACTGAGGATGAAGTACGACAGGGCCTGGAGGGATTCCGGAGGCCGCGTGGTGTCGTTCGTGCGCCGCAAGACGCGCAACTCGTCGGGTGCCGTGGTCAGGGTGCCGCTCACCGATAAGCTCACGATGATACTGGACGAAATCGGCTGCGAGCCCGTGTACGGAGGTCCGTTGTTCCCTTGGATGAGCGACCTTGACGAGAACTCACAAAAAGCCGACTACCGCGTCATACACTACTCGGCCTATGCGGGGGATGTCTTGAAAAGGCTGGCCAAAAAAATAGGCGTTAGAAAGGACATCTGTGTCACCTTCGCACGCCATTCGTATTGTCATGTGCTTACCTCGCAGAACGTGAGTTACAGCATCGTCGAGAGGAATATGGGGCACTCATTGGGAATCAGCGACCACTATATGGGCGAGATTCCCGTGGATACGCTTTTCAGTGTGAACGCTATGCTTTTCTGAGCGTTATCGTGAGGGCCTTGTAGGTCTTCATGTCGGAGGTCCACAGTATCTGTTTACGTGGGTTTGACGTGGAAAGCCCTACATGCACCCATTTGCAGGATTTGAGCGACCCGTCGGGGTTGAAAACCGCGCCCTCGGCTATGATTTGGTCGAAGTGCGGTACGGAGGCTATCGCGGCCTGGATTATCTTCACGTTGTCCGTGGAGTTGTTCCCGAAGTGGATGTCGGCTGCGAGGCCTTTCAAGTGTGCGCTGGTCTTGGAACCGCCTACGGCTGTGTTCAGCTTGGGGGGTCTGTATCCGCTTGTTACGGTTACGGGCCCTTTCAAATGTTCCCTTATCGGGTCCAGACAACTGTCAATGAGCACTTTTAGATTGAGGTATTCCTTGGTGCCTTCCTTCGGGACCTCAACCAGTTTCGGATATGAGCCGGAGACACACAGTTCGTTGATGGTGAAGTATTTCATTGCAATGATATTTCACCATTGTGCCGGGTTATCCCTGGAAATGTCCGTATATGGCCCTGATTTCCTCTGCCTTGGACTTGTACTCCTCAGGGTCGAATGTGAACTCCGTGGCCTCTTTGTGGGGTAATACATACATGCTTTTCCAAACCCTTCCCTTGTAACCCGTGGAAACCGTTGATGGTGCGCTGTACTGACCCGTCTTCTCAAGTTTCCCGGTGTCCGTTATTAACCAAACGTAGCCTTTTCCGTACCCTGGGAACAGCTCCACGAGCACCAGCGGGATTCCGTCCCCTGTGAGCTTGTCAACCTTCCAGTCGTTTATCTGGAGGTCGGGGAACCTGTCGGGCCGGAACGGCCTTGACTTGATTTCAACCTTATACACCAAACCGACCTCATCCGCAAAGTAAGCGTCGTAGTCTTCGTAGCGGTTTTCAATCGTGTCCGTGGAAGTGTAGTCCTCTGTCGGATATGGAGTTAACGTAGGGCTCCACATGTCAATCGTCGAGGCCGTGAATGTATGGTAGCAAGCGGCTTCCGTGGCAACTACCTCAACCCCTCTCCTGTAGTCATCCTCGGTCATTTCTCATGCAGGTTCCGATTTATATAGTCCCCGACGTTCAATCCGTTGTCGAAAGCCTCTCCCTCTGTGAGTTGCTGGACCGCCTGCTCCTCATATACCTCCCGGAGGTCGTCGTATCTGTCGGGTTCCTTGGCCAACGGGCTGTGGCCGAAACTCTCCTCGTACCATTTCATGTAACGGTAGATGTTCGTCACGTCAAGGTACTTGGGATGGCCGTGGCAGTTCTCGCAGTGGATTCCCTTGCCGTGGCCTTGGATGTTCAGCGAGCCGCATTGCGTGCAATAGATGACTGGATCGTCGTTCCATCTTGCCTTCGTCCAGCCGTAGGTCCTATTCTTCTCCATATTCCCATCGCGCTCCTGTGATTATATAACCTTCTTTTAACTCGGCGTTGATTGTCCTTCTGAACCGTCTGCCGTCGTAGTATCTGAGGATTTCCCAGGGTCTCTCGCCGAGTTCCGAATAGGATACGAATGCCGGGAAACGCTGTATGTTGAGCGGTTTGGGGGGTTGGTCGGGGTTCTCCACTCCCACAAACGGGTTGCGGTTGATTTCCTCCTTCTTGTTGGCCGCCCGGCAATACAGCATGTTCACGGCCATACGGTAGTCGTACCTTCTGATGAGGTCCGCGAGGTCAACGCTGTAGTCTATCTCCCAGCCGTTGAACTCGTTCCGTATCATGTCGATGCCGATTCCTGCGGTTGACCAGCTGAAATTCAGGAAGTCAAGGCTCTTCGGTGTCGGTTTGTCGCTTATTGACACAATCTTGAACGCGGGATTGCACCGTCTGAGGTCGTTTATCAGGGCGCGGATGCTGAACCTGTGTGTCGTGTATATCCTTATGTGGATGCCGCTGACAACTAAAATGCTGATGGGCTGGTATCCGGCGTGCCCGCTGAGGGCGTGTTTCTTCGGGTTTCTCATGTCCGTGGTTATTTTCTTCTATACGGTAAATAGTACGTTCTTCGGAAAAAAAAGTAAAGCGGGATTTGGTTTGTCCTGAACCGTTCCGTCTAATAGAAATCGAAGGGCCATCCTACCACATTTATGGTCCGGGGTTCATTGGAGAGTTAGAAGCCGAGGTGGCTTGGGACGTGTTGTGGTAGGCACGCCTGAGCCCCCGAGGCTTTTTTTCGTTTGTAAACTATTGGTTTACTGCTCGTTAGGAAATAAAATCGAATGGCCGGAACGGTTTCTGAAAAATGGCACGGTTTTTGTATGATAGGGTCAACGGGCTGGAGCCCTGAATGATAGGAAAAACGTTAAATAAAGTAATATTCACCAAAATTTTAAGATTATGCAAAAAGAAGAAATCCTCAACCTGGTTGAACAAAGTGAACTCAAGGCAAAGACTTTTGCCGCGAAGATGAACCTCGAAATGGAAAAGGCCGACGCTCTTCGGGCCGCAGCCGAATACTGGGACGATTTGCGGATGCCGTTCAAGACAGGGGACGTTTACACCACTCTGAATCTCGGCGAAGACCATTATTACGTGGGTGTGGTGCTTGACTGCTCACGGGAAAAGGACAAAGACGGGAACCCTATGATCACGGTCTATATGGAGGAGTACGAGTTCTTCGTCGAAGAGGGTGAGAGATACGTCAAGAGACACCGCACCGACCACTGTGTGAGAAGGGACTGCAACGGTCGCGACTACATCAACTGCTGGCTTACCGACGATACCATCAGACAGACTTTCGCCGACGAGAAGATTGACCGGATGCCCTACGACGTTGATGGGACACTAAACATCCACATCGGCTGTCTGGATGCCATTGAGGAGACGCTCGTTGCCATATTCCCCGAGGCTTTCTGTGATGTGAAATTCAAAGTACCGAAAGATGAGATTGACGCGAGACGCGAGGAGGAGGAATTGAACTGGAATTGTCGGATGCAATCCATTGAACTCGGCGAGGGCTGGTTCGAGAAAACGGAGTAACCTCAACTGTTTTTTCATAGCTTGGATGGGAGACCAAGCGCGTTTTGCGCTGGTTTCCCTTTTTTTCGAGTACGTACTATTTACCGTTGAAATGAATTGAGAATGGCTGGAAGAAAGAAAAGCAGACCCAAGGGGTTCGACCCCGAAGTATGGTCCCTTCTATCGGATGACGTGAAGGGCCGCAAAGATTTGAACCGGACGCAGAAGTCCGTTTACGCGCTCTTGCTGATGATGTCGTTCAGATACACAAAGACCGACGGATGGTTTTGGCACCGTTTGGACGACGTTGTTTCGGAGCTCGGCGAACACGGGTTGGATATGACGAAGAGGAACCTACAGGACAACGTTCTCCCGGCACTATTAAGGGTTGGGCTCATAGGTTACAGACCCGGCTGCAACGTGAACGGCAGGAACATTGCTTCTTATTTCAAAGTCTTTGAGAATCAGGGAGTTGAATTAAAAAATGACACCCCATCCCACTGTAACATGCCGATAACCCGGGAAAACACCCATTATTATTCTGGTTATCAAACAGTTGAATTAAAAAACTTCACCCCATCCCAGGACTACCCTGTTTACACCCCTGAAAACACCACTTATCCGATTGGGAATCAGAGAGTTGAGGAGAAAAACTTCACCCCATTGGAAGGAAACTACATTGAAATCCCTGAAAACCAACGTTTTATGGAAAAAACTTCGCCCTTAAAAGAAGTGAAGTTAAAAGAGAAAAAAGAAAAAGAAATAGAAAGAAATGTAAAAGAAAGAAAAGACAAAGAAACGGTCCCTGAGGGGGCTGTGGTCTTGACGAACAGTTCCCTAACGCACGCGCACACGGGGGATGGGGTTGGGGAAGATTTTTCTTTTTCTTCTTCAAATCAGGCTTCCAAGCCTGTGGTAGTTGACAGGATTGGACTTGACAAGGAACATGCGAAGGCCACGCTCATGTACCGTGCCGGGCACATCACCATTGACGAGTATTCGGACATCACATCAGACCTACTCCAATCGCTGTCCGACGACGACGAGAGAAGGTCGAGCCCAATCATGTACCGTTACGACAGGGTGGTTGAGGAACTTCCATTCACAGTCACCCAGGACGAGGCTCAGAAGTTCACCGTAAGGGGATGGTGGTTCAGAAAACGCGGCAACAGGCTTCTACAACGCGTACGTCAGGGTGAATTCGACGACAACGTACAAGGGGCCTGGCTGGAAATGAAAGAAGCACTGAAATGGCTCAACGGCCTACATTACACCCATAACGGAGTGATTCTCAAAGCCTACAGCGGTACGAGGGACGAGGATTATCAACGATGGAAAAGACTGTGTGTCAACGCGTTAGGGAGGACCAAAGGGGAGAAGTTCGCGGCGTGCATCCCGACACCGAACAAGTGGAAATAGCGGAAACGGCCCTATTTGCCACGATTTCGACCCTGGATGAACACTTATACCTCAACGACCCATATCGCCCCGAATCCGGGCTCTTTGACCCCTTCTCGTCCGTTTTTGACCTCAACGCGAATCCACGGCGAAACCTACGCAGGAATTTTCCTCCAACGCGATTTGGTTTTTTTGAAAACGTTCCGTCTAATGACAATAGCGAGCCGGGCGCATTCCCGGCGTATAATATCTTACTTATCCACAGGGATTTACGCGCTTTTTCGGCCGTAACTGCCTGAGGGGCACATAAATAAGTGTTATTCCGTCTCTGACGGAAAAAACTGTCAACTCGCCGGGCTGTCCTCCCGGCGGTCTAAGTCCGGTTAAGGGGGCCGTAGTCGGTGGTCCGTGGTGAGGCGGCTCCCTTTTCTCTTTGAAGTCATTCTTTTTATTCCGTATTACTCATTTTTCGGCGCGACCCCATCCTGCTGGTATCCAAGGGGTTGCGCTTTTTTTATCACACTTTCCCAAGGGAATCGCTTGCTTCTGAACACACTTTTCCGTCTAATGGATTTTACCGAAGTACGGACTATTTAATGTCGAGGCAGGTCTGATACTACCTGACGACTGTCCGAAGAGCATAATTCAAATCAAACACAGTTCAAATGAAAAATGAGTATGTAAACGGAACTCAGCCCACAGGGGGCACGACGATTGACAATCACGACAGTTTTGTCGGCGAGGAAGACATCAGGGGCGCGGCATTGAGCCTCTTGGATTCGGCGAAGTCATTGAGGGGTTTGGCTGACAAGGCCAAGGCCATCGCAGACGAAGCGGAGAAGGAAGCGAGGAAAGCGGAGACCGCCGCAGAGGTGGCTATGCTCTCCCTCATCTTCGGGGAAGGAGGCCAAAATGCGTAGAATCAGACCAAATGAAATCGAATTGAAGCCCGCCCAGGTGGACAAACAGAACGGCAGATGGGTTCGCTTGCTGCTTCACAAGGACGCACGCCTCGACCAGGACATCTTGGACGAGACTTTCGGTCCAATGAACTGGCAATCAGAGTTCAAGGTCGTTGGCCAGTCCATCTACTGCAAGTTGTCTGTATGGGACAGTGAGAAAAAGGAATGGATTAGCAAGGAGGACGTTGGGACCTCAGAATCCAACTTCGAGCCTGAGAAGAGCGCGGCATCAACGGCGTTCAAGAGAGCGGCGGTCCAGTTAGGCATAGGCCGCTTCTTGTACAACGCCCCGACGGTGTTCGTTGACCTCTACCAAGGTGAGTGTGTGAACGGAAAGGTCAGACCAAAATTCACCGTTGAGGACTACGAGATTGACGAGAACGGCGAGTTCCTGTCGCTGGAAATCGTTGACGAGAAGGGCCAGCTGAGGTGGCACATGCCCGTCTATTCGAGGACGGTCAGGGCGATTCGGAACGCGCCGAACAAGGATAGCCTCATCAAGATATGGGATACTTTGAACGATTTGCGGAAAGACCCCGTTTTCATACGGTTGATGAAGGAGAGGAAACGGAAACTCGGGCTGGACGGCAGGACCGCAGAGCCTTAGTGTTCGCGGTTTGCGAACAGCGAACTTTTATGCAACTTCCATTTTTAATTCATTGGTTATCAAAGAAAAAGGGCAGCCCCGCGAGGAGTTGCCCTTTTCGTTTCAGCAGTTTTTGCTTTAATAGTTTTCGCGTGTCCAGCCGCTCGGGATTCCGGATGATCCGCTCGGAATGACAAGACCCGTCGGAGCGTGCAGCGTGCCAGTCGGGCTGACATTGCTGAGCCAATCGGGGAAACAGTCGGTGTCCCAAGTCTGTACGTTCGGTGTCCAGGCCTCGTTGAGGTATGAACAGCCAGCGTATAGCCCGTTGAAGCTGTAACTGTCCGTAAGGGCCTCGACCGAAGAGAGGTTAAGGCCTTTTCGCAAGGAAATGCACCCCGCGTAAGTCTCTGAAAGTGCGCTCGGCCCGGCTGTTTTCAATAGCGGCATGTCAGAGACAATAAGCAATGAACTACAGCCATTGAACATGCACCTCATACCCCTGTCGCCAACCGAAGTGACATAGGAGAGGTCGGGGCCGTATGCCATATTCGTGCATCCGGCAAACGATTCCTCCATTTCGATGCCGTTGACTATCGTTTTCAGATTCCCGTTGGATTCTGCGAAATACATGCCGCTCGCGTCAATGAGACCAGTGTTGTACTCGAAGAGGCCGTTTATGTAGCCGCAGAGAAGCCACCAGTTGCCGTAGAACGCGGCTTCGCCAGTGTATTTGACCCTCTCGCCGCCGTAGCCCTCAGTGCGCTTGATTTCGGCGTATGAGCCCGCTGGCAGTGTGACGGTCGCGCTGCTGTTGCCGTTGACCGTGAGGCTTGTCCAGTTGCCGCTGCCGTTGAATCGGTAGCTGATGTAGTAGGCCGCGCCTATCACGTTCTCGAAAGTGATTGTGCCGTTGGATTGGCCTATGTTCTTGATCTTCGGCCAGTCGGACGAGATGGCAAGCGTCGTGCCGACACATCCGGTCATAAGCCTCCACTGGCCCTGGAACATAACGTCCAGCATGAAGAAGTATTCGGTGTCGGGTTCGAGGCCCCTGACGGTGTATTCGCCGTGTTGCCTTATCTTGAGCGATGTTTCCATAATCGGAGCGTCGTCAACAGTCTTTGTCCATCTCAACCTCATCTGTGTGTAGTCGTTGGAGAGGTATCCGTTCCAGCGGAAGGTGAGTGAGCGTGCCGTCTCGTCAATGGTGCCGACCTGTGCGTAGTAGGTGTAGGGGACCTCAGTCCATCCGCTTGGAACGCCGTCTGTGCTGTTCTGCGTGAGGGTCATAGGCATAGACTTCATCACGTTACCGCTCGCGGCGATGCCGCCCGTGGCCCATTGGGTGTATGTCGTTCCGCCTGATATTCTGACGGGGGCGACCCTCGGAGTGGTGATTTCCGCCACACTGGAACAGCCTCCGTTGAACTGTTTCAAGGGGTATGTGTTGTCGGTGCCCACCGTGCCTACGTGGGAGAAATCAATGCCCTTGGTCAGGTTCGCGTTGTTGTGGAAGAAGTATCTCGCGCTGTCGATGGCGATGAGCTGTGAGAATGACGGTGGATTGGCGAACGGGCAGCTGGTGAAGACGCCGTTCTGTGCGTATATTCTGTAAACGTCGTCGAACGGAGGCGGGTAGAGGAGCCCGGTGCAGCCCTCGAAAGCGTAGTTCAGCATCTGCCCCTGCATGTTGCGGACACCGAAGTAGAGTTCGTGCGCGTCGGTCAGAGACGTGGCTCCTGAGAAAAGGTTGGTGTACTCCCAGCCGATGTTCGTGGTCACGACACCGAGCATGAGACCGAGGAACATCGTCCTTGCATCACCGCCGCACGTAAACGAGGTGTTTCCGTTGGCCTTGACATACATAAACGACTTCAAGTCAGCGAGATACGGGACCATAACATACACCTTGGTGTTGACCGGGATGGGTACCGTCGAACCCAAAGTCCAGTTGAGCTGGTCGGTGGAGTAGATGAACCATCGCGTGTAGCTTGAGGAGGTTGTTTTCAAGTAGTCGTCGGTTTGACCGACATTCTTGACCCAGAACCTGTCGGGAACCCCGTTCACGCTCGTTGTAACGCTGTCTGATCCGTCGTTCCCATAAATATCGGTTGCAGTCCATTCCCAGGAGGCATCGCCGTCCACAGTGTCGGTTGCCGTGTAACGTCTCGCGTTGTAGGCTCCGCTTACATAGGTCGGGCTGATTTGGGTGGTCGTTCCCTGCGTTGTCCTTTCCAATGTGACGCTTTGCAGTGTGATGTCCTGACCCTCGCTCACGATGGCGTCCAAAGTGTAGGTTTTCGGGCCGGAGACCGGGAGGTTGCCCGGTGTGATGTCCACGTCGGTTTCGGGGGTGTGGAAAGTGTCGGTCACTGTGTCGTAGAAAGAGACCGCGTTGTTCTCGTTTCGGGCCGGGACGAATTCGTGTGTTATTGTATGGTTGTCATCCCTCATCGTTATGCGGCCTATTCTCGTTCCCTGACCGGGATAGTCGAAGAAAACGGTTGGTGCGTTGGATGAATTGTTGCATGTGTACCTGGTGGCCGGGTAGCCCGATATGCTTATCTGACCGCCGCGCTCAAGCACAAGGTGTTCGACTGTTACCCGCTCGCCCGTGTAGTTGTGGTTTCCGATACCGCATTTCACACTGTAGCCGCTTCCGTCATAGCCATATACGTGGAACGGGGATGAGTTTGTGCCGCCGGGAATCATCAATCCGAAGTTGTTGACGTACACTATGCGCCTTTGACTGTTGCCCCTTGCCGAAGGTTTTACCGAAACGTACTCGAAATCAATGTACTTGTCGGAGCCAGTCAACGCTATCCTCTGCGAGGTTGAGTTGTTGTTCACGTCGTTTGTACCAGTCCATTCGATGTAGTCGTATGTGGTGACGTTCCTCATTTGGCTGACCGACAATGATTTGGTCGAACCGTTCCCGTCTGTGAAGGTGGCTGTGTAGGTTCTGTTCGCGTTTGCGGGGTTTGCCGCCGCCGTGAAAGCCACCGAAGTGCTGCCGACACCGCCGCTCGCAGGCGATATTGTAAGCCATTGGGGTACGGGGTTCGTGGTGTCAAGGTGCCAGGTAGCCGAAGGGGTGGCGTCGTTGTAATAGACGAGCGTGGCCGTTTTTGTACCGCCGCTTGAAACTATCGCGCCCTCTTGGATGGAACCTCCGAGGTACGGATAACCCTCAATCGGGCCGACGTCAACACCTGCTTGAAGCGGGTGGTTTGTCGAATCGTAGCCGCTCCTCCACTCGAAGTACATAAACGTATCGCTGACAGTCTCGTGGAAGCAGGGAACGTCGTTATGGACCGCAGGGAGGAACTCTGCCACCACTGCGTCGTTCTCGGTTATGATGACCGACTGTATGTCAGCCGCCATATTCCTGCCTCCGTTGGGATAGCCGCCCAGAAGGAAGATGTAGCCGTCGTTCTTGACATCTTGGGAAGTGAGTGATGTTGTCGTGCCGTCATAGGCGAAAGTTCCTGCCTTGATTGCGAGTTTGTGGAATTCGCCGCCTATCGTGGTCAGACCCGAACATGTCACACTGGTGTTTGAGGAATTGCCGCCGAAATGGACCTGCTGGCCGTTTGTGAGCCCTGGATTCTGTCTCACCATAATGTTCAGGCCAGTGGAGCCGCTCTGACTGTCCGAGGTCGTCTTCTGACCCAGCCAAATGTAGTAGGCATCGGATGTGACCGTCTGTGTGGCACGCCTCACCGACATCACGACTTCGGTGGTGTCTTTCAACGGTACCCCGGTGTCGAACCATTGGCATCCGTCTGTTCTAATGTATTCTACGTAGTTTGTGGCCATTGCTATGCTGTTACGTCGTTAGATATTGTCCAGCCCACGGGAAGCGCGTTGCCGGGGAACTGCGTCGCAGTCGGTTTGTGCAGGGTGCCCGTCGTTGAGGCGTTGAGCATCCAGTTGTTCTCGGTTGAGAAACCGCTCGGAAAGTCTCCGCAGTCGGAGGCCAGTGTGATCGAAGTGAGCGAGGTGCATCCTTTGAACGTGTTGTCAATTGAATCCAAACCGACAGTCGGTATGTGCATCGTGACCGTCGTGAGGTTCGTGCAGTCTTGGAATGTGTGCCAAAGCGCGAAATTGGTGTCCGTTTCCTTTGTCCTCACCGTTGCGTTTGCGAGACTGGTACATGATTGGCATGTGTAATCAAGGGAAAGGTTTTCGGGATAGCCAGTGAACGGGTCGAAACTCCTTATGTACGACTGGCAGAATGTCCGGTCGAAAACAGTGTCGGCATCGGGGCCGTATGATTCCAACACCCCGATTGAAGGGCAGTTCGTTATGGAAGTCGAACGGAAAGTCTCTTTGAAAACACCCGAGCCTCCGAGAACTTTACCGCTGAAAACCAGGTTGTCGGTATCCAAACAGCCGACAGTGTAGAAAAGCCTGTACCAGGAATAGGCCGGGGTTTCGATGAGACCGCCGTAACGTGACAGAAGGAAATTCGCGTCTCCGCTGACTACGCCTTTTCTGCCAGTCGCATTAGTCCAACCGATTGTGAAATAGTCGGATGCGGAAGTTGACAGAGTGCCGCCGTAGCCCCTCAGATAGAACGTGCTCCCGCTGTTGATTTCCACGTCTATGTAAGCGTCGTCCCAATTGGACCAGCTTGTCCCGTTTAGCGAGTATTCGAGTTTCACGGAACAATTGCCCTGCAACAGACCTTTTATTCTCAATCTGTCTGTACCCCTGTTTGTGATTCGGAAATAGTCGTAGGTGCAAGCCTCGGTCGTGAACGTGTTGGTGCCCGTTAGATTGACACCATCGACCGTAGCGGCCATAACGATGGTGTAGGCCGTTTCGGGTTCGAGACCGCCTCCGAGGATGTGTTTTCCCTCAACGCCGCTTGCATTGAAGGAGGTGACGGTCGTTCCGTTTTGGCTGATTGTGACCGTGGCATTCGTGACAGTCGTACCGTCAATGTCCCAAACAATTCTCGCATCCTCGCATGTCACGATGTCGGTTGAAACCTGTATCCTGTCTTCGGGAACGGTGGCAGAGCCCGTGTTCCCGTATATGTCAGTGGCCGTCCATCTCCACTTGCGCCCGGTCGCGTCGGCCAGGGTGTCTTTCGCTGTGTAGTTCCGGGCGTTGTAGCCCCCGTCCACATATACCGGTGTCAGGTCGGCCTCCTTTGTGTTGCCGTCGTACCTCCCGAGTGTAACATCCCTCAAAGGGATGTCGAGGGTCTCGTGTACCGTGGCGTCGAGTGTGTATGTTGCCATTTATCTGATTTGTAATTAGTTATAGGAAAAAAGGGGAGACGTATGCCTCCCCTTGTCTGATCTGTCCCCATAGTAGGTTAGGCCGTCTGCTCCACGGGGTCGGAGGCAGTGACCGTGATGGTGTTGGAAGGAGCCGTTGCCGTTGCGGTGCTGGAAGTACCGTGGGCGGATACGGTTGCGGTCCAAACTTCGCCGACGGTGTAGGTGCCGCCGTGCTCGAAGGAGATTGTGCCGCTTCTGCCGCCATCGGAGGAAGTGACGGTGATTTCACCTGACGGAACGGTGACAGGCTGTGCAAGACCCGGCTTCGTGAGGGTGATTGTGAGGTCAGCCACAGTGACGGGAGTGTTGCAGGAGAAGCTCCAGGAGCCGTCAAGTTCGGGTGAAGTCGTATCGAAGGAAGCCGAACCGTTGGTGAAGCTGATTGAAGCGGCGGAAGAGGTAGCGGTGAACGTGCCAGTTGCAGAGCCTTCGTGGTTGGTGATTGAGTAGGTGAAGTCATAGGTGACATTCGCCTCGAAAGGACCAGTCAGGGTGACAGTGGCGGTACCAGCCGTCTCATTCACGTTGTTCACAGTCACAGAATCAATCTGAGTGTTGTCGCGCAACACAGCGATGGTGTAGGTGCGGACCTTGGGCCAAGCGGTGTAAGGAATGTCAACTTGCACGGTACCAAGACCTTGGGCCCAGGTGACGGTTTGGGAACCAGCGACCGGAACAGCGTCAACGGTGGAGGCGTGGCCTTCGTTGCCGTAGATGTCGGTCATCACGTACTTCCATTCCACTTCGTGCAGGTCATCATCCACTGTATCAGTCACTTGGTACTGTCTTGCAGCGTAGGTGCCGCCCACCAGCGTGGGGGTCAACTCGGTGTCTTTTACGCCGTCCAGCCAACGCTCGACCACACAGCTTCGCACGGCGATGTCGGCACTCATGCCGATGGTGGCCGCGATGAGATAAGTGGTGTTAGCCATTATAGGTTATTATTCAATTCGGGACGGCGTGTGAACCGTCACGGTTATTATGTTCGTGACAGTAGTAGGCCTGTCAACCCCGACGGTTATCATGTTCGAGGGCGCGTTGCCCTGGGCACCAGCCGTCACACCGTCAGCCGTGACGTGGGCCGTGTATTGCGTGCCTCCGACGTAGGATCCGCTCTGCGGAGAGAAGTAAACCGTTCCGCTGTAGCCCCCGTCCTCGGTGTCTATGCGCATGTCGGATGAACTGACCGTGTGTGAGCCGTTTTCATCCGTGTAGGTCATTGTAAGGTCGGCTATCTCCAACGGGTCGGTCGAAGTGAAACTCCATCTCGCGCCCATCCTCGGAGTGTCCGTTGCGAATGACACGGAGCCGTTTGAGAAGGCGGTGACAATCACCCCGACCTCGCACTGTGCGAAGCATGTAACCGTTCCGATTGTGAAGTCGGCGCGGTAGGCCGCGCCCATCGTCAGGGGAGTGTCTATTGAGAAGGAAATCTCGCCTCCCAATCCCTGTTTCATCGTGATGGCTGACTGCGGAACGTCAATGTCCGTCCCGTCGGTGCCCGTCACATGTATCTGAACCCTGTCCTTGGTGATGCCGCAGTATTGGTTGTACACCGAATACCAGCATGAGCCGAACAGCCCGGTGAATCCGTTTGCGCTCAACTCGCCGTTGTCCATCGTGAGGCCGCCAGTCATCAAGACCACTTGCCTCGGGTAGCAGAATATACGGGGGAAGTCGCCTGAATCGTTCCATATACGGTAGTAGTACCGCCCGGACGGCGTGAGGTTGTTGAATACGGTGTAGCCCATATTCTGGTTGACACCGTCCCAGGACCAGGTGTGGCTTTCGGGGTCCGGGAATGTGTAGTCCTCGTCTATCTGGATCACGGCCCCGGGCGCCCAGTCTCCGTCGTATTTGAAGTTGAAGGCGTCCACGTTCGCCGATGTGCATGTGTGGGCGTAGCAATGGGCGTAACTCACAATGAACGAGACCTGGCTTGACTCGAAACGCTTGAAGAAACAGTCCTCCATATAGCCGGCGGCCCGGAATATACCTCCAACCACGTAACCTGAGGAAGGACGGTTGTAAAGGCCCGTGCCGCCTATTTCGTAGTACTCGTTGAAACGCCTGCCGGTAGCCCAGTCCCCGGTCCCCTCCATCTGTTCCACATAGTCCACTGACGTCCCGTTGTACCGCTTGATACCGGCCTCGTACGCGCCGCAAACCACGCTTGAAGGTACCTCTATGGTGAAGTCCGCATAGGCCCTCAATGTGTCGAGATAGTCGAGCTCGGGGTCGGTTACCCTAACTCCGTCATTTTGAGGGACTTCCACTGTGAAAGCGGGGCTGTCGAACACCGCTCCGTTGGGGGAGGTCAGTCTATAGACGACCGTGTAGGTGCCGTCGTGGTGGAACATGCGGTCGTGGTAGGCCGGAACCGAAGAAAGCGTGCGCTGGGATGAATCAACCGTGGCCGTCCAAGCCGTTGAAGCACCCGCCTGACATATTATCTCAACGCTTACGGGGTCCGTATGTGAGCGGTAGTCCGCGATGGTGTTGAGTTCGCCCTTGCCGCTCCATCCATAACTGAAATTGGAGATTTCGATTGCCCAGTCTGTCGAACCCGTGTCGGACGCGCTGACTGTCAAATCGTACCATCCGCACTTGAGGACGAACTCGTACCCTGTGGCTTCAGAAAGCCCCGTGATGCGGATTTCGTTGTCCTCGCCGGGTGTGGTGTTCGTGGCCACATTGACCGTCTTCACCAATCCGTTTTCGTCATAGACTTCGATTCGGAGGGGGTTTTCCACCCTCTGTGCGCCCGATGCGCCGGGAATCGGCATCTTGGCCGTGTAGGAGTAGGTCAGGTTTGCGTAGGTCTCGCCTGCGTCAACATAGGTGATGTCAAGGACGGGACGGTTCCAAAGGCTCCAAATCGAACCTACGGATGAGTATTCAAGGCCGTATTCATCTGTTTCACCCCAAAAACGGTAGTAGTAGAGTTTGTGTTCGTTGAACCCGTTTGTCCTCACATTCGACCATCTGTTGGTGTTGTTTCGGGTCAGTGTGATGACGTGGGTTGTGAACTCCTCGTCAGCCGCGAACTCTATTCCGCAGGATTTCCAAGTGACCCTCTCCTCCTCGTTCCTCAAAGAGACGGTGCATGAGCTTCTCATGCTCGTTGGGTAGATGTTCGTCTCGGTGCGGTAGTTCTCAACCGTGCCGTCGAACACGTAGTGGGTCTCGGCTTGGGCTGTCGTGAAAGTGCCCTGACCGTAAACCTCATCCTCGTAGTAGTCCATAACGACTTCCACATAGAGGGTGCCGTTTGAAGGAAGGCCGCTCAGTGTGATGTGTTCGGGCGTGCCGGGTGCCAGCCTCTCCAACGGGACGTTCCAAGACTGACCGCTCCAGCTCTGCGGGCTGATGACACACACCAGTGAATTGTAGTCAACGGGATAATTGCCAGTGTATGTGACAGTTATCCTCATGCTGTTGGTGGTGATGTTGTCTGCGGTCACACCTATGACCGGGGGAGCCCACCGTGTGAGGATTGTGTTGTCTTCGGGGTCGGTCCAATATTGGGTGACGGAGTTCGTTCTCGCCCAGTATCTCACGTAGTATAGCGTGTGTTCGAGGACGGGCTCTATGATTTGGTTGGTTTGGTTGGGGTCGAATGTCCTTGATATGGCGATTTCGGAGAAGTCGGGAACCAAGGAGAGTTCGATGCCCATTTGGTTGATTGTCACTCCCTGGGGTGCCGTGGCCGTTTCGGTCCAAACAAGCCTGTCCCATCTGTCCCAGTAACCGATTGTGCCTGTGATGTTTATGGTGTAGGCGAGTGTCGTGAACTCGTAGGGTGCGGAAACGACTTCCACATGCTGCTCGTCCTGCACGACACCCACAGCCCAGTATGTTGTGGCTGGTTGAAGTCCGATGAGCTCGAAATCCTGTACGAGGTCAACGGACGGAGACGTTACGGTAGTCACCAAATGCTGGCATTCAGCGTCCGAGTAAACCCTTGTTCTTACGTCAGTTATCATGTTAGCTCTCAGTTACTTCCACCCTTGCGACAGCACTGTCGGAGGTTATGTTGAATATGTCAATGACATTGATTTGAGGCAGTTCGTGTGCCAAAGTCGTGAAGGCGAACCATTGTTCGGTCTCGCCGCATTCGTTCTCTGCCTTGATTTTCAGATAGTAGGTCGTCTCAGGCTGCAAGCCGTTGATTCCCAATGTGTTCTGCCCGTAGTAGGCCTGATAAGTCCCTACCAGTGTCCCAAGTGCGCCGTCTTCGGCACTCACCCTCGCCACAGCCGTGGTGTAGGTGATGTTATGGACGTTGAGGACTTCGACCCCAGGCAGTGTGCCCGTGTAGAGTTCAGCCGAATACGTACCCGCCATAGTGATGTCGCTTATGACGTATGCGACGGAAGCGGAGTGCATGTGTACCTCGCTGCCGACGAATGATATGTGGGCAGGGTAGCACGGCAACTCGTTGGGCCATTTTACCAAGGTCAGCTGCGTAATCCCGGTGTCGGTGTCAACCGTACCGTCCGCGACAAGGAACTTATGCCCGTTGATGTAGGCGTAGTCAATCAGCCTAAGCCCTTCGTCCAAGGTGTCGGCCTTCACATATTCAGCGGTGTCAAGAGCGGGCATGTCCATACCCGCGATTTCGGGTGCGCGGCTCATGTAGTAGTGATTGCCGTCGAAAAGGGCGGTCATCAGCACGGCCCCGCAGTCATTGAATTTCACTTTCACATCGGTAATCCACGGGTCGCCCGTTTTGGGCTCCGAGTAGGTCATCTCGTACTCGTATTGGTTCAAGCCGCCCTCCTTCGGGAACGTGGTGAAGCAGGATTCGTGTATTTTGACCTCATCGGAGAGGAACTCGTTGTCAATGTAGAACTCCGTGGGGCATTCATCCTCCTTGTAGGTGAAAATGTTGGTCTGACCAAGTTTGTCGTATGCCGTCCCGAACTCGGTCATGTTGGCCGTGATGTCCTGTTTGGCCGAGTTCGATATGAAAGAAAGTGCGCGGTGTTCGAGGAGGAATTTGCGGTCATGCACCCAGGCCAGTGAGTTGAGCCATTCACGAACCGACATGTCGCCTACAGCCGATGACCAGGCCCCCATATAGCACATAGAATAGTCAAGGACACCGAACGCGCCGTCGCCTTTTCCGTTTGGGTTGTAGCGTATGGCAGGAACCATATTCGTGGCATCGCGGTATCCGTACGGGAAGCCGAAAGGAGCCGGGTAATACTCCAAGTCAACATCGTAGTCGTTTTCCTTGTCTATCTCATAGTCAGACCATTCGATGACTGCCATCCATCCCGTCATAGCCTTGCCAGCGATGGATCCGCTTGCCTGACCGATGAAGAAAGTGAGGTAGTCGCCATCCTCTAAATCCAGTTCGAGGTCGTAGTGGAGGCATTGGGACATGTTGTATGACAGATGGTTTGATTCGGTGACTTGGAAGAGGTAGTTGTGGAGGTACGGGCCCGCGCTGTTCCCGTTCTTGGACATCACCATACGGGCCTGGGAAGCGGATGAAGCCGCCCAAATGCGGATGTGCGCGTGGGCGTGTCGGTTCATCGTCAGCTTCGTGGTCTTGGCGTTCTCCAATAAGTCCCAAGTTGTCAGGGATGTGTTCCAGTCGGTCCAATAGTCGTTCCATTTGAAGTGTGCGTATGACCAGGAGCACTTCACGTCGTTTGTGATGTGCTGGCCTCCGATGAACGGCATGTCAATCATCGCCTCGCCTCTGTAGCCTCCCATAAGGCACTGTATCTTGTTGTCGGGGCAAACCACCTTTTTCGATGAAAGCTGATAGAGCGTGTTGAAGGTGGCCGGGAGCGTTATGTCCTCGGCGTTCTGGATCTCGGATATTATCTGCCGGACTTCGATTGAGGGGTGGCACTGGGCGTGTATGTTGCTGTTGTACCGGTCCTTGGTGTAGTCGTATGGGAACATGCCGATGGGCGTGCCCGCTATGGTGTGGTCGAACTGTGTGTATCTGTCCCAACGGTAGATTGTGTTTGGCGTGTCAGCCGGGAAATACTCCTTCAAGTCCTTGCCCATTATCTCGAATGGGATGGAATCAATATAGACGGTAGCCGTGATGGTGTCCTCCTTGATTGAGGTGACATGCAGGTATCCGTCCCACTCCTCGCTGCCTATGGAAACGCCGCACTTCACCCTCTTGGAGAAAAGCCTCTGTCGGTCGAGCAGCCCGTATGCGCCCAACAGACGGATGTTCCACTCGTCGTTGGCGAATGTCACGTCCGTTGACCACTCGTCAGCCACAGTGTCCGAGAAACGGATGTTGGTCCATTGGAACTGTACGGAGCCGTCGTTCTGCCGCAGGGGTTGTCCGTTTATCGTAACTCGCATTAGCTCAGTGTTTTGACTGTTATTTCAATGTCGTTTTCCTCCCAATCCTTGAGGGTGAGGTTCTTCGAGGTTATGACGCAGGGCTTCCATTCGTTGGAGGCGTTCAGATAGTGCGTTTGCGGTGAGTACATAATGTCGTCAACGTATGCCCTTCTGACGCACTTCGGGGCCAAAAGGGTGAGTTCGTCGGTGTGTGACGTAATCATCGCGCCCGGCGTGTTCCTGACGATTTCGTTCGCCCTCCAGTCGGTCAATCCGACCGTCCTTTTCCGTTGTGTGATTTTGAAGAGGATGGTGCGCACCGCGCCGTCGGTGTTGAAGTAGCGGACTTTCAGCTTCCCGTAGGCGTTGTCGTCGTCCTCGCCATCGCCGGTGCCGCAAGCCTCGCCGTCCCCCTCGGAGCCTTCCTCGCCTCCCAACGTAACCAGCTTGAACTCAACCGTGTAGGTTTTGTCTCCGTCCTGCACGCCCAGGGAGAACGGGCCGCTGTGGTTGGAGAGGTCAATCTTGTTAAGCCCCGGATGCGTCGGAAACGGCCCGAAATGGCCTCCTTCGAGGCTGATATGGTGGAAGTCCCATAAGTCGGAAGATTCGGCGAAATATACCACCCTGTCGGCGCAGTGGGGCCTTGTTTCCAACGTGCGCCCGTACTGCACCTGCAATGTGAACGGTGTGATGTCGGCGGCGTGGTCGCCGTAAACGACCGAACCCGTGACCGTGACCTCCGTCCCGGCCTCGTATGCAACGGCCTTTAGAGCCGAGAGCAGGTCGAACTCGCAGCTGGTGCGCTCAGACTGGTAGCTTATGGTGACGCTTCCGAGGTCGGTTGAGAGCGTGAAAATGCCGCCTACCTCGTAATCGTGGACCGTGATGTCCTGCACCTTGAATGTGTTGCGGTCGAAAAGCCAGCAAACGGGGTCGGGGTATATCAGCACCACCGACCCGCCTATGGTCTGCGTTCTCATGTTATCTTTTTGCTATTGTTTCCTTGGCCTTCACCCGGTTCTGCACAGTGGTGATTTCCTTCACACTGACTACGGGTGTTATTCCCTCAACGGCCTCCGCGAAAGCCTCCCTCATAGCGGAGACCTCGAAAACCGTCTTATACACTTGGTTGATGGAAGTGACCTGCCCGCCGTCGGCGAACTTGCCCGTCCTGTTGATGCCTTTCAGCGGATGGCCGAAGTTGATGGCATCGAAGAAGTCCTTGCCGTACCTTTCCACAGCGTCCGCGTTTATCACGTATTCGCCCCTGGAAACCCATATCGGAACGTCGTCGGCACGTTTGGTCGTCCCCTTCTCAATCGGGCCTCCTGTGGCGTATTTGGGGCTCTTGGAGTGGTACTGCTTATATACCGACAATGCCTCGGCAATGCCCGCCACGACAGCGGCGACACCAGTCGCTATTGCCGCGAGGTTGTACGGGAACGGCTGGCCCGCGCCCGCCGCGATTGCCTCCGCTATGCCTTCCGCCATCGCGATACCGATGGAGGCGTAGGAAGCGGCCTCGGCGAATGCCTGGTACTGTTCGGCATCCTCGCCCATCTGCTCGAACAGGTTTTGGAACGAGGAGGCCAGTTTGCCCGCGCCGCCCGTCACCGTGGTGAACGATGCCAACCAAGCCCGTGTGTAGTTGTTGGCCGCGTCGTTGGTTGACTTCTGCACGGTGAGGTTGGATTCGATGATTTTCTTGTTGGCATTGTCAATGTCCGTCTCAAGTTCTGCGACCCCCGTGTAGCCCGTACCGGCGAGTTTGTCCTTTGCACGCTCGATGTCGGTCTGTATCTCGCCGATTTTGGAGGCAACGGATTCCATCTGCTGCAATGTGTTGAGGTATTCGTCACTGCCTTGGTCTTCAAGCGATGCGAGTTTGGATTGGAGTATCTCGTATTGGTCGTTGAGCACCCCCAAATCCCTCATGCCCTCGGCGCGGGTCCTGAGATAGTCGGCTTCGGACTGTGCCACCGTGTCCCTCAATCCGATGAGGTAGTCAAGATGCTGCTGGTACTTCGCCGCTTCGTTTGAAGCCCTTTCAGCCTCCATTTCGGCGAGTTTGGCCTGCATCACCTCCTCGTTGTTCCAGTATTCGGACTGTATTTTGAGACGGCGCATCTCGTAGTCCTCCATAGAATCGCTTATCAGGCGCATGTTCTCGGCCATACGTGCGAACTGCGGCACCACCATAGATTCGTCAACCTCTGCCATATACATGTCGGTCGAACCGTTCTGTGCGTAGGCTTTGGTGCGTTCAATGTTGTACTTTCTGAGGCGGTCAATGACCAAATCGTAGTTCTCGGCGAGGAATTTGAGCGCGTCGGATTCGTTTTCAAGCCCCGTGAGCATCTTCAAGAGGCCGCTGACGCTGTTCTCAAGCTCGGTGCCGAACATCTGTTCAAGCTCCTCGTTGCCGTTCCAGTCCAATTTGAACGTCGGTTTGATTGTGGCCTTACTGAGGTACTCTTCGATTTTCGACTGCATCTCGTAGATTGCCGTCGGGTCGGAGAGGTCAAGGTCGGAAATCATGTCGTACAGAGCCTGTGCGACCTCAACGCCGAAATCGTCGGCTATCCTGTCCAACGCCTTGTCGTTGAGGAAAGCCTTGTTGATGACGGCATCGGGAATCAGTTCGACTGGTGATATTATCTTTTGGAGGTTGAGGTTTGCCTGCATACCGCTTACCAAACCGTCCGTGAACTCCCTCGCCACCTGCTCTCCCCACTTGTTGGAGTTGATTACGGGCATCTCCTCGGGGAAATATGACGACAGCCACTGCACGGCGAACTCTGCCGCGTCGTCCCGTATCGGGGTGATTACGTTCTTGAGGATTCCCTCCCTCACCTTCTTCGACCACTCCTTCAAGGATTTGTCGGTGTTCAGAATCATCTGCCTGCCGTACTCTTCGGGCAGTCTCAACGCCTTTTGGTAAACGTCTTCGATGTTCTTCAAATAAGGGTACGTCAAAGTCCTGAGGCCGTAAATCTCATCGGGGAATTTCTCCATAAGACGCTCGAAATTGGTCAGCCACTTGTCCATATCCTTGTCGGAGCCCTTCCACTCTTCCTTGAAGTCCCTCATTTTGAGGAGCGCGTCCTGCATTTCCTCCGAAAAGATGGTCAAATCGGCGTTTTTGAGAACCCCGGCCATCTTTTCGACATTGGTGCTGAAACTTGAGAGGACTTTATTGAAATCGTTGTCGAAACCCTCGAAAGCCGTCTTGAAAGCGTCCCTCATTTGGTTCGTGAGGGTTCCGCTGGGCCACATCTCGTCGTCGTTGGCACCTATCTCGACGTTGTTGAGGAAATCCGCCAAATCCTGCCTGTACTCGCTCCAATAAGCCGACTGAACCTTCAAAAGGTCCTTGTCCAGCTTTTTCTGCTTCTCAACGATGGTCTTGTTGATTGCGTCGCGGGTCTTCGCCGTGAGGTTCTTTTCCAGTTTGAGGCGGCGTTTGAGGTCTTCGATTTCACGCTCGCCTGCGGTTTTGGTCTCCTTGACCTGCTTTTCAAGGGATTCGTCAAGATTGTCGATGATTGCATCCTGCAACGCCCTCATAGCGGCCAGTTCGGTGTTGGACATTTCGATCCCGGCCTGCTTTTTCTCCTCTCTGTACGAGCGTTCCTTCTCCCTTATCGCGTTGATTGTGGCGGCGTGTTCCGCTTGTGCCTTTGTCCTTTGGGCTTCGGTCGCCGCCGGGTCGTCCAGCACCTCTTGGAGTGCCTCCCGGGCCGCTTTCACCTCTTCCTGCAACTGCATCTTGAAGAACTTGTCCCTTGTCTTGCGCGAGAGGTTCGCGTCGTTGGCGATGGATTCAAACGCGCTGATGTAAGCCTGCGACATAGCCTTGGCCGCTTCGAGGGATTCCTTTTTCAGCTGCCGGTTGAACGTGGAGAGGGACTTTTTCATCCTCCTTACGCCGTTGCGGAACTCGGTCTCCGTCTGGATGTAGGCGGCTTCGAGGTTGGCGAGGTTGTTCATCGTCTCGTCGGAGTTGTCCCTGTTCCTCTCCGCTTCCTCCTTGGCCAGCTGCCATTTCTCGTAGGCGTTGGCCTTCGCCATCTCAAGGTCGCGTTTTTCGATTTCGATGGCCTCCTCCATAAAGGCTTTGCGCTCCTCAGCCGAATATTTGTCCGCTTCGAGTGCCTTTTCCCTCAATTCAGCGACTTTGGCCTCGTTTTTGGCGTGTTCGACAGTGTATTTGCGCTCCGCTTCCTCCAACTCGTCTTCCCTCTTGATCCATTGCTGCATCGCGTCCTCGGTCTGTTTGAAAGCCGGGACGATGGAGAGAATCGCGCTGACGAACTTCGTTATGCCCGTGACGGCGGCTGTCAGGAGTTTCACCACGGCCTCCAATATGCCTCTGAACACGTCCATAATGGGCTCCAATGAGGACATCAGCCCCTTGAGGGCGGTCATAGCCTCGTCGGAACGCTTGAACTGTTCGACCAACTTGCTGATCACCAACACAATGGCTGCGACTATGGCCACAAACGGGTTCTTGACCAGCTTCCACAGTTCCTTGCCGAAAGCCGCCGCGCCCTTTTTGAGGTTGGCGAAACCCTGTGCGACACCGCCGGACGCGAAACCGAACTCCTTGAAGAACTTGATTGTCTTCCCTATCGGGCCGTTCATGCCGTCCCACGCGCTCATGTAGTTACCAACGTTGCGCCTGAAATCCTTCTGTGCGTATTCGAGGTCCTTGATTTCGTCCGTGAGGGTGGCGATGTGGTTGAGAAGCTCCTTGCCTTCGGCTGAATCGCGCTCGGCCCTGGACATTGATTCGTACTCTTTGCGGAGATTCTTCAACTCCGCACGCATAGCTACGAGAGAGCCCTCCTTTTCCTTGTATTTCTTGACCTCAGCGTCAATCTCGCCCCTCAGGGAACGGATTTCGGCGTTGACCGAGCGGGTGGCGGCTGCAATCTCCTCAAGCTCCTTGTCGGCTTCCTGCCGCGTCTTCTGACCCGTCTTGACCGCCGCTTCGACCGACAGCTGGGCCACTTTGAGCTGGTCGAGCTCCTTTTGGAGTTCGGTGATGCGGTTTATCGCGTCCCCCACGTTGGTCTGTATGTGGATGATCACATCCTTGGTTGTCTTGTCTGCCATTGTTACGGTTCCCTTTCAAGTATTTCTATCAGATTGAGCCTCAGTTTGTCACCAAGGTCGTCCAAGGCTTCGTCAACGGCCTCGGAATATATGTCGGTGCGTCCCCCGCTGTTCCAAAGCCGGGTTCCGTCGTTTGCGATTTTGCGGGCTATGAGGTACGCCGCGCTCCTTTTCTGCGAATCGGTGTCGCCGAATTTGCCGTCAATGCCCTTGTCCTGCATCCATTGGTAGATGATCCCGCTGAAATTGCGGGGCACCTTGCCTCCCGGACGGCCCACTTCTACGCCTTGGAAGTAAGGTCTGCCGTAGATGGTCACTCCTTCGGAATCCACCTCGTATTCAAGCGATTTGGATGTCTTTCCCGATGCGTTTGTGCCCGTGGCCTGCAAGTTGTGCTGTATCCGCCTCACCAGCCCGTCGGCCCAGTCGGAGAGTGTTTCACTGAGTGTCTGCATGTTATCTCTTCTGTTTCAGTTTCGCGTCATGCACGCGCATGAGGTTCCTCTCGTACTTCATCTCAGCCGTCTTCGCCCTCTTGACCAACAGCCAGTCGGTCAGTTTCACGTTCTCCGCTTCTTCGATGCTGTGGAGGTGGAACCATTCGAGGCACTCCGCCAAAATGGATTCGCCGAATGACGGGAAAACGACACCTGCGGCGGCTGCGGCCTCATCCGCATCCTGCTTTATCTTGTTGAGTTCAAGAATCTTGGAGACGTTTTCGATGTCCCTCTTGTACGCTTTCAGCTGCCCCACCGCTATGATTAGGTACTCGTCGGGGTCGTTGAAGAAAGTTTTCACGTAGTCGTCGTCGCACGCTTCGATGAACTCGCCCACGGTCATGCTGAAAACGGGCTTTTTCGGTGTCACCGGGTTCACTTTCTCCAAGAGTTCGTCAATGTGCTCCTTTTTGAGGAAGATTGCCGCCTCCCTGACGGTTGTCTTTTCCGTGATGTCCATAAACGGCCTTTTTTCGCGTGTTATTTCATCGGGTAGTATCCAAGTCCACCCACGGGCGTATCGCCTTGAATCGGGTCGGTTTCGGGCTCTGGGCAGTCGATTGATGATGTGTTGTACCCGTCGATGCACTCGCCCTGCCTCTCCTGGATGGTCATGCTGATGTTGTAGCCGCTTCTCACGCTGTCGGAGCGGTCGAAAACGGCCTTCATCTCCACAAATTCACCGTCGATTTGGAGGGACTTGTCCGAAAGGACGCGGGATATGAAGTCCACGGCGATGTCCTTGGTCTGCCTCAGTATGGTGTCGTCAACATCGGAATACTTCTTGTCGCCGGGCCTTTGGGAGATTAGGAACGACACGTTGACCTCCGCTTCCTCCTTCAACATGCCGCCGATGTTGAGCCTTAGGTCGGTGATGACGAACAGAACCCCCACGGGGCTCTCCATATTCCTGTCCAGTTCGACGTTGGCCCTCGGCTTTGAGGAGTAGGTCCAGGATTTGAGGCCGCAGCATTCGTCGGCGACCATAGCGGCCATAATGCCCCTGAGTTTCTCTGATATTCTCATCTTCTGATGTTAAAAAGCCCCGCCCTTGCCGGACGGGGCGTTATAGTCACAAAAAGTGTTAAAAAGTGATGGTTTTAATTTGAAATGACAGTCAGCGTCTGTGAATAATTTGCGGTCGTCACTGACAAGTCCTGTGTCCTTGGGGAAGTTCCCTGTGTGGCTGTCAATGTCACTTTGAACGTGCCGGCCGTGCCGCTCGTTTTTGAAACCGTCAACCAGGCAGGGATGTTCGTGATTGTCCAAGGTTCGGAGGCTTTGATGGTGATTACCTCGCTGTCCGTGTTCATAAGAGTGACCGTCGAGGGTCTCACTTTCAACCCGCTGAACGCGCCCGCGCCGTAAACCTCAACAGTGCCCATCATAATCTTGGAAACATCGTGGGAGCCGAATTTCACATCACTCAAATCAATCGTTCCGAGATACATCTCACAATGACCCCCAGCCGCCTTGGTGTAAAGTTTGAGGTCGAAGGCGTAACCCTCTGCATCATAGAAAGTTGAAGTCCCTTTGATTTTCTCAGTACCGGCATTCGGTTCAGCTGTCACAGTGACCGTTGTCGTGCCAGCTGAACCGCTCATAGGCGAAATCGTGTAGCCAGTGGCCGCTGTGCATTGCCAAGCCGATTCAGATGTCACTGTGAGTTCATACTCGCCGCCTGCGGGCTCGAAAGACAGGCTGCTGTTAGACGGAGAGAAGACGTGTGACGGGTTGTTGTCGTATGTAAGCGGGTCGGTTGTCTCTGTACCCGGAATCCACTCCGCAAAGAATAGTTTGTTGGACAGTTTGTCAACTATGCACGGTGTCCCTTTGTATAAGGCTGGTGCGTAGTCGTGTGTCAGCACATTGTTGTCCCAAACCTTGAGATAGTGGATTTTCTGTGCCGATGTCCTGACAGCCTGTTCGTAACCGTATGATATTCTGAGATAGTTCTTGTTGTCGAACTTCGACAAAGTTTCGCTAATCGGATTCAACGTACCACCGTCAACCGATATACCCGTGTTGTCGAAAGCGTAGATGTGCGGCGTGTCTAATTGGGTTCCTGGGTTTGTGAATCTCGTCCTCGTATTACCCATATAGTATTCATCACCTCTGAGCACCCAGTTCAAACTGTCCCAGTTGCCGTAGCTGCGTGTGCTACGGCATATCTGACCGAGGAACGCCTCGCAACAGTCTATCCCAACGGTCCCCCTCTGAGCCTGTGTGCGTTTGAACTCAATTTTACTGTCCATTGTCGGAATCGCATCGGTGACGAACCATTGGGCACCGTTGGTCCCGACATAATCTATCGGTCTCCAGTATTTGAGCGGTGTAGGTTGCCCAACCGTGACTTTCCAAGTGTCGGAGCCGCATGTGAACGTTATCTCACCGTCCCTCTCCTTCAATGTATTGGCTGAAACAGTCAATGTTACGGAAGTGACACCAGTGCTGCCCGACAATGTGTCAAGTGCCAGGAAATCAGATCCTTTCGTGACAGATGCTGTCCAATTGTCAACCGCGTTCACTGTAAGCGTGTAAGTGCCGCCGCCCACGGCGTTCAGGTTTCCGTTAGCCACCCAAATTGATTCGGTCGGTCCGGCTGTAGGGGTTCCGTTTCCCGAATTATAGGTGAATGCTTCCGAAACAGTGTCGTACCAGCAAGGAACGTTGTTGTCGTCAAGAACGGGGATGAGGTCGTACAAAACCTCATCGCCCAAATAAATCTTGACCTCACCGAGCCGCGTTCCGTTTGCAGCCTCGTCGCCTCCGCTTGTACGCCCGGCGAAAATCGTAAGCTGCTGGTTGTTCTGAATGCACCAGTTCGGTGTGTTCACGGGCTTCACGGTCTGAGCCTCGACACCGTCTATGACAGCGGTGCCTCCGTGGAAAACAGAGACTTTCGCATCCCAGGCGGAACCGTCGGTTCCCCAACGGCATACGTCTTGGTCATTGTTTACATAATGGAAATAGCCTATTGTGTTGTCTGTGCAGGCCCCGCATCTGAAAATCGTTCCGTTTCCGATTACACGCTTGAACGACCCGAATTTACCCATATTGGCCTGATAGACGTTGTAGAGAACCGTCTTCATATTGGAAACCGTGTAGATGTTGGTGTTGAAACGACAGTTTCCGTCGGTCTGTATGTATTTTACTCTCTGCATATCCGATTAAAAGCCTATCTTTTACAATTCCTCAGCCGCAAGGGTCAAGTTATTATTAGTCAAGAAGTTGCCACTCACTGAATCGTGGATACATGCGTTGCCCTGGGCGTCCAAAGCGGCGTGTCCGTCGAATACAAGCGTGTTGCCCTCCCAAATCTGCAATGATTGGAACCACCAGGTCGTCATGTCAATCTTGATGGTGTCGTCGGGTCGTGAAATCGAACTTACTGTAGTCCCGGTCCAAGTTTGGCCGGCTTTGTGGTCTGTTATATAATAGTTACCCATTTCAAAATCCCACAGTCTTCCGTCGGTCGGAGCGTATCCCGTCGCGTTGCCGATTCTGCCGTCGTTCAAGTCGAAGGCAATTGTGCCGCCTCCTTGATTGTGGATGATGAGCCTGCAATCGGTGCTATCGTTTCCGTAATAGCCTACAAGAATGTTGCCGTTGAAATAACCTTTCGCCATAGCCTTGACCCTGAACTTCGTGTTCACGGTCATGTGGATTCCAGTGTCTATGTTGTCATCCCGTTTACCGCTTCCGCTCAACGGGCTTTGGTGGATGTAGTCAACATTTCTCCAATAGCCGTTCTGATGGATTGAAACCGTTTTCGACACACTCAAATCGCCGTTGTCGGCTGTAACGGTTATCGTGGTGTCCCTGCCGTCAACAGAAGCGTTCTCAGAAGGCGTCACGGTCACTGTATCGCCGCTGGTTGACAAAGTTATCCAAGCCGAATCGCATGAGGCTGTGAACGATGTATCCGAGGTCACGGTGAACGTCTGAGGCTGTCCGTCGTAAGTGAACGTAAGCGATTTTGGCGAAACATTCAACGTCGGTGGAAAAGCAAGTCTCTTGAAGAGCATGTCGGCACCGTACATTGACTGCCTTATTTGGTTGGAGCCGTGGTAAGCCTTTCTCACGACGGTGGAGCCGTGCGCCCATTTGCCGACGTTGATAAGTTCGCCGTGGGTTCCCTGCCTGACCGCGATGTCGAAAGCGTAACCGTTCTCGTCAACAAAGGTGATTGTACCGAAACGGAAATCGTTTCCGTCGTTCATTTCGGCTGTCACAGAGACAGTTACGGGATTGACACTGCCTTCAGCGGTTGAAGGTGAAACGGTGATCCAGGCGGGCTTTGAATAGACGGTCCAGTCGTTGTCGGCGGTCACTGTGATTGTCTTGGTTTCACCGACACCGACCATTCTCAAGGAATCCGTGTCGCTCTCAAAATCGTAGTCTGTAAGCGGAATGGCCGTACCCGCACCGCTGTTCGTAAGATATACGTCGTTCACACTGTCGTAGTACGTCGCAACATCATTGTCGTCCCTTGCAGGCTCGAACCTCGCTATAACGTTGTCTGATGTGTCGTAAACTGTGATGACACCGCATTTTGTCCCGGCGGTCGAATTGTCGTTGGGTGTGTCGTTGTTGGAGTTCCAAATCCAAAGCGTACCCGTTCCGTTAAGAAAACCACGCTCGTTCCAGGTGGATTCCGTCCCGTCAATATCAATCCCGGTCTTGGTGATGGTTATGAGGTCGGCTGTCAGTTTGTTGCCTCCGTTGCCGTTGCCGCTCGCAACCTCGGTTTGATTGTACATCCAGACAAACCAATTGTTGGTGTCCTTTGACGAGAAACGGAAATTGACCCCGGTCGTACCTATGAAAGTGTGGTGCCAACTACTCGTACCGTCAAGATTCATCACGACATCGGCCATTGTTATCTTGCCGACCGTTGAGAGTTGGATATTGGATTTCCACCAGCAGTTGCCGCCGCTTTCTATTTGGTCAACAGGCCTGTGGTATTTTAACCAGCTCTTCTGTGAGACAGTAAAGGGGATTTCATCCTCGGTGTTGGCGAAGGTGACGGCGACTTCCCTCGCAGGGCCTCTGTTGGCCGCTACGGCCATAGTGACGGTCGTGTCGCCTGCGGAGCCGCTCATCACGTCCAACGTGGCGAATGAATCCTGGGGAACGGTCGCAGTCCAAGCCGTCTCGGATGAAACGGTCAGCGTGTAAGTGTCTGATTCAGTGCCGATTGTATCACTCGGAAAACCCGAAACCAACAATGTGGCTGCCGGGACATAGACATCAATGTAACCCGTTTTAACTGCCGGGCTCGAATTATCGAATTGACAACCCGGGACGGCTCCATTGAGAAGCTCCGAAACGCCTATGCCGCCCCACCATTCATACGAGTTGTTGTTGGCCTTGCAGATATATGTACCGACTTTGAGCGGCCAAAGGCCACCAGTGTAGTTCGATGACGGGGTTACATAGCCGCTTGTCGTGTTCCAAACCACAGTCCCGTTGGGCCTCACGTCGTCGTACGTGGCATCCATACAGTTGACGGACTGGGTGAAACGGCCTTTGACCTCTTCTGAATCTGATTCGTTCTTCTGTTTGATGAGGTACTCCTTGGAATCCCACTCCTTGGCGAGATTCAGCTGGAACCAACGGTTCTCGTCCTTGTAAACACCCGTCTCGAAAGTGTCCGATGGGGAGAAAATCCCGTTTGTTGACGGACTGTTGAGGTGATACAGTCTGTACCACCTCGTTCCGTCGGGTTCGGTGTATATAGTGCTATCGTAAAGTTCAGCCATTTCCGATTAAAAGTTCAGCTTTTAACGTCAAGGCTACTCTTCCTCGACGATTATATACAGTGTTGAAGGGTCTTTTGTCGAGATCGCATCGTATTCATCCTCGGTGCCCTTCCAGAATTTGATTCCGTTGGTGTAAGTGTCGTAGAAATTGACCCAAGAGGGTGCGCCGGAGCCGTTTGTTCTGAGGATTTGTCCCGATGTACCTACAGCAGTCGGGGCGTAAATGCCTGTGGCAGTGTTGTTTGTCCTGCCATAAACTGTCACACCCGTGCCGTTGATGGTGATGGATTTGTCGTTCACGTCCTGGAACTTGCCCTTGATGAGGCCGTCCTTGGTCCAAACGGGGATACCGGCCATATAATTGCCCGTGTTGTTCTGCGGGTTGTCGTCCCATTCCCAGTCATTCCAAACGGGTCCGAGGTTCCTTTCGGGTTTGTTCACTCTGTACCAGTGCGGGCCAGTGACGTTAAACGCGGTTGAAACGGGTCTGAAAAAGCCTCCGAAAGAGGTTGAGTACATTGCAACGTGGTTCTTGTCAATGTAGTTCACAGTGAGGTTCTGTAACCAGTGGCCAAAGTGGAACCGAGGTTGCAAGTGCCTGTGAGAGTGCCTCCTACAGTGTATTCAATGCGGTCTGAATAGAGCACGAATTTCTTCGACCGGTTGTTTTCAGCCTCTGCGATGACAACACCGTTCACATCGTCGGGAACGTAGTCGAAACGCGCCGTCAGAAGCGTTTGGTCAGCCCCATAACGCCTTGCATTGACCACTTCACCGACGGAGCCGTCTTCCTCGTCCCAAGCCCAGTAGTCGGTCGTTCCGTCTGTGTTGACAATGGCATAGACTTTGCCTTCGGCACCTGAGGCCGGTAGGCTGTCAACGAGAACGATGTCCTTGTAGCTGTCCAAATCCACAGCCGTGGCATCGGAGATGATGTAGGTCGTGTCGGGGTCTTTCTCCTGGAGTGCGTCGTATTGCTCCTGTGTGAGGACCACGGTCGAATCAGCCGCGCTCTCGCCTTGAGGGCCTTGCGGGCCCTGCGCACCGTCGGCACCAGCCGGGCCTTGCGGACCCTGTGCTCCGTCAACGCCGTTCTGCCCGTCCAAACCCTGCGGGCCTTGGAAACCCTGGGGGCCTTGAACGCCGTCGGTTCCGTCGTGACCGTCAATACCAGCGGGTCCTTGGGGTCCCTGAGGCCCCGTTTCACCCTGCGGCCCCTGCGGGCCTTGGGCACCGCCCCCGCCGCTGCCGCCGAGGGGGATTGGAAGTATTCTTGTAGTCATGCTTAAAAGTCTGAGTGTTAATCGGTTATTTTCTCAACGGAAACCCACAAATCAACGGGCTCGCCCTCCAAGTTGTAGAGTTGGATGCGGTCTTCGTTGATGTCTTCCACTTTCAGCATATAGTTCTGACCCACAAACTCTTCGTGGGGCGTGCTGGTGAGGATTTCGACCGTGACGTAGCCGTTTTCGATGGCGGTGATTTCCACGGTGCCGGTGCCGTATTCGGTGCCGCCAGTGGCCGCGCTGTAGGACGTGAAGCTGTATTCGTCGCCGACCGCGTAGGGTTTCTTCTTGGATCCGCCGCCCAAAACGCCGGGCCATCTGCCTGCGGCGCGTGCATGTATCTTCTCAACCGCGTTGAGGTTTTTGGTGATTGTCACCAGTATGTTTTCAGCCATCTCAATGGTCGTTTATTCGCTTATTTCCTCCTGACGGTAGTAGCCCGCCGGGAACCTTGACACAAACTGCTCAATGACGCTTTCGGGCGTGTCGGGGCCGATTACGTGGCCGTTCCAAGTCTGTGTCCTGTCCAATAGATATACCCACCTTCTGCGGGTTGTGTCCGAAGTGCCGTTGAAGTCGGATTCCGCCGAAGCGTCCTTGATGACACCGAGCTCCTCCTTAATCATGTTGAGGTAGTCCTTCCTGCACTTCTTGCAGTTGGTCTTCGTGAAAGGCAAACCAAGGTCAGCCAAAGCCTTGTAGAGCTTGGTGACGTTCTTTGCCAACTCGCCGCTCTCCAATGCGGCCATTATCTCTTCCCTGGTCATAGTGTCGAATTGCAATAAAAAACGGGAAGCGGGCTGAGCCCACTCCCCGCGCAAATTATTGTCAGTCAGTTAGGTATAAGTTGGATAGATTACTCGGCACAGTCGCAGAGCAGATGGTCGATAGCGTCGTCGGTAGCGGAGACGCTGTTCGTGTAGAAGAACACGCCGCTCTTGCTGCCGCCCTCCTGGGTGAGGGTGACTGCATAGGCACCTTCATTGTCGCCGTAAGCCTCGCGGAGGATGGTAGCGGCCTGCAAACCGCGGCCTGAGCCGTAAACCTGCCACTTGTTGTTGCCGTCGGCGTTCACGAAATCATTCTGCATGATGACGAGGAACCTGCCGCTGGCCAAAGCGTCAACAACGTTCTTGCAAACGTCGGGGTTGTGGTCCATCACCAGGAGGGAGACGGTCTCCGTGAAGCGGTTGCCGACGTTGGTCTCGGCCATTTCCACTTGGGTGCCGTTGTAGGGCTGGTTGCCAAGTTGCTCGACAGTGTAGCCGCAGTAGGAAACGGTGTCGCTGCCGCTGGTGTAGGACTTCATAGTGATTCCGGTGATGATATTGCTGTTGGAGCTGTCGAAAGTGATGGAGGCGATTTGGTCCTTGTTGAAGATGTAGGCGGTCTTGTTGATGCCAGCGAACATCGGGTTCTCGCAGTCCACCGCTACGCAGCGTTTGATGAGTTTATCGCAAACAGACATTGTTTTAATCGGTTTTAAGCGTTATTATCTTAGTTGCCTGCGGGAAGCAGAACAGCTGAGGATTGGAGGCCCTTGATAGCTCCCCCGCCCACACATTCGTAGCGGTACACATCTTTATTCTGATACCCCTCATGCCAACTATACATGACGGGGTTCAGAGGACCTTCGCCGACTAATACATATTCGTTGGGGATGAAGGCAATGGCCTTATAGTCAGCACCCAAGAGGTCGGTGGTGATGATGCGGGAGCAGCCGATTTGCTCGCAAACCTGCTCGGTGGAGACGTACAGGGGAGTGGAGGTCTCGGAACCTTGGATACGGCTGAGCTGTCTCAAATCAGCCTTGCTCATGAAAACATAGACGGGCTTGCTGTTCGGGTTGTGGATACCGTCAACCATTGCCCTCATGTCGTCAACGAGGAAGTCGCTTTCGCAGGTGCTCACGATGGTGTAGGCATCGGTGGTGTCCTTTGCCAAAGTCTCGAACTTGGAGATTTTGTAGGGGGAGCTGTCGTCGCGGCCATCGCCAACGAGGATAGCGCGTTTGATTTCGTAGAGGATTTGGTCAACCAGTTCGCCGAGAACGTAGCTGATGAGGGCCTCATCGGATTCAAAGCGGGTTTGTAAATCAATCTCCTGAATCTTGTAAATGAACTGACTATCAACAAGTTTCGCAGCGAAATTGATGGATTGGCCGACCTTGGTGTCACCCTTCTTCCAGCCTTTGGCGCGGGAAGTCTCGGCGTTTTGGTCGGAGGTGTTGTGACGGATGTAATATTTCTTGGCACCCGTGTCGTTGAGGTCCTTCAACCAACCAGCGTTACGGTCCCACAGGTCGGTGATTTCGGAGCGGACAGCCTCCGGGAGGAAAGCGCACTCGCTGCCCTCGGAAATAGTGAAGCCGTTTTCGACCAGCTTGGTACCCCAGTTCTCCTTGAACTCAGCGGAGTTCTTTGAGTTGCGGATAGCAGCCGCGAAGTCGGAAAAGGCGTTCTTTGTGGAAAGATAGTTTTCTACCATTGTTTCCTTCTCTTTGTCTTCGTTATTTGCGTTTTCAACGCCGATTTTTTCACGGAGGGCTTCCATTTGTTTGCCCATTTCCTCAATGGCGTTGCGGAGGCTTTCGATGTTTTCGGTCTCTGCGTTCTCGCTGTTGTCAATTTTGTCAACAATGCTTTTGAGCTGCTCAATGTGGTTCTCGACCATCTGTTTGTCCTCGTCGGAGAGGGCGTTCTTTTCGAGCATAGCGTTGAAACGGGAGATTTCAGCCTCAATATAGGTTTTGAACTCTTTATTCATAGTGAAATTCGTTTCGTTCACATGTTTATGTTCGATGGGTTGGTCATGTCCGTTTCATTCCGTCTAACGGCCTTGAAAGACACGTCTATGGAGAATTGGAAACCAGTGGCCCGATGTGATATGGATTGGAATGTCATCAAGGTATAGCCTTCGATGGCGTTTCCTTACAGAAGAAGAAGCGCGTTCATGCTCGCACGCTTGGCGATTTCCTCGGCCTCGGACTGTTTGTGCTCCTTGTACTCCTTGATGAAGTTCTCAAGGGTGAATTTGGCCTGGGGGCAGGCCGGGGTCCTGACGATTGACACACCCAAAAGGATGAAGTTCTTCACGTAGTAGTTGTCGTCGGGAAGTTCCACAATGCCGTCGTAGCCGCCGAGAACAAGCCCTTCGGTAGAGAGGCTGTCCAGGTCTCCGCTCAGAACCAGCGGGGCAATCATGTCATCCACGATTTTCACTCCCTTGGTGAGGTGGGCTTTCATTATGAGGCCCGTCTCGTCGCACGTAACGTCGTCAATGCCGCCGATGGTGGTCTCTGTGTGCTCGAAGTTGAAATAAGGCTTGATGTCGCCTTTCTCGTACATGCCGAACCAGTGGCTGAACGAATCCTTGTCAACCATCTCGCCGTTGAGGTTCACCTTGTTGAACATGCAGGCGTAGCCGTTGATTCGGATGAATTTGTCATCCTCGGCGGCGTTTTCCACCTTGAACGTGTTCTGTATATAGATTTTGTTATCCATTTTCCGATTAAATGCAGTGATGTTATACGTTTTTCAACGTCTTGGCGTCCCGTGCCAGTGACATGATGAGGTCTTCCACGTCCTGTCCGGCGTCCCTCAGGGCCAAAAGGTAGTTGAGGTAGGCCAGCCTTTCGGTGCAGGCATCGGAAAGGTTGGTGTTCATCTCCGGCACGTTCTCGAAGTTGTAGGTGAGCACCGTGGAAGGCGTCAGTGCCTTGGACAGCTTCACGTACAACATGCGTCCGACGGACAGCAGAACCTCAGCCAGCGGCTGGATGCAGCTTTTGTAAAATTCCTTGGTGGCCTCCGCCTGGTTGTCGAATGTCGAATCGCCGAAAATGTACTGCGGGTTGACGGAGAAGAAGTTGCAAATCCACGCGATGTCGTCTTTGAGCTTCTGGTAGATTTCCAAGTCTTTCACCGGAATGGTTATCGGGGTGTAGCTGACCTCGGCGTTGGACAGCACGAAATTGTACTTGTCCTCCTCAAGGCCGTACTCCTTCTTGAACTTTTCCTGCAATTCCTGTTTGGCGGCGGGGCTCATCGGGATTGACTTGCCCGAAAGGATACCGTAGAGGCCGCTGTTCTCGGTGATGTAGCCCGCGTTGTTCATCAATGAGTTGACGTTCTTCAACATAGGGGCGGCGATGCCGAGGTGGGTCCTGCGTTCAATGACGTAGGGCTCGGAGTAGGCCACGACACAGTTCTTGTTGATTACGCGGCGGTCGGAATCGAATTTCAGCTCGTTGGGTCTCGGAAGACGCAGATTCTTGGTCTTCTCGTCGAAAAAGACGCACACGTAGCCGTTACGCCACCAATGCCAAATGAGGGTCGGGGCGTTCCGGTCAATGAAGGAGCAGATGTCGGAGGCCAGCCAGTCCGGCTCGGTCGTGGTCCAAGTGACGTTATGGAGGCCCTTGTATATCTTGTCCGTCACCGTATGCAGGAAGAAAGAGGCGAAGTCTTCGCGCCCCCTCCTCTTGAAAAAGTTGAACTCGAAGGGCTTGACCAGTGAGGAGCTGTCTATGTCGTTGACTTCCAGCGCGTTCTGCACAATGGCCACTTCCTTCTTATTTCGGTTGAAGAGTCCCATCGTCATTGAGTTTTCTAAGGGAATCAATCGCAAGGAGGGCCTCCTCACGGGTGTATGTCGCCACGGTCTTGGCAATCTGTGTGGCTTGGTTGAGGTTGACCAGTCCCTTCTGATTGATGATTATGTTCGCCGTCACGGTGATGCAGTCCAGTTTGGCCAAGGAATCCCTTTCGCCCATCCAATAGGCCACCTCCTCGGCTTGCCAGTCAATCCTGTTGTTCAGCCGCTTGATGGTCTTGTTCTTCACACCGACAGCGATTGAGAGGGCCACGATTGTGATGACCGCAGCCGCGATGATGCCGTAGGCCACCCATTTGGCCCATTTGTAAACGTTGAAGTCGTCTATCGTCATTTTACTTGTTGTTTTCCAGCCATTTCTGATATTCTCCGTTGAGGAACCGTCTTTCGCGGTCCTGTTCGGATTTGATTGCGGTCTGCTCCCTGCGTATCTCCTTCACGTCGTCCTTGAGTTCCTTGATGTCCTGTGCCACCCCGTCGTCAAGGAGTGCCTTGACCCTTGAATAGAACTCGCTGACCAAATCCAGGCCCTGCCTCTGAGCCGTGTAGTTAGACATGTCGGCGTTTGCCTTCCCGTCTTTCCTCTTGTTCCTCCAATCCCTGATGATTTCCACCAAGGCTATGATTACGCCGCTGGTGATGACGGCGACCACTATTTCACTCCACATGCTAAATAGGGAACATGTACCCAATCAGGCACACGTTGAATAGTATCCACCTCAGCCTCTGCATTACAGCCATTCGGAGCCGAAGATGTTATAATCGCCATCGGTACCCTCCGCACCGAGGCAGTGGGCCACCAGGTTCAACTGGTACATACCCATTTCCAGTTCCACGGTAACGGCGCGTCTCAGTTCGTCGTTTTTGACGTTCTCCGAGTACTCGTCGTTTTTGACCACTGTGCCGTACACTGTGGCCACCATATCGCGTTGGGCCAACAGAGCCCAGGCGAGGTGTGTGATGGCATCTTTCAGCCCGGCCAACACGTAGGTCTTCTGTACGGTCTCGCACGCGCCGCAGGGGCCTCTGTCGTCATGCTCCTCCACTGTGACGGTGCCGCCGTCTATATATGTGTCGTAGTCGTGCCCTTCGTTGGCTTCCACAGCCCCGTAGAGTTCCCCTCCGAGGCGCGGTGCCACGATATTTAGCTCCACGTCCTTCAACGCCCTTTTCACGTATGAAGACGGGATTTCGTCGGACACTTTCAAGCCGCTGTCCAAAAAGTCGTCGTATGATGTTATCATTTTCCCGATTAAAAGTGTTACTGTTATTCGGCAATCAGATTGCCCCCGACCGCGCTGTTGACGGCATACCTCGCAGCGTCCACGCCGTGGTCGTTCTTGGAGACGGGCTTCCCGTTGAAGTCGAGTTCGTAGTTGTCCATCTCTTCCCTCAGTGCATGTGAGGTCGAAGTCACATATATCTTGTCGAACTGGATCATCCGTCTGATGCCGTCGATGATTTGTCCCTTGAGTGCGTTGCAACAGCTGAACCCCCTGCTCACCCTTTCGTCCGTCCATTCGCCGTTGGATGCCGTGATGAGGTTGTCGATTCGGGTCTTTCCAAGTCCGCCGTAGTCGCAGAAGATGGTGTCGTAGCAGGTTAATCCGCTGTCATGCACTGCCACCGCCAAATAGTAGTCCGAGGTCAAAACGTCGGAGTAGATGTACTGGTGTATATACAGGATCTTCCCGTCTATCTTCACCCCTATGAGGGTCGTCTTGTCGCGGTTGTCAACGAACCCGAAGTCCATCCCGTAGAACTCCTTGGCTTTCACGTCTTTATACTCTTCCGGAGTGCATTCGTGGATTTCCTTGAACACCTTGCCGCTGAGGTTCGAGAAATCGCCCATCACGTACACTTCGTAGGCGTAACGGTCTAACTGTGTGGCTGTTGGACGCTTGGCCCGGTCACGTATGGCTTCAAACTCCTCAATCTGCTCCTTTGGGAGGTGAGGGTTATCCAAGTACGTGGTTTTCAGGAAGTTAGACTTTTCTTTGTTGATGTACTTGTTGATGTGGCTGCTCTTGGTCGGGTTGTACGAGAAGAAAATCTGCTTCGATGCGGACATAGCGAGGGTCGTTATGACCTCTTCGGGCACGTTCAACGCCTCGTCAATGAACAGGTTCGTACATGATGTACCCTGTGCCTTTGTGTAGTCGTCGAAAGCCTTGAAACGGAACACCGACCCGTTGGGAAGCCTGCAATTCCAGCCGTCCATAACGCTGTTCGTCACCTGGTATCCGGTGGAGCCCGTGAAGTCCTTGATGGTGTTCTGCAACGCAGGGTACGTCGCACAGACAACCAAATTGTCCTCTATGTCCCTTCCCGAACTGATGAACGTGAGCCATCGTAACACAGCCCACGTCTTGCCCGATCTTCGGGAGCCCTGCAAAAGCAGGTGCCTTGATTCGGTGTTGAGTAGGAAAAACTTCAAATACTTCTGACCTATCGGCAGCGTCTTATTTGCCATCTCCTTCCAATAGGGTCCTCTTCATCTCGGCGATTGTTGCCTGAACGTCTATGGCCCCGTCCGTGGATACCTGAATCTCCTGTTTCTCCCTCCATCCGCAGCGTGTACGGAGGTAGAACTCAATGGACTGCTCCTTGCCCTTGTCTATGTTGTCCATCAGCTTGTTCACCACCCACTCCTTCATCCGCTCGTCAATCTCATTGACCTTCGCGGCGAACTCCGGGTCGCCCTGCTCCCAGTTCCAAATCGTCTGTATTGTCGTTCCGATGCGCTTGGCCGAAGTCGCCTTCAAGCCTCTTGATTGCTCGTAGGCTTCAAGGAACTCGGCCTTTTTGATTTCGCGCTGTGCCTTGTTCATCGGTCTTGCCATTGCATGTGTTTTTCTAACGGTTAGTGGTTTGAATAGGGGTCATGTCCATCCTGACAAAACGGCAGTCCATACTGACAAAATGTCCGGCACGGTTTTTGCATGTTGAATAAATGTCTGTAAAAGGCGTTCGTTGTTGAGGTTTTGGGTATGAGATTTTTGCGACCTGATTCCAAAAAAATGATACCTTTGCACGCTCATTCGGGTACACAATACCCGCGTGGCATCTTTTAGTTAATAACCTAATCCTTAAGAAATTCTGATGGAAAAGCGAATTGGCACCATTACGGTATTATTGTCAGACAGAACGTCTGCCGCGCAGGTGAACGAGGTCATCTCCGCGCATTCCGGCATTGTGTTGGCGCGACAGGGACTGCCCTTCCACGACCGCCCCGTAGCCGTCATCTCCCTCATTGTCGAAGGGGATGTCAACGAAATCAATTCGCTTTCCGGACAACTCGGAAAAATCATAAACGTAACCGCCAAAGCTGTAGTAACAAAATCATAACCCCCAAACTATATATAAACCACAAACTGTAACCCAGCTTCAATAACCAATAACCAATAACCAATAACCCTTATAAATATGCAATTCAACCCCGAAAAATGTAGAATTCCCGATGAAATAGGGAAGCCTTTTATCGACCCGGAAGAGATCTGGGATTATATCAACGAAACGAAAAGCACACCCGAGCGAGTACGTGAGATCATCGCCAAATCATTGAACAAAAACCGGTTGACGATGGAAGAGACTGCCGTTCTCATCAACACCACCGAACCAGGGTTGGTGGAAGAGATCAAGGAGGGCGCCCGCACGCTGAAACGCAACGTCTACGGCAACCGCATCGTGCTGTTCGCTCCGCTGTATGTAGGCAACTATTGTGTCAACAACTGCAAGTACTGCGGTTTCCGTTCCTCCAACCACGAACAGGTGCGCACCACGCTCACGGACGAGGAGTTCGTCCACAACATCGAAGCCTTGGAAGATGACGGCCAGAAGCGCCTGATTTTGGTCTACGGCGAGTCTCCGAAATACTCTCCGGAGTTCATCGCGCACACCACGAAGCTGGCTTATTCCGTGCACAAGGGCAACGGTTCCATCCGCCGGGTGAACATCAACGCCGCCCCGTTGGATGTGGAGGGATTCCGCATCGTTAAGGAAGCCGGCATCGGCACGTACCAGATTTTCCAGGAGACCTACCATCCGGAAGCATACTCCTGGTACCACCCCGCCAACACCATCAAGGGCAACTACGAATGGCGGCTCACCTCCATGGACCGCGCCCAACAGGCCGGCATTGACGACAACGGCCTCGGCATCCTCTTTGGCCTTTACGACTGGCGTTTCGAGGTGTTGGCTATGATTCGCCACACCAACCACTTAGAGGCCTGCTTCAACGTGGGGCCGCATACCATCTCGTTCCCGCGTATAAAGGACGCCTCAGGCCTGAACATAGACACCAAGTACTTTGTGGATGACGAGACTTTCGAGAAGATTATCGCCATCTTCCGTCTCGCCGTACCCTATACCGGCATGATACTGACTGCCCGCGAAACTTCCGAATTCCGCGCCAAGGCCATCCAATACGGCATTTCGCAGATCGACGGCGGTACCAACCTGCAAATCGGCGACTACAAATACCACCATGAGGAGACCGAGAAGAACACCGACAAGCAGGAGAACCAAAACTTGCACCGCGAGCAGTTCAAAATCGGCGATGACCGCACCTTGGGTGAAATCATCGATGAACTGCTGGACAACAACTTCATCCCGAGCTTCTGCACGGCTTGCTACCGTTTGGGACGCACTGGGGAACATTTCATGGAGTTCAGCGTGCCGGGTTTCATCAAACGATACTGCACCCCCAACGCCATTCTCACGCTCAGCGAATATCTGGTGGACTATGCCACCCCGGAAGTGGCCGCCAAAGGTTGGAAAGTCATCGAAAACAACCTCTGCAACGTCGATGAGAAATTCCACGACGAGTTGCTGAAACGCATCGAGCGCATCAAGGCCGGTGAACGTGACCTTTATTTCTAAGCACTCTGTTTTTTCCATACATACAACGAGTTGCGGCCGCCTCTTTGGGACGGCCGCAACATTTTTTTTATTCACATCTGGATTTTATGTACCTTTGCCGGATTTTCCAGGGATGGAACGGATAACTTTCCCGTCCCTTGCACGAATCACCAATTATTAGCGAAACCAATCACCCAAAGTATGCAAAAACTATACGAAAAGTATTTGGAATCATCAAAAATATGCACCGACAGCCGAAATTTGACTCCGGATTCCCTCTTTGTATGCCTTAAAGGATCCAATTTCGACGGCAACGCTTTCGCGCAGGAAGCGCTCAACCGAGGTGCGAAATATGTCATCACTGAAAACCGTGATCTTCAGGACAATTCCCGCGCCGTGGTGGTCAACGATGCACTGCAAACGCTTCAGCAACTCGCACACTACCACCGGCAACAGCTAAAAATCCCCGTCATCGGAATCACCGGAACGAATGGGAAGACCACCACTAAAGAACTAATAAGTACCGTGTTATCAACTTCTTATAAGACGACATGCACACAAGGCAATCTCAACAACCACATAGGCGTACCTCTCACTCTTCTGTCCATAAAACCGACGGACGAGATAGCTGTCGTGGAGATGGGGGCAAACCATGTCGGAGAAATTGACGACCTTTGCAAAATCGCTGAACCTAATCATGGACTCATCACCAACATCGGCGTGGCACACATTGAAGGTTTCGGTTCCAAGGAAAATATCATAAAAACAAAAAAGGCACTGTATCGACATGTTATCGCTAACAACGGAACTTTGTTCGTCAACGAAACCGACTCCATCTTGCGCGAGAATCTGAATTATGACAAAGTTGTTTTCTATGGCAAAGACGCTGAAAGCCAGATTGTGGAAATGAATCCGTATCTGAAGATTCGCAGCGGTAACCATGAGGTGCAGACGCATTTGACGGGCAGCTACAACATCTGGAATTTCATGGCAGCGGCGGCTGTCGGTCGCTATTTCAACGTTTCCGAAGAGCTGATAGCCAAAGCGTTAAGCGAGTACGTTCCGTCCAACCACCGCTCGCAGGTCGATCGTGTCGGCAGCAATGTCATCATTTCCGACTACTATAATGCCAACTTGACCAGCATGACAGCTGCTCTGAAAAACCTGTCACTACTGGAACATCCGCGCAAAGTGGCCGTTTTGGGCGATATGCGGGAACTCGGAGACCTCAGTCTGGAAGCCCATGCAGAAATCTCCCAATTAACTGAAAGCTTGAATATTGAAAGCTATTTTATAGGAACAGAATTCGCAAGGGTAGTGAAGAAAAACAACTTTTCAGGTGTTGAGGAAGCCAATGAATACTTTACCAATCACCCATTAAAGGATGCTTTAGTGCTGATCAAAGGCTCCAACAGTATGCACCTTGACAAGTTAACTGCAATACTCAACGCATGAGAAACGAATGGAACGGCATCGGAGTGATGTCGGGAACATCTCTTGACGGCATCGATTTGGCGTGGTGTCATTTTCTCCGCCAAAATAATGGGATATGGGACTATCGCATTAAAAAAGCTATCACGGCCCCTTATTCGGAAAAGTTCCGGCATCGGTTGGCCAATGCCCAGGAACTATCAGCGTTAGAATACGTTAAGCTAAACAACGACATCGCAGAAGTTTTTGCGAAAGCCATCAACGACTGGTTAGGTGACGGATTGCGGCCAGACTTCATCGCCTCTCACGGTCACACCGTCTTTCACCGGCCAGCCATTGGTCTGACCACCCAGATCTGCAACGGGGCGATTCTCGCCGCGCGAACCGGGATTCGCACGGTCTGCGACTTCCGCACCAAGGATGTGGCGTTAGGCGGCCAAGGGGCTCCGCTTGTTCCTATTGGTGACGAACTGCTCTTCGGAGGATACGATGCCTGCCTCAATTTAGGAGGTTTTTCCAATATTTCATATCATATTGGAAACAAGCGTATTGCATACGACATTTCCCCTTGTAACATGGCCCTGAACTCTATCGCAAACAAGGCTGGTTTGCCCTACGACAAAGACGGCCAACTTTCACGCAACGGCAATATCATCCCAGAACTGCTGCAGAAGCTGAACCAATTGGACTATTACCATCAGAATCCACCCAAATCGTTGGGGAAAGAGTGGTATAATGAGATTTTCTCCCCTGTTTTAACCGCTTTTTCGTCATCGTGCGCCATCGTCGATTTGTCAAGGACTGTTGTGGAGCACATTGCCACGCAAATTGTCACCAATGTACCCGAAACGGCACAAACCCTACTGGTCACCGGCGGTGGTGCCCACCACACTTTCTTAATACAACAAATTCAGCATCAAAGAGATACGTTAAAAGTCATCGTCCCAGACCCGTTGATTGTCGATTACAAGGAAGCACTGATTTTCGCTTTTTTGGGACTGTTGAGACTGGAAGGGGAAAACAATTGCCTGCAGAGTGTCACAGGCGCACGCGAGGATTGTTGCGGGGGATGCGTTTATTTGTAATAATTTTCGGTACATATTCGTAAATTATGTACCTTTGCGCCTCATTTTTGGAAAATATAACGATGGAGAAAATCATTATTTTAGACTTCGGTTCCCAGTACACGCAGCTCATCGCGCGCCGAATCCGCGAACTGAACACCTATTGCGAAATCCTGCCTTACAACAAGTTTCCGTTCGGAGACCCTGACATCAAGGGCGTTATCCTTTCCGGAAGTCCGTTTTCGGTGAACGACGCCAACGCTTTCAAACCGGACCTCTCGGAAATCAGAGGCCACTACCCGCTGCTCGGCATTTGCTATGGTGCGCAGTATCTGGCACAGGTTGGCGGCGGCACGGTCGGAGCCAGTTCCACCCGCGAGTACGGCCGCGCCCACCTCGCTTTCGTGGAAGAAGACGACGTGCTGCTGAAAGGGGTCCCGCAAGAGAGCCAAGTGTGGATGTCGCACGGCGACACAATCTTGCAACTACCTGACAATTATCATATTATCGCCAGTAGCAGGGAGGTAAAAGTCGCCGCCTACCACATCTTGGAGGAACCCACTTGGGCGGTGCAATTCCATCCTGAAGTCTATCACTCCACCGACGGCACCACCATCCTGCGCAACTTTGTGCAGACCATTTGCGGCTGCAAGCAGGATTGGACCCCCGAATCGTTCATCGAAAGCACCGTGCGCGAACTGCGCGAGGAGGTCGGCAGCGACAACGTGGTGCTCGGACTTTCCGGCGGTGTCGATTCCACCGTGGCGGCCGTATTGCTCAACAAGG
>Ga0247610_10000276_pt1 | contig 80617 bp, 55 predicted proteins | sample 174DNAGHGhighgp2_FD_193483 | JGI IMG/M metagenome (GOLD analysis project Ga0247610, IMG submission 193483) | Sheep rumen microbial communities from Palmerston North, Manawatu-Wanganui, New Zealand - 1742 DNA GHGhigh gp2 | ecosystem: Host-associated > Mammals > Digestive system > Stomach > Rumen... | reverse complement strand
GTTCCCTGGCTCGTGAGAATCGAATATTTGACTGAAAAACCCAAAATGTCGTTTCTGCGAGTCCCCACTCGATTCTCAGGAAGTTAAAAGGGTGCATCAAAAATTCGAATTTTGATACACCCCCTTTTTCATTATCTATTAACTCTATCTTATAATACAATAAAGATAAAGTAGCACAGCGTGACTCTTTTGTTTTTTTAGTATATAACAAAACGTTCATTAATGATGTCGACACGATAGGTCAATTTGCCTTTTTTTACACTTCCATTTGAGTCCAGATCTTGTCCGACGTACTCCACAACCATTTTCTTTATATCTTCACCTGTTATAGTCTTTTTCTCTATCCTATCAGATTCATTGCCTTTGAAGATTCTTGTTTCAGCAAATTCAATAAAAGCCGAAACTACCATTCGGGTCCTTTTGTTATAGCAATACTCAACTTCGTATGAAGTGACATTATCAATAGCATGATAATACTTTGTAATTTGATAATTGCGGTTTTTATGTTGAGGAAAATAAGTATTTCTGCCACTATCATAGATATAACCATCTGTTTTGCCACCAAACCCTTTTTCGAAAATCTTAACCTCATCCAAAGTTATCTTTCCAAGACTCTCAGAAAGAAACTTCATCATTGTCATTAATGATGATTTACCTATATATTGCAATGTATCTATTTGTGTGTTCACATAGGTGAGTCTGAATGTGTCCTTATGTATATCAAGTATTCCACATTTACCTTTATCATGTATAAGACTCAAATGACCTGTCTGGTCCCAGCTTCTGGCTAATTTATACTCTCCTTCTTCGTATGTTGTGATATTCCGTAAAGAAAAAATCTTTTCTTTCTGTGTTAAGTCCTTGTTGCATTTTATAACAAATAAATCATCAAAACTTTTATTAATCAGATACAATAAACCATTATTTACATATCCAGACACAAAAAATGTATCTTGTGTTATATTATTATCATCAAAATTAAACTCCAAATCCCAAATAGTTTTATACTTTGTAGAGAATACTCTTTCTGGTTCAGGACAAAGAGGATACATATCATTTATATTTACAGAATCATTTTTCACATAACCTTTTCTTGGATCTAAAATCTTATAGACAGCAATGTCGCTTATAATATAGAAAGCGTCATCATATTTTAGGATTTTATTCATCGGTGTACGAAACAGATGCTTCAATCCTGTCTTTTTATCGTAAAAACTAGTAAAGGTACCCCATTCCCCATACGGTAAATATGATACAATATAATCATCATCTTCATAACAAATATTTGCAACAGTTTTTGCCTCTTTCCATCTATCATTTCGATTATCGTAATAGTATCCATTACCATCATAATAGCTACGGTAAAACAATGTGTCATTTCTTGCAAAAAAATCAAAGTATGCACGATCACAATAATCAAAAGCTTTTATAGCGACCAAACTATCACTGCCTGGAGCAATACTGAAAATATATCGTTTATCTTGGAATCCGTAATCTGGGAAATAAGTGTAATTTTTTGAATTGAATAGACATATATAATTCCCACGATATTTTTCAACTCTATCAAGAATCATTTCACATGCTTCACCTATATATTTATTCGTCTTTATATTTATTGAATCCGTAATAACAACATATTCTGATGCAGAAATAAAATCACCACAACTTTTGCCTATAACAGATATAAACAAAACGGTTATCAATCTTACAATAACCAATGACGATTTTTTGATTTTATAAATCATATTTAGAACCTGTTTAAATTTAATTTGAATTTTTTTAGAGGCTTCAAGCCCCTCAAAACACAATAAATTTTTTCCCTCGACCCACATTGTTTCGATTTCCAAAAGTACGACAATTATTTGGAACGACAAAAAAACTTAATAACTTATGAACCACATAAAAAAAGTAGAGACGATGTGCACATCGTCTCTACGCAGATACCAATATTATCATTGTTTTATTAATCCAAAACCGTTACCCAGCCGTGAACATCTGGTTCTTCACCATATTGAATACCACGGAGCTTATCATACAATTTCTTGCTGATAGGGCCTGGCTTGCCATCTTTTGAGATAACATATGACTTGTTCATCTCCAAATCATCAATCTTTGAGATTGGACTGATAACAGCAGCCGTACCACAAGCACCTGCTTCCTCCAATGTTTCGAGTTCCTCGATAGGAATCTGACGTCTCTCCACCTTCAAACCAAGGTCTTCTGCCAACTGCATCAAACTCTTGTTTGTGATAGAAGGAAGAATGGAAGTTGATTTAGGAGTGATATAAGTATTATTCTTGATACCAAAGAAGTTAGCAGCACCTGCCTCATCGATATATTTCTTCTCTTTTGCATCCAAATAGAACTCACAAGCGTAACCTAAGTCATGAGCCTTCTTGTTAGCCAACAAGCTAGCAGCATAGTTACCACCAACCTTATAGATACCTGTTCCAAGAGGAGCAGAACGGTCGTATTCACGAATTACCACGTATGGATTAGCAAAGAAACCACCTTTGAAGTAAGGACCTACTGGAGTTACGAACACCACGAAAAGATATTCATTAGCTGGATGAACACCTACTTGAGCACCTGTACCAATCAACAACGGACGGATATAGAGTGATGCGCCGCTCTCGTATGGCGGAATGAAACGCTCATTCAATTTCACCACTTTCTTAATCATCTCGCAGAACTTCTCTGTTGACAACTCTGGCATCAAGATACCACGACAAGTGGATTGCAAACGCTCTGCATTTGCTTCCATGCGGAAGATACGAATCTTACCATCCTTGCAACGATACGCCTTCAACCCCTCGAATGCCTCTTGTCCATAGTGAAGACAAGTAGCTGCCATGTGGATGTTTATTGATTCTTCTGAACTAACTTCTATCTCTCCCCATGCGCCATTCCTGAAATAACAACGCACATTGTAATCCGTCGGCATATAGCCGAACTTAAGATTAGCCCAATCGATGTTTAACTCTGACATAGTTTTTCTTTTTTTACATTTAAATTACACCTACAAAGGTAAGGATTTTAACGTTAGATTTTACTACCTTGACACAAAAATTAAAATCTTAACAACATTTTTTATATTATAATCTGTTTGATATTATTATATTTGCGTCATCTAAAACAAAAGAATATGAAATTGAGAGACATTATTACATGGGGAATACTCACCATTAGCGGGGTAGTTTCTGCACAAAATTCATTGGTAATAGATGATTTCGAAAACGGATTAAAAGACTGGGTGCCAATCAACGATGCCTCGCACATCTCGTTTGAGATTGTGGATAACCCATCCAAGTCATCGGAAAACACATCGTCAAAAGTATTGAAATGCACTCGTAAATCAGGCTCTGTTAGCTGGGCTGGTGTCATTCTTAGGGGACAACTATCAGCTAAAATCAGTTCAGACGACGATGGATATGATTATGCCACCATCAAATTTATGAAGACAAAGAGAGGTGCTGTCTCTTTTAAGTTGGAATCAGGACCTAACGATGAAACATACGAGTCAACCGTCAATTACCCATCCACTTCCGACTGGACCACTATCAAATTTGACTTGAGAAGTGCATTGTCAGGCACCTATCATGATTTCTTCGTGATGGTAGATAGAGTCGAAGAAACCAACGAAAACATTGTCGTGTATATAGACGACATTACCCTACATAAAAAAGAACAACAACAAGCTATCGAGATTGACCCTAATTCACAAAATGGCACAGGCGAAACCAACGGATATCACCTCGTATGGCAGGATCTCTTTGACGAAGGACATCTTGACACCAACGTATGGAATGTTGAGGTCCGTGATGATGGAGGAGGAAACAATGAGCTTCAATACTACATTAAAGATAATGTCTCAGTAGGAAATGACGGACAAGGAAACGGATGTCTCATCATCACAGCGAAAAGACAACGATACGGTTCTAAAGATTTCACATCCGGACGCCTTACCACACAAGGTAGAATGCGTTTCTGCCATGGTAAACTGGAAGCCAGCATCAAGCTACCGAAGACAGCTAATGGTTTATGGCCTGCATTCTGGTTGTTGGGTGACGACATCGACCGAAACAACTGGCCAAACTGCGGAGAGATTGACGTATTGGAAATGGGTAACTCAGACTGTTTCTCAAGAGGCACACAAGATCGATATTTCAATGGAGCTTGTCACTGGGGGCCAATGTCCAACGGCAATCATCCTAGCCACTCAAATTTCAACACATGGAATTACTCCCTACAGGATGATCAATTCCACCTCTACACCCTCTATTGGGACAAGGATAAGATTATCATGTATGTTGACCAAGATCGCTATCCAAACAGTGACCCATACTTCGAACTAAACATCTCAGACAAGAGTTCGCAAAGCAGTGCAGGAAACTATTTCCACCACAATTTCTTTGTCCTCTTCAATCTGGCTATCGGAGGTGATTTCTCTCGTATCTACGATGCCAACGGGATCACTGCACTTGCCAACGGAGATGCCAAGATGTATGTAAACTACGTGAAAGTATATCAAAAAGGTGAGTCGGGTGAGTCTTACAACGGACCTATTCAAGATTTCACAGGTATGGAACTCACTTCAGCAGAGGACTCTAACGTAGAGAAAGCCATTTACAACATAAACGGTGTTTATCTGGCACCTTACTCAGAAGAGACCTTCCTCTCTTTACCTAAAGGTGTTTACATCATCGAAACAGCAGAAGGTTTCTATAAGAAATGCAATAAGTAAAGTTACACAAGGAGTACAAAATAATTTATAAATCTATATGGTTGATTCATAATTTATTTATACCTTTGCATCGTAATTAAAAAAAGAGTATATGTTAAATACGCATCATCACAATCATCATCATTATCAGCGATAGTTTCGGTGAGCGGTTGTGTATGCAATATAAAATAAGGGGCTTGCCGATGAAGGTAAGCCCTTTCTTTTTAAGACATCATACTAAATTCAAAACGATAAAATAACAATAAAAAACTAAATATAATTATGTTAAGAATTGCAGTTCAAGCAAAAGGTCGTTTGTTCGAAGAGACCATGACAATGTTGGCAGAGTCTAGTATCAAAATCAGTTCAGCTAAGAGAACCCTTCTAGCTCCAGCCTCTAATTTCCCTGTTGAAATACTTTACTTACGTGATGATGATATTCCTCAAGCAGTAGCAAGTGGCATTGCTGATGTCGGTATCGTAGGTGAAAACGAATTTGTAGAGCGTCATGAGAAAGCCGAATTAATCAAACGTCTTGATTTCAGCAAATGTCGCCTTTCCCTAGCAATTCCTAAAGAGGTGGACTACCAAAGTATCCAATGGTTCAACGGAAAGAAAATTGCCACCTCCTACCCTTATATTCTACAAGACTTCTTAGATAAGAATAAGATTAAAGCAGAGATCCATGTCATCACTGGTTCCGTAGAGATCGCACCAGGTATTGGTTTGGCAGATTGCATCTTCGATATCGTCAGTTCAGGCAGCACACTTGTCAGCAACAACCTGAAGGAAGTAGAAGTTGTCTTGAAATCAGAAGCGATCTTAATCGGCAATCCAAATCTAAGTGCAGAGAAGAAAGAGATTCTGAACGAACTACTATTCCGTTTTGATTCATACAAAAATGCAGAAGGAAAGAAATACATCATCCTAAACATCCCTAATGATAAGATTGAAGAGGTATGCAAGATCCTTCCTGGCATGAAGGCACCGACAGTCACGCCTCTAGTAAAAGAGGGATGGTCGTCTCTCCATTCTGTCATTTCCGAAAAGACATTCTGGGATATCATCAGTCAGTTGAAAGCTCTTGGCGCAGAAGGAATATTAGTCGTTCCAATCGAAAAAATGATTCTTTAACAATTGTTATAGACATAGATAGTTATGAAAATATATAAATATCCAGCGGAATCTGAATGGGCAGGGCTCTTAGCTCGTCCCACATTCGACAATGCGACACTCTTCGATACCGTTCGCACGGTATTGAACGATGTCAAAGAAAAAGGCGATGACGCTGTAAAAGCATACGAACTGAAATTTGATAAGGTAAACCTCTCTTCTCTAATCGTCACCGATGAGGAGATAAAGGAAGCAGAGAGCCTCGTTTCAAAGGAACTGAAAGAATCCATTCTTTTAGCAAAAGGAAACATCCAAAAATTTCACAAAGCACAAGATCAGGAACTTCCCTGTGTAGAGACAATGCCTGGCGTGACATGCTGGCAAAAAGCCAAAGCAATCGAAAAGGTTGGTCTCTACATTCCCGGAGGAACAGCTCCCCTCTTTTCAACTGTACTGATGCTTGCCATCCCCGCACAGATAGCAGGATGCAAAGAAATCATATTATGTACTCCTCCGAACAAAGAAGGGAAGGTACATCCCGCCGTACTCTATGCTGCAAAAACAGCGGGCGTCAATAAGATATTCAAGATAGGCGGCGTTCAGGCTATTGCTTCTATGGCGTATGGTACTGAGAGTGTTCCTAAAGTGTACAAAATATTTGGGCCAGGAAATCAATACGTAACAGCAGCGAAACAAATGGTAAGTCTGAAGGATGTTGCGATTGACATGCCTGCAGGTCCATCTGAAGTTGAAGTGCTTGCCGATGATTCTGCCAATCCAGTCTTTGTAGCTTCCGACCTTTTGTCACAAGCTGAACATGGAGTAGATAGCCAAGCCATCCTGATTACCACTAGCGAACAATTAGCAGAGAAAGTGATGACAGAAGTAGGTACACAGTTGGACAAACTTCCACGCAAAGAGATTGCGGAGAAATCCATCGCCAACAGCAAGATATTCATCGTCCATACCATCGACGAAGCCATTGCATTAAGTAATTCCTACGCACCGGAGCACCTTATCATCTCAGCAAATAACTATCGTGCTATTGCAGAACAGATTGACAATGCAGGCTCTATCTTCTTAGGTCATTATACCCCTGAGAGTGCAGGTGACTATGCATCAGGCACCAACCATACACTTCCGACCAACGGATATGCAAAAGCGTATAGTGGAGTCAACTTAGATAGTTTCCGCAAAAAAATCACGTATCAGGAAATTACAAAAGAAGGATTAGAACACATCGGTGATGCAATTGAAACAATGGCAAACAACGAACAGCTATTTGCTCATCAAAATGCCGTGATTCTACGTAGAAAATAAATGTCAAACATTAAACATTTTGGCTTATGTTCGAATTATCAAAAATCATCCGACCCAACATATGGAAGCTAAAGCCCTACTCTTGTGCAAGAGATGAATTCAAGGGGGAAGCTTCCGTCTATCTAGATGCAAACGAAAACCCATATAACAATCCCTTCAACCGCTACCCTGACCCACTTCAACTAAAAGTCAAGGAGCAGATCAAGAAGATAAAAGGGATCAGTAAAAAAAATATCTTCTTAGGAAATGGTAGCGATGAAGCTATTGACCTTGTATATCGCATCTTCTGTGAACCCAAGGAAGACAATGTAATAGCCATTGCACCAACCTACGGAATGTATGGCGTCTGTGCAGACATCAACAATGTACAATACAAAAGCATTGAGTTAGATGACAATTTCCAGTTTAGCGCCGATACATTACTGGCAAAAGTCAATGAAAAGACCCGTGTGATCTGGCTATGCTCGCCCAATAATCCTACCGGAAATGCTCTTAATGGATCAGAAATTGAAAAACTGCTGAAGTCATTTAATGGTATTGTAGTGGTTGATGAAGCCTATATCGATTTCTCTTCACAACCAAGCTGGGCAAAACGGCTAAAAGAATTTCCCAATCTGATTGTCCTTCAGACACTCTCTAAAGCATGGGCCAGTGCAGGCATTCGCTTAGGAATGGCATTTGCATCAGAGAATATTATCGCTCTATTTAATAAAGTAAAATATCCTTATAATGTTAATATCCTAACGCAAAAACAGGCGTTAAACATACTAACCAACAAATCTGAAGTTGATCTGTGGATAAAGACAATATTAGAGGAACGTAGTAAACTTATCTGCGAACTACAGAAATTAGCTATTGTAGAAAAGATCTACCCAACTGATGCTAATTTCATCTTGGTTAAAGTACAGAATGCAAACAAGACATACAATCATTTAGTATCAAAAGGAATCATTGTTCGCAACCGCAACACAGTAATACTGTGTGACAATTGCTTACGTATCACTGTTGGTACTCCAGAGGAGAACAAAACATTACTGAAAGAGTTGAAAAATTGCTAATATCATTGAGAGAACCCGTCAACGATGGGTTCTCTTTTTTTCATCATTAATCTAATACATAAGAAGTATGAACACACGGTTTAAATTCATTCTATTATTTTTCTTTTTTTTAAACAACACATTCCTTCTGTTTTCCAAAAGCAAACCGTTATCAGAAGAAGATGTTGAAGCTCTCAAGTATGGCGTATGGTTAGTCGATCATGGCAAAACAGATTCCTCTATCATCGTATTAGAAAACTTAGCATACAAATATCCTAAAAACTATATAATTAACTACGAATACTGCTACTCAATTTATACCAAGGGAGACTATGCTAGCGTGATAAAAAACTTGAAAAGAATAGAGAAATCACCCGAAAAGGATGAGAGATTCTATCAACTAAAAGGGAATGCCTATGATTACATGGGACTTAAGAAAAAGTCCATCATGACATATCAAGAGGGAATAAATAAATTTCCCAACTCAGGATTTCTTTATATGGAGAAAGGAACTGTGTTTATGTCACAAGAAAATTACGAACGAGCGTTACAATGTTTTGAAGAAGGTATCAACGTTGCGCCTATGTATGCAACCAACTACTACAAAGCAGCACATATTTATCTGAACTCCAGCGAACCTATATGGGGATTCTTATACGGAGAAATGCTCAAATTGTTAGGACCCAACTCATCACGAGGTGAATCTATATGTAAAGATATAATCTCAACGCTAAACAATTGTATCAAATACGAAAATGACACCAGTCTGAAGGTTAGTTTAACTCAAAAGCACACCATTTATCTTAGCAAAAACCCCACAGAAGAACAATTGTTAAATCTCATTCCTTTTAAGATGTATTACGAGCTATCCACCACAAAATCGATCACTCAACGATCTCCATCCTATTATAAAAACAATAGGCTATCGTTCAATGATATCTGTCAATTGAGAAAAGAAATATGCGAGTCACTTTATGACATACCAACATACACCAATGGACTATTCAAATTTCAAAAAGAAATAATCGATGCAGGTTATTGGGAATTATACAACCTTTTCTTATTTGGTTCCAGTTTCCCTACAGAGTACAATGAATATATGAACGATGAAAACAATCAAAATAAAATCACTCTTTTTAATACATGGTTTAATAGTATCGCCAACTTTCCAAACCCAGATGAACCCGTATCAAGATATAAATACATGAGAAAATAAATTATCAAATCACACAATAAATTATTATCATCAATATTTTGAATTTAAATCACAACATGACTATCTTTGTATATCTGATTCTAATTATAAACAACAAATTTTGAGCCAATAGTATGAACACAATTATTTCGTCATTATTAGAAACTGATTTATATAAGTTTTCTATGGGTCAGGCAATTTACCATCAGTTTCCTGACTACAAAACAACATGGACCTTCAAATGTAGAAACAACGATGTGAAATTCACATCTGAAATGGTGGCAGAAATAAAACATCAGATTCAGGAATACTGCAAGCTTCGTTTCCAAGAAGACGAACTAACGTATTTAAAGAATATTGGTGCAATCAAAGATAAATCAGGAAAGATACTAAAAAAAGGATGGATCAGCGAGACGTACACAGATTTCCTACGTCTTTGGAGTCCACGATACGAAGACTTTGAAATCAAAAACGATGCACCTTGCGGATTAAGCATAGAAGCCAAAGGTACATGGTTGAACACAAGTATGTATGAAATACCTACCCTTGCGATCGTCAACGAAGTATATTTCAAGTATGCATACAACTACGAAGAATTAAAAAAACAATTCTCGCAGAAACTAAAGGGGAAAATAAGCCTTCTAGAAAACGGCACGTATGAATTAGGCGTTTTTTCTGAATTTGGACTCCGTCGTAGATTATCTTCTGAATGTCAGGAGATGGCTGTTCAGCAACTAAAGAAAGCAAAATTATCTGCTGGCACCATCTTTGTGGGTACCAGCAATGTTTACCTTGCTAAGAAATATGAACTGAAGCCAACAGGCACGATGGCGCATGAGTGGATCATGTGCATTGGACAAGGCAACAGAGCAATCAATCCCGCCTATTCAAACCTATATTCTCTTCGTGCATGGGTGAATGAGTATAAAGTACAAAATGGAACTGCACTTACCGATACGATCACAACCGATTGCTTCCTTCGTGATTTTGACGAAGAATTCGCCACACTATTCAGTGGTGTCCGTCACGATTCTGGCGATCCTTATCAGTGGGGTGAAAAAATAATCGAACACTATAAACGATTAGGAATAGACCCTAAGACCAAGACACTTCTATTCAGCGACAGTTTGAATTTTGAGAAAGCGACACAACTGAATCGCTATTTCAAAGATAGAATCAAGGTCGCATTTGGAATCGGAACATACATCACCAATGATACCGACAAAACTCCATTGAATATTGTTATGAAAGTAACAAACTGCAATGGTAGCGACGTGGCCAAAGTATCCGATACTCCAGGGAAAGGCATGTGCAAGAATCCCGAATATGTGGAGTATCTTCAAAGAGCCATTCAATGGCGTATCAACCATCCAGAAACAGAGATATAAACTCAAAAACAAAACAAATGAAAAAAATAAAAGACGAAATCATTGCGTGGGTTCGTGATTATTTTGAGAAGAACGGCGACCCCAATACTAGAGCACTTATTGGAATAAGTGGAGGTAAAGATAGTACCGTCTCCGCTGCTATCTGTGTTGAGGCTCTCGGGAAAGAGAGAGTCATCGGTGTATTAATGCCCAATGGTGTACAATCGGATATTGCGGACTCCAAAAAGGTATGTGAATTCTTAGGAATTAAAAGCTATGAGATCAATATTCAAGGTGCTTACGACGGCTTGACAAAAGAGATTTTAGAAAAAACAAAAGAATCCACTACCAACCAATATAAAACCAATACTCCTTCTCGCCTTAGAATGACTACCCTATACGCAGTTGCCGCTATCATAGGGAATTGTCGTATTTCTAACAATGGTAATCTTTCTGAAAGATTGATGGGATATTTTACATTATGGGGCGACGGAGCAGGTGATTTTGCGCCATTGTCTAATCTATATGTAAGCGAAGTCGTACAACTCGGCATAGACCTGGGACTACCAGAATATCTAGTAAGGAAAGCTCCTTCTGACGGAATGTGCGGAAAAACAGATGAAGATAATCTTGGATTCACTTATGCGGATGTAGAACGCGTTTCAAGAGGAAGAGAAGATGAGGTAGATCCTGCTATTGTGGCAAATATAAAAAAGAAAATCAACGGCATGGCTTTCAAATCAAAACTGCTAAACATTCCAAGTTTCATGCCTTCTAAAAAGATCCTCGCTATCGTTGATGCCCAGAAAGATTTTATTGATGGTTCATTGGGTGTCGGCATTGAGAAATGGAACCAAGCAAAGAAAAATATTCTGAACCTGATACAACAAGAGAACTATGACGAAATCATCTTCACAAAAGATTGTCACCCTACCAACCACTGCTCATTCAAAGAGTTTGGAGGGATATGGCCTTCACACTGCGTAGAGGGAAGCAAAGGATCCGAGATAGATGCAGATTTGAAAAACACAGAACTTAAATACTCTGTCCTTAGCAAAGGGAAAGACAAAGACAAGGAAGAGTATGGTATAGATGTTCTATCTCGTCATTCAAACGTAACTGAACTACATATAGTAGGATTATGTTATGACTATTGTGTTTCTTCATGTGCAATAGAAACAGCAAAAAAACATCCATCCACTACGATAATCATCAAAAAAGCTGGCACAGTCGCTATAGACGAGAAAAAAATTGTCGATTTTCAAGCACTGCCTATCGCTGTTGAATAATTACACAAAGAATAAGTGGACATATATGGAAACATCATTGCAGGGAAATCCTACAATGATGTTTTTGTTTAACTAATATATTGATTACAACTTTCAGAAGAGATCTAATCAGAATACGCTCTTCCATTCCATTATGGACAAAAAAAGGTGTATTCTGGGGGAGAATACACCACTCAAAAAAACAGGAACACGAATTAAAACTGCACTAAACTGAACATTATGCTATTGTGTGTATATATAACAATAAGGTAAAAATAATAGGGTTATATATTGAATTATGATTTATGGACAATTTAATTTTTCGAAAAATCGGCGAACCAAAGAATGGCTCGCCAATTCATATAAGTGTAAAAGACAAAACATATACGTAATAATGGATAAATTGTACGTCTGAACCACTGACTAATTTGTCAAAGTGAATTCCTGCCATAAATATTTTCTAATGTCAATTTTACTATCAATCCTTTGACTGACATTGCAAATTAACATTAAATGCTCCAAACGCAATGTAATATTTTCGTCATATAACATGAGATTTTTGTCAAACAGCAGTTTTTTTATCTTTTATTTATGACAAAAACTCTCACAAAGTATCGCTTTCATCGATATTTTTTGTCTTTTCTGCCACATTACTTGGGATAACACCAAAGAACTCTTTAAATTTCTTACTGAAATAGGCTGGATCAGAAAATCCTATCTTATATGCAATCTCAGATATATATGATTCACCATCATTTTGCTTCAAGAGAGACATCGCCTTATTCAGTCTGAACTCGTTCATAATCTCTATAGGAGTCTTAGCTAATAATGATTTCGTCCTTCGTGACATTGTTGACTGACTGACACCCATTTCCTCTGCCAACTGTTCCACAGAATAACTGCTATCATAATAATGTTGTTCAATAATCTCCATCATCTTAGCAATGAACGGATTCAATTTCTCCTCCTTAGGCAAATCCTCTTCCACAGTTGTTCCTGGATTCTGATAATATTCCTTCAACAACCGCGTCTGCTGTCTCTGACGAATCCTAAGAATATTATTCACCTTCATTAAAAGTTCACTCTCACTGAACGGCTTAGGTATATAATCTATTGCTCCACTCAACAATCCCAACAACCGATCTGATTGATCATTCTTAGCGGAAAGGAATAAGAAAGGAATAGAATCTGTCTGTTCATTCTGCGTCATCTTTCGACTTAACTCAATACCATTCATAACCGGCATCTCCACATCACTCAAAATCAAGTCTGGCATTACCTTTTCAATCACATTCAAAGCCTCCTCACCATTCAAGGCTGTATGGACCTCCATGTAAGGACTCAATATATCTGAGATATTCTTACAGATAAGCGAATCGTCATCAACCACAACGACTTTATTCCCTTCTAGAATTTCCTTATCCAATGTGGATTTCAGGCTTTCATCCTGATTAGCCAAAGATGGTGCCATCTCAGATACAGTTTGATCAGACAAAGGCAAGGTAAGACCTATTGTCGTACCTTCTCCCTCAACACTGTCCATTGTCAAATCACCACTGTTTCGCTCTATATAATCACGACAGATTCGGAATCCCAAACCTGTTCCTTGTTCATTGTCCGTACCAACAGATGAATCACAATATCCATTTGTCCGTAACGCCGTCAGTTTATCTTCCGACATACCTACACCCGTATCCCTAATCTCAATATATGCTTCACCCTCTTTCTCGTATGCCGTAACATATATCTTACCTCCTTCATTCGTGAATTTGATAGCATTATTAATAAAATTACGGAAAATGGTACTAATCATTCTGCTATCTCCCCACACACAGTGCGTCAACTTAATATCCGTCAACAAAGTGATACTCTTCTTAGACAATAATGGGAAGAGTAAAGAACCAATATTACGCAAGATAGAAGCCAAATCAACATTGGTCGGATTAAAATCTATTTTATCACTCTTCGCTCTGGCCCACTCCAATAAACGTCCCATCTCACTTTGTAAGGTTTGTGACGAAATCAAGATTTTGGAAATCACATCTCTCTTTTCCGTATCATCCATCACTGATTCACGTCGCATCCATCCCTCCAGAGCACCGACAATAGCGAACATAGGATTCTTTAAATCATGTGCCACAACAGATATCACACGGTCTTTATCCGCCAAAACATGTTTCAACTCCACATTCTGCTGTTCAATCTGAACATTTTTCTGATCCAACTCTTTCGTACGCTCTTCCACCATGCTCCGCAATTCCTCACGCTGTCTTTTCAATCTCCGCAATCGAATAGAGAAGATACCTCCCACAATCAGCACAATCAACACTATACAAAGGAACGTAAACCACCATGATTTCCACCATGGAGGAAGAACAACAATTGATATGCATCTTTTCTGCGTATCAGCTCCACTCACAGCCTGAACCTCCAACTCATAGCTTCCACTAGGGATATAAGAAAACGCTATGACACGATTGTCCTGCACCACATTCCATTTATCCGAAAGGCCATGCAAGCAATAATTGAAATTCACATCAATAGATGCATAATCAACCCAATCCACATACACAGAAACAGCCGTTTTGTCATAAGGTAATTCCAACCGTTTTATATTGCCGTTATCCCCACGAGTAACATACTTTTCTCTCTCCTCTGCATTCATCTCCTCTATATTGACTTCCGACAATTCAAAATTCTCCGCACGATCAGACTGCTCGTTCATGTTTTTTTCTTGAACGACAAACCCATCCTTTGTTCCCCAAAAGACTCTTCCATCAGATGTTCTCATGCAACTGTGTAGGCGGAAAAAATTAAGTCCTTTTTTCTCAAAATTATAATTCAATCGTTTGTATGTTTTCTCTTTCACATCGATTTCCAGCAATCCCCACGTGCAACTAGCCAGCAGGTTCCCCTTTTCATTCACACATATAGACTGAAAGTTACAGACTGGTAAATATGACAATGTATCGCACGTTTGTGCATCTGCTGAATAACACATGATATTACGATCCGTTGACACATATACACATTTATCACCCACAGTCATATCATTTAACCTTATCGGATTATGGCCCTCCCATTTTGAGAAATCCGACAGCAAAGGCCGTTTTTCATCCCCTTTCACATACCACAACGTACGAGACGTAATGATCCATCTTGAATTACCCTCTCCTTCCATTACACGATATGGCCACATATCATATTCATTTTCAGAAAATTGCAACAAATATCGAGTCCATACCCCATTCGTATTCTTCATATACAATCCATCTCCACCCGTACAGACCCAAATCTCTCCATTTTTCATCTTTCCTGCGTAAGAGAAACAGCTTAGATTAGAGTTCAATCCAGGAAATCGCTCCTGCCGATATCTCTCTGTTTTTGGATCAAACTCCAATATGCCACCACCCCATGTGGCTAACCATAGATGTCCATCACCATCTTGAGTATGTTCCACAATATTACGACTAGTCAAGCCATACTTTTCATTATAGATCTTTTCGACAGAATAATCCGATGACAATTTTGCCAGCCCTCCTCCATCGCACGACACATAGAAGGTATGGTTTTCTCCCTCAGAAAAAGAACTAGCCATCTTCATTGGAAATTTCACATCACTAGAAAAAGTAAACGACTGCTGACGATTCGGACTGCATCTTAACAATCCTGAACTATACGTTCCAACCCATATATCACCATTAGCAGACTCTTCTATATCATAAATCTTATCTATACAATCTTCGGGAAGATTGCTAGGCACAATCTTTTCATACTTGGTAGTTGGATTCGGACACTCATCAGAACACCACAATCCATCACCATCAGAGGAATACCAAAATCGTCCTTTCCGATCACAAATAATCTTATTTAAGTTGGAAAATGGAAGTTTTATAAGGACCGGTTCAGAAACAGATCCATCATCATACAAATCAATTGAATACAAAACATTAGAGAAACAAGTAATCAGAATCTTATTATCCGAAACCTGGAAAATTTTAGAAGAGAACATTGACTCAAGATCCTGTGACAGATCATATTTCTTCACCAACTGACCATTAGGCTGAAGAACATGTAAAATATTGAATGAACTAATCCAATAACGATTCTTTGAGTCTTCACAAAATGATAAGATATAATATGGTTCAAAAGATTTAAATGCCTCAAAATCACTGGAAAAACGGGTATTTCCTTCCTCCAAAAAATACAGTCCATTGGAAGTGTAAACTAACTTTTTGTTATTCTTCAATGACCAAAAACCATCAATCTGCTTTAAATATGTCGTATCAAAATCTAACGGAGAATAATCCTCAAAAACATCCATGATAGGATTATATTTCAGCAATACACCCGCCTGACTTCCTACAAACATGGATTGATCAGGGAAGATCTTTATTAAAAAGATTTCATCTTTCAACAAAGAGGGGTATTTGTCTCGCGAATACTGCTTGAAAAATTTTCCATCAAATCGAGACAATCCAAAATCAGTAGCCACCCATATATGTCCACTACCATCTTGTTCAATATCATGAATCAGATTCGAAGTCAAACCATCATTCACCGTATATTGATCAAAATATAGCTTTCGTCCCAGTGCCATATCTATTGAGAATAGGAACACCAATATAAGGGCTATACTATTTTTCATATATATTTTTTTAATATCTCCATTTAAAATGCAATTATACTAAAATTAAAGAAGAATATTTCCTACAAGAGAAAAAAAAAGTAAATTTGCACATCTTCAACAAACCAAAAGGAAGGGTTTCCTAAACGAAATTAAAAATTCAATGCATAAAGACAAATTAATCTCTCGTAGAAATTTTCTAAAGAAAATAGGAATGGGTTCCATTGCTGCCACAGCATTTATGACAGGATGTTCTTCCCATAACAACAGCACATCCCCTTTTTCAACTTCCGATAATGAGGAGGATGTACCCATCGGTAAAATGACCTATAGGAAAGACAATCATGGGAAAGATGTATCCCTATTAGGCTTTGGTTGCATGCGTCTTCCGACGACTAAAGGTGTCAGCGGAAGAGAAGATGCCAACAACGATATCGATCAAGAGGAAGTCAACCGAATGGTTGATTATGCCATTGAACATGGCGTCAATCTATTCGACACATCTCCTGCCTATTGTCAAGGACGTTCGGAGAAAGCCATGGGAATAGCCTTAAGCAGACACAAGAGAGAGGAATATCTGGTTTCTACAAAACTATCAAACTTTGGAGTTTACACCCGAGAAGCCTCCATGGAGATGTATGAAAACTCGTTCAAGGAGCTTCAAGTTGACTACATAGATTACTACCTTCTTCATTCAGTCGGAGGAGGCGAAGACTCCATGAAATACCTAGAGGATCGATATTTTAACAATGGAATGTTAGACTTCTTACTAAAAGAAAGAAATGCAGGAAGAATAAAAAATCTAGGCTTTTCATATCACGGAGACATCCGCATATTTGATTACTTATTAAGCTTACATTCTGAGATTAAATGGGACTTCGTACTTATTCAACTAAACTATGTGGATTGGAAACACGCAAAAAAGATAAATCCGAACAATACAAACGCTGAATATTTATATGGAGAATTAGAGAAGAGAGAGATCCCTGGATTTGTCATGGAACCACTCTTAGGTGGAAGGCTTGCCAACCTAAACGATCATGCAACTGCTATTCTCAAAAGCAAAGAGCCCAACAACAGCATTGCCTCATGGTCATTTAGATTTGCTGGGTCGAAGCCTAAAATCCTCTCTGTATTGTCGGGCATGACATACATGGAACATCTTAAGGATAACATCAAAACATATTCTCCATTAAAGGAATTAAGCGAAGATGACTATAACACACTAGAAGAGATTGCCAAGATTATAGCAGATTATCCGACCATTCCATGTACGAGCTGTCAATATTGCATGCCATGTCCATTCGGTCTAAATATTCCAGGCATTTTCAATCATTTCAATAAATGTGTAAACGAAGGACTTGTACAGGAAAGTAAAAAAAGTCCAGAATATAACGAAGCAAGAAAAGCATTCCTGGTAGGATATGATCGTAGCATACCTAAAATTAGACAAGCTGATCATTGTATTGATTGCGGCCAATGTCTCATTGCTTGCCCTCAACGAATCAATATTCCACAAGAGATGGCACGAATCAACTCATTTGTCGAATTATTAAAAAGAAATGGCGCAAAAGTGGGGAATACAGTTATCCTTGCTTCTTTGATTCGTAAACGAGACGAAGGCAACTACTCCTGTGTCATTGCCAAAAACGATGACATACGGACTTTCAACAAAAAAGGTGTAATGGATCTTTATCTACTCAATCAGGAAGACCCAGAATTCCTTAACGGTGCTCTATTAGCGGATAAGATTATAGGGAAAGGAGCAGCCGCTTTAATCATCAAAGGCGGTATAGAAGAAGTCAGGACACATATCATCGCAGTCCCTGCTCTTAAACTTTTAAATGATAACAACATAAAAGTAACCTATGATGAAACAACCGATCATATCATCAACCGAAGCAATACAGATTGGTGTCCGCTAGAGAAAAGGCTTAAGAATACTGTCAATGCTGAAGAATGTTATCCCATCATAGACCAGTTTATAGAGGATCTAAAAGCTGGAAAGATTCAGTAAAATAATCAAATAAAACATAAGCTATATAAAAACAGGAAGAGGTTGCTGGGGTGCAACCTCTTTCAGTTAAGGTTAGAATTAATTTACGTTTTGACAAGATTTTATGGTTTTCTATACTATATAAAGTTATTTTCTTCTATTCTAAAAAAAGGGTGGTTGTTTAGACCAACCCTTTTATATTTTACAAACATTTAAGGGGAAATTCCACTATCAAAGTTCAGACGTTATAAAAACCATTATTACACTTATATCAACAATCTTATTTATTGACATTGCAAATATACAATAATTTCATGCAATATATCATGGAATTTTATTTCAAATACATGGATAAATTGTTCTTTTTTTTATTTGATATATGGAGATCTGTCTCACAATAACTATAAAAATAGCCATTAACCAATTGATAAATAACAACTTAAAAATGAATTATTTTTCCAACGAAGGAGGAATTCCAAAAAACGATTTATATTTCTTACTGAAATATAATGGATCATTAAATCCGACAGCATATGCTATTTCGGTAATTGTTTTTCCTCCTTCTTTCAAAAGCGCTTGAGCTTTATGAAGTCGATATTCATTTAAAATTTCGGTTGGTGTTTTATCCGTTATAGATTTTAGTTTGCGTGAGAATGTAGATTTACTCATCGCCAACGAAGCCGACATATCCTCTGCCGAGAAACCTGAATCCGAATATTTTTCCGCAATTAGATCCAAAAGAGATTTCAACAATGGATTGATGGTGTTTTCCGTCTTTTCATCCACATTTCCCATAAAATTATTTTCCAAAACCTGTCGTTGCTGATTTCTACGAAGCATAAGAATATTTGTCAGCTTCATCAATAACTCTTTTTCGTAAAATGGCTTTGTAATATAATCTATCGCACCATTATACAATCCCAACAAACGATCACTCTCTGCATTCCTTGCAGATAAGAACACCAATGGGATCTGCGTCATCGCCGGATTCTGTTTTAATCGCTCATACATCATAATTCCATCACATAACGGCATTTCAACATCACTTAATATAATATCTGGTTGTTCTTTCAGCGCAACTTCATACCCTTTTTCTCCATTATCAGCCTCAACAACACGGAAATAGGGTTCTAGAATCGTCCGTATATGTAGCAATATAAGAGGGTCGTCATCCACAATCATAACTGTATTCCCTTGCAATAAATCTGCATTAATCTCAAATGTATTATTTATATCTTCCTGCCTAATTGCTAACTTATTTTCATCCATTTCATCAGAAACAGGCAATGAAATAACAATCTTTGTTCCTTTGCCAATCTTACTCTCCACAGACAAACTACCACCACACTTTTCAACAAACTCCTTTGCCATCTTAAATCCAAGTCCTGTTCCCTTCTCCATCTTAGTTCCTAGAGTAGATATGACATTCTCATCATTTAGAATTGAGTTTAATTGTTCCTCTGTCATTCCTACACCCGTATCCTGAATACATATATCAATCAATCGATCATGTTCTGTTACTGCAATTGATATTGAGCCTTTTTCTGGCGTAAATTTTACAGCATTCGTCAAGACATTACGCAAAGCAGTAGCAACCATACGAGAATCTATCATAACACAATGCTGCAGATCATAGGTGGTTGATATGCTTATCTGTTTCTCCACAAACATAGCATTCAGCAAAGAGAGAACATCTTTCACCATCTCTCTTACGCTTGAACTCTCAATATGACAAGTCACTTCAGTCTGTTTTCCTCTTGCCCACTCCAACAATTTCACCATGGCAGACTGAAGATTAAAGGCTGAAAAATAAATATCCTTTAATACCTTCCATGTATTTTCCAACGATTCATGATGTTTTAATACACTATCCAATGCTCCAACAATGGCAAACATGGGATTTTTCAAATCATGGGCAATCACTGAAAGCAATCGATCCTTTTCCGCCAATGCTTGCTCCAAATCCTTGTTACGCTGTTCAATAACCTGTTGCTTCTGTTCTAGCAAATGATTAATATCGTCCAATTTCTTTGTACGCTCCAAAACCAACTGACGCAAAAGTTCCCTCTGCTCCTTTATCTTTTTAAAACGGTGGAAGATAACAAGAGAGATAGAAAGTGCCACAATAAGTGTTGCTAAGATATCAAACCACCAAGTTTTCCACCAAGGAGGAGACACGACGATTGGCAAGGAGATTTTCTTACTATATACCTCTTCCAAGCCTTTTTTTGCTCTTACCTCTAAAACATAACTTCCATGAGGAATGTGTGATATCTTAATCTCTCGTTTCTCTTGCATATCAATCCAATCTCTATCCAATCCACGAAGGCGATACGACAACTCCACATCATTCAAGCCTGAGAAATCAATCACATCCAAGGTGATTGAAATATTCGTCTCGTCATAATTCAACTTCAACCTCTTTAGATCAGATAAGCACTCAGGCAGGTATTCACTACCGAATTCTTGTTTTTTACCTTTCACATACAAACGAGAAAAGGCGAGATAATCGACCTCCTTTTCCTTATGTATATGTCTAGGATCAAACATCACAAATCCTTCCGTACTACCAAAATAGAAACGTCCATCTTTGTCTATAAAAGCAGCCCGATGTGTGAAATAATTACGACTTCTATACCGTTCATCCAGCAAAATCTTAGCATACGTCTGCTTTTCATCCTCGAATGATATAATACCATTTGAGCCACTTGTCCAAAAAATTCCTTTCTTATCTCTCAAGATAGAAGAATATTGTCCCTCTGGCAAATAATTCAACCATTTATACTGATTACCATCTTCATCAAACCGTATGACACCTTGAGTTGATACAACATATAAATTACCCTCGTCATCACATACGCCCTGAATCATCAACAAAGGCTGATGTACCTGTGTAGCATCTACATCGGGGAACATCGGTCTGTCGCCCTTTTCATCACATCGCCAGATCGTCCTTGATGAAATGATCCATTTAACGCCTGTAGGTGAATATATAATATCTTCAATCCATATATCTGGAATCTTAAATTGTGTTGTATCTTGTAATCTTTTCCGAGACCAGTTCTCTTTCTCTTTCACATAGACACCATCTCCTGCAACAGCAACCCATAACACACCATCCGGCATCACAGCAAGTGATTTACATGTACTAAACGAAGCCTCAATACCATCAAAAGGTATCTTTGTCACCTTTCTTGTTTTTGTATTTAATCTACACAATTCGCCACCCCATACAACAATTAAGATATCTCCATTAAGGTCTGTTTTTAGAGAAAGAACATTGTTTGATGATAATCCATCCTCAATAGTAATATTCTGAAGTATCTGATAATCAGGTGATATAACAAAGATTCCATGGCCATCCGATGCAACATAGATGTTTCCTTCATCATCTTGTACAAAAGAGGTTCCATCCACCGATGGGAACCCGATATCTGCAGAATGAATAGATCCTGTATTACGCATAGTACTATAACGTAGCAATCCTGCATTCTGGGTGCCGATCCATATGTCACCATTACGGTCCTCATAAAGGCAATGTATCTTCTGCAATTCCTCGTTTTTTGAATTTTTAGGTTCTATTTTTTCAAAATGAAATTTCCCATCATAGGTGGCTCTCCACAAACCAGAGCCAGCCGTACCGAACCAATAACGTCCCTTTGAATCCTTTATGATAGAATTTATATTTCTGAATGGTATTTCCAAGGCTCTCGGACTACTAATTTCTCCATTCTCGCCTATATCAATTATCCACAATCCACCCACAAATGAAGAAACTAGGAATTTATTACTTTCCAACCTGTTGATGTTTGAAACCATCATCCCAATAGATAGCTTTTCATCATATTCTTTTAAATGACGTCCGTCTTTGTCAAAAACACTTATCCCCGAATATGTTCCACAATAAAATCGTCCGAAATCATCTTTTATCATCACAGAGACGAAAGAGAATTCTGTAGAATCAGTCACTCCCGGATATTTACCAAACTTACCGTATTCTGACCAATAGGAATAAATTCCATTGGTTGTAGAAGCCCATGTTCGGCTGTTTTCGTCTTCATAAAAATTAGTTATCCCTTTAAAGTAAGATGTTTTAAAATCATCGGGCATCATATCCACAAAAGAATCACTCTTCTCATCATATGAAACGATCAATCCATTATTCCCTGCTATCAAAATTTTACCATTGGACATCAAGGAAAGATGTAGAATCTGATTTCCATACAATGAAGGTGTTTCCTCCATATAATATGAGCGAAAATGAACACCATCAAAACGATTTAATCCATACTCCGTTCCAATCCATAAAAAACCACAAGTGTCCTGAATAATGCAATGAACATAGTTACAACTAAGTCCATCTTTACTCGTATATCTACAAAAAGTAGAGAGATCGTCTGCCATCGCATCGATCCATATAATAGAGCATACAATTGCGTATAATAATAGTCTAGAAAACCTTGTCATGTATATCCTTTTCTGCAAAGATAAATTTTTTTTAGCAGAACACATCCGCCAAATCCCAATTATTTTATTTCACCATCCATTGTTATAATTGGATCACCATCTTCTAAATCCTCAATATCTTCTGGGTTTAATTTGTTTCCGCAGTATTTACAAAAAACTGCATCTGGTTCATTCCCCGGTTTATGGCAATGTGGACATGGAATGGCAGTCCGCTTTTTATTGTCTGAAATCATTTGAGCTGATACAATACCCGTAGGCACAGCCAATACTGTATAACCCAGCAACATAACAAACGCTGCTATAAATCGTCCAACACTTGTTGTCGGTGCAATGTCACCATACCCTACCGTTGTCATTGTCACAATTGCCCAATATATACTACTTGGGATGTTTTGAAAATTACTATCCTCTCCTCCTTCTACAATATACATAACCGTACCCATGCAGATTGCCATCAGAAAGACGAAAACGAAAAAGACAGTTATTTTCTTTGAACTTGCAATCAGAGAGTTCAACAGATTTTCTCCTTCGCTCCAATACGAAAACAGCTTAAAGACGCGGAACACACGTAACAATCTGAAAATACGAATAGTCAACAGTCCATGTGCACCTGGGAATATAAAGCTTAAATACGTTGGCAAAGTCGCCAACAAATCGACTATACCGAAAAAACTGAAGACATATTCTTTGGGTTTAGGCGTACAGTAGATACGCAATAAATACTCAAATGTGAAAAACAACGTAAATATCCATTCAAGAATATTTAGGAACAACTTAAATGAAGGTGGGAAAAAGGATAAACTTTCTAAAATCACCACCGACACACTTGCGATAATGAACGCAATGACTAGGATATCAAAATTTTTCCCTTCCTGTGTATCGGTATCATACACCACCATATATATTTTACGTTTCAGGTCATCATTATTCATGAAACGATTCCACTTGTTTTTCAATCCTTTAAACATATAACTCTAATTATTTATTATTCTCTTTTTCAAGAAAATAGGTTAGACAAAAAATTAGTATGTTCCAAAAATATCTTTAATCCTATTCCTATCAACAACAATCCACCCACCAGTTTCATGTTAATAGGTAAATGTTTCCCCATAAATATTCCTATTGTGTTACCTACAACTGAGAAGATAAAACTTACCATTCCAATTATCGCCAAGTCGAATATGAACAAAGGAATAGGTTCTGTCACAAACAACACTCCTGTGACCAATGCATCAATACTTGTCGCTACAGCCAATGCGGCCAACATATTCCAACGAATGGCAGGTTGTCCAGTTTCATCTTCCTTTTCAAAGAGACTCTCTTTTATCATTTTCCCTCCCAAAACAGAAAGGATAATCAACGCAATCCAATGATCCCATGCTGCGATAATATCTTTAAACCATATTCCTGTCAACCATCCAATCAAGGGCATCGCTGCCTGAAACAGACCGAACAAGAAAGACATTTTTAAAATGGGAACCCATTGTATATGTCGCATCGTTATTCCATTGGCGATAGAAACAACAAAGCAATCCATTGCCAATGCAATTGCCAATAATATGACAGTGACAAGACTCATTTAATACGAATTAAACAACCGAGGGATGCATCCTTTGATACATCCCTTGGCTATAACATTTTCTTATTCTTTCTTCAAAGAAAATTATATCATCTCAACGCATCATCAACATTTAGCCAAAGCTTGCTCCAAATCTGCGATAATGTCATCGGCATCTTCGATACCTACAGAGAAACGAATCAAGTCTGGACGTACACCTGCCTCAATCAATTGCTCATCAGTCAACTGACGATGAGTATGAGATGCAGGATGAAGAACGCATGTACGAGCGTCTGCTACGTGAGTTACAATGCATGCTAACTCTAAGCTATCCATGAACTTGATGGATGTCTCACGTCCACCTTTTACTCCAAATGTAACTACACCACATGATTGTCCATTCGTGAACTGTTTTTGAGCCAATTCGTAATATGGACTTGATTTCAGACCTGGGTAATTTACCCATGCTACTTTTGGATGTTTCTCTAAGTACTCAGCTACTTTTTGTGCATTCTCGCAATGTTTAGGCATACGAACATGAAGAGTTTCCAAGCCCATATTCAACAGAAATGCATTCTGTGGAGCCTGAATAGAACCCAAATCACGCATCAACTGAGCAGTTGCTTTTGTAATATAAGCACCCTTACCGAATGCTTTGCTATAAGCCAATCCATGATATGACTCATCAGGTTCGGTCAAGCCAGGGAATTTATCTTTATGTGCTTCCCAATCAAAGTTTCCACTATCAACGATACAACCACCTACATTGGTTGCATGTCCGTCCATATACTTTGTAGTGGCATGTGTCACAATATCACATCCGAACTCGAAAGGACGGCAATTGATTGGCGTTGGGAAAGTATTATCAATAATCAAAGGTACACCATGAGAGTGTGCGATACGAGCGAATTTCTCTATGTCTAACACTGCCAAGACTGGATTAGCAATTGTCTCTCCAAAAAGGGCCTTTGTATTAGGACGAAATGCTTTTGAAATCTCCTCCTCTGAAGCATCAGGATCAACAAATGTACATTCAATACCCATTTTCTTCATTGTCACAGCAAATAAATTGAATGTTCCTCCATAAATACATGAAGAAGATACAAAGTGGTCGCCTGCCTGACATATATTAAAAATAGAATAGAAACTAGCAGCTTGTCCTGATGAAGTCAACATGGCAGCCACACCGCCTTCCAATGCACATATTTTAGCGGCAACTGCATCATTAGTAGGATTCTGCAAGCGAGTGTAAAAATAACCAGAAGCCTTCAAATCGAACAAGTCACCCATTTCAGCACTTGTATCATATTTGAATGTTGTTGACTGATATATTGGCAATACTCGTGGTTCACCTTTCTTAGGTTTCCATCCTTCCTGAACACAAATCGTTCCTAATTTTTTCTTACTCTCCATATTATTTTAACAACGTAATTTTAAAAATCAATTGAACTGGAAACAAGCGCCAGACTTCAATGAAAAGATACGCAAAATTAATAAAAAACATTTGCAAAAAAGAACTCAACAAAATAAAAAAAGATGAAATACATATTTCATCTTTTTTTATTCTACCAATTCATGGCTCACTTAGGCTCCGTCACTTATTGTTCTCCCCCCCCCACTGTCTTCAATCCACATTCTATTTAAATAGAATAAATAACATCGCCTTATATGTCTTCTCCTTAACGGAAAAAATCTTATTCCCCTAACTCTCAAGTTCTACAAACCTCAAGTCATCCCTCCCTCCACTACGAACAAAGAACCTTGATTATTCCTAACCCACAAATTTTACAAACCTGTAGGTTCATAAATCCGCCTAATGCTCTACAAACATCGTGGCATCAAGCTATTCTAAATTCGCCTATTAATTTTAAAATTTGATGCAAATATAAAACAAAAATCCGATGCAAAGAATTTTATTTTCTGTTTTTCATCATTAGCCGTCTTTTTAACCTTCCAAATACGGTCATCTTGGGCTTTGATTTATTGAAAAAAAACACCATATTTCCCTTAAAACTTCCATCATCTTAAATCATTTCAACAATTTTCGGCATCTTTTAATACTTTTTCTATAACAGGGGCCATATCATAATACTTATATTCAGCAAGCCGTCCGCCAAAAATCACATTGGGTTCTTTATCTGCCAATGACTTATACATCTGATATAATGCTGTGTTTTTATCATCATTAACAGGATAATAAGGCTCCATTCCCGCCTTCCATTCAGTGGAATACTCTTTAGAAATGACGGTCTTCGGACAATCATAGACCTCTTGTCCAAACATTTCAAAATGTTTATGTTCTATGATTCTTGTGTAGGGTACTTCACGTTCTGTATAATTCACAACAGCATTACCCTGAAAATTAGGGTTGTCAATGATTTCTTCCTCAAAACGAACCGTGCGATATTCCAACTTGCCGAATCGATAGTCATAAAACTGATCAATCTTACCTGTAAACACGATCTTTTCAGCAATTCCCATCCAATATTCTTTGTTTTCGAAAAAATCAACATCTGTTTTCGTTTCAATTCCTTCTAACAAACCATCAATCAACTTATTGTAACCGCCGATAGGGATTCCCTGATATTTATCATTAAAATAGTTGTTGTCAAAAACCAGACGTACAGGCAATCGACGAATAATAAAAGCAGGTAAATCTGTACAAGCTCTTCCCCACTGTTTTTCCGTATATCCTTTAATCAGTCTTTCATAAATATCTTTTCCAACTAGCAAAAGAGCTTGTTCTTCAAGATTCTGTGGTTCTCTCCCTGCAAGACGAGTAGCTGTCTCTCTCTTTTGTTCTTCTATTTTAGCTATAGCCTGCTCGGGAGTCGTCACATTCCACATTTGATAGAATGTATTCATATTGAATGGTAAGTTAAACAGCCTACCCTTATAATTTGCCACAGGACTGTTAGTATATCGATTGAATTCGACAATAGAATTCACGAAATCCCAAACTTTCTTATTGGATGTATGAAAAATATGGGCACCATATTTATGGACATTGATTCCCTCAATGTTTTCGCAATAAAGATTGCCACCCAAGTGAGGACGTTTGTCAATCACCAGGCATGTCTTCCCCTCCTGCTTTGCTCTGTAAGCAAACGTAGAGCCAAAAAGACCAGAACCGACAATGAGATAATCGTATTTTTTTAGTTTTTCATCCATAATAATTATTATTTTGCTTCTAATAACTTATACACTTCACAAACCTGATTAGCAATGTGTTCCCATTGATATTTACTCATATCATACTGGATTCGATAATTAGTACACTCTTCCAATAATTTTTCTATTTTATCTGCAAGTTGTTGTATTTCGCCTACATGAAAATAACTATCCAGAGGCAAACCAATCTCCAAGTTAGCTGGAATATCACTTACAACAACAGGCAAATCGTAACTCATCGCCTCCAATAAAGCAATAGGCAATCCTTCATGAGAGGAAGGCAACACATAACAACTTGCATGAGTAAGTAACGATTGTAATTTTTCGCCTCTTACAAATCCAGTTAAAACGACACCATTCTCTTTTGCCATTTTTTTTAGTCTCCGAGAATAATCATCTTCAAAATCCGCATCCCCAGCCAGGACTAAACGGATTTTACTTTCTGGATGTCTCTTCTTATATGCGACATAAGCCTCTATCAGATGATGAAGATTCTTTTCTGGGACGAAACGGCACATACCCAGGATATAAAGTTCAGGAGAAATCCCCAGTCCCTCAAAATATTCAGGGTAATCCACCTTATTGGGGACAGACACTCCATTATATATTAGATGGACTCGATCGATTCGATTATACTTATTAGCAATCAAGTGCTTAATAACATTAGAAATGACAATGACATCATCCGCAAACATACATCCCATTCTTTCTCCGAACTTCAACATACATTTGGCACTCTTTCCCCATTTATCTCTGTCATAATCTGGCCCATGATGAGTAAAGACCACCTTCATACCTCTCAATTTAGCATAAGGAGTCAATATTGCAGGACCAATAGCATGAATATGTAACACATCCGCACCTATTTCCTTCGCTTTATTTATGGCACGAAAGGTGTGAATTATCGTCTCAAATGATTTCTTTTTAGGAGCAGGAACATCTATTAGTTTAACATCATTCCACTCAGTATACAGATCTTTAGTATATTTTGAACGACGAATAATCGTCACGTCATAACCTTTTTTTGCAACAAGCGGAAACAACTCCTCACAATGGGTTTCTACGCCCCCCATTATATTAGGGATTCCTCTTGTACCAATTACAACAATCTTCATAACTCAGCAAGTTCTCCTATCAATTTATAATACCGTCTATTCTTAGAACTAGATGCTAAATTAAGAAATTAAAATTAAATTAGCAAACATGGAAAGCAAAAGAAGAATTTTACAAAAATTTAAGTCTCAAGTTGTCATTGAGGCACAGAGGTGTCACGAACCACTGACACAGAAGCTCGGCACTCCTGGACAAACATCATACGTTATTCTTTTTTTATTAAAACACGATGAAACGACAAAACCTTAGAACCTCTATATACATAAATGATATAAACTCCGTTTAGATCATCTAACAATCCATCGATTGTTTTTTGTGTTCTGACAAGTTTACCCAGAACATCATATACTTTATAATCATCCCCTTGAAGAGAATCCTCACATAAAACTTTCTTCACATCCATATTTGACGTAACAACGGGCACCAAGTATTTGCACTCTGCGATTTCGTAGTTTGGATGAATAGCCCTTACCAGAACAGAATCCGTTGCTTGTTTAAGGGCATTAACATCAGTAGTCCAAACAATTCCCCCATCAATACTATATTCAATTGTTATCTGATCTCTATCATAAGCACCTTCTACAATCACCAAAGGGTCTACTGTTTCTTCCCCATCAATTAGATTTTCAAAATTTTCATTTCTCCAGGCAACAGATAGCGGAGCCTCCGTTACTGTCATTTTATAGTTGCATCTCGCCGAATCATAATTTGGATGATTCGCACGAACTTTCACTTCCAATTCTCCCTTATCAGTAATTTCTGGCACATCGGCACACCATGACAAACAACTATCTACACTATATTCAACTATTATGGTATCGGTGGACTCTACTCCCAATGCTTTGACATCGAATTTCATAGGTTGGCCATCATAAACCTTGGATGTAGAATCAGCAGATGGACAATGCAACTCTATCTCAGCTGCTGTTATTTCCAAAACATATTCATATTCAATCACATCAGCACCTGGAAAAATGCTCTTTACCTTTACATCTAAGACACCCCTATTTGTAATACTAGGAGCATCTGCCATCCAGTTTTCTCCTCCATCAATACTATACAAAATCTTTATATTGTTATCCTTCACTTTTATCGTAGGACACAATGGCTTCCCATCATACATTTTTACACATTCTGCTTTTTTCGGATATGTCAAAGAAGACGCTAATCCGTTTTTTATCACCACATTAGAGGCCCCATCAGGAATAGAATAAAACAACGTATCAATTTTTGGGAAGTATTCATAAACAATAGAATCCCCCTGCATTGAATATTTAACAGACCATGAATTGGAAACATTTTTTTGTGTTAATCTAATCTGTCTGTTAGCGTAGTAACTTCCATCAAATGAGTTTTCATACAGAGGTATATCATTAAAAAATATTGAATCTTTAGAGCCTACATTTTTTATTTTCAGTGATATCGGTTCGCCCAATGAGAAAAATTCACCAATATGTTTGTACATAAAAGGAACTCTATTCTTCATCCATATTTTCTTATAATTACAAGCATTTTCAAAACTATTAGTGCTTCGATTCAAAACATCAACAAAATAATATGGTGCTTCCTCTTTCACTTCATCAACAAATGTTTGCAATTCCTTATTAAAATTTGCTGGAGATACAAATGTGGCCATATACACAGACATTCTATCAATGTAGGCATTCTTAAACACCTCGTATGACATCATTTTTTGAAACAACATAGAACCTTTCTTTGTATTTTGACCTATTGCAGATTCGTACGGGCTGACTCTTAAAATATAATTTAAATATGCAAAATCATACGAAACCAAATTTGTCAATCCCATTGTATAATCTAAATCACATGCTAAAAATCTCCACTTATGTCCACTTCCTTGCTGTCTCCAACACTTATTATTATTTCCTGGAAAATCAATATTATTATACAATGACTCCAATGCGAAATAATTCAAGAATTCATTCACATCAAGTTCCTTACACACAGTCTCATAAGATGTTGTATCTGACGAGTATAATTTCACAAATCTGTTCCATTCCGTTGGATCTCCATAATCTAACGAATGGTTTTTCACGTAATCAATATTCTCTATATGATTATAATTAGCCCAAACATAATCTTCTGTTGCCTTCTCTCTCAAATTCAACAACCCCCAATAAACGCCATTAACATAAACGATAACAGTTTGAAAAGCCTGCCAATCTAAATCAACATGTTTTGCAAATGATTGTTGCTCCAATCCATCTCTAATCTGAGCCCTAGGGAAGTCTCCCCCTCCATTTCTCAAATACAAAGTTTTCTCTTTTGTTACATTAGGTTTTTCATCCCAAAATGAACCCGAAAAACGTTTAGTGCCAAAACGTTTATTTGCATGTAAAACAAAAGATTTTCTTTCTTGAAAGCGTGAAGCTCGACCTCCCAAATTCATTTCACATATTTGATTAATCTCTGATTCTGAATTAGGCTTACTAAAGTACTCTACATTGATAGGTCTTTTCCACGAAAAAGTAAAATTAGTTGTATCATTTCCTTTCATCACATACTCAGGTTTCTTTTCTGGATGGTTTTGATGGTACGTACCATCAGCTAATATACCTATTTCATCATCCCATAAATAAGAGCTATCAACAGCAATTGAAAAAACAGGCAATGTCATCTTTCTGTTTAAGAAAATATAGCTCTGTGTTTTAGATGGTTTGCTTATTAAACTATCTGAAAATGTTTTCGCCCGTATCACGACTGTTTTATCTATAAATAATGAATCAGGGAAAAGGGCACTACTATCTGTCGGCTCTGAACCATCAATCGTATATCTAATCTGCACTTTACCAGACAAATCTTCGTCATCTTTATCCAAACTCAATTTAAGGACAACTGGTTCGGTATATACACCACCTTTTTTTGAAAACTTCACTTTTGACAAGACATAATCAGAGTAAACCCCATCATTTGAACGATTTGGCGACGCCTCCCTAAAATACGACCATGTATCAGTCTCCTTTATTTTCCCGTATGAAATATCCGGTGCAGGCATAGCCGGAATAGCAAGGAAATCAACAATATTTGAAGTGCTATCGAACAAATACAATTCACCATATTCATCACTATTCAATCTAAAATTCGTATGAACTCCCTTATTTTCTTTGTCACAATACAATAGTACATATCCATTTGATTCTATTATTAACGAATCTTGGATAACATATGAACTTGAATATTGAGGTGTCTGACCAATAGCATATCCTTTCAGATTAATAGGAGACGACGTTTCATTATACAATTCAACCCAAGAATCTGGAATTTCATTCAAATCATCAATGACAGAATGCAAATCAGATTGCATCACTTCATTGATTTGAAGAGAATATGCAAATTCATAAGTTATTAGGGTAAAAAACAAAAGCAAAAATCTGTTTCTATTCATAAACTCGTCCGTTGTTAGTGAACACTAATACCTATATAAACAATTCAATAAAAATTCTAAGCAACAATGGTTACTAAGAAAATTTATCATGTCAATATACAAAAACTTCAATCATCTTTTTTATTGTAAAAGAAAGTTGTGTTATAAACGGCAAAGGTACAAATTAAATCTGACAAAAGCTCTTCCTTCAACGGAATTGTTCAAATCATCCGGGTTGAAAACGACACCTCGTTTTCATAAAAATGCCAATATTATACTTTTGCAGTCTACATTTTTTATGTACTTTTGCAGAAAAGGCGGAATTAGGACTATTTTTCTCTTCTCGCCATGATGCAAACAAATAGGTTATGGCAAGAAGTCAAATAAAATCGCAATCGTAACCTATTGTTGTAGTACACAGCATGACGTGTAAACAAGGCATCCAATAAGAAAGAGGAGAAGATATTGTATATGTACCATAAATGACAAAAAAATGCTTTGTAATAATATAGATTTGAGAGGAAAACGTTTGTTGTTGACCGGGGTTGCTGGATTTATTGGCAGCAATTTGGCGAAAAATCTATTATCAAGAATGCCAGATTTAACAATCATAGGAATTGATTCCTTAAATGATTATTATGACGTTCGTTTAAAGCAAGAGCGATTGTCTACATTGAAACAATACTCTAATTTCCTTTTTAAGGAAGGAAACATTGCAGATAAGTCATTTGTGGATTCCTTGTTCCATACATTTAATCCCTATGTGGTAGTAAATCTTGCAGCACAGGCAGGTGTTCGATATAGCATTTCATCTCCGCAAAGTTACATAGAGTCCAATGTGATTGGATTCTTTAACATATTGGAGGCTTGTCGACATTCGTATGACTCAGGAACTGACGGGGTGGCTCACCTGGTTTACGCGTCATCCTCTTCCGTATATGGAGGGAATACGAAAATCCCTTATTCCACAGACGACAAAGTGGATACTCCAGTTAGCTTATATGCCGCTACAAAAAAAAGCAATGAGCTCTTCGCTCATGCCTACTCAAAGTTATATGGTATACCATCAACAGGTTTAAGGTTCTTTACCGTATATGGGCCATGCGGTCGCCCGGATATGGCATACTTTAGTTTTACCGATAAATTAAAACGAGGTGAGATCATTAAGATTTTCAACTATGGTAATTGCAAGAGAGATTTCACCTATATTGATGATATTGTAGAGGGTATCTATCGAGTTATTCATCATGCGCCCGAGAAGGTCATCGGAGATGATGGGTTGTTAAAAGCTCCTTACAAGATTTATAATATTGGAAACAACCACCCTGAGAATCTTCTTGATTTTGTTGATATTCTACAAGAAGAATTAGTACGTGCAGGTGTTTTGCCTTCTGACTTTGATTTTGAATCTCACAAACAGCTTGTACCTATGCAAAAAGGAGATGTTCCCATTACATATGCCGATACATCTGAATTGGAACAGGATTTTGGGTTTAAGCCAACGACGCCACTAAGAGTTGGATTAAGACGCTTTGCTGAGTGGTATGCATCTTTTTATTAAAATCATGTTATTTAAGGTTGGTTCTATAAAAATTTAATTTCGAGGAATTCGTTTCGATTTCATTTTTTATTTATAGAGACGGAAAATCTTATAGAGACGCAAGATTTTGCGTCTCTTCTATGTTGTAAACCAAGTAAAAATCAAGAAAAATTTCGTTAAATTCTGCAAGTTACTGATAATCAGTATTAAATTTTACATATATCGTAAACATGCGCACAACAGCCAATCTAACAACTCTTTTTTTTTAGAGTTGCATCCCTCCCGAAACCAGGAAGAAGCCATAAGACAATCTTCAATCAGAGATTTGCCGAAGCAATCACATTCACCTTTTTCAGTCATTATGGATAAAACGCCACATTCTACAAGAAAGTGAAAGAACATGTCTTCACAAGAGACGCAAGTGGTCGTTTTTTTACTGATAAAAGCTGCCTGATGGCTTTGGCTCCTCTCCGATGTGTTTTTTCGTCTGCACATCTTTTTTCTGCATTTCTTCCTTCTAATTTTTCATCACATTAAAAATTCCTGTTTTTAATTTGTCCCTGTCACGTAGAAGGCTCCTGTTTTCATGACGCTTAAAACTCTGCATGACAGCTTTCTCGCTATTCTAACAATGGCATCGCAGGAGTTCATCCTTGCTCTGTGTTTGAGGAAACATGCGCTTAGGGCGTTGTCCCTTCTGATTGCAACCCATGAGCTACTTGACCGAAGGATTATTTAACCTCCGTTTTTTCATATCCTTGAGACATCACATCTTCATTCACAATATCCTCACCTTTCTTTCCTTTCAACGCATTTTTGCTATCTTCTGAAAGTCCATCATTAACGACAGCATTCATATCACATGTTGAGAGTTTATCCAAATCCTCCTTGGTAACTTTACCATCACGATACTCACAACATATTGGATTCTCATACATTGAGTATTTCATTCCGACCAACGATTTCAACTTATGCTTCGCCACCCATAGTAGCGGAGTCGAGATATATTTATACATGGCAGGGCTCACAGAGCCAATCATCCAACAATTTCGACTACAGCAACGCACTTTTTTACGTACTTGCTCTGCCTCTTTTGAATTCCATAATTCGTCCCATGTCTGAAGATTGAGATTACCCATCACCTCTTTGTCCTTCGTTCCATTACAAGGCATCACATCTCCGTAAGGATCAATAAAGAAGGTGTCGAACGACATATCACACGGCAGAAGACGTTTCTGTCCATAGATATAATTAATCAGTCCGTGGTTGAAATATGCTCTGAACCATTTCTTTGGTGAATTAGACTTCAACAACTCATTCACCAGGTTCTCAAAGTTTTTCGCCACCATCGGACGGTCATGAATGATATTTTTTGCCTCTACGAAGTAGAAGGAGTTATGCAATGATGCCGTTGCGAACTCCATTCCCATCTCATTAGATATTTCATACAAAGGAACGAGATCGGGTGCATTCTTGTCCTGAACAGTCATACCAAATCCCACATCCTTCATACCCATCTCACGAAGTTTCTTCAATGTCGTATATCCGCGCTGATAGCCATCGTTCAAACCACGTATTTCATTATTGGTCTGTTCCAATCCTTCTATGGAAATACGGATACCTATTTGAGGGAACTCCTTGCACAAGTCAATGATACGATCCGTGAAAAAGCCATTGGTGGAGATGACAATTCTATCACTCAGTTTATACAACTCTCTAACAATATCCTTCAAATCCGTACGGATAAACGGTTCACCACCCGTAATGTTAGTGAAATACATCTTGGGCAGTTTCTTTATTGTATCTAATGAGATTTCCTCCTCCACCTTAGAAGGAGCCTTATATCGATTACACATCGAGCAACGCGCATTACAGCGATATGTTACTATTACTGTTCCGTTTAATTTTTTTTCAGCCATATACAACCATCTATTAACATCACGGCGTGAATAAAGAAACTCCAATTCACCCTTTGCAAAGGTAAATAAAAAATAGAGCAGATAAAAGAAATTCCTACTCTAAAGTCAACGAAATATGTTAAGTGATTATTTAATGGTAAATTTACAGAACTCCGTTCTATTAATTCCCTGTAATAATAGTTTCTGCTACAAGAAATGGTCTATCAACGACAAGAGACAAGGCTCTATAAATTTTTTCCAAGCAAAGGAAAAAAACATGGCTCCCACAAATGTCATCAAGAAAGAAAGAACAAACAACATGTAGCCATTCAATATATATTTTTCCAAATGCAACATCTCCACAGCCCTATAGAAAAGCATATGAGACAAGTAGATTTCCATTGAGATATTGCTAATAAAAGTCATAACCGAATTATTAAGAAAACCTTTTTTCTCCAATCTTGAAATCGCATAAAGTACAGCAACAGAAAAAAGGAACAGTTCCGAAAAAAGATGAATAGATGGCAATGCATAATATCCAACGATTGCAAGAGAAAGCAACAATAAAGGGAGCCATTTTGTGTGATTTAGCATGTTTTGGGCACTCTGTCTATACAAGAAAATCAAACCTCCAGCCACGAAAAAAGGAAATGAATATACAATATTCCACTTGCCGACAGGACTGACCATCAACTCTGGACGAGAGAAATAGCCAATAGCTAAGAAATGAAGCAACACAGCCACCATCAACACAAACCAAGCTCGTCTTTTGTTATCCATCAAGAAGACAAAAAACGGGAATATCATATAAAAGACAAAGACAATACCCAAAAACCAACCAACTCCAATCACTGAGATGCCTGCATTAGGTAATAAGCCAAAAGCCAAAGTTAAATTCGCAAAACACTCATACAATTCAGAGACTGACGGGTTAATTGCCAAATCTATCAAAACAAGCAACGCAAAAAATGGTAAAATTCTAATATAACGTTTCTTATAAAACGAGTTTAGATTTATATTCCCTTGCTTGAATTTCTCATAATAACCACAACACATTCCAAATGCGCTAACAATCATGAATAAAAACGTAAAATTAGTAAAGGGATTAATTATTGAACGCAATGGCTCTATAGTCAATTTCACACTAAGATTGCTCAAAACATGCATCATAACGATTCCGATTGCAGCTACAGCACGCAACCCATCTAAAGAATGATATCTTGAATTCATTTGCCTATAAAAAACTTATGCCTCTATTAAAACTCCTCCGTTATTAGAAAAGGAGCTTCAATCATCATATTCCTCAATATAATCAGGAAGGTGATGATAATGCTTTTTTATTTTAAAATTTCAATTTTTTAGCGATTTTATTTGTGGTTTTTAAAGCATCCATATCATATTTATTCATGATGGTATATGTATACTTTCCATAAAAAGCAACTCTATTTATACAAGACCCCATTAATCTTACAATTTTCCATTTTCGACTTTGGATTTTGAAATGAAACAGGTGTTTTTACTTTATTTTTAAACCGACAATCTTTTGCGACAAACAACTCTTTTGACAACTCAATATCATTTGAAATCAAATCACAATTAGTCAAATACACCTGAATATCACTATTATATATGTTTCTTCTCAAGAACAAAGATGCGTCTGATTTTATCCGACAATCAATAAACTCGTATTTTCCCCTTCTTATAGGCTTCCCGTCTACCAACGGAGAGACATTTTTTACATCAAAATCACAATGATTAAAAACATACGATATCGATTCTGTTGACATCGAAGTTCCTTTTGAATATAGAGCACCGATCAAACCGCTTTCCTTTAATGAGACAAACTTAAAATCAAATTTGCAATAATCATATATCGTATGGAATCTACCATAGTCATAATCCGTATCGCCAGGACAAATCTGATAAGCCTGAATGCGGCGCAAATGATCTCCAACTGTTTTAAACATACACTTTTTATATTTCACATTTATATCAGAATATGCCACTTTCGAATTAGAATAAACTAAAATAAATCCCGATGAAACGGATTCTCCTTTTGAAAAGAATTCACAATTTTCAACCTCAACATTTATATTACATCTCTCTTTTTTATAATCTTTATATACAGAAAAGCACACACATTCATCCTTCGTATCATATTCAAAATAGGAATTTTTTAAAGAAATAGAACAAATAGAATCTCTTCTATTCATAAACCACAATACACCTCCTTGAACCGATAGCGTATTAAGCACGATATTACAATCATTCATTTCTAAGCGTTTCGAGCCGTTATCCCGCAAAAAAGTAACATTGTTGTAATACTTTTCTGATTTAAATTTCACATTGTCGAATCGTACTTCATCGCATGATTCCACCGCAAAAATGTAGGTGTCTCCTCGGGTCTCCTTATCAGGGAACTTCTGTCCTAGGAGGCACACAATATCGAGATTTTTCACTTCCAGTATCTTTTTCCTAGGCATACCATAATAGAAGATAGCCCCGTTCTCACTTACTTTAAACTGCTCCGAGATGGTCAACTTCGCTCCATTTCCATCAATATACAATTGCTCCGACTTAGGATTTTGTAAAGGATTTTTTAATAAATAGTTCTTCCCTGAAGAAAAGCGTATCTTTTTCCCCGTCAATATGCATTTGCTAATCGCATAACTATCATCATTCTTTCCATCGCCTTTGGCTCCAAAGCTTTCTGGAGTCACATAATCTTTCCCGATTGTGGCACCACAAGCGACGAAGCCACTCACAACCAACAAACAAAGCAAAAAAACGACTAGTATTTTAGACTTCATTTCCTTGATGTTAAATGATTAAACAATTCCATTAATTTCTCGTAATGAGCAGAAGGTGAATATTGCTCACAAAGCACCTCATACGCTTTCTCTCCCATTAGAACTGGCTTCTGTGGATCTTCGAATAAAGATTGAACTTTTTGACGAAAATCCTTCACGTCTGCATATTGAAACAGAAGTCCAGTTTCTCCATCCTTAACCAATTCTGGTAGCGAGCCGAAATCCGTTGCTACAACCGATTTTTTATAAGCAAAACTTTCCAATATCACATTAGGGAAATTATCATACCACTCTGAAGGCACAACAGTAAATAAACATGACTTAAGATATGGAACAATTTGGTCAAAATTCATTCTTCCCAAGAACTCTATATTATGCTTCTTGCCTTCCAAATATTTTTTCAACTCATCTTCGTATCCATTATTAGAAAAACCGATAATTTTCAAATTATAATCAGTTCCTTCAAAAGTCTTAATAAGAGTGAACAATCCCTTTTGTTTCTCAATACGACCGACAAACAACGCGAACGGTTTATATTCCACTTGCGGATTTTCCTCTTTCTTATTAAAAAAAGTCGGTATATGATTCAACTTGGAACTTTTTATACCATACTGCTCCAATTTGGACAATGTAAAAGATGATGGCACAACAAAAGCATCAATCTTATCCTTCACATTCAGCAAATCATGTAATTTTTTCGCTCCAACTTTTAAGAATGAATATACCGTCGAATTTAGAACACACTTATATTTCACACAGTTTAACCATTTCCCTTTCAAACAATCCTCACAGACACCCACTGCATCATTATAGAACAATGCATTAGGACACATATACTGAAAATCGCTGATTCTATGTACCACAGGTATAGAAAGTGCGCGGGCAGCATCAATAATACTTGGAGAGATTTTGTTATGGTACTGCATAATGTAAACCAAGTCTGGTTTCTCTTGTTTCAACAGCGCCTTGAATTTTTTCTTTGCCTCAAACGAATAGAACATACGGGCAAACGACTTCAATATGAAAGGAAGAGTCTTTTTGGATTTCGCAAAATAGACTTCGTCATCCACTGCGTCCAAGAAAAATTTATCGTACTCCGTCTTTTCGTTTCGGGAACTCTTAATACTAAATGGCACAATCTGATGTCCTTTTTCCTCAAGGAGCTCCTTTATATTGAAATAATAACGTTCAGGACCTCCTGAAATAAAATATCGATAGTTTACTAATATAATTTTCATTTCTTAAAAATATGGGAGAATTCCATAAAATAAGCTCTATAACTAGTTTTTGAAGGAAAATTTCACCAGGACTTTAATTACTTATTTTATCTCTCTCTTTTTCTTCCAAGATCATTTTTTTCAATTTCAAAAAATTCACCAAAAGAACCTTTTCTTTTTCTTTACAAAGAAAGTATTTCAACAAAATCACATATCCTCCTAAAAAGAACTCCCAAAAGAAAGGTCCCGTCATAAAAGCATATATAATATACGAAAAAATATAACAACTAACCAGCCAGAACTGATTAAATTTAACTTTTGATTGTCTATAAAAATACCATGTCAAATGAAGCATAGCTATAAACAATAAAATATACAACAAGAAAAAGCCAATAATACCATATTGGGTCACACCACTAAAGAATATACTTTCAAATCCCAACAAAACTGGGTGAATTCCATTCTCTGATATATATTTCCGAACCCAACCTGTTCCCAATCCAAAAAAAGCGCCTTTCATACCAACCACATCAGCCAGTCCATCCAACTGATCCAACCGCATAGCAACTGATGATCCTTTTATTTCGCCATCACTTTTAGAATCATCCCAGAAATAGATGATAGAATCGACATATACCTGATACTTCCCAAATATCGGGAAATTCAATCCAACTATAAACGATGTTGTTACTATCATAAATGCAATGGCCAAACGAGTCTTAGACCACCATTTTATACAAAACAGGCCAACCCCCAAAATAAAAGCCACCAACGATGCTCGCGATCCTGTAAAAAACAAGTTTAAGAAAAGTGCAAACATGGAAAGCAATATCGTATAACGCCATCCTTTCTTGTTTTTTGGAATATTAATATATAATGCCAACAAAAGGAAAAAAAGAATCAACATCATTCCTGCATAAAACACTGGATTACCTATTGTTCCTCCTAGTCGGCCCTCAAGTCCTCCTCTAAACTCCCCCATCATTTTCTCCAATCCACTAATACCTGAATAGACAATGCCAACTAACATCAAATACAGATTTTGATTTGTCAAGTATGAATATATACCATAGGCAAAAACGAACAAGGAAACCACTACTATATATTTCAATATAGCTTCAACTTGAATGCTATTCTTTATCAAAGAAGCATAGAAGACATATGGGAATATTCCTAAAACGAATAATTTTAGTGCAGGAATTTGCTCTGAGATTGTCATACCAACTCCTAATGGCAACAAAAACAAATAGACCAAAAAGTAGATTAATATCACATATATTATCTTTTTGTTGTCTTCTTTGAAAAAGAAACCCTTCCTATATCCATAATACAAAGAACAGGCAAAAAGAAGATAAGAAAGAATGGTAGAAGGTGAAAACGAAAATATCTTCACCTCTGAAGGAAAAACTACTATTGAAAACAAATAGGTTGCCATAGCCGCTACAATCACATTGTAATGTGAGAATAGAAAAGCCGTAAGACAACCCAGCACAAAAATTGCTAAAAAAAACAGCATTATTTAATCAATCTAATCAGTTTTATCTTTATAGAAAAAAGTACCTTCGATATATTCCACACAATCTTCTGGATGAAAGTCAAATTGCAATAATGAGTAAGATAATAAGACGCACTATCCAACGAGCACTGCAACAAAAATGCGCCACTTACCTTTTGTGTTGATGTCGCTCCCAAATGAATACATTTAGACTTTGGAAGAAGATAATTTTGAAGTCCCAGTTTTTCTATCTTCTTATATAAGATATTCTCTTCAAAATATAAAAATGTTCGTGGATCAAAGCCTCCAATCTGAGACATCAAATCTTTTGACATTAACATACAAGATCCACTGGGCAATTCTATTGGGAGCAAATCGTTTTGAGTTAAACTCGAATTTGAGACAAACATCTTACGCTTCGCTTCATAATTAGATCTGATACCGAAAATGTCTTTATACAAAAAAAGATAAGTTAATATCAACTCCCACTCCTTATGATTCTTCCTCGCACAATTATAATCAATTCCTAAGAGATCTTTCTTGTAAAGTATGGGGCTAACAATCGCACAATTAGGTAATGAGACTAAAGTCCCTTTCAATTTTGGAATAATGTCTTCCACAAACAGTATATCACTGTTCAATATTAAAACATTATCTATTGTGTCATCAGAATATGCGAGATTCAAACCTTTATTGTTTCCTTTTGCGTAACCATCATTAACAGAAGAAACATAAAAGGAGACATGTGGCAAATATTGCGGGATAGAATCTCCTTCTTTTATAATAAGGCTATCAGAGAACTTGCCCTTTATATATTCTGAAATTTCAGTAACAACTGATTGTCGAGTAGAGCCATTGTCCACCACAATATATTTCACATCAGCACTATTATATCTCTCTACACTCTCAATACATTTAATTGTATCTTCTGAATTGTTATAGTTAAGTATAATTATTGCAGTAAACATTGATCCTTTTTATTAGATGGGTTCTATAAATTCATCTCGTGGAATATATCATTTTTCACGACAATGACAATGTCCGTTTGTATACATCCAAATACATCTTTGACGTGTTGACGACATTAAAATTCATCTTTGTGTATTCATACGCGCCTTCCACCAAATCCAAATTATATCCATTCTGCATAAATTCTTTAATCCTACCTGCCAAAGAATCTACATCTTCACTTTCAAAGGTCATACCATACTTCCCTTGGTTTATTATCTCCATAGGTCCCTCGATGTTACTAACCAGAACCGGCACCTTTGCAGCACATGCCTCCGCAACAGCTAAGCCAAATCCTTCAAACCGAGCAGGATGAATAAACAAATCAAAATCACACATGTGTTCATAAACCCAATCTCTACTCTTTGCACCTTCCAATATTACGTTGGGTTCCAATCCGTTGTCTTTAATTAAATTCACCAATTCCGTCATATCTGGACCTTCACCGACAAAGTGCATTTTGAAATTCTCTATTCCTTCATCCTTTAATTTCTTTAATGCTCGAATCAAAACATCTTGACCTTTATGACAAAATAAGATTCTGGACAATTGTACGAAATGGAATTCTTTTGGAGATGACCAATCTTCTTTCTTTTTTATAGTGTCACAATCAATTCCATTTAAAACAAGAGTTGCGTGTATTCCTCTCTTTTCACATTCACACAGAACAGCTTTACTTATTGCCGTGCATTCCTTGTAATATGTGTTTTTCTTTATATCAAAATGAGTAGAATGGATTGTACGTACCATAGCGTATGGCACCTTAATCACCCTATGCAAACCATCCATATGACAATGAATGACATCTGGATTATAACCCACAATTTGCATATTTAATTTAATGAGATAGTAAGGGTTTTTACTGCCAAGAGGTCTTCCCACCTTTACGATTTTCACATTTTCATCTATCTTCGTTATCAGGCGATTATCGATATTATCATTTATGATAAATAGAGCAACCTTATCAGTCTTAACTTGTTCATTTAATATGTCCACTATCATGGTTTCAATACCACCATATTTGAACGACCATAAAACATGAGCGACCTTCATCAATTCTTAATTTTAAATGTGATTATCTGCAATTAGCATTACTGATGTATCTCCTGTGTTTAAACGTGGACTGATGCAATCATCAGTCTACAAAATCCCGTCATCAAAACTCATGCAGTTGATATATTCTTTAATCACACAAATTTTCATTCAGAGATTTAAGTATTGACTCTTCCAACAAATCTCGTGACATCGTTAGTTGCCCTTGGAATTTGGACTGTATCATCCTATCTGTGTTTTTATCAAATATTCTATGGATTCCCGTTCTTTTTAACATTGCTGGCATTCCCGCGAATAAATTTCCCGTAGTAGTTACATTTGAATAATTTCTATTTACGAGTGAATGACTCGAAACAATCGAATGAGATGGAATAAAAGCATTTTTTGACAAACTAGCATGATTTCCAATCCACACATAATTACCAACATTCACTTCCCCCCTAGGAGATATAAAAAGTTTCTTCTCAGAATCATACATCGTATGAAAATTTGAATCCATTATTTGTACATACCATCCTACCCGAACATGATCTCCTATAACAATTTTATGCGAACAACTAATAAATAGATTTTGATTGAAATAAACATCATTTCCAATATACATGGTTGCATCTTTATTGATACTCAAATTCACACCTCTTGAAATTGTTATATTTGAACATAGCTGCAATTTTGCACCTTGTGAAAATTTCAAATATGAGACTGAAGAGGATTCAAACACCCTACACCCTATCACAATGGAAAAAGGAACAATGTTAGATTCATCAACAAGTATGACACAACCTTTATATAAACCACTCAATTTAGCCTTTCCTATAATACGAACCGGCAAATGTATGGCTATCTTAAAAGGAAACACTTTAAAATTAAAATACAATGTCTTAAAGAAATTTGATCTGAAAGGCAATGTAAGCAAATAATACCTTAAAAGCATCATAATCCCCCTCCCAACAATCATAATAATTTCTTCTTTAACATTTCAACAAAAACAACACATAACATACAAATCATTTTAAAGGAAGATGAAACAATTTTAAAAAATTCTGATTTCGTCATCACATTACTCTTCACCAATCGCAAAAATTTTGTGACGATCGCTTTTCGTATTTTCAAGTCCTCTTTAAACGACCTTTCAAAAAACTCTCCATTTAAATAGATTTTTGAGGATACAATCAGAGCTTTATTACACAATGCATTTACCCTTTCTCTTGAAGATTGAACCAATCCATTAGAATTAATTCTATAACATCCCATTTTTTCATCAATATAAATCCCCTTTGACAATCCTGCTAGGACAAGGAATAGAAAGTAATCAATACTAACTGAATATTTCTTTAAAAATTCTAAATACTTATCATAAAGAGTTTTTCTAAAACAAATCGTAAGAGTTAACACCATGTTGTGATCTATCAATTTTTCGAAAATATCACCGCTACAAGATCGTTCCATTCTTTCTTCACACCAAGGATACATCCTAGGCTCTCCATTTTCATCTACAGTAGAAAATCCAGTATATACAAATCCGACACTCTGATCACTCGTCATTACATCTACTTGCTTCTGTATCTTTTGGGAATCAGTCCAATAATCATCTCCCTCACAAATAGCCTCATATTCACAAATAGCACGATATGGCTTATAAATTTCTTGTTTTTCAGGTTTACCGAACAAATTAACATTTAAGAAACAAAACAAAAAAAAGCAATTACCGTTTGTTTTATGAGGAACTCTAATATATTTTGATACGTCATCTTCTGAAATCTCTGCTTTTGACATATCACAATTTTCATTTGCATATTGCCTGATCACCTCCTGATTTCCATCTTTACTTGCGTCATCAATAACAATACAAACAAATGGAAAGTTCGTTTCTTGTATAGCAAAACCATTCAGTGCATCACATATATATTTAGACTGATTATATGTGCAACATTTAATCAATACTTTATAATTTTTATCTGGAATAGGGACATTTATATCCATAATTACTTTTACTTAAATACAACATTTAGAATTTCAAGTGCCTCATCTCGTTATATGTATTTATCATTCAATTTATTTTTATTTCCCTAATGATATATAGCCATGAAACAGTTTTACAACTCCTTTATACTTCTCAAGATGCTCTAACCATATTAAATATTTCATATTGATTAAAGTATAGGAATAATAACTGGAGCATTTATTTTTATTTCCATATCACTTCATTTCATAAATACAAAATTTCACATTTCCCAATCAAATTATAATGACTTTTTCATCAAAACCTTCTCTTCTCTATCTTCTATTTCTACAAAACCATATTTTTTGTAAAGCCCCAAAGCAGGAGCATTAACCTTACTTACTTCTAATGAAACTTCCTCAACATCTGATGATATATGAGTCAAAAATGAATCTAATAATATCTTTGAGCAACCCTTTCCTCTGAATTCATGTGCAACAGCAATTAATGTGATATAGGCAAATTTCTTTTCTTCATTTAGATAATAAGCAATAAATCCGACTTTAATATCTTTTTCTATCAACAAATTAAAATATGCTTTTTGGGAAAGTTTCAACACATGTTCAGACAAACGTTCTTCATTCCAACGTGGAGGACAAAATTTTTCATCACATGTAGTAACCCATTCATATACCTCATTCAAAGACAAATGCCTTAAAGTCATTATTTCCATTACTTCTATTTCTTCCAATTATTAATGATGAGTTTTCTTTTCCCTGAATTTAAAATTGGTATTTCTTCTAAGAATTTAATTTCTACTATTGCATCTTCTCCAACCACATCTTTAACTAACTCGATATAATGTTCTTTATTTGACTCTAAAGTCTTATCCTGCAAGCACAAGTTTAATAGATATTCTTTTTCACTATTCTGAACAAACTGCCATTGTTTAATCAATGTAGAATGAGCTATCTCACCAGAGATACTATTAAAGAAATCAACATATAATCCATTTGTTTTAAGAATCATATCAGTTTTTCTTCCTGCAAGAGACTCAATGCTGAGCAAAATTCCACTTTCTGTAACATCTCCTATCCTTGCTAAATCGCCTATATCATAACGAATCAATGGCATTGCATAATTGGTTAAATCGGTCACTACGATTCTTCCCAACTCTCCTTTCTGCGCACTTTTGTCCGAATCTAATTTCAGAATTTCAATATAACAGTTTGCTCGATTAAGATTCATAGTTGTTGGACAACCATTTATCTCCGACTGACCAAATACACCATTTTCTTCATTTGCATATTGAGAAATTACCGAACAATTTAATCCATCAACTATTCTATCTTTCAATGACTCTGTCAACATCTCTCCACCCGTGATAAAAAGAGGATGACTAGAAAGTTTTAGTTTATGTTCTACTGCATACATTGTAACAGTATCTATAGCTGTTACGTAGCCTCGAACAAACTTTACATTCTTTGTATTTATAATATCAATTATCCTTTTTATCCTTTCCTCATTTAAATTTGCATTATCAACATATATGATATTATGTTGTTTATTCCACACAATATCTTTACCATAACTATAATGACGGCTTAATGCCCGAAAATGCATAAGGAGGTCAAAAGAATGGAATCCAACAAGTTCATTTTCCGCTTTGATTGTTGCTATTCTTCGAATTCTGCAGTTAGTGTCCTGAAACACCTTGAATGGAGTACCTGTTGATCCACTTGTACTTTGAACATGAACGTCTCCAACTTGCCCTGGAATTTTTTCTTTAGGAACAATAAAATCATCGTAATTGTCAAGAATTATCTGTTTGTTGATAATGGGAAAATCAGAAAGCTTTTTACTCTTAATTTTAGAATAAAATTTAGTATTTGTACAAGCAAATTCTATCAATTCATATAATTTACGTTTTCTTATTTCTTCTCCTTCTTCGGGATTATTTATTATAAACATTATTTCCTTAAAATGTTTCCACATTTTTCCCCCATGGGAAAAATCATTTATCCAGAACTTTTTTCTTTTTATATATGAAATAAAACTCATGATAATTGTATTCTGATTTTATCTTCTATGCCTTCAATTATATGATTTAGTTCTTTTCTTGAAGTAGTTCGTAAGAAAACTGTACCTAAAGATGTATTAGCTCCTGAAAAAGGAACAATATGATCACCAGACTTTACAATTAACCCTTCATCTTTGACATATTTTTTACGGAATTGTTCATCAATATATACAGACTCAAGAGTTCCCTCTTTACCCGAATGCACAATATAGTTACACCATACGCCATCATAAACGGGGGATGAAATTTCTTCTAATGGCAATGACAAAGCTTTGCAAATCTCTGCACGAATCAATGATTGTCCCGTAGCCATATCTTGAAGTTCCGCAATACGATTTCCACCGCCTCGTGGACTTACTTCCATAATGTAAGCCTTTCCGTTAGAGCAAACTCGACTTTCAACATTGTAAATTCCCGATTTTACTTTCAACAACGAAAATAGACGCTGTAACTGATTCGTCAAATCCTCTTGATACTTCTGATCCATCGAGGATGGCCAAATCTCTATAGCTGGCGTATAAGGATTTGCAGCTTGAGAATCAAACAACTGATCTGAAAAGGCTGGATATACAAGTTTCCCACCTACCGTGAAAACATCAGCACTAGACTGTGCCCCAACCTTATCAAGAAAATCTTCAATAACAAATTGCTTAGATAGAGACGCTTGCAGAGCTATTTCTATTGCTCGACCTAAATCATTTTTCTTTTCCACCTTTGTCACACCTTTACTACCTGCTGAATCCACAGGTTTCACAATGATAGGCCAATTGAAGTAATCAACATCACGCAAGGCATCTTCTACTTTACTATATCCCTTTGCCTTAGGACAATTGAAACCATTTTCAGAAAGAAACGCACGGAATCGTGACTTGTCCTGTAATATGCAAGCTGCCTCGTAACTGCATTGATAAGGCAACCCCATTTTTTCTGCAACATAAGCCGCAGAAACCACACCAGGATCCACTGCATGACTTAATATTCCGTCAATCTTAAGTTCCTGTGCCTTTTTCAACACTGCTTCTTTATCTATAATACTGACATTGCAATACTCATCAGAATATTTATGAGCAATATTATCAGGCAAATAATCTGCCGTAATAACATATACCCCCATTCTATGCGCTTCTTTAATTACTGGCAAAAGGTAACGCAATCCACCAAGCAACATCAATCTCTTGGGATTCATCTTTTACTTGATTATACAATTAACAATACGTTGTATATCATCTTCACTGAGTTCGTGATGCATTGGCAAACAGATCACACTATTAGCCATTTTACGAGCATTCGGAAGATTTTCTGGTCTTGCCGACTCCAAACCTCTATATGTTGAGAATTCCGAAATCAACGGATAGAAATAACGTCTGCCATAGACATTGGCGGCTTTCATTTTTTCATACAACTCATCACGAGTCATACCATATTCCTCCACATCAACAAAAATCGGGAAATAACTATAATTATGCTTAACGCCTGGCATATCATCAAAGAATGTGATACCTTTCACATTACGCAGGTTTTCACGATACTTAATTGCCACCTGATGACGTGCTTCTATGGATGCATCCACTTGTCTCAAATTAAGAATTCCATACGCGGAGCGTATCTCATCCATTTTGCTATTGATTCCTGGAGCTATCACTTCCGTTTCACCATGGAAACCGAAATTTTTCAGATAATCAATACGTTTCTTCGTTTCCTCATCATGCATCACCATTGCGCCTCCCTCTATCGTATTATAGACCTTTGTGGCATGAAAACTCAACGTACTCATATCCCCCGCATTCAAAACACTCTCTCCATTCACCTCCACACCGAATGCATGCGCGGCATCATATATCACCTTCAATCCATATTTATCAGCTATCTCCTTAATTCTTTTTGTGTTACAAGGCTTTCCATACACATGAACGGGCATAATAGCTGTTGTCCTCGGCGTAATAGCCGATTCTATTTTATCAGGATCTATATTTCCCGTGGATAAATCAATATCAACAAAGACCGGTTTTATACCATTCCACCAAAGAGCATGTGTCGTCGCCACAAAACTATATGGTGTGGTAATCACCTCTCCTGTAATATGTAAAGCTTGTAAAACAGTGATTAATGGTAACGTACCATTAGTGAAAAGACTTACATATGGCACCTTCAAATAAGCAGCCAACTCTTTTTCCAACTGCTTATGAAAAGCCCCGTTATTAGTAATCCATTTGCTTTCCCAAATCTGTTTCAACATCTCATGAAACTCATCCAAATTAGGAAGCAACGGAGATGTAACTGTTATTAACTTATTATCATTCATTTCTTTCTAATCAAAGCCTTAACGTCTTGTAATTCTTGAAACTTAAATATTGTACTCCCTGTTAAATATATCAATAGCCCAGCGCCACCACCAACAATCAAAGTGAGATATTGATTTTCTATTAGGTAAGTCAATAATAATACTGCAATAAACATCACACCACTTAACAACAATGTTGGGAATAAATCACTCATTTGTTTCACAAAGCCAACATTTATCAATTTGCCTGTATAATAGGTGTTTATCACCAAACATATAATCGAACTTCCGATTTTTGCATAACACATCGCAACCAATCCGAATGGAGCAGATGCCACTAAAACAGAAATCCCTAAGATTTTCTTAATGATCTCCAACTTTAAAAACAAATCCGAACGCCCTTTCACTTGCAATAGATTTAGATTTATCGCATGTATCGGATACCACATCATCGCAAAACAAATAATCTGCAAAAGTTCAGAACAAAATCTCCATTTTTCTCCTATCAGAACATCTACCATCGGGAAAGACAATGCAGAAAGTAGCATCATCAAAGGAAAAACAACAAAAGCCGAGACTTTTAAAAACTTCCTATATATTTCTCGTAGTCTGTCATCCTCATTCTGAATACTACATAATACAGGATATGTTACACGCTGCATAATAGATGTCAAATTAGATGAAGGAAACTGTGCAAAATGACTTGCTCTATTATAATTTCCCAAACTACTGGCAGAAAACAGCTTACCTATTACAATTGGATATATTTGTTTGTATGTAGTATCTATCAATCCAGAAACCATCAACTTACTTCCAAATGAAAACAATTCATCAAACGACTCCCATGAAAAAACAACCAATGGTCTCCATTTAGACAAATACCATAAGACTAGATTATCAATAACAGCTGAAATAATTTGCTGCGCGACCAATGCCCATACACCATAACCAGACAGAGCCATATAGATTCCGACACATCCTGATATAATTGATGCGAATAACGAGGATATCGTTAATGATTTAAAATCCATCTTTGTAATAAACTCAGCTCTCTGAACAACACCAAATGAATTTACAATACATACTAAACAAACCATTCTAATCACCCAAGTTAGGGAGGGCATTTTATAAAAGTCAGAGGCGAATGGTGCCACCACAAAAATAATCCCATATAGTACTGCACTTACAACAATATTAAAATAGAAAACCGTAGACTTATCCACATCTGTCCGATTTTGTTTCCTTATCAAGGCTTGGGAAAATCCACTATCAACCAATGAGCCTGTAATAGCAATAAAAATAGCAGCCATGCCGACCAATCCATAATCGTCTGGAGTCAACAACCGTGCCATCACTAGCATCACCAAAAACTGTATTCCTTGAACCGAAAATCGTTCAACAGCACTCCACAACAACCCCTTTGAGGTCTTATCTTTTAAACTTTCGGGCATTTAACTTCTACAATATAGCTCAAATTAAATCATCAACAAACTCAGAACCATATTAGTCCCTTCTAAACAAATCCCTCGTATAAACCTTCTCCTTCACATCATCCAAACTCACATCATATCGATTAGCTATAATCGCCTGCGCCTGTCGCTTGAATTCATTCAAATCATTTACCACCAAACTGCCAAAGAATGTGGAACCATCTTCAAGCGTTGGCTCATATATAATGACCGTAGCACCTTTTGCCTTAATACGCTTCATAACTCCCTGTATGCTACTCTGTCGGAAATTATCGCTGTTACTCTTCATCGTCAACCGATAGACACCAACAACACACGAATGTTCTGCAGACGGACTGAAAGCACCATTATTACTATAATAACCTGCCATATCCAACACTCTGTCTGCAATGAAGTCCTTTCGCGTCCTGTTACTCTCTACAATGGCCTCAATAAGATTCTCTGGCACATCCTGATAATTAGCCAACAACTGCTTTGTATCCTTCGGCAAGCAATAGCCTCCATATCCAAACGACGGATTATTATAATGTGAACCAATGCGAGGATCCAAACATACTCCATCTATGATGGCCTGTGTATCCAATCCTTTCACTTCTGCATAAGTGTCCAATTCATTGAAAAAGCTAACCCGCAATGCCAAATAGGTATTGGCGAAGAGCTTTACAGCCTCCGCCTCTTTCATTCCCATAAACAACGTGTCAATATTCTCCTTCAAAGCACCTTCTTGCAACAACTGTGCAAAAATACGTGCATGTCTTTCCGCATCTGGATTACCAATTTTTTTGATGGCCTCATTCTCTTCCGCAAAATCATCTGTATCAATCATCTTAGGATATCCTACAATGATTCGCGAAGGATATAAATTATCATACAAAGCTTTACTTTCTCTCAAGAACTCAGGAGAAAATAATAGATTAAAATTCTTGCCTTTTAATTCGGTTGATTCAGCAAATTTCTTTGCATATTTCACATACAGATTACGTGTATATCCAACAGGAATGGTTGACTTGATTACCATCACCGCATCAGGATTCACACTCAATACTAAATCAATCACCTCCTCCACATGACTTGTATCGAAATAATTTTTTATCGGGTCATAATTAGTCGGAGCGGCAATAACGACGAAATCCGCATCCTTATAGGCCGCGGTTCCATCCAATGTCGCTCTTAGATTGAGTTGTTTTTCCCTTAAATACTTCTCTATATATTCATCTTGAATTGGAGATTGTTTTTGGTTAATCATTTCCACCTTTTCAGGAACCACATCAACCGCAACCACTTTATGTTTTTGCGACAACAGCGTCGCAATGCTCAACCCGACATAACCCGTTCCTGCAACCGCAATCTTCAAATTTTCGAATTCACGCATGGTATAAATAATTATTCATTAATATTCCATCCTTTCTCTTTGCCCTTTTTTTGTCGTTTTATTTACCTTTATACATTTCCTCGTAGTATTTTTCATACTCTCCACTCGTGATGTTATCCATCCACTCCTGATTTTCCAAATACCACTTCACTGTCTTTTCAATACCTTCCTCAAACTGCAAACTAGGTTCCCAACCTAATTCTTTCTGCAGTTTCGTCGAATCTATTGCATATCGTGCATCATGACCTAATCGATCTGTCACATATGTGATCAGATTCATATCTTCTCCCTCTTTTCTGCCCAACAAGCGGTCAACCGTATTGATAACCACCTTGATGATATCTATGTTTTTCCACTCATTGAAACCACCAATGTTGTATGTTTCTGCTATCTTTCCCTTATGGAAAATCACATCAATCGCACGAGCATGGTCTTCCACAAACAACCAATCCCTCACATTCTCACCCTTTCCATATACAGGAAGTGTTTTTTTATGACGTATATTATTGATAAACAATGGAATCAGTTTCTCAGGAAATTGATAAGGTCCGTAATTATTGGAACAGTTCGTCACAATAGTCGGCATACCATACGTATCATGAAATGCACGAACGAAATGGTCAGAACTTGCCTTACTAGCCGAATACGGAGAATGTGGATTGTATTTCGTTGTCTCATAAAAGAAATCCTCACCGTATGCCAAATGATGTTCGCTACTTGATGCCGTCGTTGAGAAAGGTGGTTTTATTCCTTCCGGATGTGTCATCGACAAGGCTCCATAAACTTCATCTGTTGAAATATGATAGAAACGTTTTCCTTCATATTTCTCTGGTAATGATTCCCAATATAGTTTAGCTGCCTGTAATAAAGACAATGTTCCCATCACATTTGTGCGAGCAAATGTAAACGGATCCTTGATACTGCGATCCACATGACTTTCAGCAGCCAAATGGATAATACCATCAATCTGTTCATCCTGCATCAACTGATAAAACGCATCAAAATCGCAGATATCCATTTTGACGAACTTGTAATTGGGCTTATTCTCGACATCCTTCAAATTTGCCAAATTACCAGCATACGTCAATTTATCTAAATTAATGATCTTATAATCAGGGTATTTATTTACAAACAATCGAACCACATGTGATCCTATGAATCCTGCACCACCTGTGATGATAATATTTCTTTTGAAACTCATATTCGACAAGCTACTATATTAAACCATTTATTTTTTCCAAACAATCCATAGAGGTAGGCACAGAACAAGAGATAATCGTATTCAATCGTACAATTACCTTGTCCTTCCCATTTATCTTCACCAACTCACCTGTAATCCCCTTAAAACAGCCTTGTGTAATGATTACCTTGTCACCACGCATAAATGTTGCATCAGGTTCAATTTCAAACTGATTGCCAGATATTTTCAAGAATCGCATAAACTCCTTCATCTGACGATCTGGAATCACCATCAACTGATTCTTCTGAAGACTTGTGACATCGCGCAAGAAAGAGAAGTGAATCCCATGCACATTATGCAAGTCAATAGCCACACCTTTCTCCGCTTTCAGAAAAACAGTATTAGGAATCAAAACTGACTCAACCTTTTTCTTCCGATCATGCCAGTCTCTAACCTCTATCCGCGTTGGTAAAAATGTCTCTACTCCAAATCTGCTAATTTGCTGTTGTACAACTCTTTCCTGTTTTGCACGAGTCTTCACAACATACCACTTTTCTTCTTTCTCTTCTGCCATACATCAGCTCGGTTTTGGGAACGCTTCGCGGTTGATAGTAACATTACCACCAATCGCAACGCAATGCAAAAACAGGGAAAATAAGTTCTTGCAAAGATAAACATTAATATCTCCACGACAAAAGAAATCAATCAGAAAATTACTCCTTCAAATATTTATACTGAACATCAATCATTTACAAAAAAATGTCCTTTCCATCGGTTATTTTTCATCTGAGAGTAATTGTCATGAACTTTTCCTCTCTATATTTATAATATTCATTTTAATTTTAGTATTTTTGCAGATATGTTCTCAAAAAAGTAAAGATTTTCAATATAAATATTATGAAACACGAACTAAGAAGTTCAATCTGCACAAATGGCAGAAGAATGGCTGGTGCCAGAGCTTTATGGCGCGCTAATGGCATGAAAGAAAATCAAATAGGGAAACCCATTATTGCTATCGCCAATTCTTTCACTCAATTTGTTCCTGGACATGTACATCTTCACGAAATCGGTCAGAAAGTAAAAAAAGAAATAGAGAAACTAGGCTGTTTTGCTGCCGAGTTTAACACAATCGCTATAGATGACGGTATTGCCATGGGGCACGACGGGATGCTCTATTCATTACCTTCAAGAGACCTCATCGCCGATAGTGTAGAATACATGGTCAATGCACACAAAGCGGACGCATTGGTGTGTATTAGCAACTGTGACAAAATAACTCCTGGTATGCTACTCGCTACCATGCGACTAAATATACCTACAATCTTTGTGTCGGGAGGTCCAATGGAAGCTGGCATATGGGACAATCAACATTTAGACTTGATTGATGCCATGGTTAAAGCTGCCGACAACTCCATATCTGACAAAGAATTACATGAGATTGAGCACTCTTCATGCCCTACTTGTGGTTCTTGTTCTGGAATGTTCACCGCCAACTCCATGAACTGTCTGAATGAAGCTATCGGATTTGCTTTGCCAGGAAACGGTAGCATTGTATCCACTCACAAAAACAGAGAAAACTTGTTCATAGAGGCTGCAAAGATCATCGTTGATAACACCTACAAGTATTATCGGGATGGGGACGAAAGTGTGTTACCTCTCTCCATTGCCACAAGAGAGGCATTTTTAAATGCTATGACACTCGATATCGCCATGGGAGGATCCACCAACACTGTACTTCACCTTTTAGCCGTTGCTCATGAAGCTGGCGTCAACTTCCACATGGAGGACATCGACCAGTTATCAAGGAAAACACCTTGTTTATGCAAAGTGGCTCCTAACACACAAAAATACCACATTGAAGATGTCAATCGAGCTGGTGGCGTGATTTCCATCTTATCCGAACTTGCAAAAGGTGGATTAATCAACACAAACGTAAAACGTGTGGATGGTCTCACATTAGGTGACGCCATCAACCAATATGGTATCACCTCACCGACTGTATCAACCAAAGCAATTAATAAATATAAGAGTGCTCCCGCTCATAAATTTAACCTTGTATTAGGTTCTCAAGAAGCTTATTATGACACACTTGACACTGACCGTGCAAATGGTTGCATCCGAGACCTCGACCATGCCTATACCAAAGATGGTGGACTTGGAGTCCTTAAAGGAAATATCGCCATAGACGGTTGCGTAATTAAGACTGCAGGTGTGGATGAAAGCATTTGGAAATTCAGCGGACCTGCCAAAGTTTTCCAATCTCAAGAGGATGCCTGCAACGGAATACTAGGGGGGAAAGTGGTCTCCGGTGATGTAGTGGTCATTACTCACGAAGGTCCGAAGGGAGGTCCTGGTATGCAAGAAATGCTCTACCCTACTTCTTATATCAAATCCATGCACTTAGGTAAAGAGTGCGCACTGATAACTGACGGACGTTTCTCTGGAGGAACGTCGGGTCTATCCATCGGTCATATCTCTCCAGAGGCTGCATCTGGCGGCAATATAGGACTGGTCCGTGATGGAGACATTATAGATATAGATATTCCTAACCGCAGTATCAACGTACGCCTAAGCGAAGAGGAGTTAAGTCAAAGAAGAAAGCAAGAAATGGCAAAAGGAAAAGATGCATGGAAGCCTCAACGTGACAGAGTTGTTTCCAAAGCATTGAAAGCATATGCCACTACAGTAGCCTCCGCAGATAAAGGAGGAATCAGAATTATAGAATAAAGAAACAGAATCATGAATATGTCTGACCCGATCAAAGGATCATATATTTTAATGGAATCCCTTCTGAAAGAAGGTGTTGATACCATATTCGGATACCCTGGAGGAAGTATCATCCCCGTATTCGATGCATTATACGACTATATGGACAGATTTAACTACCTACTCATGCGACATGAGCAAGGCGCCGTCCATGCAGCCGAAGGCTACGCAAGAGTTTCAGGGAAACCTGGAATATGCATTGTCACTTCAGGTCCAGGTGCTACCAATACCATCACAGGCATTGGTGACGCCATGATGGATAGTACTCCTATCATTGTCATCACAGGTCAGGTTGGTGCCGCCTCATTAGGTACCGATGCCTTTCAAGAAATTGACATGGTAGGTATCACTCAACCTATCACAAAATGGGCCTGTCAAATACGAAGTGCGGACGAGATTGCAGATGCTGTAGCTAAAGCCTTTTACATATCAACCACAGGACGTCCAGGTCCTGTCGTACTCGACTTTACAAAAAATGCTCAAACCGAATTAGCATCATTTCAATATAAGCAATGTACCTACTACAGAGGTTACATCCCTGCTCCCCATGTCAATGCCGAACAAATTAAAGAAGCAGCTCACCTCATCAATCAAGCACAAAAGCCGTTTGCTATCATCGGACAGGGTGTAGTGCTTTCCAATGCTGAAAAAGAGTTGATGCAATTTTTAAAGAAGGCTGACATCCCAGCTGCCTCCACGTTACTCGGGTTATCTGCAATTCCAACAGACTTCAAGTTAAACAAAGGGTTTGTCGGCATGCACGGAAACATTGCCCCTAACATGAAAACCAATGAATGTGATGTGCTTATTGCAATCGGTATGAGGTTCGACGACCGCGTGACCGGGAATCCCAACACCTATGCAAAACAAGCTAAAATCATCCATATTGATATTGACCCGGCCGAAATCGACAAGAATGTCAGAACTACGACCAAAGTGTTGGGGGATGCGAAGGAAGCTCTCACTGCACTTATCCAAGCTATCGAACCAGCCCATCACGATGCATGGATCCAATCGTTTGAAGCATACGAACAAAAAGAGCAAAAGACCGTCATTGAGAAAGAGTTATACCACGAAGGAGAACAAATCACAATGAGCGAGATTGTTCGGAAAGTATCAGATGCTACACAACAGGAGGCTATTCTAGTAACTGATGTGGGTCAAAACCAGATGGCCTCGGCTCGATATTTCCAATATAAACATACAAGAAGCATTGTAACTTCCGGAGGATTAGGCACCATGGGATTCGGAATCCCTGCCGCTATCGGAGCAAAAGTCGGTGCCCCACAACGTACAGTATGTCTTTTTGTAGGTGACGGCGGATTCCAAATGACAATTGAAGAACTTGGCACTATCATGCAGAGTAAAATCGGTGTGAAGATGATATTGCTGAACAATAATTATCTTGGAATGGTGAGACAATGGCAAGAGTTGTTCTTTCAGAAGAGATACTCCTCTACTCAGATGATCAATCCGGACTTCAATCAAATTGCAGATGCTTATCATATCGCCAATCGAAAAGTTTCCAACAGAAGTGAAATAGACGAGGCGATACAAGACATGTTGAAAGATGACCATGCCTATCTACTCGTTGTAGAGGTAGAAGAAAACGGACTCATCTATCCTATGATCCCTGCGGGAGAAACTGTTACCAACATTTTAACACCTCATTCATGATGGAGAATAAAAAAATACTATATACAGTAACAATCTTTTCTGAGAATCACGTAGGATTATTGAATCAAATCAGTAATATCTTTACGCGAAGAGGATTAAACATTGAAACACTATCTGTTTCACCCTCTGCCATAGAAGGAATTCATAAATTCACAGTAACAACCTATGCAAACAGAGACCTCATAGAAAAAGTGGTGAAACAGATAGACAAACGAGTGGATATTATAAAATCATTCTTCAACACAGACGAGGAACTGGTATATCAAGAGATTGCTCTATACAAAGTTGCCACCGATCAATTCCTCTCATTGGGCTCAATTGAGGAACTGATACGTAAATATAATATACGTATTCTTGAGATGACCACAAATTGTGTCGTCCTCGAGAAAACAGGTCACTACGATGAAACGCAAGGTCTTTTCAAAGAACTGAGTGAGAAACTGACGATCTTACAATTTATCCGTTCGGGACGAATTGCCATCAACAAATCAAAGATTGAACGTTTATCAGACATGCTGGCCAAATTAAAAGAAGAGAAACAGCAATAAAGAAGGTAGAAACATGGAAATCGTCGGAACTCATACCGTAAATATCCACCCTTTTGAGGTAGATTTCACAAATAGTATCACACTTCCTCTTATCGTCAACCATCTGTTGAACACTGCAGGATGCCATGCCAACGAAAGAGGATTCGGGATTCAACAACTAAACAAGCAGAATCACACTTGGGTACTCTCACGTCTTGCATTAGAACTGAATGAACGTCCTAAATGTGGAGAAATGTTTCGAATCTACACATGGATAGAATCCGTCATGAGAAGTTTCACGCAACGTAACTTTCGTTTTGAAACAGGTGATGGGAAAATAATAGGATATGCCAGAAGCATTTGGGCGATGATTGACACAGAGACCCGTCATCCCGTCAGCCTTACCGGACAGGGCATCGAAAACTATCTACATCAAATGGATTGTCCGATAGAACGACCAGGCAAGATACTCGTTCCTGAACAAACCTCCCTGTCATCATTCGTTGTTGCTTACAGCGACCTTGACATCAATAAACACATGAACAGTGCTAAATATGTGGAACATATCATTGACGCACTTCCTATTGAAGCAATGGGAAAGACATCACCTTTCCGTTACGAAATTGAATATATCGAAGAGTGTTTTTGGAATGAAGAGATTACGATAGAAAAAGCTGAAGTATCAGAATCGGAATATATTATAACGTTAAAGAAAAAAGACGGAAGTATAGCATGTAAAAGCCGTTTGTTTTTCAAATAACCCTAACCATTCCTGTATAAGATTTTCTTTAAACAAGGACAAAAAAAAACCAGACTTGAAAATCTGGTTTTTTTTGTATATATATTAAGAATTAGCAGTTTTCTGCGAAATACTTAATTGTTCTAACCATTTGAGAAGTATAAGAGTTCTCGTTATCATACCAAGAAACAACTTGTACTTGATAAGTATCATCGTCAATCTTAGAAACCATTGTTTGAGTTGCATCGAACAATGAACCGAACTTCATACCGATGATATCAGAAGAAACGATTTCATCTTCAGTATATCCGTAAGATTCAGTTTGAGCAGCCTTCATAGCAGCGTTGATACCTTCTTTAGTAATATCTTTACCCTTAACAACAGCGATCAAGATAGTTGTTGAACCTGTAGGAGTAGGGATACGTTGAGCAGAACCGATCAACTTACCGTTCAATTCAGGGATAACCAAACCGATAGCCTTAGCAGCACCAGTTGAGTTAGGAACGATATTTTGAGCACCTGCACGAGAACGACGAAGATCACCCTTACGTTGAGGACCGTCCAAAATCATTTGGTCACCAGTGTAAGCATGGATAGTTGACATGATACCTGATTGAATTGGAGCGTACTTGTTCAAAGCTGCAGCCATAGGAGCCAAGCAGTTAGTTGTACAAGAAGCAGCAGAGATGATGTTATCGTTCTTAGTTAATGTCTTGTGGTTAACGTTGAATACGATAGTAGGAAGGTCATTTCCTGCAGGAGCAGAGATAACAACTTTCTTTGCACCAGCGTTGATATGAGCTTGTGCTTTATCTTTTGAAGTATAGAAACCAGTACACTCCAAAACTACATCTACATTGTACTTCTTCCAAGGGCAGTTGTTTGCATCAGCCTCCTTAGAGATTTTGATTTCTTTTCCGTCAACGATGATAGAATCATCTGTAAAATCTACAGTGTGTTTTCCTTCACCGAATTTACCTGCGAAACCACCTTGTGCAGTGTCATATTTCAAAAGGTGAGCCAACATCTTAGGGCTAGTCAAGTCGTTGATTGCAACTACTTCATAACCATCTGCCTCAAACATTTGACGGAATGCAAGACGTCCAATACGTCCGAAACCATTAATAGCAACTTTTACCATTTTTAATTTTAATTTATGTTAAACAAAATAATTTATATCAAACTACACAACACAGTTATTTGCCAATTCCTTAAAAGCATCCACACCCTGATTTACATGAAATAACAAAGAGTGTCAACACAACAAGAATGGCAACCCACTTGATGTACTTGTAAATACTATGCATTTTGTTGTAATTCAATTACTTCTGTATGCAAATTTCCATATCCTGGACATAGTTGTTGTTTGCAAGCACTCATCGCCAATAGCAACAAAGCTGCAGCAATAATCATTTTAACTGTTTTCATGTTATCTCGTTTTATAATTATCTTTTACTACGCAAATTTACTTTTTTTTTCTATTTATAGTTCATTTTTTGGAACTTTTTATCATCATAATCGATTTTTTTCTTTCATCCTACTAAATAACAGATAAGATGAACGTATTATCATCACCATAATCAAAGGCAAGAAGGCTATATGAAACTCTTGCCACAACCAATTCCATCCTATCAATGCCAGACTGCACATCACCAAATTAAACCATAAATATGGTCGAAGTAGTTTCTTGGCAATAGGCACATAACAAACTATCGGCATCAACAACTGCAACGGATTACACCATAACAGATTAAAATTGGGATTCGTGCAGGGATGTGTTGATATAAACGCCAAAAAGAACGCCAATAAACCAAACACACCATATAATGGATATACAACTGCATCTACAAGATAGGATTCGCTTTTTCTCTTGTATTGAATAATCGTACAACCAATCATCAACAACATGAACACACAGAAAAGAAAAACCGGATGTAGAATGACAGAGGGAGTTTTAACTGTTTCTTCTTCCTGTGAATTCATCACATTCTTACTCTTTATTAATGGTATATATACACCTTCCGAATTCAATCTTTTCGTCCCTTCATAGGATACCATCATATAATATGGCAAAAACATCAGATCATAATCCTTCACCACCTCATCCGTCTCTCTTCCCAAACAGAAATCAATACCCACCATAAGCCAAGGGTTATTGGCAGTAAGTTGGTGTATCTTATCACGATATGAATCTTGATTATTCAACGTAGGATATTGGAAGGGACCTAACGCATTCTCTATCAAGTCTCTTGGTCGCGTTGCACAATTATCATAGAAGAAATTATAACGATAAAACTTATTTTCTTCTTTTGCGTTTTCTTCTAATTTCTCTTTGATTATCAGTGCTTCCTCCTCTGTGATATCCAACACCTGCTCGTACATATAGACATTCTTATACACGGCCTCCAATATTGCATATCCTGTGGATTCTTTTTCCACCCAATAATCGGTTTCTCCTTTTACAAACTTGTAAATAAAGCCCTCCTTAAATTCAAAAACGCCATAATTATACACCACATCAGCTGTTTCCGTCTTTACGCGAATGGCCGTATGTCCCCATAACGTGAAAACTGCACGTTCTGACGGCATACTCGTAAGCAAACTAATCTGTGTCGCCGACATTGACCCACAAAATCCGATGCTATATAACAGAAAAAAAAGGAATCTAACGATCCCCCTGTTTTTTTTCAATCCGTTCAACATATATTATTTTATGACGATTCGTTGAAGTTCATTCTCAACACGAACTATATAGAATCCTTTCTTTAAATCCAATGCAATTTTTTCTGATGATGAATTCAATCTAACCGATAACACATTCTCCCCCAACATGTTTTTCACCACCAACATCGTCCCCTCCGATACATTTGACACGTACAGATAATTCTCATATACGGCAATTTTTATCTTATTCTGATTCACATACGAATCTTGCACACCTCTATCCCCTTCACCAACATTTGCTGTCTGTGAATACCCCAATGTCGAATACATAAGAGAAATGAGTAATATATATAATGCGTGCTTCATCGTTCAAAAAACCTTTACATCGTACAAATATATATATTATATTTTCAACAGAACAACATTTTAAAAATTTTTTTCCTCATCCTCACAATATTTGTGATTTTTTTAGTTATATTAAATATTCTTCTCAAATGATTTTATCAACTGTTTCCACTCATCCGAAATCAAAACAGAAGTATTGGTTTTCACATCAAAACCACACATCACACAGTGACATATAGACTTCACCTGTTTCGACTTTTCATCGTACAACACTTGCAGTAGTTTCAAACTTTTCTTGCCAATAGAATATACTTTTGTCTTGACAACGATATCATCCCCCATAAATATTGGACAACAAAAATCCACATTTAAATTGACTATCACCAATTCTGAATCATGCCAGTCAATCTGTTTTTGTTTCAATGTCTGGAAATATTTCACCTTCCCATAATCAAAATAGTTCAATTGTATTCCATTATTGACATGTCCCAACACATCAACATCATTAAAACGAATCTGAATGGGTTCCTGATGATAGAACTTTACCTCTTCTATATTATCTATTGTATATTCCATTCTCCTTGTTTCTTAACATATACGAATCTCCTCAATTACTTCACACCCTACTTCCTGATGCAGTTTTCGTTTTATATCTTCTATTTGCATCATCAAGTCTGACTTAACTGCTGGCAAAGTAATCTTTACATATAAAACTTTATTCTTTACGTAAATATTCTCTGTATAGGCACCGACTGTCTCCCCCACAATCTTCCCCCATGATGCGACCAACCGAGTCTCATTCAGCTTCTGAGAAAATCGTTCCTCTTTCAGCAATTCCCGCAATACGCTTCCGATTGATTTAACTTCCTGCCGTTCCATATACGTCTATTTAGATTCCTTTAATTCCACGACACCTGACTTCACACCATAAATATGAAAATCACAATCTATGTTTTTCAGCAACGAAGAGAGATGTTCTCTATTGGTATCTGAAATGAAGACCTGTCCAAAACGATTATCCTTCATCAACTGAACAATCTGATTAACACGAAGAGCATCCAACTTGTCAAATATATCGTCAAACAGCAATATCGGTTTCTCATTTTTCAGTCTCATTAAAAAATCGAACTGCGCTAACTTCAGTGCTATCAGATATGTCTTGTTTTGTCCCTGCGAACCAACTTTGCGGATAGGCAGATCATTCATTGTCATATCCAAGTCATCCTTGTGAATTCCCTTCGTCGTATATCCTACGATGAAATCCTTCTCTCTGCTTCCGCACATCAATGACATCAATGAATCCGTTTCCTGCATCTGAGATCGATAACACAATTTCACCGACTCTTTCCCCATCGAAACATTCTGATGAAATTCCTGAAAATGAGGCATAAATTCAGAGATGAAACGAGTCCTTTGTTCATATATATACGTTCCATACATCGACATTTGTTCCTCCACTGTATCATATAACAACGAATCCCTCACTTCATTTCGGATCATTGCATTTCGTTGAGTCAATAATGTTTTATACGACAATAAATATGAAAGGTATTTTTTATCATATTGAGCAATAAAGCCATCTATGAATTTCCGGCGTTCTTCGCTACCACCAAGGATCAACTCCTCATCTGCCGGAGAGACCAACACCAAAGGTAAAAGACCAATATGATCCGACAGCTTATCGTACTCCTTTTTATCTCTTTTAAACTGTTTCTTTTGTCTTCTCTTTATTCCGCAATAAATATCTGTTGTCTGATTGCCAAGCACATACGTGCCATTGATCATGAAGAAATCTTTATCATACATGATATTCTGACTATCGACAGAAACCGAATGACTTTTACAAAAAGAGAGATAATATACCGCATCAAGCAGATTTGTTTTCCCTTCTCCATTATTGCCTATGAAACAATTAATTTTAGGAGAAAGAGTCAAATCAACTTCCTCTAAATTTTTGTAATTTAAAATACGTAATCTCTCTAAATACATCGTCTATACAACAAAAGGCAAAAAGGATATGCCCTACCCTTTCTGCCTTTCTATATCTTTATTATTTATTCAAATATGCAATTACATTATTTTCTATACGACGATTCAAGGAAGACAAATCCTCTGACTTCTGGAATTTTTCTCCTACGATATTCTCATATAATTCAATATAACGGTCTGAAATTGACTTCACAATCTCATCCGTCATTTCAGGAACTGTTTGTCCTGCCTTACCCTGAAATCCATTATCCATCAGCCATTCACGGACGAACTCCTTAGATAACTGTTTCTGAGCCTCTCCCTTTTCAAATCGTTCTTGGTAACCTTCTGAATAGAAATAACGAGAAGAGTCTGGTGTATGAATCTCATCCATCAGATAGATTGTGCCATTAGCCTTTCCAAACTCATATTTGGTATCAACCAAGATCAAACCACGTTTTGCGGCGATTTCAGTTCCTCTTTGGAACAAAGCCAATGTATATTTCTCCAACAATTCATAATCTTCCTTTGAGACAAGACCTTGTTTCAAGATCTCTTCCTTTGAGATATCCTCGTCATGCTTACCTATTTCAGCCTTTGTTGTAGGTGTGATTATAGGAGAAGGGAATTTTTGATTCTCTTTCATTCCATCAGGAATCTTAACACCACAAATCTCTCTTACACCACTCTTATAAGCTCTCCAAGCACTTCCACAAAGATAACCTCTCACAATCATCTCCACAGGGAAGCCTTCACAGCGAATCCCTACTGTCACCATCGGATCAGGTGTTGCAAGTTTCCAATTCGGACAGATATCCTTTGTATCATCCAAAAACTTAGCTGCAATCTGATTCAACATTTGTCCCTTGAATGGTATTCCTTTCGGAAGGATGACATCGAATGCTGAAATTCTATCAGTTGCCACCATAACTAGTTTGTCATCGCCAACACTATATACATCACGTACTTTACCATGATATACTCCTTTTTGATTAGGAAAGTTGAAATCTGTTTTAGTTAATGCATTCTCCATTGTTATATTTTATTTTAATACTTTTACATCTTCTGTCATTTCCTTAGCCTCTTTTCTCTTCTCTTTCCGCACTTCATCAGCTTTCTCATAAGCCTCAACAATTCGCTGAACCAACTGATGTCTTACAATATCTCTCACATCAAATTCAATCTTTGCAACACCTTCAACATTCTTTAAGATATCCAAGGCATCTATCAAGCCTGATTTCTGATGCGCAGGCAAATCAATCTGTGACATATCGCCCGTAACAATAATCTTACTATTCATTCCCATACGTGTCAGGAACATTTTTATTTGTTGCGTCGTTGTATTTTGCGCCTCATCCAAGATTATAAACGCATCGTTCAGTGTCCGTCCTCTCATAAAAGCCAACGGTGCAATCTGAATAGTGCCATTCTCCATCAAATCTTTCAACTTAGCGCCATGAATCATATCCTGCAATGCATCATACAACGGTTGCAGATATGGATCTATCTTCTCCTTCATATCACCTGGCAAGAATCCTAATTTCTCGCCCGCCTCCACAGCTGGACGACTCAAGATGATTTTACGCACCTCCTTGTTCTTCAATGCCTTAACAGCTAATGCGATCGCCGTATATGTCTTTCCTGAACCCGCTGGACCAACCGCAAATATTAAATCTTGTTTTTCAAATAGCTGAACTAACTTTTTCTGATTGGGCGTCCGTGCAACAATCGGCTTGCCATTTACACCATATATGATTAAATCCTTTTCACTCTTAGTATCTACGACTCCCCCCTTAACATAATCGATAAGTGTCGTTTCATCCAACGAATTATATTGAGCACAATGACGTTCTATCTTATTGAACACTTCTTCGAACGCCTTCACCTCCTGTTCATCACCTTTACACTTCACCGCATTTCCTCTTGCCACAATACGCAATTTCGGGAATAAATTCCTCAATGTCACGATATTACTATTATTCACACCGTACAAAACAACGGGATCAGCATTCTCAATAAAAAGTATCTCCTCTATCATTCAAGAATATTTTTATATTCAATGTATTATGGTGGTGCAAAGATAGACATTCGTATTCTCTTTTTTTGAAACTTTCACAAGAAATTATCAACAGAAAAGTATAAAATAAGTTCCCTTTCATAAATTATTCTTAATTTTGCACCCGTTTAATACAAAAGAGAAAAAGAATGGCAACAAAACCATCAATTCCAAAAGGAACACGAGATTTCGCACCCATAGAAATGGTGCGTCGCAATTACATATTCAATACGATTAAAGAGGTTTTCAGACTCTACGGGTTTCAACAGATTGAAACCCCTGCAATGGAAAATCTATCCACACTCATGGGGAAATACGGCGATGAGGGGGATAAACTTCTATTTAAAATCCTAAACTCCGGCGATTATCTGGCAAATACAGATCAGGCGGATTTAGAATCTCGCAACTCAATAAAGCTCATCAACAAAATTTCGGAAAAAGGACTACGCTATGACCTGACAGTCCCTTTCGCACGTTTTGTTGTGATGAACAGAGATAAAATATCGTTCCCTTTCAAACGTTATCAGATACAACCTGTATGGAGAGCCGACAAACCTCAAAAAGGACGTTATCGTGAGTTCTATCAATGTGATGTTGACGTAGTGGGAAGCGACTCTCTTCTCAATGAAGTGGAACTTATCCAAATTGTAGATGAAGTTTTCCGCAGACTGAAGGTAAATGTCTGCATCAAAATCAACAACAGAAAAATATTATCTGGCATAGCCGAAGTGATTGGTGAAGCTGATAAAATCGTTGACATCACCGTGGCTATCGACAAATTGGATAAGATCGGACTGGACAATGTCAATGCTGAACTGGCTTCCAAAGGAATCAGTGCCGAAGCTATCAACAAACTTCAGCCTATCATCCTCCTTCAAGGCAACAACAAGGGAAAACTAAATACCATCCGTGAATTCCTCTCTTCTTCTGAAACGGGACTAAAGGGTATAGAAGAAATCTCTTCCATCCTTTCTTATATCGAAGCATTAAACGTTCAGACAAAAGTGGAACTCGACCTAACCTTGGCTCGAGGCCTCAACTACTACACTGGTGCCATCTTCGAGGTGAAAGCATTAGATGTTCAGATCGGAAGCATCACCGGCGGCGGTCGATACGATAATCTAACTGGTGTGTTTGGCTTGGATGGTGTCTCCGGTGTCGGCATCTCTTTTGGTGCAGACCGTATCTACGATGTTCTCAACCAACTGGATCTTTATCCAACCGACATGATGCAAACAACAAAACTTTTATTTGTTTCTTTCGGACCTGAAGAACTCAAATATGCTCTTACCTGCATCAATCAAGTTCGTGCCGCAGGCATTCCTGCGGAAATATACCCAGAGCCTGCCAAACTAAAGAAGCAAATGAGCTATGCCGATGCGAAGAACATCCCCTATGTTGCTATCATCGGAGAAACAGAAATGAACGAACAGAAAGTAATGCTGAAAAATATGACAACAGGTGAACAAAACTTATGTTCAATCAACGATGTCATCAACCAACTGAAAATCAATTAAAAAAATAAGACAACCCAGATAATACTTGCGAGTATGTTCTGTGGATACCTATCAGACGTCCCTCTTTATATATTGTATAATCAGGGGCGTTTCTCTTTTTTGTTACTTTTGTTGTTTTGAAATAACAACTTTTTTCATGTAGATATTATCATCTATGATGATATTCAAAATATAGATTCCCGCCTCTAATGATGAGACATCTACTTTGTAGGCAGAAGCACAATCTGTAGCCGACACTATCTGCTTTCCATTGGTGCTAAACAGAACAAAATCAAATGAAGAGGAAACCGTCAACGTGAAATATTCCGTTGCGGGATTGGGAGAAACAACAATCTGATTAGTTGTTTTGCCTTCATTTCCTTTGTCAGTATTCTCAGACAAGTTAACCCCCAATACTGCAGAGGGAAAGCCAATAAAAAAGGCTAAGATTATCACAATAGCATGCTTCATATCAGGGTGATTTAGGTTAAACATTTTGATAGAAACAAATATATGTTTTTTTTTCGGATTCTCCCAATCAAACAATCCTTTTTTTACATACCCTTCTCATGTTTTTTTACTCATATATCCCGCCTCATTCTTTTTTACTTGTAATATTCCTAATTCTTATGCTCCTAATCGGACTTGTGGATTTTTGGCTTCTTGACAAGTCTTTTTTCTCTTTTAGCAAAAGTTGAGAATGGAGATAATTTACGATATCATGATTTACAGTATGAAAATTTTAACATAATTGAATTTTTCACTGATAATCAGCCTAGGAATTATGTGATAATTTCATTGTATAATGACATTGTCAACAATCACATGATTGGCTACGGACCAGCAAGTATTCAACCTCAGACGATGTGCACATCGTCCGCAAATAGAAATCAATATAAATTCAAAAATAAGAAATGAATTTATAAGCCCACCCTTTAATGTTTTTTCCGATACTCCTCTGGCGTAACACCAAATGATGTCTTGAAATTACGATGGAAAGTACGAAGAGAATTAAAACCTGAACGAATAGCGATATCTTCAATCTTTACTTTCTTATACTGTTCGTCTCTCAACATCTCCTGTGCATGTTTCAACCGTTGAGACAAAATAAACTCCCCGATGGTTTGTCCCGTATTTTGTTTGATAGCATTCGCCATATAGGTTCGATTGGTTCCCAACTCAGTCACAATCGATTCTACTTTCAGTTCAGGATTCAAATAACATTTCTCCTGTACAATATAGGCTTCACATTTTTTGAACAACTCATTATTTTGCAAAACAAGACGAGTTAATATCTGGTCCATACCATCCTCTTCAACTATTATAGGCGATGTTTCACTCTTCGTATTATCCAACATTGCCTTCACACGGTTATACGTTCTACTATAATTAATATAGTAAATAGGAAACACAAGATAGAATAAAAATGTCACGACACGGAATATCATTTCTGTCGTATAAGAGGGTATAATCATGATACTTATCGAAAGGACACCCTCCAATAAAGCGACAAGAAAAGCATACTTAACCCACTCTAAGCGAATAACCTTGGATGCCGTTGCAATAGCTGGGACTGCATAGCTAATATATCGACTTCGTTCCCTAAAGAAAATAATTGTAAACAGTATAAGCTGCACGATATAAAATAGAAAATAGAAAAGTCGTATGGCAGAAGGTACGTTATAATGTGCAGCTGCAATAAAATCAGAGATATTGGCTGACTTTTGATTTTCCTGAAACTGAATTGCCACAATATAGGCTACAGAAAAAAACAAAAAAGGTATCGCATGAATTATGAATTTCTTTACAACAACATTTCTATTCGTATATAGCATAATCATAGCCGCAGTAAGTAGAAGTGCCTGAAACACAGAAATTGACAAAGATATCATGGAGCAAACTTCAATAGGCGCATATTCTAAACCATTTCTAAGTATATGTGCTATATTTCCTATGGCCAAACCGAAACAAGCGAAAGCAATAAAGTAGCAAGCAATTCTATATTTAGTATTGGTTGACTGTTGCACCTCTTTGCTAACAACAAGTCTGACGCCATTCGCCACACTGACCAAAACAGTCAAAATAAATCCAATAACTATAAACATATTTTTTGTTTCTATTTATGATTCTGTTGCATTTTAATACAATACAAAAGTACAAAATTCATTCATAATGATTACCATTTTAACGGCCCTTTTTTTTCACAATTTTGACTGTGACAAAATTGCAAAACAACATTTATCAATAAAAAAAGATATCGAAATTTCGCCCCACAAGCCCTATAAATAAAGCAGTTTCAACAATTACGGCTCTATACTGTTCAGCAACAAAAAAATTGTTGATTTGTCACCTATACATATAAAATCGACAAAAAGATTTTCCAAAATGACCATTGACTAAAATCATCTCGCCATAACTTTGCATCATTCATTATTAATAATTCTAACAAACAACTAAAATCAAATGAAAAAAGGAAACAAAACTCGTATTGTGAGTGCATGGTTGCTTCTGCTGATGTGGTTCGGCATGAGTGCAACCTCATGGGCTGCAGACAGTGATGTAGTGACCTCGATCACTCGAGATGGATCTACATTTACAGTCCATCGTTTGGACACCTCTGCTGCAACCTGGGTAAATTACCGAACATTGGATGGTTCAGCTGTAGGTGACAAAAACTTCTCCCATAAAGCAGGAAGATTATATTTTGCGAAAGGAGAAAAAACAAAAACTGTAGAAGTTACCGAATTAGATGCAGGAGAATCCATCTTTGCTTATGGTAACGTCGAGAGAGAGTACTACTTTGAAGCATGGAACTCCTTCTCCGACCCTGTGATCGCTAAGAAAACAATTAACAACAAGTTTTCTTATACCAATCACAATAGTGAACGGAGGCAGAGACTGTTGACAAATTACTTTATGTGGACAGATGACAGAACAGACAAATTTGGATGTTATCTTTCCGATGTAACAAACAATGAAGAACAACGTTATCGAAAAGCAACAGGACAAACGGAATGGTGGTATAAGTTTCGATTAAATTTTGCTACAAGATATATCAATGATGGATGGATGAATGCATGGATGTATTTAGGTGGATCACAAGTTCATCATTTTGAATATGAAGGCTCCAAAATAAGCTGGAATAGCACTGCTCGTTATGAGCCAGCAGGCTATCTATGGGAGAGATGTAACAGCAACAGATATTTAAACACAGAATGGAAAAACCATGGTAATGGAGATGATTACACACATGTGGACAACCTACTTGTCGAATGTTACTATATAGATGGGCAAGCGCCAACTCCAAAAATGTTGCAATGTAACACTATTTATCCATATGCAACAGGAGACGAACTTTATGTTTCAGTTTGTTATGATGAAATAGTCAACTTCACCCAAAATCAAGCATCTTATATTATATACTCTAACATAGGTGACTTGGAATATGTTTCAGGTGCAGGGACCAACGCACTTTCATTCAAAACGAAAATCACCAAAGCAGAAGATGTGTCTGGTCTAAAAATAACCGGTGCAAACTTCACATTGAAAGATATAGTTGGGAACACACAATCTAGTTTGAACATTTCTAATGATAATTTCCAATATAAGTCATCTTATATTAATACAGCTTCCAACACAGCAGATAAATGGGAAAAGCAGATTGAAATAACATGGAGCAATAATCAAGCTAAAGACGTCGATGGTTACTGGTATATCTATCGATATAAAACAGACGAGGGTCCATCTGCCGAGCAATTCACAGATGAATATCCATCAACAGATTTCCCTTATCCATTCTTGAACAGCGAAACTGTAGGGGGAAAAGCATCTTTCTCAGATAACAGCAAAGATTTGTTGTATGACGTGTCATATACCTATGTATTCCAATATGTACCAAAGACATGGTCGGATGTTAAACGTCTTTTCTTAGATCGCTTCATCATCCAAACAAGTAAGCTGGAAAGAAAATTCGATATTAATTTAACTGTTACAAGTCACGAAGATCATATCTCATTGAATTGGAACTCTGATCAATTCAAAGATGAAAAACAACATGAGTTTAGAATCTTCAGGAAAGAAGGAGCTAAAGGCAAATTCGTAGAAATTGCCAAAGTGGGTAGCAATATAGAGTCCTCTTATAGTTATGATGACCGTGATATTTCAAGCGGTTGTGCTACATACTATTATAAGGTGACTACCTCATCATTGTTCCCAGATAGTAATTATCCTTCTGGTTTGGAATATTCCAGCGACACGACCAAGTCTGGTAGTATGACAACTGAGTCTCAGGTACTTTCATTGGAAGCTACCAAAGGAACGTATTCCAATACTGTAAAACTGACTTGGAATGCACGTCAAACAGGTACGGACGAAACCAAATATGTCATTTATCGTCGTGACCTGAATTCCGATGACTCTTGGGTGAAACTTCACACCACATCAGGAACCGCCACTGTATATGCTTTTGACGATAACACTGCATTACCTGGCAAATATTATGAATACAAGGTGGCTTCTTCCTTCATCTGTTCAGAGACAGGGCTAGAAACCGACCCTATTGAAGTATTTGATGATGGATTCTGCCGTGCCTTAGGTGTAATATCTGGTCGAGTAACGTATGGTACAGGTTCTGCTGTCAACAAAGCAAAAGTTACCGTTGTTAAGAACAGCGACAGCGACATCAAACAGTTCCATTCTCTTCGTGTAAATGGAGCTGGCTCCGGCATACAACTGCCAATAGACAAAAAGCAAGGTGCTGAATACTTCAACAAGCCATGGACAATCCAATTATATGTGAACCCAGATGCATCCATTTCAGATGCGAAAGGAAAAGTCATAAAGAATATTCCTTTGGTTAAATCAGCTGGAAACTTTGGATTTTACCTTGCACCTAAAAATTCTAACGAATATTATGTGTCTGTGCTAGGACCTTCATCAGAGTTACAGAAGACTTCATTACTTATAGAAGCCAATCAATTCTCTCATTTGACATTCAGTTATAATGGAAAGGACAAAATCACAGCACGTATCACTGATGAGTATGGTAATATAACCAAAGTGTCTAAAACCATACAATCTATCGACTTCAAACTTGAAAATGATTCTGTAGAAACCAATCCTCTGTTATTTGGTAAATCTACCAATAACGAAGAGGCATTCAAAGGTTATTTGGATGACATCAGAATCTTCTCTGATAAAGAGTTGTCTGACCAAGAGATTCTTTCAAATTACAACAGAATTCTTTCTGGCTCAGAGGCTAAATTGATATTGTATTGGCCTATGGATGAAGGCATCAGAAACCAAAAAAGAGCTTACGATTACTCTAAGACGTCTGGTGTAACCAATGACAATCATGGAGAGATATTTGCAGGTAGCAGCATATCTTCAGAGAATATTCCAACAGATAGTCAGTTAAGCATCTTTGGTGTAACCGATACAATGGGTAACTATACTATCAACGGCATTCCATTTGAAGGTGAGGGAACAACCTATATGGTAATACCAAGTCTTGGTATCCATAAGTTCTCACCTCAATATGCTACACGTTTCGTTTCTGCCTCTTCACTAGTTCATTCAGGTGTTGATTTCGAAGATGTTTCTTCGTTCCCTATCTCAGGTACAGTAACCTATTATAACACGAACTACCCTGTAGAAGGCGCTAACATCTATGTAGATGGTGTTGTATGCAGCAAAGATGGTGAAATGATCACGACTGATGCAAACGGTGAATTCACCATCAGTGTACCTATTGGAGATCACCACATCCAAGTGAAGATGAAAGACCATGTGTTTGTCAACAATGGACGTTTCCCTTCCAACTCATTACTGGAACATACATTCGATCGCGAGATGTCAGACAAACTAGAATTCTCAGATTCTACATTTGTCACATTAACCGGACGTGTAGCTGGAGGTCTTCCTGAAAGCAAGAAGCCTCACGGATTTGGTACAGGTAATGCTACGATCGGAAAAGCCACCATCGAATTAACATTTGGTGAAAAATCTCAATTTAATTTGGATCCTACAGCAATTCGTACGTATGGTAATCCTTCTGATTCTATTAATTCAACAGCTACAACAGGAAAATACGACACACCTTCTTCTCGTTCTATCATTATTCATACAGATAGTGCCACTGGAGAATTTGCAGTCTCTCTTCCTCCTGTTGATTACAAAGTCAAGAGTGTAAAAGTAGATAACAATCCAGACATAGCCTTCTCAACAGAGAATATTGAAGCAATTTTGTTTGGTAGCGGATCTCTACAAACTCAAACAGATTCTCTCGTAGTAAGCGAAGGTGACACTGCTACATTCGATTATCTATATGCTTTGGATCTGATTTATCGTTCTAATCCTATCTTAGAGTTGACATCCTTAAGTACACCAGACGGTGCCTTCGGAGATAAAGAATACATTATCAAAGATGATGCAACTGGAATATCTGATACCATTCCATTGTATAGCTTGGATTCTACAACTGGCAAGATTACATACACATTGGGTTATCCTATATATACTCAAGGAAAGAAATACGACCACAAGATGTATCTGTACGAGCCTTATTCTAACTTTGATAGCATAGTAAATGGAGCAAAAATCGAACGATTTGTTAAGATACCATTACAAGGTGCCGCTATATCTGTGTCTAACAGCTTAGGAGCTACCATGGTAGCAACCACTGATGGAATAGATGAGAAAGGCAACGAGGTGAAAGCAGGTCAAGTGATGGAAACGGCAAACAGCTCATTGACAGCTGATTCAATGGGTTATGTCGATTACACCTTCATGGCAACCTACCCTAACATTGTGGAACCATATACATTAGGATTGAATATCAATTTTGAATATGGCGAAACAACGTATGAATGGGACAATAACAACAAATTCTCTGGTATTGTAACGGGTGGACTCTCTTCTGGAAGTAACTTCATCACCTCCGGACCAGACAAAGTGTTATATGTATTGAGAGACCCTCCTGGAACAGGTTCTTCTGCTCACATAGAGAAAGGTCAAACCATTACCACCTCATCAAAGATTTCCACAGAATACAACTCTGAATATTCTGCTAACGTAACATGGAAATTAGGAGCGGATGTCACAAGTGCTGCAGGTATTGGATTTGCAGTTATCACAGAAAACTCTGTCAAAGCAGATATTACCGCTGGTGTGGAAATTAGTTACAACAGTACGCATGAAAGAACAAATACATACAAACTCACCACAACAGAAAACATCAGCACATCAGATGCTTCTGATTACGTGGGTGAAGATGGTGACGTATATATTGGTTCAGCAACTAACATCATCATGGGCAAGTGTCGTAAAGTCGCTCCTGTAAAAGATGAAGAAGGTAACTATTCAATCGATATGGTGGAAGCTATCAGCTTGGGTGAAGAGTTCACAACTCAATTCAAATACACTCAAAACTACATTGAGAGTATATTGATTCCGAATTTGGAAATGACTCGTAACTCATTTCTAAAGAAGGTGTCTAAGGCTGAATACAACAAAAACTACAAGAACAATTCCGACAAGACAATCTACATCACAACTAAAAATAAGGGCGATAAAGATTTCGGTTCGGAAGGTTCTTACATCTGTATTCCTCTTGATCCGAAAAACTATACAGATACCATTGGTTACTTCAATACGCAGATCAAACTTTGGAAAGATCAGTTAGCATATAACGAGCAAGCTAAAGTTAAAGCGATTGAAACTGTTACAGATTATAACGAAGAAGAATACAATCTAGCAGCTAAGAAAATCGAAGAAGCTAAGATGTTGGAAAATACAACTTTCTTACTGTTCGATCCTTATGTTCAACACTATGTTAAGTTGGATTCCACATTCTGGTTTAACAAAAAAGGTGGAGCTATAAAATATGCTGATTATGGTTCAAACAAAGCCATGATTGACAATATTCTGGATGGATATTCAATTAGCCGTTCTGAATACGAAAAGTATTTATCTACTTCTAAAGACAAACGAAACATCACGTTATTCTACGACACTAAGAAGTATGGTTGGAAAGTGAAAAATGTTTCGTTTGATGCTGGAACAAGCATCGAAGAGTCTGTTGAACGATGTGGTACCGTATCTTCTACTGATGCCACAAATACACAAGGTTTAGCTGTCGTTGGCGGAAAAACTGGATTCTCATTCTGCGGATTAGGTTTTGAGTGTGAACTACAAACAAAACAAGGTGGTACAGAAGCATTCGAAGAATCTTCTGAGACTGAAAATTGTACAGCTGTCGGTTATACATTGGCAGACGATGGAATTAATGATGCTATGTCTGTGGATATATTCCAAGCACCAGATGGTTTCGGACCAATCTTCTATACTCGCGCAGGTCAGACATCTTGTCCTTTTGAAGATGAAAAGAAGACTCGATTCTATGAGCCTGGCAAACACACCTTGGCTGTTAAAACAATGCAGATTGAGATACCAAGAATCACTACAGGTGAGAATAATCTAAAATCTCAAAAGATCATCAACATACCAAGTGGTTCTGCTGCTAACTTCACTTTGAATCTCGACAACTTGTCAGAGACCAATGAAAACGTATGGTTTAATATGTATGTAGTGGATGAAACTAATCCAGATGGTGCTGCTTTGTCTATCGATGGTGTGCCATTCGCTACGGCTCGTCAGATCTTGGTTAATGCGTTGGAGACAACTCATAAGAATCTTCAAATCAGACAGACACGTACCGATATCATGAAGTACGACAGCATCGCAGTGGTTCTTTCTTCTAATTGTCAAGAGGAAATCGCTGATACGATTTACTTGTCTGTTGAATTCGTTCCAAGCTGTTCTCCATTGACACTTCAGATCGACGACAGAACAATGAACAGCACTACAGGCGACACGCTTCAATTGATTGTAAAGGATTTCGAAAAGGATTACCTGAACTTCAACGAGATCCGTCTGCAATACAAGGGTGAGCGCGATAACGACTGGAATCTTGCTAAGAAACTGATGGTGGAAGATCTTGACGGTGCTCGTCAGGTAGTATCATTCCCTATGTCTTCTAACTTGTTCAATGATCAAACTTATCAGTTCCGCGCCATCTCTGTATGTGCGAAGGGTGCAAGCGAGACAATCACAAACGAGAGCGAGACAATCAATCTGATCAAGGATATGGCCCGTCCTCAGGTTTTGGGCAATCCTAATCCATCTGACGGTATCTTGGATGCCGGTGATGAAATCAGCGTCACTTACAACGAGGATATCCGCAACAGCATACTCTCTAAGGGCGACAACTTCGTCATAGAGGCTGTCTTGAACGATGCCGAAGTGGATCACAACGTGGCTTTGAAGATGGACAGCACCTCTAATTTCGCAGCTGCTACGGAAGCAAGCATCGGTCTGGCTAACAAGAGCTTCACTGTTGATATGTGGGTGAACCTCTCTTCCGGCGGTACATTGTTGAAACATAGCTCCGACAAGGAGAACTTCACAGTCTCTGTTGCATCGACAGGTAAGCTGACCGTCAATGTTAACGGCACAAAGGCAACATCTACTGATAAGATACCTTTCAACAAATGGTGCTTCCTGACATTGAGTTACAACATCGCAGATTCTTCCGCTGCTGTAAGCGCATTGGTGGCTTACGATGCTGAAGAGGTGTCATTATTGGTTGACAAGAAACTTCCTAAATACAGTGCAACCGGAACATTGTCATTAGGTAAGAACATTCGCGGTGCTATCGGTGAAGTGGCTTTGTGGGGCACAAAACGTTCTAATGCCGAGTCACAGAGTCAAATGCACTTTGCTAAATCCGCTTCTACTGAAAACTTGATCGGTTACTGGAAATTCAACGAAGGTCACGGCAAGGTGGCTAAGGATGTCGCTCGCAGCCGTAACATGGCTCTGGCAGCTGACAGCTGGTATCTGAACAATACAAACTTCGCTGCTACGCTAGATGGCAAGAACCAGTTATCACTCGACATCACCCGTAGCACTGCATTGAGCTCAGATGACTACATGATGGAGATGTGGTTCCGTGGCAAGAGCCAGAAGAACGCTACTCTTTGGAGTGCAAACACAAAGGTGGCATTGAAGTTCAATGCTAACGGTTACTTGACATTGCTTACCGACAGCGTGGAGAATCAACTCTCTACAACGAACTATCTAGACGGTGCATGGCACCACGTGGCAATGAATGTATTGCGCAACGGTACCACCACAATTTATATGGACGGTTCAATCGTTAAACAATTGTCTTCTTCTAAAGTGCCTGCTCTTCAGGCTTCTGAATTGACTATCGGTGCACAGCGTTATAGTCCAAGCTATGCAGTATATGACTACACAGACTTCTTCAAGGGAGATGTGGATGAAGTTCGTTACTGGGTGGCTACCTTCAATGCTAAGGCTATCGAACAGTTCCGTTACATCCGTCTGAACGGTGACGAGGCTGGATTGGAAGCTTACTATCCATTCGAGGACATCACAAAAGATGCCGGTATAACAGGATATGAGTTCGCATTGAAAGATATGAGTGCTAACGCTATAGGCAAGGCTAAGGGAACAGCTAAGAAGGCTGCTTCTGCCCCTGCATTACAGGCTAAGCCAAACATGAGTAAGTTGAACTACAGCTTTGTAGCTTCAGAACGTACTGTAGATATTACATTGAATGAGAACGCAAGTCGTTTGGAAGGTACAACCGTCAACTTCACAGTGAAAAACGTACGTGATGCCAACAACAACTTCTCATTGCCAGTTACTTGGAGCGCATACATCAACCAGAACCGTCTGATCTGGGGCGATGATGCCATCTCTTTGGAGAAGAACGTAGAGGATGAAACCAGCTTCAGTTTATCAGTTGTCAACCAAGGCGCTGCTACTGAATCATGGTCTATCAGCAATCTTCCTTCTTGGTTGACGGCAAGCAAGAACAATGGTTCATTGTCCGCTTTGAAATCTGAAACAATCGAGTTTGAAATCAGCAACGCTGTTCCAACAGGTTCTTACGAAGAGACCATCTACCTTGTAGGTAATGAAGGTATCAATGTGCCATTCACAATCAACTTGAAAGTGAATGTAGGCAAACCTGATTGGAGTGTCGATCCTTCTCAGTTTGAGAACTCTATGAGTGTGATTGCACAACTGAAATTAGATGGTAACTATAGCACTGACACGGAAGACTTGGTAGCTGCATTTATCAATGGTACGTGTGTAGGAGTTGCTTCTCCTAAGTACTATTCACGTTACGATGCTTACTTCGTATCGTTGGACATCTACGGTAACTCAACAGATGCCGACAAGAAGGTTGTCTTCAAGGCTTGGGATGCATCAACAGGTGTAACCTACCCTACTTTGAGCACATCTTCAAACATTAAATTCTCTTCCAACGCATTGTTCGGTTCAATGAAGGAACCTGTTATTCTTTCTTCGAACAAGATGCAAGAGCAGAATTTGGATTTGAAGAAGGGATGGAACTGGATCTCATTGAATGTTAAGCCATCCAATGACTCTATCAATGCAGTCTTCGGCGATATCGCTAACAAGGCTAACATCTTGAAATCAAAGACTAACTTCTCTCAGTCCAATGGCAAAGAGTTCTCAGGTGCTTTGAAGAACGTAAAAATTGGTTCTATGTACAAGGCTCAGATGAACACCGCTATCAACTATCAAGTTGCCGGCAATGCCATAGACGCAAGCAAGGAGACAGTAACCATCAAGTCTGGATGGAACTGGATCGGATTCAACAGCACAACGACAATGTCATTGAACGAGGCATTTGCTGACTTGAACCCTGTTGATGGTGATATGGTCAAAGGTCAAAGCGGATTCGCTTACTACGAGGGTTACGAGTGGGTAGGTACTCTGACAGCTTTGAATCCTGGCAAGGGATATATGTACAAGAGTGTGGCTAAAGATAATCGCTCATTCAAATATCCTGCTAAGACATCATCTTTGAGAGCTCTTATATCAAAAGAGACGACAAAAGAGACTGCATATAAGACAGAGAACGAGACAGCTTATTCTGGCAACATGACTATCGTTGCCGTAGTAAAAGATGGTGGACAAGTTCTTGATGATGTTCAAATAGGCATCTTCGATGCAAAAGGCAAATGTCGTGCAGCAGCTGCTACAGATGATAAATCATTGGCTTTCCTTACTGTAATGGGAGGTGAATCTGCAGATGCATTGACAATTAAGGTTATCTATAACGGTTATGAGTACGTATTAGAGCAAGACCTTGTGTATGCAGATGATGCAACACTGGGTACATTAAGCAACCCATACGTTATTCAATTAACACCAGTAGATGCTATCTCAGATGTATTGAACACTTCAATCTCTGTATATCCAACACTTGTGGAAACAGAATTGAATGTTAAGGCAGAATCTTTGACAGTTGCGAATTATTCAATTTCCGACATCTCAGGAAGAATCTTGATAAGCGACGAACCAAACAATTCTGAGTTTACAATCAATGTTTCTTCATTATCACAAGGTGCTTATATCCTTATGATGGAAACTGAAGCGGGAACTATAATAAAACGTTTCTCAAAGAAATAAGATGAAGATTTAAAAGGAAAACAACACTATTAGGACAAGAGGGTGTATCAAAATTCGAATTTTTGATGCACCCTTTTAACTTCCTGAGAATCGAGTGGGGACTCGCAGAAACGACATTTTGGGTTTTTCAGTCAAATATTCGATTCTCACGAGCCAGGGAACG